>VMBT01000697.1_pt1 | contig 19990 bp, 7 predicted proteins | sample 4404301 | NCBI WGS metagenome assembly VMBT01 (sample SAMN12238535, study PRJNA552566) | marine metagenome | isolation source: Coastal seawater | place: USA: coastal Georgia, Sapelo Island | collected 2008-08/2009-08
TTTTCCGCAAGGAATAGTAGAAGGTTTAGGAAAATACGGACTAAACTGAGAGGGGTACCGTTTTCAGACCCTTATAAAATGGGGTTATTTTAGGGCTATAGCAAACTTCTAAGCAGACGGTCCTAGGTTCGAATCCTAGCGCGATCACTAACCTCACCCATAGGACTTCTAGTGTTTTATGGGTTTTTTTAAAAATTGTAAAAATGAAAAAGTACCTCTTAAGTTTTATTATTCTATCTTTTATTTTTTCGGCGTGTGAAAGTACACCCAAATCCCAAAAAGCAGCTAGCACGGAAACCACTCAAACGGCTGCGCGTTCAACAGAAGGTTGGTTGGGTTCCTATATGCAATTAAAAGACGCTTTGGTTAATGAACAACAAGATCTTGCAGTACAAGCTGCGACAGAATTTTTAAATCAAATTTCACTTATTGATAAGTCCGCTATTGCCGAAGCAAATTTGAAAGCGTTTGAAGCCCTGCTCCCCGGAATTGATTACGACCTTAACCAAATCGTTAATCTCGAAATCGAAGAACAACGTATCGTTTTTAAGGCCCTTAGTGAAAAAGCCGTTCAGCTAACCCGTCTTATAGGATCTATTGAAACTGTATATGTCCAGTTTTGTCCTATGTACGCAGGTGGAGCAGCATGGTTGAGCTTAAATGAAGAAATTCGAAACCCTTTTTATGGCGATAAAATGTTGACTTGTGGGGTGGTTCAAGAAACGCTTAATCCCTAGTTTGGTTTTACATTTCCCGTTTCTCTAGTTTGGGCATTTATCCGAAGATCTAGAGGATCGATTTTCAGCATAGCGCATACTGCTTTGAAATGCTGCACAAACGTAGTATCTTGTTGTTATGAAAAAAATTTCTAAAAAAGACATCCGTCAGGAGGTGTTTGACCTCTACGATGCATATGCCCACAACAAACTGTCGCGCAGAGCTTTTATTGATCAACTATCGGTCTATGCCGGTGTGGCTGTGCAGCTCTAGTAAAAAGTTAGGTTATAATAGGCCAGGGGGCAATACAAGAAATAAAAAAAAACGGCTATGCTTTAGTGCATAGCCGTTTGAACTTAAAAAGGGGGGGGTGTTTTAAAGGCTCAAAACACCATTTTCAGAACCAGCATATTCGTTAAATTGATAAGAATCTGCTTGTTCATCGTTGAAATAGTTGTTTCCGTCTGCTACATATTTAAACTCATAAGACTGTCCTTTTTCAAGGTTGATTTGGCCTTTAAAGTTTCCACTTTTTAACTTTTTTAAGGGGTTTGCTGCGGCATCCCAGTTATTAAAGTCTCCCACAACAGCTAATTTTTCAGCTTCAGCAGGAATGTCAAAAGTGATTTTGCATACGGCTTTTGATTTTAAATAATTTTTGGTAATTGCCATAATGTAATTGATTAATTTGAGTTAGTAATTTATTTAATGAGTATGGAGTGGAAATTGGCATCCACCACAATCGTTTGTTCTTTTTTGTTATACTGCAAGTCTGTTAAAGAAACTTTTTCAGTATCTACGGTGATGCTGTTTAGCTTGAAGGGCAATCCGATTAAATTTAATTTTACCTTACTATAGCTAGGCTCAAATTGACCCTCTCTAAATTGGTCAATCAATAATTCTTTGGCTTTGCCATAGAGCTTAATGGTTTTAAGCAAATATTTCCCTCTTTTATAATCATAGCCATCATGCGCATCTTCATAAATGGTTGACCGTTCTCGTCCGTTTTTGTAGTAGACTTCTAAATTGAGCGTATCAATTTGTTGCTCGTCCACATATTGCTGAACAGGATATTTAGGAATGACAGCCCCTTCTTTGATAAAAAGCGGCATGATATCTAGGGGAGCTTCTACCCAGGTTTCTTTTCCTCCTTCCACAATTTCTCGTGTCCAATAGTTATACCAATTGCCTTTAGGAATATACATACGTCTTCCTACGGCATTGGGTTCTTGAACGGGGCAGACTAAAATTTGATCACCAAAAATAAATTCATCAGATCGATAATGTGTTTGGTGGTCTTCTTGGTCAAAATAGACTAGGGGCTTAATCATGGGTTCTCCCTTGGTCACATATTTATGATACATGGTGTAGATATAAGGCAATAGCTGATAGCGAAGGGCAACAAATTTCTTGGTGATGCTCAACACCTCTTTGTCAAAAGACCAAGGTTCTTGATCGCCGTGATGCCCAGAGGAGTGTACACGAGTAAAAGGATGAAAAACCCCAAGCTGAATCCATCTCGTGAAAAGCTCACCACTGGGGTGTTCGGCAAATCCACCAATATCGGTTCCTACAAACCCCATTCCACTGAGTGACATGCGTTGCACCTGAATATTGGCTAGCCAAAGGTGTTCCCATGAAGCGATATTATCTCCCGTCCAAGAGGAGGTATACCGTTGTCCACCCGAATAGGTTGCTCGTGTAATTACAAATGGACGTTTAGGGGCTCCGTTTCGTTTTACGCCGTGGTAGGTAGCGCGCGCCATTTGCATGCCATAAATATTATGGGCTTTGCGATGACTACAAAAATTGCCATCATAGTTATGACGAACATCATTCGGAAAAGTTTTAGTGGGAACCTCCATCATAGCGGGTTCGTTCATATCGTTCCACACACCATGCACACCATCTTCTTCAATGAGTCCTTTGTATAGACTGGCCCACCATTCTCTCACCTCGGGATTGGTAAAATCCGGAAAATAGCATTCTCCTGGCCAAACTTTGCCCTTCACATAGGCACCATCGGCTCGTTTACAGAAATAGTCTTTTTCTAGACCCTGCTGAAAAATTGCATATTCTTTGTCAATTTTAATACCCGGATCAATGATCACAACTGTTTTAAAGCCTTGTTCTTCAAAATCAGCAATCATTTGTTTGGGATTTGGGAAGCGTTTTGTGTCCCAAGTAAAACACCTAAACTCATCCATATAATCAATGTCTAGATATACGGCATCACAAGGGAAGTCTAGCGCTCTAAATTTTGACGTTAATTCTCGTACATTGGCTTCAGGATAATAGCTCCATTTGCTTTGATGATAGCCCATAGCCCACATGGGGGGTAGTTCGGGCTTGCCGGTGAGGTCAGTATAAGCCGTAACCACATTAGCCATTTCTGGGCCATACATAAAGTAGTAGTTCATTTCTCCTCCATCTGCCCAAAAACTCATCACATTTCGGCGTTCATAGCAAAAATCGAAATGTGTTTTAAAGGTGTTGTCAAAAAAAACGCCGTAGGCTTTTTTATCGTGTAGGCCAATGTAAAAAGGAACAGTTTTATAGACCTCATCCATGTCTTTGGCATAGGCATATTGGTCGGTGTTCCAATTCGAAATGCGTTTTCCTTTGAGGTTAAAATTTGTTGGTTTATCTCCTAAGCCATAAAAATTATCGCTGTCGTTAGAATGCTTGCTCATTTTGACAAAGTTTCCTCCGTCTTCCAAATTTTCTTCCCAATGAAACCCTAATTCGTCTTCTAAAATAATGTTTCCTTTGAGGTCGTAAAGCCCAATTCTTAAATCGACTTTAGATACCTTACAAATGATTTGTTCTGTGATGATGCTAATTTCTTCATTCCCTTCTTCAATCTTTAAGGAACTATAGCCGTGTTCCTGTTTTTGATCAATGGCATAGGAAAAATCTTTTCCAAAATAGCCTTCGGGGGCATATCGAAAGCGCAAGAGTGAGTCTCGGAGCACATGAATTTGAAGTAGCACACCATTTTGTGATTCAAACTCAATTACATTCGATTTTTTGGTATGTGATTTATAGGTGTTGGGAAATAGATTCCCTTTGTATTCTAGCTTCGTATTTGTAATCATTTAAATAATGAATTTGGCTTGGGAATGCAAATAAAATCATGTTTGGTTGAGTGGACAAAGAAATATCATAAAACTTGATACACCTGTGTGCTCAGCGGAGGAATTCTCAATATAACCGACTGATTTTTGCCATGTGAATAATTTTTTGCGATAAAATATTCTTTTTGCAACGTGAAATTGGAACCTCCATAGTGGGGTTCGTCTGAATTAAATAGTAAGGAAAGACTTTTTCCCTCTGGAACACCTATTTGATAGCTTTCATGAGGGGTTGGCGTAAAATTGCAAATCACTACCACCCGTTCTTTTTTGGTTTTGCCTTTTCGCACATAGGCCAAAATAGAATTTTCTGAATCATCATAAGACAACCACTCAAATCCTTCACTTGAAAATTGTAGTTGGTGCAGGGCTTTTGACGATTTATAAAGCCTATTGAGTTCTTTAATGGTTGCTTGAATGCCTTGGTGATAGTCATATTGGGTTAGGTGCCAATCAAGACTGTGTTCAAAATTCCACTCCTGGTGTTGTCCAAATTCTCCCCCCATAAAATTGAGCTTGGCTCCCGGGTGGGTAAACATATATCCATATAGGGTTCTCAAATTGGCAAAGCGTTGCCACTCATCTCCGGGCATTCTCCCCAAAATAGATTTTTTGCCATAGACAACTTCGTCATGAGAGAGGGGAAGCATAAAGTTTTCGGTAAAGGCATAGGTGAGAGAAAACGAGATATCATTTTGATGGTATTTTCTATAAATAGCATCTTTTTTGAAATATTCTAGTGTGTCGTGCATCCAACCCATCATCCATTTCATGCCAAAGCCTAGTCCCCCAATGTCGGTAGGTCTACTCACCATTGGAAAAGCGGTAGATTCTTCGGCTATGGTTTGAATGCCTTCAAAACGGGAATATAATTCTAAATTGAGGTCCTTTAAAAAGCCCTGAACGGCTAAATTTTCTCTTCCGCCAAATTCATTGGGTTCCCATTCTCCGGCTTCTCTAGAATAGTCTAAATATAACATAGAGGCCACGGCATCTACTCTGAGACCGTCTATATGATATTCTTGCATCCAAAACACCGCATTTGAAATTAAGAAAGAGCGCACTTCAGGGCGTTCATAATTAAAAATTAAACTCTTCCAATCTTTGTGATATCCTTTTCTTGGATCGGGGTGTTCGTATAAATGGGATCCATCAAAAAAACCAAGTCCGTGGTCATCACTAGGAAAATGAGAGGGCACCCAGTCTAAGATCACAGCAATATTTTCTTGGTGAAAGGCATCTATGAGTGCCTTCAATTCTACTGGGGTTCCAAAACGAGAGGTGGGCGCATAATAGCCAGTGAGTTGATAGCCCCAAGAAGGATCATAGGGATATTCCATTAGGGGCATAAATTCTACATGTGTATAGGCCATTTCTTTGACATAGGCCACTAGTTCTTTGGCCATATCGGCATAGGAAAGCGACTTGCCGTCTGCTTTCTTTTTCCAAGAACTCAAATGCACTTCATAAACTGAAATGGCCTGATCGAGTTGGTTGCTTTTTTTACGCTGTGTTAACCACTTTTTATCTTTCCATGTGTAGGCTTCTTCCCAAACAACTGAGGCGGTTTGGGGAGGATGCTCACAAAAACGAGCATAGGGATCGGCTTTTTCTGTCACCACCCCATTGTGATGAGACTGAATCTTGTATTTATAGAGATTTCCGGGCCCAACGTTGGGTATAAACCCTTCCCAAATTCCAGAGCCATCCCAGCGCACATTTAAGGCGTGATCACCTTCTAACCAATAGTTAAAATCACCTACAACCGAAACCTTTTTTGCTGAAGGTGCCCAAACCGCAAAATAGGTTCCCTGGACCCCATTTAAAGTCATGGGATGCGAACCCATTTTATCGAATAAATTATAGTGTTTGCCCGCCTTGAAGAGGTTGATGTCAAAATCGGTGAAAAGAGAATGTGCAATTGTTCGTTGTTCCATACTATTGTGGTTCGCTGATGATGCTGATAATTCCTTTTAAGGGAATGATTGCCCAACGGGGTCTTGAGTTCAATTCATAGCCTAATTCATATACCGCTTTTTCTAAGAGCGTATATTTTAGGAGAAATTCAATTTCTTTAACGTAGCCTATATTTAAGTTGTTCTGTTGAACATAATTGACATAGTCGCTCAAAAACACTCCAGTGATATATTTATACAGTCGTTCACCATAGGCCATGGCCTCTTCTTTGTCTATTTTATATTTATCGGGATTATTTAAAATGACAGAATAGATGGCATAGTGAAAAGAACGTAAAATTCCGGCTACGTCTTTAATTGGAGGTTGTTTCACTTTGCGATCGCGAATGGTGCTCTCGGGTTCGCCTTCAAAATCTATAATGTAGAAATCGTCTTTTTGGACCAAGATTTGGCCAAGGTGATAATCGCCATGAATGCGAATGCGCTCACTTTTGAGTTTGGTCCAATTAAAGTCTAAGAAACGTCTTCTAATTTCTTTTTTTCTCGACAAAAACTCTTGGGCCATTTCGAGTGATTCTCCGGTGAGTTTATGAAAATTATTTTCGATGGTGTTCAATCGATTTTGAAATTGATAGATGAGTCTGTTTTTCAACCAAACTTCATAATCACCATTAAAGCGTTGGGGCACAAAAGCGGTATCTCTACTGTCTGAGCCCAAGGCTACATGCATTTCTGCCGTTCGCTTGGCCAATTGTTCAATTTGCGAAAAGAATTTATCGCCCACCCAACGGATAAGGGGTTCAGGCAAGTTTAGGTGTTTAATTTTTTGATAAAGCACCACATCGTCAATGGTGTTTAAATCAATTGATTTGGTGTGAATGGCACTAAAAATCGTATCGATTTCTGCCAAAAAATATTTCCACGCATCACCCTGATTGGTAAAAAACTCTTGCATCAACCCCAACGTGATGGTGTCGTTTTCTTCACCAACGGTCAAATTGATACTACCGGCATATTTAGGGGTGTTGGCAAATTCGGCAACCTCTGTCAAAAAGCGGTTAATTTCATAATCGGGGTTGGTGCTAATGTAGATTCTTCTAAATATTTTTAGAATGAATTTCTTGTTGTAAACTATGGAAGTATTGCTTTGCTCGGCACCCAAAAATTTTGATGATTGATAGCCCTCAAAATCAATTTTTGACGATTTGTGAAATTTTACAGCAGCAAAATTGCTGGATTGGTTCATGATGTTTTCATAAAGCAGTCTTCTGTATTCTTCAATGTGAAGGGCATCTACTAAATAGCCATCATAGCCGTCAAAGCTAGCCGCTGCAATGAGGGTGTTGGTGTCCAATTCTTTTCCCTCCATAAATGCAATGGGCAAAAAGTAGTTTTGAAAAAAGGACTCCTTAAAATGCACCTCAATGAGAATGCCAAAATAATGATTTTGGGTGGAGTGCATTTTAAAATAATCATTGATTTCAATATATTTTAAACTGCTTGATTTTCCGGCATACCAACGTTTTTCGGGCAAATAGCGTTCTAAAATCTCGTTGGTAAACGCACTCAAAAATTCTTCATTTTCAAAGGCTTCTTTCCATTGACAGGAAAATTCAAAGGGTCTTTTTTGAAGGTCTTTGTTGAGTTTGTTTTCCATTAGAATGTAATTTTAAACAAATGGAATGGCAAGGAAGGGTGAATTTTCACATAGTTCCAATCGGCATTCCAACTGTATTGGTTTCCTGTAATTACATCTTCAACATGATAGGTGCTAAGATGTCCTAAACCTATTTTTTCTAGGGGGAGTTTAACCCCACTTTCTTGCGTATAATAGGCGTCTAATGAAACCACCATTAGGGTAAAACAAGAATGGGAATCATCTCGTTTGACATAGGCGATAATCGTGTCGTTTTGAACGTCACAAAATTCAATATGGTTGGTTTGTTGAAGGGAGGGTAGGTCCTTTCGCGCTTCGTTGATCTTTTTGATGACCACCATAATTTTATTTTCAACTTCCCAGTCCCACGTTCTACATTCATATTTTTCACTGTTGTGATATTCTTCTTTTCCAGGAATGGCTGCTGAATCCATAAATTCATATACGGGTCCATATACACCCACATTGGAGCTCAGTGTTGCTGCTAAAAAATAGCGAGATAGGTGCATGGCTTCATTGGCTCCTTGAAGATGAAAGGGATTAATATCGGGGGTATTGGGCCAAAAATTGGGTCGATAAAATTCTTTTTGAGGTCCTTTGGTGAGTTGTTCCAAATAATCTGTTAGCTCAAACTTGTTGAATCGCCACGTAAAATAGGAATAGCCCTGTGTAAATCCTTCTTTGGCTAATTGATCCATAATTTTAGGGCGGGTGAAAGCTTCTGCTAAAAAGAGCACATCGGGGTGTTTTTTCTTTACTTGAGCAATAAGCCAGTGCCAAAACCGAAAGGGTTTGGTGTGCGGATTATCTACTCTAAAAACTTTGATGCCCACTTCTTCAACCCAATAGAGGGCGCAAGACAAAAGCTCATCCCAAAGATTTTTCCAGTCGGGTGTTTCAAAATAGATAGGGAGAATATCTTGATATTTTTTAGGTGGATTTTCGGCGTATTGAATGCTGCCATCAGGTCTCCATTTAAACCAGTTGGGATGGGCTTTCACCCAAGGGTGGTCAGGGGCTGCTTGAAGGGCAAAATCCATAGCTACTTCAAGGCCTAGTTTATCGGCTTTTTTAACCAAAGCTTTAAAATCAGCCAAGCTTCCCAACTCAGGGTGCAAGGCTTTGTGTCCTCCATGTTGAGAACCGATTCCCCAGGGAGACCCTACATCTCCTGCCTTGGCATGGGTTGCATTGTTTTTACCTTTTCTGTTGATTTCTCCAATGGGATGAACAGGTGGAAAATACAAAGTGTCAAAGCCCATTTTAGCCACTCTAGGGAGTATTTTTTCGCAGTCTTTAAAAGTGCCATGCGTGTTGGGGGTGCTGCTAGCAGAGCGGGGAAAAAACTCATACCAAGTGCTAAAAAGGGCTTTTTTTCGGTCCACATACAAAGGAAATTCCGCTGAGCTAGCTTTTAAAAACTTGGTTGGATGGAGCCTGAATAAAGTTTTAAGATCAGGATCTAATACGGCCTCAACTGCTTGTTGATAAGAAGCTTTGTCTTCCATTAGGGCAACGAGTAGTTGCCATTTGGCAGCTTCTTCAACCCTATTGGCTTTTAAGAGTTTTTTTATATAGAGCGCCCCTTCTAAAAGTTCAGAAGCAACGGGAACATGGGCTTCTATTTTCTTTTCGATGCCGTGTAGCCAATTGAGGGCTTCATCTACCCATCCCTCAATTTTATAAGAATAAGCTCCCTGATGCTCGGCCGTGAAGGCGGCTTGCATTTGGTCATTATCAAGAACCTGCATTCTCACTTCGGTCCATTTGTGTTTGGATTGATGTTTATAGAGCAAGGCCGCTTGCAATATATCATGTCCATCACAAAGCACATCTACAGTCACGTTTAAGGATTGCCCAACAACACGTTTCACGGCATAAGCGCCTCCGTCAATTTGAGGTTGGATATTGGATAGGATTACACGTTCTTGATTTTGCATAATCAATAGGTCTTAATTTCAAATGCTAAAGGAGTGGCAAAATTAACTTTTATATCTGTCATAGAAAGGGTTTAAGTTAATTCATTGTCTTAATTTATAGGGATTTAAAATTATTTTTTCTTTTGAGCTTGTCCCATTCCTCAAAAGGAGGCATACAATTAATCTAGGTGCTCAGAATTAAAAATTGATAGGGTTTCATCGTAAAAGAGCCTAAAGGGTTTTTAAATTCTAAGCTAGAATTTGTCCACAACTCTTTGAATTTATGAGGCCCTTTGCCTAAAGCTTCAAAAATAGACTCTGGTAGAGATTGATTTTGATTGCTATAATTGAACAAACAAAAAACATCATGCTCTACACTATGACGAATGAAACCTGCTATGGCCATATTTTCAAGTGGAAGCCATTTGTTTGTGATATTGTCTGCAAAAACAGCATGTGCTTTTCGAATTTGTATTAATTTTTTGTGCTTATTAAAAATTTTAGCTTCCACCGATTTTTTGTCTAACCGTTTTTCTGCTTTGTGCCAATCAAACACCGGTCTAACGGAACATTATTTGGCAGGACTTGAAAAGGAAAAGAAAATCAATAGTGTTCTTCCGCAAAGACAACAAGATGAAAATTTTCCGCAAGGTTTTCCGCAAGGAATAGTAGAAGGTTTAGGAAAATACGGACTAAACTGAGAGGGGTACCGTTTTCAGACCCTTATAAAATGGGGTTATTTTAGGGCTATAGCAAACTTCTAAGCAGACGGTCCTAGGTTCGAATCCTAGCGCGATCACTAACCTCACCCATAGGACTTCTAGTGTTTTATGGGTTTTTTTAAAAATTGTAAAAATGAAAAAGTACCTCTTAAGTTTTATTATTCTATCTTTTATTTTTTCGGCGTGTGAAAGTACACCCAAATCCCAAAAAGCAGCTAGCACGGAAACCACTCAAACGGCTGCGCGTTCAACAGAAGGTTGGTTGGGTTCCTATATGCAATTAAAAGACGCTTTGGTTAATGAACAACAAGATCTTGCAGTACAAGCTGCGACAGAATTTTTAAATCAAATTTCACTTATTGATAAGTCCGCTATTGCCGAAGCAAATTTGAAAGCGTTTGAAGCCCTGCTCCCCGGAATTGATTACGACCTTAACCAAATCGTTAATCTCGAAATCGAAGAACAACGTATCGTTTTTAAGGCCCTTAGTGAAAAAGCCGTTCAGCTAACCCGTCTTATAGGATCTATTGAAACTGTATATGTCCAGTTTTGTCCTATGTACGCAGGTGGAGCAGCATGGTTGAGCTTAAATGAAGAAATTCGAAACCCTTTTTATGGCGATAAAATGTTGACTTGTGGGGTGGTTCAAGAAACGCTTAATCCCTAGTTTGGTTTTACATTTCCCGTTTCTCTAGTTTGGGCATTTATCCGAAGATCTAGAGGATCGATTTTCAGCATAGCGCATACTGCTTTGAAATGCTGCACAAACGTAGTATCTTGTTGTTATGAAAAAAATTTCTAAAAAAGACATCCGTCAGGAGGTGTTTGACCTCTACGATGCATATGCCCACAACAAACTGTCGCGCAGAGCTTTTATTGATCAACTATCGGTCTATGCCGGTGTGGCTGTGCAGCTCTAGTAAAAAGTTAGGTTATAATAGGCCAGGGGGCAATACAAGAAATAAAAAAAAACGGCTATGCTTTAGTGCATAGCCGTTTGAACTTAAAAAGGGGGGGGTGTTTTAAAGGCTCAAAACACCATTTTCAGAACCAGCATATTCGTTAAATTGATAAGAATCTGCTTGTTCATCGTTGAAATAGTTGTTTCCGTCTGCTACATATTTAAACTCATAAGACTGTCCTTTTTCAAGGTTGATTTGGCCTTTAAAGTTTCCACTTTTTAACTTTTTTAAGGGGTTTGCTGCGGCATCCCAGTTATTAAAGTCTCCCACAACAGCTAATTTTTCAGCTTCAGCAGGAATGTCAAAAGTGATTTTGCATACGGCTTTTGATTTTAAATAATTTTTGGTAATTGCCATAATGTAATTGATTAATTTGAGTTAGTAATTTATTTAATGAGTATGGAGTGGAAATTGGCATCCACCACAATCGTTTGTTCTTTTTTGTTATACTGCAAGTCTGTTAAAGAAACTTTTTCAGTATCTACGGTGATGCTGTTTAGCTTGAAGGGCAATCCGATTAAATTTAATTTTACCTTACTATAGCTAGGCTCAAATTGACCCTCTCTAAATTGGTCAATCAATAATTCTTTGGCTTTGCCATAGAGCTTAATGGTTTTAAGCAAATATTTCCCTCTTTTATAATCATAGCCATCATGCGCATCTTCATAAATGGTTGACCGTTCTCGTCCGTTTTTGTAGTAGACTTCTAAATTGAGCGTATCAATTTGTTGCTCGTCCACATATTGCTGAACAGGATATTTAGGAATGACAGCCCCTTCTTTGATAAAAAGCGGCATGATATCTAGGGGAGCTTCTACCCAGGTTTCTTTTCCTCCTTCCACAATTTCTCGTGTCCAATAGTTATACCAATTGCCTTTAGGAATATACATACGTCTTCCTACGGCATTGGGTTCTTGAACGGGGCAGACTAAAATTTGATCACCAAAAATAAATTCATCAGATCGATAATGTGTTTGGTGGTCTTCTTGGTCAAAATAGACTAGGGGCTTAATCATGGGTTCTCCCTTGGTCACATATTTATGATACATGGTGTAGATATAAGGCAATAGCTGATAGCGAAGGGCAACAAATTTCTTGGTGATGCTCAACACCTCTTTGTCAAAAGACCAAGGTTCTTGATCGCCGTGATGCCCAGAGGAGTGTACACGAGTAAAAGGATGAAAAACCCCAAGCTGAATCCATCTCGTGAAAAGCTCACCACTGGGGTGTTCGGCAAATCCACCAATATCGGTTCCTACAAACCCCATTCCACTGAGTGACATGCGTTGCACCTGAATATTGGCTAGCCAAAGGTGTTCCCATGAAGCGATATTATCTCCCGTCCAAGAGGAGGTATACCGTTGTCCACCCGAATAGGTTGCTCGTGTAATTACAAATGGACGTTTAGGGGCTCCGTTTCGTTTTACGCCGTGGTAGGTAGCGCGCGCCATTTGCATGCCATAAATATTATGGGCTTTGCGATGACTACAAAAATTGCCATCATAGTTATGACGAACATCATTCGGAAAAGTTTTAGTGGGAACCTCCATCATAGCGGGTTCGTTCATATCGTTCCACACACCATGCACACCATCTTCTTCAATGAGTCCTTTGTATAGACTGGCCCACCATTCTCTCACCTCGGGATTGGTAAAATCCGGAAAATAGCATTCTCCTGGCCAAACTTTGCCCTTCACATAGGCACCATCGGCTCGTTTACAGAAATAGTCTTTTTCTAGACCCTGCTGAAAAATTGCATATTCTTTGTCAATTTTAATACCCGGATCAATGATCACAACTGTTTTAAAGCCTTGTTCTTCAAAATCAGCAATCATTTGTTTGGGATTTGGGAAGCGTTTTGTGTCCCAAGTAAAACACCTAAACTCATCCATATAATCAATGTCTAGATATACGGCATCACAAGGGAAGTCTAGCGCTCTAAATTTTGACGTTAATTCTCGTACATTGGCTTCAGGATAATAGCTCCATTTGCTTTGATGATAGCCCATAGCCCACATGGGGGGTAGTTCGGGCTTGCCGGTGAGGTCAGTATAAGCCGTAACCACATTAGCCATTTCTGGGCCATACATAAAGTAGTAGTTCATTTCTCCTCCATCTGCCCAAAAACTCATCACATTTCGGCGTTCATAGCAAAAATCGAAATGTGTTTTAAAGGTGTTGTCAAAAAAAACGCCGTAGGCTTTTTTATCGTGTAGGCCAATGTAAAAAGGAACAGTTTTATAGACCTCATCCATGTCTTTGGCATAGGCATATTGGTCGGTGTTCCAATTCGAAATGCGTTTTCCTTTGAGGTTAAAATTTGTTGGTTTATCTCCTAAGCCATAAAAATTATCGCTGTCGTTAGAATGCTTGCTCATTTTGACAAAGTTTCCTCCGTCTTCCAAATTTTCTTCCCAATGAAACCCTAATTCGTCTTCTAAAATAATGTTTCCTTTGAGGTCGTAAAGCCCAATTCTTAAATCGACTTTAGATACCTTACAAATGATTTGTTCTGTGATGATGCTAATTTCTTCATTCCCTTCTTCAATCTTTAAGGAACTATAGCCGTGTTCCTGTTTTTGATCAATGGCATAGGAAAAATCTTTTCCAAAATAGCCTTCGGGGGCATATCGAAAGCGCAAGAGTGAGTCTCGGAGCACATGAATTTGAAGTAGCACACCATTTTGTGATTCAAACTCAATTACATTCGATTTTTTGGTATGTGATTTATAGGTGTTGGGAAATAGATTCCCTTTGTATTCTAGCTTCGTATTTGTAATCATTTAAATAATGAATTTGGCTTGGGAATGCAAATAAAATCATGTTTGGTTGAGTGGACAAAGAAATATCATAAAACTTGATACACCTGTGTGCTCAGCGGAGGAATTCTCAATATAACCGACTGATTTTTGCCATGTGAATAATTTTTTGCGATAAAATATTCTTTTTGCAACGTGAAATTGGAACCTCCATAGTGGGGTTCGTCTGAATTAAATAGTAAGGAAAGACTTTTTCCCTCTGGAACACCTATTTGATAGCTTTCATGAGGGGTTGGCGTAAAATTGCAAATCACTACCACCCGTTCTTTTTTGGTTTTGCCTTTTCGCACATAGGCCAAAATAGAATTTTCTGAATCATCATAAGACAACCACTCAAATCCTTCACTTGAAAATTGTAGTTGGTGCAGGGCTTTTGACGATTTATAAAGCCTATTGAGTTCTTTAATGGTTGCTTGAATGCCTTGGTGATAGTCATATTGGGTTAGGTGCCAATCAAGACTGTGTTCAAAATTCCACTCCTGGTGTTGTCCAAATTCTCCCCCCATAAAATTGAGCTTGGCTCCCGGGTGGGTAAACATATATCCATATAGGGTTCTCAAATTGGCAAAGCGTTGCCACTCATCTCCGGGCATTCTCCCCAAAATAGATTTTTTGCCATAGACAACTTCGTCATGAGAGAGGGGAAGCATAAAGTTTTCGGTAAAGGCATAGGTGAGAGAAAACGAGATATCATTTTGATGGTATTTTCTATAAATAGCATCTTTTTTGAAATATTCTAGTGTGTCGTGCATCCAACCCATCATCCATTTCATGCCAAAGCCTAGTCCCCCAATGTCGGTAGGTCTACTCACCATTGGAAAAGCGGTAGATTCTTCGGCTATGGTTTGAATGCCTTCAAAACGGGAATATAATTCTAAATTGAGGTCCTTTAAAAAGCCCTGAACGGCTAAATTTTCTCTTCCGCCAAATTCATTGGGTTCCCATTCTCCGGCTTCTCTAGAATAGTCTAAATATAACATAGAGGCCACGGCATCTACTCTGAGACCGTCTATATGATATTCTTGCATCCAAAACACCGCATTTGAAATTAAGAAAGAGCGCACTTCAGGGCGTTCATAATTAAAAATTAAACTCTTCCAATCTTTGTGATATCCTTTTCTTGGATCGGGGTGTTCGTATAAATGGGATCCATCAAAAAAACCAAGTCCGTGGTCATCACTAGGAAAATGAGAGGGCACCCAGTCTAAGATCACAGCAATATTTTCTTGGTGAAAGGCATCTATGAGTGCCTTCAATTCTACTGGGGTTCCAAAACGAGAGGTGGGCGCATAATAGCCAGTGAGTTGATAGCCCCAAGAAGGATCATAGGGATATTCCATTAGGGGCATAAATTCTACATGTGTATAGGCCATTTCTTTGACATAGGCCACTAGTTCTTTGGCCATATCGGCATAGGAAAGCGACTTGCCGTCTGCTTTCTTTTTCCAAGAACTCAAATGCACTTCATAAACTGAAATGGCCTGATCGAGTTGGTTGCTTTTTTTACGCTGTGTTAACCACTTTTTATCTTTCCATGTGTAGGCTTCTTCCCAAACAACTGAGGCGGTTTGGGGAGGATGCTCACAAAAACGAGCATAGGGATCGGCTTTTTCTGTCACCACCCCATTGTGATGAGACTGAATCTTGTATTTATAGAGATTTCCGGGCCCAACGTTGGGTATAAACCCTTCCCAAATTCCAGAGCCATCCCAGCGCACATTTAAGGCGTGATCACCTTCTAACCAATAGTTAAAATCACCTACAACCGAAACCTTTTTTGCTGAAGGTGCCCAAACCGCAAAATAGGTTCCCTGGACCCCATTTAAAGTCATGGGATGCGAACCCATTTTATCGAATAAATTATAGTGTTTGCCCGCCTTGAAGAGGTTGATGTCAAAATCGGTGAAAAGAGAATGTGCAATTGTTCGTTGTTCCATACTATTGTGGTTCGCTGATGATGCTGATAATTCCTTTTAAGGGAATGATTGCCCAACGGGGTCTTGAGTTCAATTCATAGCCTAATTCATATACCGCTTTTTCTAAGAGCGTATATTTTAGGAGAAATTCAATTTCTTTAACGTAGCCTATATTTAAGTTGTTCTGTTGAACATAATTGACATAGTCGCTCAAAAACACTCCAGTGATATATTTATACAGTCGTTCACCATAGGCCATGGCCTCTTCTTTGTCTATTTTATATTTATCGGGATTATTTAAAATGACAGAATAGATGGCATAGTGAAAAGAACGTAAAATTCCGGCTACGTCTTTAATTGGAGGTTGTTTCACTTTGCGATCGCGAATGGTGCTCTCGGGTTCGCCTTCAAAATCTATAATGTAGAAATCGTCTTTTTGGACCAAGATTTGGCCAAGGTGATAATCGCCATGAATGCGAATGCGCTCACTTTTGAGTTTGGTCCAATTAAAGTCTAAGAAACGTCTTCTAATTTCTTTTTTTCTCGACAAAAACTCTTGGGCCATTTCGAGTGATTCTCCGGTGAGTTTATGAAAATTATTTTCGATGGTGTTCAATCGATTTTGAAATTGATAGATGAGTCTGTTTTTCAACCAAACTTCATAATCACCATTAAAGCGTTGGGGCACAAAAGCGGTATCTCTACTGTCTGAGCCCAAGGCTACATGCATTTCTGCCGTTCGCTTGGCCAATTGTTCAATTTGCGAAAAGAATTTATCGCCCACCCAACGGATAAGGGGTTCAGGCAAGTTTAGGTGTTTAATTTTTTGATAAAGCACCACATCGTCAATGGTGTTTAAATCAATTGATTTGGTGTGAATGGCACTAAAAATCGTATCGATTTCTGCCAAAAAATATTTCCACGCATCACCCTGATTGGTAAAAAACTCTTGCATCAACCCCAACGTGATGGTGTCGTTTTCTTCACCAACGGTCAAATTGATACTACCGGCATATTTAGGGGTGTTGGCAAATTCGGCAACCTCTGTCAAAAAGCGGTTAATTTCATAATCGGGGTTGGTGCTAATGTAGATTCTTCTAAATATTTTTAGAATGAATTTCTTGTTGTAAACTATGGAAGTATTGCTTTGCTCGGCACCCAAAAATTTTGATGATTGATAGCCCTCAAAATCAATTTTTGACGATTTGTGAAATTTTACAGCAGCAAAATTGCTGGATTGGTTCATGATGTTTTCATAAAGCAGTCTTCTGTATTCTTCAATGTGAAGGGCATCTACTAAATAGCCATCATAGCCGTCAAAGCTAGCCGCTGCAATGAGGGTGTTGGTGTCCAATTCTTTTCCCTCCATAAATGCAATGGGCAAAAAGTAGTTTTGAAAAAAGGACTCCTTAAAATGCACCTCAATGAGAATGCCAAAATAATGATTTTGGGTGGAGTGCATTTTAAAATAATCATTGATTTCAATATATTTTAAACTGCTTGATTTTCCGGCATACCAACGTTTTTCGGGCAAATAGCGTTCTAAAATCTCGTTGGTAAACGCACTCAAAAATTCTTCATTTTCAAAGGCTTCTTTCCATTGACAGGAAAATTCAAAGGGTCTTTTTTGAAGGTCTTTGTTGAGTTTGTTTTCCATTAGAATGTAATTTTAAACAAATGGAATGGCAAGGAAGGGTGAATTTTCACATAGTTCCAATCGGCATTCCAACTGTATTGGTTTCCTGTAATTACATCTTCAACATGATAGGTGCTAAGATGTCCTAAACCTATTTTTTCTAGGGGGAGTTTAACCCCACTTTCTTGCGTATAATAGGCGTCTAATGAAACCACCATTAGGGTAAAACAAGAATGGGAATCATCTCGTTTGACATAGGCGATAATCGTGTCGTTTTGAACGTCACAAAATTCAATATGGTTGGTTTGTTGAAGGGAGGGTAGGTCCTTTCGCGCTTCGTTGATCTTTTTGATGACCACCATAATTTTATTTTCAACTTCCCAGTCCCACGTTCTACATTCATATTTTTCACTGTTGTGATATTCTTCTTTTCCAGGAATGGCTGCTGAATCCATAAATTCATATACGGGTCCATATACACCCACATTGGAGCTCAGTGTTGCTGCTAAAAAATAGCGAGATAGGTGCATGGCTTCATTGGCTCCTTGAAGATGAAAGGGATTAATATCGGGGGTATTGGGCCAAAAATTGGGTCGATAAAATTCTTTTTGAGGTCCTTTGGTGAGTTGTTCCAAATAATCTGTTAGCTCAAACTTGTTGAATCGCCACGTAAAATAGGAATAGCCCTGTGTAAATCCTTCTTTGGCTAATTGATCCATAATTTTAGGGCGGGTGAAAGCTTCTGCTAAAAAGAGCACATCGGGGTGTTTTTTCTTTACTTGAGCAATAAGCCAGTGCCAAAACCGAAAGGGTTTGGTGTGCGGATTATCTACTCTAAAAACTTTGATGCCCACTTCTTCAACCCAATAGAGGGCGCAAGACAAAAGCTCATCCCAAAGATTTTTCCAGTCGGGTGTTTCAAAATAGATAGGGAGAATATCTTGATATTTTTTAGGTGGATTTTCGGCGTATTGAATGCTGCCATCAGGTCTCCATTTAAACCAGTTGGGATGGGCTTTCACCCAAGGGTGGTCAGGGGCTGCTTGAAGGGCAAAATCCATAGCTACTTCAAGGCCTAGTTTATCGGCTTTTTTAACCAAAGCTTTAAAATCAGCCAAGCTTCCCAACTCAGGGTGCAAGGCTTTGTGTCCTCCATGTTGAGAACCGATTCCCCAGGGAGACCCTACATCTCCTGCCTTGGCATGGGTTGCATTGTTTTTACCTTTTCTGTTGATTTCTCCAATGGGATGAACAGGTGGAAAATACAAAGTGTCAAAGCCCATTTTAGCCACTCTAGGGAGTATTTTTTCGCAGTCTTTAAAAGTGCCATGCGTGTTGGGGGTGCTGCTAGCAGAGCGGGGAAAAAACTCATACCAAGTGCTAAAAAGGGCTTTTTTTCGGTCCACATACAAAGGAAATTCCGCTGAGCTAGCTTTTAAAAACTTGGTTGGATGGAGCCTGAATAAAGTTTTAAGATCAGGATCTAATACGGCCTCAACTGCTTGTTGATAAGAAGCTTTGTCTTCCATTAGGGCAACGAGTAGTTGCCATTTGGCAGCTTCTTCAACCCTATTGGCTTTTAAGAGTTTTTTTATATAGAGCGCCCCTTCTAAAAGTTCAGAAGCAACGGGAACATGGGCTTCTATTTTCTTTTCGATGCCGTGTAGCCAATTGAGGGCTTCATCTACCCATCCCTCAATTTTATAAGAATAAGCTCCCTGATGCTCGGCCGTGAAGGCGGCTTGCATTTGGTCATTATCAAGAACCTGCATTCTCACTTCGGTCCATTTGTGTTTGGATTGATGTTTATAGAGCAAGGCCGCTTGCAATATATCATGTCCATCACAAAGCACATCTACAGTCACGTTTAAGGATTGCCCAACAACACGTTTCACGGCATAAGCGCCTCCGTCAATTTGAGGTTGGATATTGGATAGGATTACACGTTCTTGATTTTGCATAATCAATAGGTCTTAATTTCAAATGCTAAAGGAGTGGCAAAATTAACTTTTATATCTGTCATAGAAAGGGTTTAAGTTAATTCATTGTCTTAATTTATAGGGATTTAAAATTATTTTTTCTTTTGAGCTTGTCCCATTCCTCAAAAGGAGGCATACAATTAATCTAGGTGCTCAGAATTAAAAATTGATAGGGTTTCATCGTAAAAGAGCCTAAAGGGTTTTTAAATTCTAAGCTAGAATTTGTCCACAACTCTTTGAATTTATGAGGCCCTTTGCCTAAAGCTTCAAAAATAGACTCTGGTAGAGATTGATTTTGATTGCTATAATTGAACAAACAAAAAACATCATGCTCTACACTATGACGAATGAAACCTGCTATGGCCATATTTTCAAGTGGAAGCCATTTGTTTGTGATATTGTCTGCAAAAACAGCATGTGCTTTTCGAATTTGTATTAATTTTTTGTGCTTATTAAAAATTTTAGCTTCCACCGATTTTTTGTCTAACCGTTTTTCTGCTTTGTGCCAATCAAACACCGGTCTAACGGAACATTATTTGGCAGGACTTGAAAAGGAAAAGAAAATCAATAGTGTTCTTCCGCAAAGACAACAAGATGAAAATTTTCCGCAAGG
>VMBT01000698.1_pt1 | contig 19951 bp, 15 predicted proteins | sample 4404301 | NCBI WGS metagenome assembly VMBT01 (sample SAMN12238535, study PRJNA552566) | marine metagenome | isolation source: Coastal seawater | place: USA: coastal Georgia, Sapelo Island | collected 2008-08/2009-08
GAGGTTAAAAACACCTACCTGACTGGTCGGTGTGTGTATTTTCACAGGCTGAGTTACGGGACCTCCAAAAAGCAAAAGAGGAATGTGGAATTTGCCGGCGTCCATGACCTGAAAAGAACCGGGTTCTCTCACTCCGTGATCCGAGCTGATCAGGACCAAGGTACTGTCAAGCAGATCGGATTTTTCGAGATCGCCGATCAGTTTTCCGAGTTGCTCATCCGTATAGTACATCGCGTTTGCCTGACGCGTCTGAGCTTCCATTTCGGGATAGGACTTTGGAACAATGAAAGGCTCATGGCTCGACAAACTGAATATCGTCGCAAAGAATGGCTCATCGCTCGAGCGCACTATATCGGAGAATCGCTCGAATGTGGCTTCATCATGCACACCCCAGCTCCCTCTTGGGAGATCACGTGAAAAGTCAGTTATACTCACCAATTGATCCACACCTCCTGCGATCAAGGGTGCTTGCAGGTTGGAAAAGCGCAGATCACCACCACAAAGGAAAGCTGTGTGGTACCCTTTATTGTTGAATGCCGAGTACAGGTTTGGCAGTTTGTTGACGCGTTTAGGTTCGTCCAGAACGTCTGTAACCGTGAATGCCGGAAATCCACAAAGTAAGCTGACCAATGATTCTCCTGAACGATCTCCTGTACTGTAGAAGTTGGTGAAGAGCACACCATGCTCAGACATTTCATTCAAATGAGGGGTGACATTTGGAGCTGTTGGGGTTATACTATGGATGGCGTTCGCTGTAAAACTCTCCAGGATCACGAGGATCACATTCTTACATCTGGATCGATCGATAAAATCATCGACAGAACCTGACGATGAATCCTTCTCCGAGATGTAAATGTCAGAGGCAACAACATCTTCAAACGTATAGCGCTTTAGATCCAGAGGGTCTACCAGCATGGACGCAGCAAGGTTCCAAAGAGGATTGATCGCCGCCATGTTTGCAAATGGTGACGGGGAGTGATACACGCGGCTCTGATTCATTGTGCTTGGACCAACTCCGCCTCGTCCGATGGCAAACAAGGCAGGCACCAAAAGCAGGGTGCTCCACCAGGAATGTCGCGGAGAGTTTACTAGGAAAAGGCCTTTGCGCGAAATTCGTCGAAGTAATAAGATCAAAGGGATCAGAACCAGGACGAAATACAATGCAAAAACAAGAATGTCCAGCCAGGCTACAGAGGCAAATGCTTCGACGGGTGTACTGAGGAACTTGAGTGATTCCCGATCGAGTTTGAATCCCCAGTAATTGAACAATCGGCTATCGATACTGCAAATGAACACCGCAGTGATACTCACCAGGCTCATCCAAATGAAGGCTATTTTCCCTTCGACCAGATCCTTGTTCACGAAAATGGAAAGGATCGGCTTGAGAATGAAGAAGAGTATGCCGAATGCTGCTACCACAGCCAGATCCATGGGGAGGCCATGCCAAATGACCAGTAGTTGTTGTGAAATAGTGAGCGCACGACCTGATTCATGGAACAGAATGAATGCCACCTTACATAGCACAAAGGTGAGCAGCGGAATGATCAGAAAGGTCAGAATGCGCTTCCAGTAAGTCATTTGAATCGATTCAAGTCTACCTCTCTTGGGATGTCAATTCCCGCGTTCATTTTTTGCCAAAGTAAGCCGCTCAGATAAGGAGCCAGGGAGACGCCCTTACTGCCCAGTCCGTTGAACAGGAAAACGTTGTCGTGTTCGGGATGTTGCCCGATCAGTGGTTTTCGATCCTTTACCGAAGGGCGAATACCTGCGGATTGTCCGATCACTTCATACGGGATGAACATGAATTTTTCCAGGCGTTGCGTAAGGTCTTTTTTGGCTTCTTCGGTGATCTCCTCATTGGCATTGCGCCAATCATACGTTGAGCCCACACGGAAGGTGCCATTTTGATCCGGGCAAATGAAGCATGCACCGGTGACTATGCGCTCCCTTGGAGCAGGACTTTTCACATCGAGTATCTCTCCCTTCATAGGAGTAAATGGCAAGTCGCTGAAAAGCGGATGGTCCTTCGCTCGAATACCATTGGCGAAGATCACATTCTTTGCCTCGATGCCATTCCAGCTGACCGCACCCGGAGTGATCTTCGGATCGGCATCCTCTTCGGTGATCCTGAGGGCTTCAATGCTCCTCAAGTGATCTCCGACCACCCTGATGTACGATTGTGTGTCGAGATATCCCGCCTGTCGGACCTCCATCATCCCGTATCTTCCTTCCAATGCAGGAAGGAAAGGTTCTTCCCGACATACGTACGGTTGATATCGCTCCTCAGCCGCCCGACTCAACCAGGAATTGGCTGATCCAAAATCCGGAATGATACGTATGAGTGGCATGGGATAGAAAAAGCGGGTTTTCAGCATTTTCTCAATGCGCGGATAAAAGCTATGCAATTCCCCGAAGCATTCCTCCACTCTCCACCCAAGACTGAAGCGTTTCCCGGAAACAGGATTGACGATCCCGGCGGCGACTTTGGATGAGGTATTGGTACGTTCGTGATCGACCACCATGATGCGAGCACCGTGCTCGAGGAGTCGCATGGCCACGGTTGACCCGGCGATTCCCTGACCGATAATTAGATAATCGTATACCAAAACCGCGGCAAATATACGTTGGTGGAGTAGAGACATCAGAATAAGAATAGACCGTATTCGCTGCACATCGAATCTGTATCTTTGCCCGCAAACCTGCAACTGCGTGAACCGTCATCAGTTACTTTCAGTCCTCTTGTTTTTGATCGGTGGGATACTTTCTACCTCCGAGCTGCACGCACAGATACTTGATACAGCGATTCACGTGCAGTCATACTCATCGTATCGCACGATCGGTCAGATCCACGATTTTAACTTCGAGTCAGAGAAAGAGGACAGCACCTTTGGGTTTTCCCATCAGATGTACCGGCCCAAGTATGAGTTCATGGCCATGATAGATCAAGGTCAGATGGGTACACCTGTTTTGGACCTGTCATCAGACCTGGAATGGGCGGAGCGGTTTTCTGCCAGACCTGATCTCTTCACTTCATATGATCACGATCCGGCACTCACTAAATTTTATACCGGTGATGTTTCGCGCACCTTCTTGAAATTTTCTCAGGGAACCGGTGATCTCATCTACTTGCAGGCGCAGCATTCGCAGAATGTCTTTGACCGATGGTCATTCGGGTTGGACTACACGCGGCTGAAGCAGAATAATGTGTACTACGGGAATGTGGCGGACTTTACGAAGTATAGTATACCCAACATGTACAATTCCCGTGTGTATAGCCACTTCTATACGCTCAACCGGAAATATGAAGTCTTCACCTCATTCAACTGGAACAAGAACACGGTTGGAGAAACAGGAGGGATAACCGACATCAATCGGTTTGATACATTGGTAGGCCGACAGAAATACTACTTCAATACAGCGAGGATATCCGGCGGAAGTAACGTGTTCAACAAGGCACACTGGTCTGTAACACAATTTCTAAGGGATGGGGATCGCATGGTCCGCACGGAGGATACCACAGTGAAAGACAGCATCTACACCAATATCAAGGCGCAATGGTATCATCAAATGGATGCTCGCTGGGGTCAGGTGAAGTACACCGATGAAAGTGCGACCGACGCCTATTATCCCAACAACCTTTACGACTTGAGTACGAGTGATTCGATGCGTACTTTCTCGTTGAAAAATCGTTTTGGTCGGGATGTGCGAACGGCATCCGATTCTTTCAAGGCTTCGGCATTTGCCGAGCATGAGCTCGCGAGCGTGCGACAGTTTCCCGGCCATGAAGCGCGATACCACAATGTACGACTAGGTGTTGACCTGTTGCAGAGATCCGGTTCGGTAAAACTTACCGGGAAGTTGCGGTTCTCTCCGATGGGTTTCTATTCGGGAGACCTCCTGGGTGAAGTAGGATTGCAGGTAGGGGGTGAGAAGAGCACCGCCATGGTTAAAGGGCTTTTCCTGAATCGACAGCCGGATTTCGGTATGAGTTTCTTCGGAAGCAATCACTATTACTGGTTCAACGACCTCCGGAAAATGTTCAATGCCAGGGTTGTGGCACAATACACCAATAAGCCATCCGGACTATCGCTATCCGCACAGTTCGATCAGATCGATCGATATGTTTATTTCGATACGAGTGGATTACCACAGCAGCTGAGCAGCTCATTTACACGGATCAAAGCACGCTTATCGCACGAATTCAGTCTATGGGATGTGCTCTTTGTCAATAATCTGGTGGAATACCAAAAGGCTACTTCGGAGTTCATGCGTATCCCGGAATTCGCGTACAAAGGCCGACTGTATCTTCAGGGCATGTTGTTCAAAGGGAACATGGAAGCCCGTATCGGGGTGGAAGCGTATTACATGTCGGAATTTGACGGTCTCACATACAACCCGGTCACACGACGCTTCGAATTCAACGATGAACGAAGCACTGGTGGCTATCCGTATCTCGACTTCTTCCTGAATGCCAAGGTCAATACGATGGAGATCTTCGTGTTGATGCAAAACGCCAGCGACGGCTGGTTCCGTTCGGATTATTATTCCGCGACGCGGTATCCGATGTTGTATCGGGCGTTGCGGTTTGGTTTGGCGTGGCGGTTGTTTAATTGATGTCCCTTGTTTGTGTCGCCCCGACGGGGCTCACCCATATTTTGGCTCTCGGTTAGGGTATGGCACACCTACGGCGTGCCCCACACCGTCACGGGTCACCACTGTCGCGGGTATGTTACCCGTGACACATCATCCACACATCCGTTTTGTAGGATCTCGAAAGCCTAAAGATATATCTTTAGGCTTTCTGCGTTCGTGAGGTAGCCGCAAGACATGCCTTGCGGCTACAATGCCGATTCATTTAATGTTGATTGCTCAATTCTCTGTCACGGGTAGCATACCCGCGACAGTATACGGTGTTCTATTTAAGCTGCTCTCAGCGAGGTATGAAATGCCTCGCTATGGAAACTCGATTTGCACCCCAGCGGGGTGCGAACAACCTAAAAGCGTTGATCGCTGAGGAATGTAGCCCCAGCGGTTTACCCGCCTTTGGCGGGTGCGACACAGGAGGTCAGATCGGCACCTTCTTCAAGGTCCAGATCTCGACGCGCTTATTGGCGTCGGCCTGTTCTTTCGATTGTGGATCGGGGAATAGCATTCGGCGGTTGCTCATGCCGCGATAGGTGAGGCGTTCCGGCTTGATGCCTTTGCTCACCAGGTATTGATAGATCTTGCGGGCACGGCGGTACGACAAACTGTAGCAGTAGTGCTTTTGGTACGGCGTAGCCGGTCTGGTGATCGGATAATTCATATGTCCTTGGATCTCGATGTATACATCGGAGAAATCCTGCAGGGTTGCAAGTAGTCTGATGAGGTCAGGTTGTGATTCCGGCTTCAAGCTGTCGGTATCCGTGTAAAAGTAGATGTTCTTGAACGACATCTTTCGAACCACCTTGGCTCGGTACAGAAGCACGTCGTAATAGGAGGTGTCATTCCGGTATTCGGTAGGGTTCACGTTCAGGTCCACTTTGTGGTTCAGATATCCTTTGGCAGACACGATCGCCAAAGCTTTCGATTTTGCCGGGATCGGTAAAGTGGAATGCCCGTAACGATCAGTATCCAGTTCACGGATCTCTTCACCAGCCTCTATGTTCACTTTTGCTCTAATACCCCGCTTGTATTTGGCCTCTTTGACGCGGATCACCACAAAGCGATTGTCTTCCTGATCGTAAGGTCTCCAGACCGTATATACGAACGTGACCACACTACGGCGGTTCAGTGACTTATCGCTACTTACCGGTTCAGTTTCTCCAAATGCCTCGCTGCGTATGAGGTTGTCAGGAATACCCTGGTTTTTCAAGTAATCTACTGTGCTTTTAGCTCTTCGTTCCGACAAGCCCATGTTGTAAAGGTCGGTGTGGTCCGAGTCGGTGTGACCTTCGATGTAGATCTCTTTGATACTGCCAAAGCCGATCTCCAGAATGTTCGTTCGGATCTGTTCGCGATGCTGAGCAGTGAGTTCGCTCTTGTCCACGTCGAATAACAGACTCATGCTCTTGGTCCTGAAGGACTGAGCTCCTGCTGTGATCACACTAATTCCAAGTATGAGAATGGAAAGAAGAGTTCGCATGTGTAAAGGCTGTGGCAATTATAACGCCGGTGGTGGCCTGTACTGTATAATTCTTTTCAGACCGAAATGGTAAATTGTAGCAATTGCTATTCATTGAATAGCGCGGAATGAGAAGACAGATTCGGTAAAAAGAAAATGCCCCGCTCAAAGAACGGGGCACATTTTTCAAAGATAAAATACTAAACTACTACTTATGATGAAAATTAACCATGTACCTCTCTCACGAGAGATATACCTCAAGGATACCATTTCCGTGCCAAAGTTGTGTGATGAGCGGTAACCCTGAGAAAACGTATAATAAATGGAAACACAACGTTTCTGCTACCGTATATTATTCCAAAAAATAGATTTTTAATTCTATAAAATGGAAAAATGAATATTCTTCAAGTCGAGCAAGGGCTTTAAATTTACCCTGTAACAAAGAATTGTGACATGAAGAACCTTTTAGGGGCGGCAATTATAGCTGTTTTAACAACATTGAGCATCATAGGATGTGAAAGCAACACGACGACTGCAGTGAGTCAAGTGGCAATCGCTGACTGGAACAGAGATTCTATTGAGTTGGTAATTGACGGAATAATAGATGATCAGGTAGAGGCGTGGAATGATGGAGATGTCGAAGGATTCATGTCTGGCTACTGGCGCTCCGATGAACTTCGCTTTGTAGCCGGAAAGACAGTATTGCATGGTCACGATAGCATGACCGCCATGTATAAGCGCTCCTATCCCGGGAAAGAGAAGATGGGTGAATTGCGTTTCGATATTCGCGATAAGAAATGGATGGGCGATAGTTTGATCAATGTACTCGGAAGATGGAACGTGACAAATGACGATACTACCCGCTCCGGGAACTTTGCGATCATGTTCATGCCTGTAAGCGAAGGATGGAGAATCGTAGAAGATCACACCTGGTGATCGATCACTACTAGTAAGAGTGAACCGCCTGAGGTTCTACTTTGTGCACCCAACCGAATGGATCTTCAGAATGACCGTTCTTGATCGCATCAAGCCGGTTGGCCAGATCCTCTGCAAGTACTGAGGATTCCACATCGATATTATAATCGGTGCCTCTGAATGCAATGGTCTCGATCTTAGCCAATGTTGCGGCCGTTCCGGTGGCAAAAGCCTCTTTCAGCGAACCGTTTTTCGCTGCTTCGATCAACTCAGCCACTTCGAAGCGTTTTTCTTCAACCCGGTGGCCCAGATGTTTAGCCAATTTGATCACACTGTCACGTGTGATACCATCCAGAATAGTACCTTCCAGTTGTGGAGTGATCAACGTATCACCGATCAACGCAAAGAAGTTCGAAGTACCCAATTCTTCTATGTACTTGTGCTCAATGGCATCGGTCCATAACAACTGCTGGTAACCATGTTTCTGAACCAAGCTGGCCGGGTACATGGAAGCGGCGTAGTTTCCGGCAGCTTTCGCGTAGCCCACACCTCCTGCAGCTGCGCGCACGTATTTTTCTTCGATCTGTATGCGCAAATGCTGGTTGTAGTAGGAACCGACCGGACAGAAATAGATGATGAAACTGTATTTGGATGATGGCTTCACACCGAGGTAATCATCTGTTCCGATCATAAATGGACGGATATACAACGAGCTCCCCTCTTTTTGTGGGATCCAGTCGGAATCGATATTCAACAGCAGCTCAAGACCCGACATGAAGACGTCTTCCGGCAGAGAAGGCATACACATGCGATCAGCACTGCGATTAAGCCTTTTGTGATTGTCTAGCGGACGAAATAATAGGATCTCGTTGGACGGGCTTTTGTAAGCCTTCATTCCTTCGAAGATGGCCTGGCCGTAGTGCATACACGAAAGCGCAGGGCTCAGCGAAAGGTCGCCATAAGGTTGGATCCTGCCATTTTTCCACTCCCCATCTTCATAGTCGATGATGAACATGTGATCAGCAAAGACTCTCCCAAATGGAATGTTGTCAAAATCAACTTCACTGATCTTACTTTCTTTCCGGAGATTAATGCTGAAATTCGCCATTGGATCTGTAGTTTTGGGGTCGCGAAGATCGCTTATTTCAGTGACCTTAGCAAACCGTCGACACGCATGCCAGATGATGTTTTTCATATTAACGACGCCGCTCTGAATGAATTATTCGGGTCGATCTATGACCTGAACAATGAAAAACAGGAGACAGCGGCAGAATCCACTCCGGAAAAAGAGGTAGCGCACAACGCAGATGTCAAGATCTGGCATTGCTTTGAGGGGAAGAAGGAGCTCAATAACTCTGAAAGAGAATTTGTGCGAAAAGTGCAGCAGGCCATCCACATAAGTGATCAGCTGACACGTGCTCACTTTGGGGATTACCGAAGCGACGAATTACAAGCAAATCTCAGAGATACCAATGCCGAATTCGTCTTCTTTTGGAGTGATCGTACAGATGTGTTTCCGGGTGCAGAGGCATACAGCATTCAGATCGATGGGGATGTGCAGTGTTTGGTGTTGCAACCACTGAAAGCCGTTATGTCCAATAAGGACGAGAAACTCAAACTTTGGAACTTGTTGAAAGCAGTATCTTTTTAAGGATGATCAATCCTTTAGAAAGCGCAGTTTAGCAAAGCGTAGCACGAGCTGCTTCTTGCCGTACTCATCGAACATAATAGTGGCTTTGCGATGTTCGCCCATTCCTTCTACTTGTTCTACCTGACCTTTTCCGAATCGCTGATGTTCAATTCTGTCGCCGGCCTTCAAGTCAGTGATATCTTCCGGTACGAAATCCGGGATCACCTGTGGTCGATGTTGAGGTACAGCTTTGCCTCTGGTCACCTGAGGGCGTTGACTTTTTTGGGGTGGTCGACGGACTCCCCCCTGCATACCGGGTCCTTTACCATATCTGGTCGGTCGTTCGTTCGAGCGCACCTGATTGCCGACAAAATTATTCGGGTCCAGCTGTAAATACTGTTGATCGATCTCCTGGAGGAATCGGCTAGGTTCGCACGGTAAGAGCTGACCGAAACGGAACCGGGTATTTGCATAGGACAATGTGAGCTTCTTCTCCGCACGCGTCACTGCTACATAGAACAAGCGCCTTTCTTCCTCGAGATCTTTGCGACTACCGGTCGACATTTGGTTAGGGAAGAGGTTTTCTTCCAACCCGGCGATATAAACATGCGGGAATTCCAGTCCTTTCGCAGCATGTATGGTCATCAACGCAACTTTGTTGTCGTCGCCATCTTCTTGATCCGCATCCGTAAGCAAGGCGATATCCTGCAAGTAAACAGCGAGATTCTTTTCGATGTCGCGCGTATCATCCTCAGAGAATTCCTTGATACCGTTCAGCAATTCCACCACGTTCTCGTATCGGCTGATACCTTCTACAGTCTTGTCACTGTTGAGAGTATGGAGCAACGTTGTTGATTTGGCCACCTCGATCGCTACTTCATAGGCATCCTTTTTCTGGAGCAAGGTGGCGAAGCTGCGTATCATAGTTGAGAAGTTGAGCAGCTTCCCGGCAGCACTGGAAAGGATCGGGAAGGATCCGGCATTACTCACCACATCCCACAGCGAACAGCCTTGTTCGGATGCGATCACGATCACTCGCTCCATAGTTGTCTTTCCAATTCCTCGCGTGGGATAGTTGATCACGCGCTTGAGGCTCTCTTCATCGTGATGGTTCACCACCAAACGCAAGTAAGCGAGCAGGTCTTTGATCTCTTTACGCTGATAGAACGATTGCCCTCCATAGATGCGGTAAGGGATGTTCATTTTTCGAAGAGCTTCTTCCAAACTTCTTGATTGCGCATTGGTTCGATACAAGATGCTAAAGTCGCTGTTCTGCATTTGCTTCTGCATGCGCTCTTCGAAGATCGATTGGGCGATGAACTGTCCTTCTTCGTTGTCGGTTACGGAGCGAACTACACGAATTCGGTCACCCAGGTCATTCGAAGTCCAGACTTTCTTCTTGATCTGATCCTTATTCTTGTCGATGACACTTCCAGCTGCATTGACAATGGTCTGCGTGCTCCGATAATTCTGTTCCAGCTTATAGATCTTCAGATCCGGATAGTCTCTCTCGAAGTTCAGAATGTTCTGAATAGTGGCGCCTCGAAAAGAATAGATACTCTGCGCATCGTCTCCGACCACGCAGATGTTCTCATTCACGGCAGCCAGCTTCTTGATGATCATGTACTGGCAATGGTTGGTATCCTGGTACTCATCGACCATGATATACCTGAACATGTGCTGATACTTGTTCAGTGCATCGGGGAACTTCGTGAGCAGTTTGTACATGTTGAGCAGCAGATCGTCGAAATCCATTGCTCCGGCTCTGAAACAACGCGCTGTGTAAGCGTCATAGATCTTGGCGATCTCGGGACGACCACTTGCAGTATCCGATGCCTTGATGTCGTCACTTTTATTGTATGCGTCTGACAGAATCAGATTGTTCTTGGCCGTGCTGATCCGGTTAAGGACCATATTGGCTTTGTACACTTTGTCGTCGAGTTTTAACTCTTTGACGATGGTACGTATCAGACTTTTGGAGTCGTCCGAGTCATAGATGCTGAAATTCGGTGGATATCCCAGCTTGTCCGCTTCCACTCGCAATATTCTCGCAAAAATGGAGTGAAAGGTGCCCATCCAGAGACTGCGGGCTTCCAGACCCACGACTGTCTCGATGCGCTTACGCATTTCGCGTGCGGCCTTATTTGTGAAAGTGAGCGCAAGGATATTATACGGATCCACACCCTGAGCAACCATGTGTGCGATCCTGTACGTGAGTACTCTTGTCTTTCCCGACCCTGCACCGGCAACGATCATCACCGGTCCATCGATCTGTAATGCTGCTTCTCTCTGGGCTGCATTCAGATCTTTGAGATATGGGTACTCCTCCACGCCTTCCATGATTCAAAAGTAGTAAGCCTCCTTTTGGGCTCTGATCAGGGTCGTTTCTTATTATCAACAAATGTTATAAAGTTTTACAACCTTTGCCGACGACAGGAGAGAAATGCAATTCACTCGGAAAAATATTGAAGGATTGGTCATCATTGAACCGAAAGTGTTCGGTGATCACCGTGGTTATTTTTATGAGAGCTATCACCGCCAGAAGTTTCTGGAGAATGGTCTGGATCTCGACTTTGTTCAAGACAATCAGAGCCTATCGGCCAAGGGAATATTGCGCGGTTTGCATTTCCAAAAGCCACCTCACGCACAGGGAAAACTGGTTCGCGTGATCAGGGGAAGCATTTACGACGTGGCCGTTGACATTCGAAAGAACAGTCCGACCTATGGTCAATGGCAGGGGGTCGAACTATCCGACAGGAATCACAAGATGTTTTGGATCCCTGCGGGCTTTGCACATGGGTTCTGCACTCTGGAGGACAATACCATCGTCAATTACAAATGCACTGATTACTACAATCCGGATGCAGAAGATGGATTGATGTGGAATGACCCATCCTTAGGCATTGATTGGCCTATGGAATCAGCTCCTGTACTTTCCGAAAAGGATTCAGATTATACCCCGTTCAATGGGTATGAGTCTCCGTTCAATTGATCGATCAGCGAAGGATCAACCGTCGAGTTGCAATTGCGCCTTCCTCGTTGCTTAGTTGCACGAAATACATTCCTCGGTTCAGGTCACCAGTTTGTACTTCATTCAAACCGCTCAACAGCGCTGACGAAAGAACAACTCTGCCATTCATGTTGAATAATTCCACTGATTCCCAGTTGCTCGTGGCATTATCGACAAAGACGTGATCGGTTGCCGGGTTTGGGTACAAGTGAACAATGTTTGACTCCAGATCGTCGACACCCACCGCCGCGTCATAGGTCAGCGACATGGTCTCATAGAATACAGAGTCACCGGTATTTTGAGCATTTCCATTTGCAGCGACTGCCATCATGTGAAAGGTGATCGCTCCCTGATAGCTATCCGGAGCCGTCCATTTGAATTGGAACGTTCCACCATTCATGCTTGGAATATTGTGATGACTGATGTGATCCACATTGTCAAGGGCATCGTCTTCAATATTCAGATTGACATCATCCTCACTCAAGGTCCCAACTGATTTCCCTTGATCGTCAAGAGCTATGAACTGGAAACCATGACGATTTCGTTCTCGATCCACACTGAGAGTGATATCGTACTCTAAATTATTGGCATATAAGTTACCGTCTTTTTTGGTGATGGTGATCCCTCCTGTAGTCGGTATGCTTCCTGTTTCACCGGTTCCGTGGCAACTATTACATGTAGGCGTGTTACCGTCTTTGGCTACGGAGATCAGCACTTCAGGTGGATTGCCCGAGTATGAGTTGGCCTCGTTGAGTCCGTCGATCAGAACGGCAAGAAAAAGTAGAACAGCAAATGAGTAGAGTAGAGTTTTATTCATGAGTTAATGTTTGGTCTTGGTTAGGGGGGCTAAACGGCCTAAAGAGGATAAAACAGGTCTTAGTCCTTATTGTTTTTGTCCGGGTTCTTCTTCACTTTGAAATCACCACGTTTCCATGCTTCAAAGAACTGGGCCCAGGCAAATGGATTTAGCAGGTTGTTCGGCGGAACCTGTCCGGCGTAATAGTATTTTTCAGCCTCGCGAGCGAGATAATACTTCCCGCTTTCTGCACCATCCGGTCTCATTTCTTCGCGAGCCTCTTTCATACGTTGACGCTCCATGTTCTTTCGTGCTCGCTCCATGTCATCATCCGGGATCTCGGCGTGTACAAAAACATAGTCGAACATGTCTCTCAAAGGAAGCGCACGCACGACGGCTTCGTCGAGATAAACCGTATCCGAGGTCATGAGTTTCACCATAGAATAGCGATTGGATGTCAGAGAATCCGGTATCACATAATAGGAGCTTTTGTATCCGATACACGTGAACATGATCGTGTCGCCTTTCTCTGCCACGAAGTTGAAATAACCGTTCAGGTCACTGAAGCTACCGCGTCTGCTGGTTTTAGAGAAGATATTGACATACGGAATGGTCATCAGACTATCCGAGGTCATGACCAAACCGGAAAATTGTATCAGGGAGCTGTTTTCCTCATCACTTTTGTCCTGAGCATGTGATTTTGGCGCCAGCATGAGCAGCGCGATGAGAAGAGTGCCAACGTATTTCATAAGTGCTTCGAGTTTGAACCACTAAACAGGGATCAAAACTCCTGCCAAAATAGCGCTAATTACCCAAATCGGGGAAGGCAGTTTTAAATTAAACAGCAAAATGACCAAGGCGATCACGAGGCCGATCTCACCCCATTGAATGAAATTCTCTTCCAGCAAGTTGGTATAGAAAAAATTGTTGGGCTCTTTCCAACGGAATGCCACGGGTAGGAAGAGTAAATAACCAGCCGCCAGGACCAGCCCAGAAGATGCCGCAACGATCCCGTCCAACGAGCGTCTGATCACTTTCAGATTCTTTATGGAATCCCAAAGGGGGTATATGAAAAATATCATGAGGGCGCCAGGTAAGAAAATGCCAACAGTACCCAACACAGAACCTAGTATTTGATAGGTGACGCTACCATCTCGAAGCGACAAACCTCCGATATAAGTTGCAATAGTGAAAATAGGTCCGGGCACTGCCTGATTCAACCCGATTCCGGTCAGGAATTCATCGGCAGTGAGGTATTCTTTCAATTGTACGAACTGGTCGTACATCATTGGTACCAGCACATTCCCTCCTCCGAAGACTATGGTCCCAAATTGGTATGTATTCTGAAATATCGATAAGGGTTTATCCTGCGTGATCTTCAATGCGACCGCCGAGCCGATGAATATTGCCAGGAACACGATCAAATAGAGCCACTTTATCTTCAGCTTGGGACGATTACTGTCGGCCTCCACTACTTCTTTACGGTTGACCAGATAGCTGATCACACCACCCAGAATGAGTACTATAGGGAAGATCCAGGGTGTTTTGAACACCTTTTCCAATGGGTGCCGCATGAGTGCTGCCATGCCAAATGCAAAAAATGCCAGTAAAGCGCTCAACTTCGTCTTCACCACCTTTTTCGCCATTTTCCATCCCGCCACAATAATGAATGCAACAGCCAGCGGTTGTATGAAACGGAACACCTCCATGGTGCGCTGTGCATCGAAGTAGCTGCTGGAAAAGATGAAAGAGCACAAGGTCATTATGATGAAGGCTGGCATGACCCAGATCATCAAGGTTAGAAATGCCAGAGTAGCACCACCGAATCGGTAACCCATACTTGTGATCGTTTGGGTTGAGCTCGGTCCGGGTAACATCTGAGCGAGCGAATACAATTCAAGCAGATCTTCGTGGGAGAGGTACTTTCTCATCTCCACTAGTCGTTTGTTGAACAGAGCCAGATGCATCTCCGGTCCGCCAAATGCAGAAATGGAGATAACAAAAACGTCGCGCAAGAAAAGCAGACGTTTAATTTTGTGCACCTTGCTGCCTGAAAGCTCAGCCATAAGCAGCGAAAGATAAAACTATGATCAAGAAATCACAACTGACCATACTCAGCATTGTATCTTCAATGCTTCTTGTTCTTACCTTCCATAGCGGTTGTAATAAGACCGATCCTGCAGTGACTCGAGCTTTGGATAGTCTGGATCGGACCATAGCGCAGACTGAGGATCTGCTCACGCTGGATTTCAATACCATCATGAACCGCAAGTCGCTGATACTCATGCACATTTCGATGATGAAACAGTACTATACCGAGGAGATCCCGGAGGAGTTGGCACTCATGATGATCAAGTACAAAGGCATATCGAAAACCTACGGACGGTATGTTGAGAAATACCCGGGCGTTTACAATGAGCATCAGGAACTCAAGAAACAGGCAGCAGATCTGCGAACATCCATTACCAAAGGAGAGATCGAAAGGGATGCTTTCTCGGAGTATTACAAAAAGGAGATGGATGACGCTCAGAGCAATCTGGAAGAGTCCCGCAAGATCTGTGGGGTGATCCCAAATCTGGAGCCCGATTATCAGCGCATCAGCAGACGCGTGCAATCGGAACTACTCAACATCGCTGAGAACAACGATGAACTCAAGGCGAAACTCGAGAGTCTAATGCAGGAGTAAATCCTTTACCTACCTGCGTTTCAGGCGTATATTTTTCGGTCGAGATCCTAAACAATTCACGGGGTATTTCCGTTGCGCTTATTGACTATTTTTGCAGCGCTTAAAAACGGTAATATGTCCATTAATATCAACCAGATCGAATTCTTCAAGCATCGCCACAACGGCAATTCCGACAGTGATCGGGACGAGATGCTCAAGGTGGTCGGAGTGGCTAGTATTGACGAGCTCATCGACAAGACCATTCCTTCAGATATCCGCATGCAGGGTGAACTGAATGTTCATTCAGGTATCAGTGAGCAGGCTTTCCTTGAGAACCTGCGAGAGATCGCGGCAAAGAATCAGGTCTTCCGATCCTATATCGGGCAAGGTTATTATAACACGTACACCCCAACGGTGATCCAGCGCAACATTTTGGAGAATCCGGGATGGTATACACAATACACTCCTTATCAGGCGGAGATCGCTCAAGGACGTCTGGAAGCATTGTTGAATTTCCAGACCATGGTAAGTGATCTGACCGGTATGGAGTTGGCAAATGCCTCTCTTTTGGATGAAGGAACCGCAGCTGCTGAGGCTATGTCTATGTTCCTGCATTTGACCAGGAGCAAGACTGCGTCCAAGTTCTTCGTAGACAATGCCGTGTTTGCACAGACAAAAGCTGTTCTGGAAACGAGAGCTGAGCCGATCGGTGTGGAGATCGTTTACGGGGACGCTGAGAGTGCAGAATTTGACGAGGATTACTTCGGTGCTCTGGTTCAGTATCCGGACTCCAATGGAGCCATCCGCGACTATGCCGATTTTACTGCAAGAGCAGCAGAGCAAGGAGTGAAAGTAGCTGTTGCTGCAGATATCATGAGCCTCGCTCTTTTGACACCTCCGGGTGAATGGGGAGCTGAAGCGGTCGTCGGAAGCACACAGCGATTCGGGATCCCTTTGGGCTTTGGTGGTCCCCATGCAGCTTACTTCGCCACTAAAGAAGATTACAAACGCCAGATCCCGGGAAGAATCATTGGTGTGTCGGTAGATAGCTATGGCAATACGGCGTTCCGTATGGCGCTCCAGACCAGAGAGCAACATATCAAACGCGACCGCGCCACTTCGAATATCTGTACGGCACAGGTACTCCTTGCAGTAATGGCGGGGATGTATGGTGTGTACCACGGACCACAGGGTGTGAAGAACATCGCTGAGAAAATTCATGGACTAACGAAGGTTGCAGAACGTGCCATTAGCAAAATGGGCTTTGCGCTTGCGACCGACCAATACTTTGATACACTCAAAGTGGTGGATCTCAATGAATACCAGATCAAGAGTATCCGTCATGCAGCCAAGACCAAGAAGATCAACTTCTACTACGGGTCAGATTTCATTCAACTTTCCATTGATGAGACCACCGAACTATCAGATGTTCAAGATATCATCCACTGTTTTGCTGCCGAGTTCGACGAAGAGCCGAGTGCAAAGGATCACAGCGGTGATCTGAAAGTGGAGTGGGATAGCAAATTCGTCCGTACTTCAGAATATATGACGCATGAGGTGTTCCATAAATTTCACATGGAGCATGAAATGCTTCGCTACATGAAGCGTCTGGAGAATAAGGATCTCTCGCTGGTACACAGCATGATCTCTTTGGGGAGCTGTACCATGAAGCTGAATGCGACCACAGAGATGATGCCAGTGACCTGGAAAGAATTCGGTGCGATGCACCCATTTGTTCCGGCAGAGCAGGCGGAAGGGTATTACGATGTGATCGATGAACTCAAACGTGACCTTGTCGAGATCACCGGGTTTGCCGACATGAGCTTCCAACCTAATTCCGGTGCACAGGGAGAATACGCTGGACTGATGGTGATCCGAGAATATTTCAAGGATCGCGGAGAATCGCATCGCAACGTGGCACTCATTCCTTCATCAGCGCACGGGACTAACCCTGCGAGTGCTGTCATGGCCGGGATGAAGGTGGTTGTTGTAAAGTGTTTGGAAAACGGATACATCGACATCGATGACTTACGTGCCAAAGCGGAGGAGCATAAAGACGACCTGGCTTGTTCTATGATCACATACCCGTCCACAAACGGTGTTTACGAGGAAGGGATCCGAGAGATCACGCAGATCGTTCACGACAATGGCGGACAGGTATACATGGACGGTGCAAACATGAACGCACAGGTCGGTTTGACAAGTCCGGGGCTCATTGGCGCCGACGTTTGTCACCTCAATTTGCACAAGACATTCTGCATCCCTCACGGTGGTGGAGGACCCGGAATGGGACCGATCGGTGTAGCGAAACACCTCGCTACATATTTGCCGGGCCATGTTCACGTGAATACGGGAGGCGACCGCTCTATGTCTGCAGTTAGTGCTGCACCATTTGGAAGCGCAAGCATCCTATTGATCAGCTACGCGTACATCCGAATGATGGGTTCCATCGGCTTGAGAGAAGCAACACAATCTGCGATCCTGAAGGCCAACTATATCAAAGCGCGTCTGGAAGATCATTTCCCGATGTTGTACAGTGGAAAGAATGGAACCGTTGCGCACGAGATGATCGCCGATCCTCGTCCATTCAAGCAGACTTCCGGCGTTCAAGTGGAAGATATTGCCAAGCGACTGATGGACTACGGATATCACGCTCCTACAGTTTCTTTCCCAATTGCCGGGACGCTGATGATTGAGCCAACTGAAAGCGAAAGCAAAGAGGAGATAGATCGGTTCTGTGATGCACTCATCTCCATTCGGGAAGAGATCGCGAAGATCGAGAACGGTACGTGGTCACGAGAAGACAATCCTCTGGTGAACGCTCCACACACAGTGGCTGAGATATCGGGCAATGCCTGGACTCACGCTTACGACCGTGAAGAGGCGGCTTTCCCTATGGATTGGGTACGAACTCACAAGTTCTGGCCAACCGTCGGAAGGGTTGATAACACCTATGGTGACCGCAACCTGGTTTGTGCATGTCCTCCTATGGAAGCTTACGAAACCGGTACTTCAGCGTAAAAAACAGTTTGTTCGTACGATAGCGCTTTGCACGTAATGGGGAATGTTGTAATTTCCGACTCCATTAGTGCTAACGCGTTAGAATGACATTAGGACTCATTATCTTTTTCCTCGTGATCGGATTCTTATTCCTGATCGTCGAGGTACTCGTAACACCGGGAATAGTGATCGGTGCCATCGGGGTTGCTTTCATGGGATTTGGCGTATTCAAGACCTACGAAGCCTACGGTACGACAGCCGGTAATATCGCCCTGGTCTGTACTTTTTTCGGATCCATCATTTTTGTATTTGCCGCATTGAAATCAGGTGCCTGGAAACGCATGGCATCTAAAGATACGATTCAAGGCAAAGCAGTGGATGATCACTCTTCCAAAGTGAGTATCGGTGATGTAGGAAAAAGCTTATCAGCTTTGCGACCAAGTGGCAACGCATACATCAACAGTGTGCGCTTGGAAGTCAGCACTCAAGGTGAGCCTATCGAGTCAGGGAAGCAGGTCGAAGTGATCAAGATACAGCAAAACAAGATCCTGGTTGCTGAGGTCAAGGAAGCACCAACAGAAGAACAGAACACATAAAACCAACAAATAACCAAAACCTTAAAAACACACAATTATGCCAGATGCTCCAGTATTAATCTTCGGGATCATTGCCATCATAGCGGCGCTGATCATGTTTTTCTATTTCATACCTGTCAACCTCTGGTTCACGGCAGTGGTATCCGGAGTTCGGATCAGCATCTTGCAGCTTGTGCTCATGCGTATACGTAAGGTGCCGCCAAGTACGATCGTGAATGCGCTGATCAATGCCAATAAGGCCGGACTGCCCACGACTTCCAATGAATTGGAGACCCACTATATGGCAGGGGGGAATGTGAACAATGTTATTAAATCTTTGATCTCTGCCGATAAGGCGAACATACCGCTGGATTTCAATCTGGCTGCAGCGATCGACCTTGCCGGTCGTGATGTATTCGATGCGGTTCAGTTGAGCGTAAATCCTCGTGTGATCAACACACCTCCGGTTGCCGCTGTGGCAAAGGATGGTATTCAGTTGATCGCCAAGGCTCGAGTTACGGTTCGTGCGAACATCAACCAGTTGGTTGGTGGTGCCGGTGAGGAAACTATCCTGGCACGTGTTGGGGAAGGTATCGTAACCACCATCGGTTCAGCGATCAACCACAAGAGTGTGTTGGAAAATCCTGATACGATCTCTAAAACGGTATTGGCCAAAGGGTTGGACGCAGGTACGGCATTTGAGATCCTGTCGATCGATATTGCCGATATGGATATCGGGAAGAACATCGGTGCGGGGCTGCAAACAGAACAAGCTGAAGCTGATCTCAAAGTAGCGAATGCGAAAGCTGAGGAGAGACGTGCAATGGCCGTCGCGCTCGAGCAAGAGATGAAAGCGAGTGCACAGGAAGCTCGCGCCAAAGTGATCCAGGCTGAGGCTGAAGTGCCTAAAGCAATGGCTGAAGCCTTCCGCAGTGGGAACTTAGGTGTGATGGATTATTACCGCATGCGAAATATCGAAGCAGATAGCTCTATGCGAGAATCTATTGCAGGGCCTCAAAAGAAGAAAGGACCGAAGAAGGAGTGATACTGGTCCATAGGGAAAGAGCCGACTCTACTGGGGTCGGCTTTTTTTTGACATAAAATTACATGTGTGTGGAATGAATTTCATGTTATACGGGTCTATACACCGAACATTGCAGCTGAAAACCTCTGGCGATCTCATTCGTTACACTATCATCAAATGAATATTCTGTACAAACGCTTCATTCTTTTAGCCTCTGTGCTTTTTATCGCCGG
>VMBT01000699.1_pt1 | contig 19932 bp, 11 predicted proteins | sample 4404301 | NCBI WGS metagenome assembly VMBT01 (sample SAMN12238535, study PRJNA552566) | marine metagenome | isolation source: Coastal seawater | place: USA: coastal Georgia, Sapelo Island | collected 2008-08/2009-08
GAGTCTCCGGAGTCTCTGGATTTATTAAGTCATTGGGTCTTCCTGGTGTATCTGGTACTTCTGGTGTTGATGGAGTCTCCGGAGTCTCTGGATTTATTAAGTCATTGGGTCTTCCTGGTGTATCTGGAGTCTCTGGAGTCTCTGGTGTTGATGGAGTATCTGGAGTCTCTGGATTTATTAAGTCATTGGGTCTTCCTGGTATTGATGGAGTCTCTGGTACTTCTGGTATTGATGGAGTCTCTGGAGTATCTGGTTCCTCTGGTGTTGATAGTGCAACAAATAGTTCATCAAAGATTGATCTAAAACAATTCTTCTCTGGTGGTAAAATAACAACAGAGAGTGGTAAGGATATTACAGGTGCAGGTGTTGATACTCAACTTATTGCTGCTCAACCAGGTGAAGTTGTAATCAACAAAGAAACTGTTAATTCAGTTGGAGCAGATTATTTCTTAAATCTCAATAAAGTATTTGGTGGTTCTGATTCCAATAAACCCAAAGAAGCAAAAGTACAAGCAGCGTCTGGTGGCGGATTTATTAACTTTATAAGTTCTTTTGCTTCTGGTGGACAAGTAAATTATAATGAAGAAAATATAGATGAGAATCTTGATGAGATTCGTCAAGAAATTACAGAAGACGGGACGATTGGTGGTGATAAATTAACACCAGAACAAAGAAAGAAAGCATTTAAGTTTAGAAGTGATAAGGTTGCATTTAAGAACTTTGTATATAACTTCTTGGGTGTAGAACAAAAACCAAAAACTCAAACAGGTGGTGGTTCTGGAAGTAGTGGTGGGTCAGGTGCTCCACCTTCATCTATTCCAAGTGCTAGGATGCTTCCAGGAACGGAAGTTTCACCTCTTGCTATCAGAAAACCCGAAGAACAGAAGCAAACCGCAGAACCAGAATCACAATCAAAAACTGGCACTCAGAAAGAAAGAGTTGCAAAAGACTCTAAAAAGAAAGGGAAAAAGGTTGGGAATAGTCTTGAAAAGAATGTAAGTATTATTCGTAAGACTGTTGATTCTATCTTTAAAACTCTTACTGAACAAAACAAGTTCTTTGGAAAACAAGCAGAGAAGGAAAGAAAATCTCTTGAAAACCAAAGACGCAGTAAGAAAGAAGACAGATATGAAGCAAAGAAAGATAAAAAGTTTAAAAAAGCATTTGAAAAAACAGTAAAACCATTCAGTAATATTCTGGATGGAATTATAAATTATCTGACTGCTATTCTGCTTGGAAGAGCAATTACTAAATTGATAAACTGGTTCAGTGATCCAGATAATAAGTCGAAAGTTGAAAGTATTGGTAGATTTCTAAAAGATTTCTGGCCTGCACTTATTGGTGCATATTTGCTCTTTGGTAACTCTTTAGGTAGATTTATTTCTAGTATGGTTTTCTCGGTCACTAAGATGACTGCGAGACTTCTTAAGTTTGCAATACCAAAACTATACAAGGTTATTCGAAAGAATCCGATTGCTGCTGCAGCAACTGCGATTATTGGTGGTGCTGCTATTGGTGGTCTGATGCAATCTCAAACACCATCAAATGATCCAGAAAGAGCAGAGGAAGGAAAGACACAACTAGAAGATACTCAAGACTTTGGTGGAACAACAGGTGCTCCAATCAGTGGAGATATGCTTGGATTTGCTGCTGGTGGTCTAGTTCCATTTAAAGGTGATGATTCAAATTTACCTAAAGAACAGAAGGGACAACAATCACAGCAAGGAGATAAGAAAAAAGATAATCCTTTATTAAATCTTCTTGGTATGACACCAACTGGGATGGCAATTAAAGGTGCTATGTCCTTTGGTTCATCAGTCAAAGAAAAAGGATTAGGTGGTGCTGTAAAAGATGTTGCGATGATGTATCCTCTTGCTAAGATGGGTGCCTTTGGACTTGGAAAAGGAGAAGAAGTATTAGGAAATATTAAAGAAAGGGGACTTGGTAATGCTGCAATGGATGCAGCTGGCGGTCTTTATGGCAATGTTAAAGGATTCCTAGATGAAAAGGGTATCAGTGGTTATCTTGTAAATCAACCTGGAATGCAAATTGCAAGTGGACTGCTAAACAAAAATATGGAGATGTTTAGTGGCATTAAGGGATTTATGGATAATAAAGGTATTACCGATACCATAATGATGAATCCTCTTATCAAGATGGGTGCATTTGGTATGGATAATATTATGAATTTTGGTAAGGATCCTGCAAGGGATATTACTGGAAATAGTGGAACTGATGTTAAAGGTGCTGGTGTTGATACTCAATTAATTTCTGCAAGACCTGGAGATGTTGTCATCAACAAGGAAGCAGCAACTGCTATGGGTCCAAACTACTTTGATACTATTAGTAGTGGAACTGGTGAGAAGATAAGTGGAGCAGGTCCAGATACACAGATGATTGCCGCACGTCCTGGAGAGATTGTTGTCAATCGAGAGACTGTAAATGCTGTTGGGGCAGATCATTTCCTAGGACTTAACAGATTATTTGGTGGTCCTGGTGCAAATAAACCAAAGACTGCAAAGGTTCAAGCAGCATCTGGTGGTGGATATGTTCTTCCTGCATTCTCCTCTGGTGGTATGGTTGGTGGTGGTAAACCAAGCGAAGATTATAAGAAGGAAGGGAATAGTGCATCTAATGTAGAAAATAAGAGACTCTTGGATGAAAGAGAAACTGATCTTAATAAAGAATCTTCTGGAGAAAATAAAGGATTTTTTGGTAGGATTACATCTGGACTTGGATCTCTATTTGGTAATGTATCCAAAACATCATCAGAAAGTGTAAAACAATCAGTCCCATCCCAGACAATCGCAATGAGCACACCTGCCGTTTCTGGCGGTTCTGGGGGTGGTAGTGCTCCATCGGTCGGAAGTATATCTAATACTCAAAAGGAGGCACTTGCAGTTCTTGCAAAGTATGAATCAGGGGCAGCAGGATACGATGCTGTCAATCAAATTGGAACAAATAATGGTAGAGGTGTTTTAGGATTCTCTGGAGACATCAAGAAAATGAAACAATATGATGGAAGATCTTTGACAGACTTTACTATTGGAGAGATTAAAGCACTTCAGTATGACAATAAGACTCTTTCAAACAAGCAATGGATTAATGAAGGTAAACTTCATGCTGTAGGTCGTTATCAGTTTATTGGTAATACTCTTCCCGGAGTTGCAAAGAGAGCAGGTATACCAGATGATGCTAAATTTACTAGTGAAGTTCAGGATATTATGGCACTTCAGTTGATGAAGGAGCGGGGTATTAGTCCTTGGGTTGGACCAAGTGATAAAGCAACTGCGGAAGAGAGAGCAGTTGTAGAGAGAGCAAGAGCAGAAAAACTACCAGAAGTAACTGGAGGAGATGAAAAAGAAAAGGCACAGGTAGCAAAAGATCAGAAGAAAGAACAACCATCTGTGACTCCTGCTAAGCAAGATGCACCTACTGCTAGAACTAGAATGGGTCGTATATCTCCCAGCAAACAGAATATGTCTGGGAAGACTCCAACACCCAAAGCAACAACAACAGCAACTACACCTGCAGTTTCAGCAAAACCTTTCAACAAGAGATCTAGAACAGGTAGAATATCTTCCAGTAACCAGAATATGACTGGAAAGACTTCAATAGCACCAACAGCACTGAAACAATCTACTCCAACTGAAAGTTTAATATCTTCACCAGCAGCAGAGGTTCAAAAACCATCTGTTTCTGAAATTGAAAATATGGATATTAAGACCCTGAATAGTTTCCTTGATCCAGGAAAGACTGGTGCATCATTCCCTCTCGTCTTTGCAGCAGCAAAAGCAGCAAAAGCAGCAAAAGAAAAGGCAAGAGCAGAAGGAATTCCTGAAGATGAGGTTCAAAGATTGGGTCAAGTTGCAGCAGTAACGGCAAAACTATATGGAAATACAAAAGATAAACTTACACCACCTATCAGAAAAGATTTCAATCTGAATATGCCAAAAATTGATATTGCGGGAATGAAGAATCCATTCCAAACTGGTGAAGTGAAAGAAAATTCTGGAATAGATATAGCAGGTGCAACTGCCGATAGACAACTCATCAAGGCACAACCTGGTGAGTATATGCTACCCACTGATACTGTAATGAGACTTGGTGGTCCTAAAGCACTTGATTCTTTGGTTGCTAGAACAGATAGCAACTCAACTGCAGCAAAACTGGGCACCATATCAAAACCATCAATGGCAGTTGAGCAACCAGTAATGGAAGATATGTCAATGATTGAAACTCTTCCACCAATTACACAATCCTCTGGTGGTGGTGGCGATCAAGGGGGTGGACGTGGATCTGATATTCCAGGTGTAACAATCTCTGATAATGCTGCAAGAAGACAAGCAAGAACTATGTACGGACTAGTTTAAACCATGGCATTACCAGCAATACTATCAGGTGGATCAAAATTACTTAGTGGAGGTTCTAGACTTGCTAGAACTGCTAATGTTGGTCGTAAATTATTAGGAAGAAAGGAAAAGAAGAAAGAAGAAACAAGAGTTGGTGATAAGGAACCATCTGCAATTATTGTTCGCCCATCAACATCTCTCATTCCTGCAACAATTAATGTTTCTGGTAGTCAATCAACAACAGAAACACAATCTAATCCTGCAACTGGAAAGAGCACTCTCGAAGAAGATGTAGAGTATATCAAGAATAAAACTCTTGAAATAGACAAACTTCTTAAAAGTTCTTTTGCACAACAGAAGAAAGATGCAGCGAACTTAAGAAAATTAAGAGCAAATGCAAGAAGGCGTAAAACGGAAGATAGATTTGAAAGTGGTAGTGGCGGAATAGTAGGAAAGGCAAAAGAAAAAGTAAAAAAACCTTTCAGTAACATATTTGAAGGTATTAAAAACTATCTAACTTCTATCGTACTTGGATTTATCGCAGTTAAACTTGTTCCTCTATTACCAAAATTAATTGAGTTTGCAAAATTCATTGCTCCTGTAGTGGAGTTTATTACTGATTTTGCTGGACTTATATTGAATGGTCTAGTAACATTCATTGACTGGGGATACAAGGCATATGATGCTACCGCAGGGTTTATTAAGAATATTGGTGGCGAAGATGCTGCTAAGGTTTTTGATAAGTTCAGTGGTGCATTTACTCTTTTTGCAAACTTAGCAATTGTTGCTGGTCTAGCTGCTGCTCGTGCAGGAGATGGTCCAGACTTTGGTGAAGGTAGAAAAACTGGCATTGGAAAAGGTCGTAAAGGACCCACACCAATCTCTGGTAGAGGTAAGGGAAGACAAAGAACAACTACTTCTCGTGCAGCAAGAAAATATTTTGATAGATTTGGAAGAGATGCTGCAGAAAAGAGATTTGGAAAGGATGCTGTAAAGAGTCTTGGCGGCAAGTATGGTAGGTCTGGAGTTACAAATACTTTCAGAAAAGGTGCTACTGCTGTTGCTGACAAGGTTGGCGGAAAGGCAGGAATTAAAGTTCTTTCATCACTAGGAAAGATTGGTAAGTTTATCAAAGTTCCTGTTATTGGTGGTATTATTAGTGCAGTTATCTCCCTTATGAGTGGAGAATCTCCCGGAAAGGCAATATTCAGTGGAATTGGAACTGTTCTTGGCGGTGCTCTTGGTTCACTTATTCCTGTTCCTGTTTTAGGAACAATTCTTGGTGGTTTTATTGGTGAGTATGTTGGTGATTTACTAGGAACGTTATTCTTTGGTGGAGGTATTGGAGCTGCTGGTGCTAAACTCGGAAAAGATATTCTAGGAATATTCACTGGAGTGGGTAAAGGTGCCAAGGCAATCTTTGACTGGATATTTGGTGGAGGTTTACTCACCTTATTGAAAAATGTGGGTGGTGGTATATTCAAATTTGTTACTTATATTTTGAATCCTGGTGGTCTCCTTTGGGATATTCTAAAGGCTGGAGGAAACGTACTTAAAGCAATAACTGGATTCATATTTGGTGGAGGATTGTTTAATCTTCTCAAGAATATAGGTGGTGGTATATTCAAATTTGTTACTTATATTTTGAATCCTGGTGGATTGTTATTTGATGCATTAAAACAAGGTGGTAAAATTGTAAAGGCAATATTTGATTTTGCAATAAATGCGATTGGTAGTTCGGCTGAGTTTATTAAAGACTTTATTGGTGGCGTCTTCTCAAGATTTATAGGAAACTTCCCAAGTATAGGAATACCAAAAGGATGGGGAATTCAAACAACTCTTGGTAAACTTTTAGGATGGATTCCTTTCCTTCAACCTTATATGGAAGATGGAAGGTTGACAGCATTCCCAGACCTGTCAATGTTTGTTCCTGGTCTTGGACTTCCATTCTTCATAGCACATCTGGGAAAATCAATGTTCCCAGGATCATTCTTTGATGGTATGCCAAGTGGACTTGGTGATGTCTGGAAAGGTTCAAAGGAAGCAGTAGAAAATATTACTGAAGGTGTTGCCAACACCGTTACTAATGTATCAAAGGGAATACAGAGAGTAGGAAGTGGTATTGCTGATGCGCTGACATTTAATGTATTTGATTTTGATAAACAAAATGAAGTAGAAAAGAAAGAAGAAGGTGGTACTGTTGGATTAACTGCGGAAGAGAAAGAGAAGAAATTAAAATCTGATAAAATTATTCCAACAATTAAATCTCCAGAACTTTCTGTTAAAGATGTTGGTGCTACATTGAGAGGTAGTGGTAATACTGGAGAAAAGGTAAAATCACTCTACAAACCTGCAGGTATTGTTGCACTTACTCAACTAGGAAATAAACTTAGGGAAGTTCCTATTGTTGGTGAGACAATGGCAACTGCTGTTAGGATTGCACTTGGTATCAAACCAGATTCCAGAGCATTCAATACGATTGGTGCGAATCTTATTAATTTTACGACTCTTGAAAATATAGGTGGTGTTTCCTCTTCGCCAGGTGAACTCACACAAGTTGCAACAAAAATGGAAACTGGTGGTGAAGTTGACTCTTTATCTGACATAGAATCTTTAGATAATTCTGCTAAGGCAATCAATATAGGCAATTTCTTAAAGACAGAACTAACAAGACTAGATTTAACAGCAGTAGATAAAGAAGAAGAGAAAAAGCAAGAAAGTATATTTGATAAAATATTTGGTTTATTTAAACCTGAAAAAGATCCCAATAAGGAGGATGATGAGACTCCTGATGCTCCTGGTGCTGGTCCAACTACGGAATTAATTCCGGGTGCTCCTGGTGCATCTGGTGGTGCTACAAGTTCTAAATTTGGAACACCAGAACAAAAGAAACTGCTTGATGCTATTGCTTTTGCCGAAGGAACTACAGGAAGTTATGGAACCCTCTATGGTGGAAAAGTGATACCTGAACTTGCTGCTGGAGAGATGACGATAGCAGAAGTTCTTAAGATGCAAAAAACCAAAATGTATAAAGGTGAAAGCGTCTATGGTTCAGGATATGACTCCAATGCAACTGGTAGATATCAGTTTATGTCCTATGTTTTGGAAGAAGAAATAGGAATTCAAGGTATAGACCCATCTGAAAAGTTTACCCCTGAGTTACAGGATAGAATAATCCTGAATAGGATATCTAGAATGAGGGGAGTTACTGCTGCACTCTTGGCAGAAGAGGGTATCAGTGATAAGGTTATTGATATGTTGGCACCTGAGTTTGCATCATTCCCCAACCTATTTGGTCCAGATGCTCAGGGTAACGTTGGAACTAATACAAGTTATTATGGACAAGGTGGTAAGACAGCAGCAGAGATTAAAAAGGCATATGGAGATTCTACAGGGGAAGCATCTGCTATATCAATTGCAGAACCCACAACACCTTTAGTGCCTGGAGTAGTTCCATCTTCCGATACTCAAACAGCAGATCCTTCTTCAAGAGATAGAGGAGTTGGGTCTAAACTTGCTGGTGAACTTGGAAGATTCTTAGATTCTAAGGGTCTTGGTAGTTGGGGTTCTGGAACACATCAACACCCAGAACATCCACCTTGGCCAAAGGAGAGTGGTCATTCTCCAAATTCACTACACTATGAATCTCAAGGGGCAAGAGCACTTGATATTGGTGGTTGGGGTCCAAATCTATTCAAAAGAAAAGGTCAATCTGGAACTGATGACCAAACTCAAATTCTTTCTGCAATTTCAGAGTTTAATTCGAGTAAAGGTGTAACACCAGTAGAATTGCTTCACGAAGGAAATGAACCCTCTGGACATGCTGATCACGTTCACGTTGCTTATCAGGGTGGCGGACTCATTCAAAAGAATGAGATTGATATGTCTAAATCTCTTCGAACAAAAATGTCCTATGATAAAAGATCTACGAAAGTTCTAATCCAACCAGTAATTACAGAGAGAACTATAACAAAAACAAAACCAATTCCTATGAGGTCTACGAGTTCTGCTGGTGGTGGTAGAGTAAATAATGTATCTGATAGTCTTTTTGCAGGATAAAAATGGGAGTCAATAAGGCACTATCGAGTGCAAATATAACAAAATTTTTAGTTTTTTCTAATACTGCTGGTCAAACAGATATTAGATTACTTCTTACTGAGATGAACTATGAAGAAAGCGTCTTTGATGTTAGTATCAGAATGTCTGTAACTGTTGTAGATGCTGCTGCTCTTCCAAATTTTGCTCCTATAACAAGTACCTTTGATGACCTAAAACTTGCAGGTGGTGAGAAAGTTGAGGTTGGATTTACAGATAATTATGGTAACGAATATGAATTAGAAATGTATATCGATACTCTCGATGAATTGGGTAATACTACTAAGACTCAGACATATCGCATTAACATGGTATCAATGGAATATTTGATGAATGAGTCCAAACGAGTTAGAAAAAAACGTGAAGGGAAAATATCTGATAGTATTGTAGCAATTTTGCAGGAAGACCTACAGACCGAAAAGGATATATTTGTAGATGAGACAATAAATAACTTTAGTTTTCTTGGAGTTAACAAAAAACCATTTTATTGGTGTATATCTCTTGCTAAAAAATCTGTTCCTTTTAAGCAAGGACAGGTTGCTGGATATTTTTTCTATGAAAATTTCTTGGGATACCAGTTTAAAGCGCTTGATGAACTTTTCGCACAAGCTCCAAAATTTAGTTGCATTTATAATGAAACAACAGATAAACTTCCCGGTGGATATGATGCAAAGATAATAGATTTTACATTTGATACTAATATCGATTTTCAGAATGAATTAAAACTTGGAACTTACAACACAGAGAGATTTGATTTTAATCCATACGATCAAATGTATAAAGAAAATCCATTTACATATGAAGAACAAGAGGGAGCAATTGTACCAGTAGCAAAAACAAGAATCACTGAGAGAATCAATCCAATCTTTATAGAAAATCCATCAAAATTCTTAGATTATCCACAGGACATTGGAACCCTACCTCCAGGATCAAATTTGGAGGAGCAACTTAAAAAATCAAAAGAACCAAATCTTGAATTAGATGATATTGCCTCACAGGCAGCAATGAGATATCAACAGGCAACTACCATACAAGTAACAATCACAATTGCTGCAAATCTCAGTCTTAATGTTGGTGATATAATCTTTGCAGACATTCCAGAAGTTTCTGCTACACTTAAACCAAAACCAGAGAACACAAATAGTGGACTATATATGATATCAGAGTTATGTCATAAGTTGACACCGAGAAGATCGGCAACTAAACTTGTACTTATAAGAGACTCTTACGATAGGTAAAAACATGGAAAACATCGAATCCCATATCGAAAAGGACAGGAAGATCCTTGATAACCCCCAAACTTCCCCACAACAACGTCGGCACATTGAAGGTGAACTAGAAGAACTAGAAACATACGTTAAGAATCATAAAGCAGAGATTGAAGCAGGAGATCATCACGATCCCACTCCACTTGAACTTTATTGTGATTCAAACCCAGAAGCAGACGAGTGTAGAATCTACGAGGACTGATGACAAGACTTTTTGATCAGCAATCATTTGGTTCAGGAGGAGCTAACTTTTGGATCGGTCAAGTTGTTGACGATTCAACTTGGAGAGATAACGTTAACCCCAAACTTCATGAAAAACCAGAAGATATCAAAGGATGGGGTTATCGCTATAAGGTAAGAATTTTTGGCAATCAAACAAAAATTAAAACCGACGAGGAAGTTCCTGATGAACTACTCGCTATGGCAGAAGTTCTGTATCCAGTTACTGCTGGATCTGGACAAGCTGGAAGTAGACAAACTCCAAATTTAAGACAAGGAAACTTTGTACTTGGATTTTATAAGGATGGTCTAGATTCTCAGCAACCAGTCATTATGGGTGCTATTGCAACCAATGATAATACAATCTTAGAAGGTCTTGATCCAGAAGATGGATTTATGCCCAGGACCGGAACGGATGGTCTTTCTGGTCCAATTCCAGTTGCTGCAAAAGATCAATTACTTTCTCCTAATGGTAGTGATAAACCAGTAAGAGAAGGAACATCAGTGAGTATTGCTGCGATTTCTGATCCAATGCAAGCACTTGCTGGAAATGAAACGACAGCACTTAAAGTTGCTGATAAAAATAAAGAAAATGAATTGGACACTATTCAAATCATTATTAAAAATTTATTAGCAGTCATTAATAGAGTGAGAGCTGCTTCATCATCATTTTTTGGAGCATCAACTGCTCCCTTTAGAATTATAAAATCAGAAATTAATAAGGTTATAAACTTAGTTGCAAGTTTTATTAAATCATTAATTCAAAAAATACGTGGAACAGTCATTACTGCACTCAATAATGCTGTAAAGGACTTTGTTTATTTTCTATTCCCAAACCAAAGACCAGAACTAGAACAACTTCAAGTCCAAGCAACTGATACCATAGGATGTGTATTCAATAAGATTATTGATGGTTTGGTTGCTCTCGTAAAGGGATTTTTGGAGGAATTTATTCAGAATAATGTCAATGCTCCATTATGTGCGGTTGAAGGTGCAGTAGGAAAACTTTTAAATAATGGATTAGTAGATGTTGCAGACGCATTGAACTCTGTTCTTGGGCCCATCCAAGGTATATTTGCTGGAATTGAAGGTGCTGCTAATGTTGGTGGAGGTTTATCTGGTGGTATTGGTGGAATTATTGATCAAATAGCAGCAATTCTACAATTTTTGTCTTGTGATGAGACTCAACAACATCCAAAAATTAAAGAGTGGAGTCCTTGGGCAGGTATTAAAGCAACTACTCCAGCATCAAGTCCACTCCTTAATTTAATTGCAGGTGTAAACTTGGGTGGTGCTGCACCAGCATGTAATGTTGGACCTTCTCTTGCTGCTCCACCAGCATTGGTTGCAATTGGTGGTAATGCACTTGTTGATGCTGTGTTTAATCCAATCGTAAGTGCAGCAGGTGAGATTATTGCTGTGGATATTGTAAATCCGGGTGTTGGTTATCAAGCAGCACCAACGATTGTAGTCACAGCAACGAATGACCAGGGAGTTATTGGTGGGGGAGCAGTTCTTCAACCAGTTGTCCAAAATGGAGCAATAATAGATGTTGTTGTAAAAGAATCTGGATCTGGTTTTCTACCAGCATCTAATGGAACAACAGTTGGTGCAGGAAATGTAGTTTTCAGCACTCCTGGACAAACAGTTGTCTTTTCTAAACCTCCGGGACCAAGAATTTCTGGTGGTACAACTTTGAATAGTAGTTTCTCAGTTCCTAGTGGTGCTTCTATACCATCTGGAACATTTATACCATCAGGAACAACTCTTCCTACAGATTTAGTTCTTCCAGAAGGATCTGGGGGAACTCCCTTTTTTGTTGATACTGGAGAAAGTGGTCTTAACCAAACCCAAAGAGTACTTGAAGGTGAAGCAGGATTTGAAGCACTTGGTGTTGGTGGTGTTGGTGGCGATCAGGCAAATGTAAACGGTTTACCCGCATTCTTAGGTGGAAGTGGAACACCAATTTCTGGTGGACTTGGAGGATTATTTGATTCTCCAAATGAAGAACTTGTATTAGATCCAGAAACTGGAGAAGAGATTGATCCAGGACCAGAAACTCCTCGGGGATCAATACTAAGAATTGGCAGAACTAGACGTGGCGGCCTAACCTTTGAGGCAGAAGATAGGATTTTAACTGTAACTGATGATCCAACTATTCCGGGAATTCTGACACTTGATCCAAATGATGAATTCACAAATTTTTCAAGTCGCGAGCAATCTGCACTTACATCGGGAAGGAGTACTGTATCATTTAATGGCGATCAACTAAGTTTTTTTGGTTCAGATGTAAGAGTTACTCGACTGAATCCTAGTGAAAAACTTGATAGAAGTGTTTTACCGAGAATATTCATTGGAGGCACCGGAACACCTTTAACAGCTAATGGAGAAGTTTTATCTATCAATGGTTTTCCTGTAACGACACTTCTTGGTCAGAATTTTGCACCAGGGGCAAAACCTTTGTTTTTAGCTGCTGAGAAGGGACCAAATTTCAAAGGAAGACCCGTATTTTTTGATGATGTTCCACCACAACCAAAGGATGCTAAATTTGTTCCTGTAACTCTTGGTGGAGAAGGTGGATTACCTCTAACTGTTGGTGGAGAAGGTGGAACACCTGTAACATGTGAGGGTCTTCCTTTGGCTGTTGGACAAACAAATGGTCTTATCATTCTTACTTTTCTTGGTACAAGAAATCTTGGTGGTTCAGGTTCTGCACTTGATAGAGGAACTCTTAAAACTTCAGCAGCAAATATTGTAAGTGCTGGTGGTGCTGCTGTAACAATTGGTGGAACTGGTGGAATACCTGTACTTGCTGGTGCAACAGGAGGAGTACCTGTGATTGCTGAAGGTCTTAACCCAGATGGTACACCTTTAAATAGGGATAATGGATTTACTTTCTTTGAAGACTTATCTGCAACACTAGGAAGAAATGATGACGGATCTGCTATAAATTTTCAACAACGATCGTTTGGTCGGGGAGCAATTAGTAATGTAGAAAAACCGGGAACGCAGTTACGTGCTGGTGCAAAAGGAGGAATTAAACTGAATCTTTTACGTGCTGGTGCTAGTGGAACTGATGCTAGGACTGGAAATATTGGTGCATCTTTAGGTTCTAATCAAGGACAGAGTGGTGGAATCGAGACTTTGGGATCCCTTTTCCTGAATTTTGGTCAATCTACATCTGTTGGTGGAGACAGATTTCGAGATCGTATTGATGAAGACGGAAATCTTATAACAAATCCAAATGTAAAGAATAGTGTACAGACTTTTTCAGCGGAAGAGATTCTAGACATTACTGGTTTTGATAAAGATGCTGGATCACCCCTAGTTGCTGCAATTTCTCGTGCAAAATTGAACAAAACTCTTCCCACTTCTACAAATCAAGTTGTTAATCCTCGCCCATCAATTGATAATATTCAAGAAGCACCTGTATCTCCTACTGGGGATATTTCAGGTGGAACTGAATTGAGAGCTGGTGCTACGGGAGGAACACCAGTCATTGTTAATACCCCACTAACTGCTGGAGGTGTTCCTATAACTGCTGGTGGGGTTGGAGGAGAACTGGTAACTTCTGGTGGTTCTGGGGGTGTTCCTGTGACCGTTGGAGGAGTTCCTGTAAAAGATTCCAACGGAGTTACTATAACTGCTGGTGGAGTTGGAGGAGTAACTGTAACTGCTGGTGGTGTTGGAGGAACACCTGCAATTTCAAATAATCAACCCATAAGTACTAATGTTGGTACTTTACGTATTGGAGCAAGTGTTAGTATACCTACAACACCACAAATAACTACATCTAGAAAATCCAATACAATTCTTTCAAATTCAAATCAAAATTTATTATCTGTTGGTGGAACTGGTGGAACTAATTTGACTATTGGTGGATCTGGTGGAAGACGTGCATCTATTAATGGTTCTCCCATATCTGTTGGTGGAAAGGGTGGAACTATATTGACTGTTGGTGGACCAGGAGGAACACCTGTAACTGCAGGGGCACAACCTGTAACTCTTGGTGCAATAGGAGGAGCACCTGTTAAAGTTGGGGCAACGGGAGGGAGAGTAATAACTGCTAATAGACAACCTGTAACTGTTGGAGCAACTGGAGGAAAAGTAGTAACTGCTGCATCTAGAACTAATGCTAGAAAAATTGCATCAATTTCTAAAACTCCCGTAAAAAATCCAGAGACCGGACAATTTGAAATTACTGATGAAACACCTATAACTATTGGTGGAACTGGTGGAATACCTTTAACTATTGGAGCAGATGGTGCAGATCCAGTGACTATTGGTGGTTTTTCCATAACCACTGATAGTTCTAAAGGAAGACCTTTAAGTTCTGGAGGTTCATCTTTAACTGTTGCTAGAAAGGAAGTGATTCTTACGGAAGGAACAACTTTAACTGAAGATTTAATTGTTCCATTTGGTAATTTTATTCCCGAAGGATCTATCATTAGTTCTGGAACTACAATTCCATTTGATATTGAATTAACTACAATTTTAGATCTTCCAAAGCAACTTATTGACGCGATTCAAGCAGAACCATTTTCAAATTCTCTTGAGCCAGGGGATGTTGACGGTCTCTTGGAGTTTGGATATAATGCATACTCTCCAAATAAAACGGTAAGAGTAAAACCAGGTGACCAAATATCCGCACCATTTGGAACTACATCCGAGATTTTAGATAATCTTGGAAATGTTATTGATACTATTATTGGTAAAGGACAGACTGTTCCAATTACAGTTAAAAATGCTGGAAATTTTACAACTCCAGAACCAATATTGGAAACTGATAATAAAAAAATTATTGGAGAAGAACCATCAGATGGACTAGGTAGATATCCTGCTGTCTTAGCAATAAAAGATGTAGCAGTTCTAAATAATGGCATTAACTATAGTAATACGGATGAGATCACAGTAACTCCCGATAATGGTGCTAAACTTGAACCAGTATTTGATAATTTTGGTAAGTTGATTGATGTGAATGTAATTGATGGTGGTCTTGGATTCAAGGAAATGCCAAAAGTAATAGTTAAGTCAAAAACGGGAATTAATGCTAAAATAGCTCCTGTATTTGATGTTATTCGATTAGGAGAAGATGTGGACGAATCTCTTGATGTTCCAGCAGGAACTCCAATTGTTAAAGTTATTGATTGTGTAGGTCAAGTCACATGACAGAAAAGATAAACTATTATTCACTAGAATATGGAAATAGTGATGGTTCAATTCGATTTGGAACTCTTGAAACCGAACTAAATGATATTGCTGGTGAGGTCATCTCTGATGTAAAATTACAAGCATCATATGAGGGTCATTATATCACTTTAGATAAGGATGGACCAAGAGAAGGTTGGACTGTTGCCAGATGTCCTGGAGCATTTTCAATCACTTCTGGTGAGTTCTTTGATGGACCAGGATCAGAAAATGCATTCATTGTTGTTACAAAACAAGGTGATATTGTATTAAATGCTGAAAATGGTGATGTTAGAATCATTGGAAGAAATGTCGAAATCATTGGTGGTCAAGCAGCAGGTGCTAATGACGTAGGAAATGTCAATATTACTGCGAATGAGCAGATTAATTTAAACTCTAAAGTCGTTAATCTTGATGCAGAAAATGCTTGGAAGATTCTTTCGTCTGGCATTGGTAGAATTAGTTGTAAAACCACGATGGAAATGTATGCTGGATTTACTAAATGTGTAACGTCGGCATCGTCAGTAATTCCATCTAAACTTGGTGGAAAAAGCACTACGCAAGTTGTTAAAGAAACGGAGGGATTTACATAATGGCAATGGAATTTGACGATATTGCAATTGGAAAGAGACTCTTTGTAGGTGAGGGAACGCCGTTTTCACTTGGTATTGGTCCAAAAGAAATTAGAGGGTCTGCATACATTGAGGGTCCTTTAGTAATGGGTTCTTCTCTCTTATTTCCATTTGTAAGTGCAGCAACTATGATTGGTCCTGTTACCAATCCAGAGTCTCCAGTGCCAGTTATTCCTGGTACGATTGCTTTATTCAATCGGTCTCCATATTCACTGTCTGTTGTTGGAGATGCTGCGATTTTTGATAACCTAACAGTTAATGGGCAAATTGAGGTAGGAACTAATGTAATTGCACAGGGTGAGGTTATTGCAAGAGTTCTTGGTGGACAGCATATTCTTTCACTCAAAAAGAACTTTGATATTCCACACCCATCAAAAGCAGATTGGAGACTGAGACATACATGCCCAGAAGGTCCATCGAATGATGTATACTTCCGTGGTAGAGTTACTGGTAAGAAGCATATTGATCTTCCCCCTTACTGGAAAAATTTTGTTGATATAACTTCAATCACAGTAAACTTAACCCCAATTGGAGCACATCAAGATGTGATTATCAAGAGAATCGACGAGAAGAAGATTCATCTCCAATCAAAAGGAAACATGCCTATTGATTGTTATTATCATGTCTTTGCTGAAAGAAAAGATGGAGAGAAACTTATATCAGAATATCCAGGAAAAACTCCAGAGGATTATCCCGGAAATAATGACGAATACTCTGTTGTAGGGTATAATTATGACAAAAGGAGCTGAAATTAATTATGGAAGATGACAATCCACAGGTATTCATCCCAAGAGTAAATGGTAAAAAAGATTGTTCAGAACCAACTATCGTTGGTAGACCAGGTGTGTTTTATGATTATGTACCAAAGCATCACAATGAAGATGTCAACTTTGATGAAGATCTGAAAAAGATTCTACCTCTTGAAGAGTGTGTACCCTGGTATTATTTTAATATGAGGGTTGGCAATCTTTGGTTTGAAGAATCTATCCTTGGGAATGGAAATATCTTCACTACCGGTGAAATCACATGTGTCGGAACTGGTGGTCCTCATACTTTATCTGGTAAAAAGAATCTACCATTTGATATGCCACACCCAAATAAAAAGGGGTGGAGACTTCGCCATGTTTGTATTGAAGGTCCAGAAATTGCAGTCTATTGTAGAGGAGAAGTTCCTGCAAACGGAATTATTGACCTTCCAAGTTATTGGGGTGGTCTTGTCAATACAGAAGATATGACAATCAACCTTACACCAAGAGGACATTGGCAAGAACTTTTTGTTCAAGAAGTTCGATGGGGTAAGCAAGTTGTTGTAAAGAACAATGCAGGTGGATCAATCAAAGCAGATTATCACATCATTGCTCGTAGATTGGATGATGATCTAATTGTTGAGTATGAGGGAGAAAACTACACAGATTATCCCGGAGGAAATGAAGGTTATTCCTTTAATTATGAGCATAATTATGTGGAAAATCTTATTAAAGAAACTGTAAAGAATGAAATGAGGAGTAATTGAGATGGCAGAAAAACCATTTATTAATGCACTTCCAAACGGTGTAGAGGGTAAGCAACGTGATGGAAAGGAACCACCAGATGCTTTTGTGCCAGAGTTTTCGGATTGTGGTTTGGGAACCTTTAAGGGTGATTATAATATTGTATCTTGCGGTCCTTTTTCTGGAAACATAACTCTTTCTGGTTCTCTTACTGCTGGTGTTGCAGTAGTAGCTGGTGGTGAAGTAAGATCCAATCAGTTGGTCAGTGCTCCAATCGTTAAAGATGATTTTGGAAATATTCTTGCTAGAAAGAAGGATTTGCCCTTTGATATTATACATCCCACCAAAGAAGGATGGAGATTACGTCACGTTTGTCTCGAAGGTCCAGAGATTGGTGTATATCTGCATGGAAAAAATAAAGGAAGTGTTATTAATCTTCCAGATTACTGGACTGGATTGGTAAAAGAGGAGACTATCAGTGTAGTTCTGACACCTATTGGCAATCCTTATGTTCTTTATATCCAAAAGATAGAGAACAATAAAGTTTATATTGGATCAAACGTAGATAACATCTTCAAAGATAAGATAAACGAGATTGAATATAATTATGTTATTCATGCTTCAAGAGTAGATGATGATCTGATCGTTGAGTATGAAGGTACATCACACCTAGATTATCCCGGCAATAACGAAGGTTTTGCCTTTAATTATGAACATAATTATGTGGAAAATCTTATCAAAGAGACTGTGAGAGAATCTGTGAAAGAAAACATGGAATCAAAATAAATAAAGTTAAGTGCAGACTATCTCTGGTTAAAACATGGCCGAACCAACAATTACTATTACTCCAAGTTTCGGTCGTGTTTTATCGTTTGATGAAAGAGTCACAGATCAAGTAATAAACGTCACAAGTACACTTATTGAAAATACTCAGTCGGTAGTAATTTCCTTTGCAGGATTTACTTTTACTGAAAAAATGAATAACTTTACTGCTTCAGTCGGTATTGGATCAACATTTTTTGATAATTTAATAGACGCAGAAACATATACAATCTCAGCATCAGTAACAAACATTTTTGGTGAGACTGCTGAAGGTCCATTTGACTCTTACGACTTCACAGTTCTTCCTTCTGCTGATGGTAGTGGTGATCCTGTTGGTGGTGGTAGTTCAATGTTCGTCCAACATCAGGATGTTTCTCTTGGAATTGTCACAACTATGAACTTCGCTGGCACAGGACTCACAGTAATTGTTGCCAATGAAATTGCAGAGATTATTGTAGATGAATATGATGAGCACTTTGATGGTGGATTCTTCACCGATTGATGGTGGGTCCTATTAAAGAACTGGCACAAGGGTCTCCCCATTCCACCCCTTTGTGGGTTATAATAAACAGGTAGCAAAAAACAAAATGTCCAAAAAAGACGAAAGATTCCTTCACATTCAATCAGAAGATGAAGAATACTTGACTAGATGTGTTGTAGACACATCGTCTCGTCGGTTTTATTTGTATTCTAATGAGGGAACAGAACAAATCGTAGATTGTGAATCAGTGGATCATTTTATGGAACTGCTCACAATCTGTAGAGATTACCTTACAGATGAACTAGTCTATGCAAACCCTATTGTTTCTGAAAAATGAAAGCATCAGTCCTACTACTACTTGCTATTCTTTTACTTCCGGGCAATGCTATTGCTAAAGGGCGCTCTGGTTATTCTAGAGACGTGAAATGTTACAAAGATGTGTATCGAGAAGAATATGTTCCAGGCACGAGAGAAAGTCCTGGTTATGTTCGTAGGTTTACAAAGAAAAAGGAAATTCCCTGCCAAAGACCAAAACCGAAATATAATCAACCAACATATCATCCCAGAACAAACTCATCTAATGTAGATGATAACTCTTGCCTTGAAGGTAGTATTCTCGGAGGCATTGCTGGTGGTGGTGCTGGTGCTGCTTTATCCCGTGGAGATGGTCGTATCTGGGCAATTCCTCTAGGTATTGTTGGTGGTGCATTGGTTGGTTGTAAAATCGATGGGTCGTAATAATGATAAAAACTATCACAGGCACTAACTACAATATCAATAATGAGGGTGAGGTTTTTACCTCATCTGGAGATAAATTACAACTCATACAAAACTCTAATAACCCCAATGTCTATAGGATAAAAATGGAGCGAGGTTGGAGATATGTGTCATTGGCAAAACTAATGAGAGATTATTTTCCCTATGAGTGGATAAAATACCTGGATGAAGGTGAGGAGGTTAAACCTATTAGTAAGTATAACTATGTAACAAATAAAGGTAGGGTATGGAGCTCCTGGTGGTGGAAATGGAATAAACCATATCTATCTAAAAACCCTCCTGGATACTACTGGAGGATAAACTATACTAAAAAATCTATCGACATTCACACTCTGGTTGGGAGAAACTTTCTACCTGAATACAGAGAGGGTCTACTGATATTACATAGAGATGAAACTCTCTCCTATCCAGAGATATGCTCTGTGGAAAACCTATGGGTAGGCACCTATACTGATAATAATAGAGATGCAGTAAAAAAACAGAGAGCAAGCGGTAACAAAAATAGAAATAATCTTGGACAATATAGTAAAATGTGATATAATATTATTATAACTACATTGCTCCAGTGGCGGAATGAGAAGACGCATGAGTGTTAGGTACTGCCGCTGT
>VMBT01000700.1_pt1 | contig 19921 bp, 17 predicted proteins | sample 4404301 | NCBI WGS metagenome assembly VMBT01 (sample SAMN12238535, study PRJNA552566) | marine metagenome | isolation source: Coastal seawater | place: USA: coastal Georgia, Sapelo Island | collected 2008-08/2009-08
ATTAGTGGGGGTGATGAGATGCAAAAAGTTGCATCAAACATAAAAAGATATAAAACAAAAATACTTGGAGTAACAATATTAACAAGTTTAAATAGTAGTCAAACAAAAAAGTATTACAATAATAAAAACGTTAATCAGTTAGTAAAAAAATTTGCACAAAATGCTAAAAATAATAATCTGGATGGAATAGTTTGCAGTCCACTTGAACTTAAAACTGTAAGAAAAGTAGTTGGTAGCAAAATGTTAATAGTTGTTCCAGGTATTAGATTAGAAAAAAAACAAAATAACTCAAAAGATGATCAGAAAAGAATTCTTACACCTAAAGAAGCAATTAAATTAGGTGCAGATTATTTAGTTATAGGAAGACCAATTGTTGAGTCAAATAATCCTTTGAAAACAATTATAGAAATAAATAAAAGTATTAACGAAAAGTGATATTTAAAATTTGTGGACTTAAGGAAAAAGACTCAATACTTTGCTGTGAAGCAAATAATGTAGATTTTTTTGGCCTAATTTTTTATAAAAAAAGTCCACGAAATATTTCTTACAAAAATGCTAGAGAGTTAATTAATTTTGCAACAGGCTTAAAAATATCTCCAGTAGGAGTCTTTGTTAATAAAGAAATAAGTGATTTAAAAGATATTATTGCCTATTTAAATTTACAATACATACAATTGCATGGTAATGAAAGCCAAGAGTACATCAACAAAATTAAAAAAACATTTGGTCTAAAAATAATCAAAAAGTTTTCAATAGAAAGTGAAAAAGATTTAATTAAAGTTAATCAAATAAATAATATCGACTATCTTTTATTTGATTACAAGCCAAGCTCAGGTGAACTTCCTGGTGGAAATTCTAAATCTTTTGATTGGAACTTGCTAAAAAATGCTCAAATTAAGTTACCCTGGTTTATTTCTGGTGGAATAAATGAATCAAATATAAAAAATATAAAAAAAACACTAAATCCTAATGGTATTGATCTCTCTTCAGGTGTAGAAGAGTCGCTGGGTAAAAAAAGTAATAAAAAAATAAACAATTTACTTAGATTATTTTATGACAATTAAAAATTCTTTTAAACAATTACCAGATGACAAAGGTTACTTTGGTGCCTTTGGTGGAAGATATGTATCTGAAACTTTAATGCCTCTAATATTAGAAGTAGAGAAAGAATATGAAAAAATAAAGAATGAAAGTAGCTTTAAAGAAGAATTGAATCACTATATGGAAACATATATTGGAAGACCAAGCCCTCTATTTTTTGCAAAAAGAATTTCTGATGATTTAGGTGGGCCAAAAATATATTTCAAAAGAGATGAATTAAATCATACGGGTGCACACAAAATAAATAACTGTATGGGCCAAATACTTCTTGCAAAAAAAATGGGCAAAAAAAGAATAATTGCTGAAACTGGAGCAGGTCAACATGGCGTAGCAACTGCAACTGTATGTGCATTATTTGGATTACCATGCATTGTTTATATGGGAGAAAAAGACATTAAAAGGCAATCACCTAATGTTTTTAGAATGAAATTACTAGGTGCTGAAATTAGAAGTGTAAAAACTGGTTCAAAATCACTCAAAGATGCAATGAACGAAGCTCTTCGTGATTGGGTAACAAATGTGAGAGATACCTTTTATATTATAGGTACTGCTGCAGGTCCTCATCCTTATCCAGCAATGGTAAGGGATTTTCAATCTATAATTGGAGAGGAAGTAAGAGAACAAATTTTAAAAGCTGAGAACAAACTTCCTGACTTATTGATGGCTTGCATCGGTGGAGGATCAAATGCTTTAGGTTTATTCCATGAGTTTCTTGATGATAAACAGATAGAAATGATAGCCGTAGAAGCTGCAGGACATGGGATAGATACAGGAAGTCATGCTGCAAGTTTAAGTGGCGGTAAACCAGGAATTTTACATGGAAACAAAACTTATCTTTTGCAATCAAATGATGGACAAATAGATGAGGCGCACTCTATTTCAGCTGGTCTAGATTATCCCGGAATTGGGCCAGAACACTCTTATTTGTTTGAACAAAAAAGAGTTCAATATATGTCAGCCACAGATAAAGAGGCTATAGAAGCTTTTCAATATTGTTGTAATTTGGAAGGAATTATCCCTGCACTAGAACCATCGCATGCTCTTGCAGTATTAAAAAAAATAGCAAAAAATTACAGCAAAGAAAAAATTGTTGTTATGAACATGTGTGGAAGAGGAGATAAAGATATTTTTACCATTGCTGAAGAATTAAATATTAAATTGTAATGTCAGATAGATTAAAAAAAACATTTGAAAACAAAAGTAAGAAGTTAGTCACTTTCACCACAGGAGGCGATCCTGATTTAGAAACAAGTTTTGAAATTTTAAAAACAATTATAAATAACAACATCGACATTGTTGAAATAGGCATGCCCTTCTCAGATCCAATGGCGGATGGACCCACAATTCAGGAATCAAGTACAAGATCGATTGAAAACGGAACAACAATACAAGATATTTTTGAGCTAGTAAAAAAAATAAGGACTCTAAATAATGAAATTCCAGTTATTTTAATGGGATATTATAATTCAATATTTAATATGGGAATTGAAGAGTTTACTTCTAAGTGCGTTCAGGTTGGTGTTGATGGATTAATTATAGTTGATCTGCAACCCGAAGAAGACGCTGATTTATATGTTAAAACAAAAGAGAACAATATTGATCTTATAAGATTAATCACTCCAACAACTAACAAGGAAAGATTAAAAACAATATTAAATAATGCTTCTGGATTTTTATATTATGTTACTGTCACGGGTATCACTGGTCAAAACTCAGCAAACTTAAAAGAATTGGAAACATCAATTAATTTAATAAGGTCTGAATCAAACCTACCTATTGTTGCTGGTTTTGGAATAAAAAGTAGAAAAGATGTTGAAAATATTAGTGCTTTTACAGATGGCGTTGTTGTAGGCTCTAGTATCGTAAATATTATTAAAGATAATATTTCAGATAAAAAAAATATGTTAGAAAAAATAGATTTATTCACGCAAGATCTTAAAAAAGGTACAGGTTCATGAATTGGTTAACAAATTTCGTTAAACCTAAATTATCAGCTCTTGTAAAAAGAAAAGATGTTCCTGAAAACCTATGGCAAAACTGTCCTAAATGTGGGAGCATGATTCATCATAAAGATTTGCGAGAAAATTTGAATGTTTGTAACTCATGTAATCATCACTTTAGAATGTCAGTGGAAGATAGAATAAATCTCCTATTTGCTAAAGAGGATACAATTGAAATTGAACTTGATAAAATCTCTGATGATCCTCTTAATTTTACTGATAAAAAAAAGTACAAAGATAGGCTTAAAGAATATAGAAAAAAAACAAAAAAAGATGATGCCTTCATATTACTAGAAACTAAAATTGGTAAATCAAAAATAATTTGTGGGTTAATGAATTTTGCTTTTATGGGTGGATCAATGGGAAGAGCTGTTGGGGGAGCAATCGTCAAGGGTGCCAAAACAGCTCTTGAAAAAAAATGTCCCTTTGTAATTTTTACTTCCTCAGGTGGGGCCAGAATGCAAGAGGGAATTATAAGTTTAATGCAAATGCCAAGAACTGTTGCTGCAGTAGAGTTGTTAAATCAAAACAAAATTCCCTATTTAGTTGTTTTAACTGAACCAACAACAGGAGGTGTTACTGCTTCATTTGCTATGCTAGGCGATATTACAATTGCAGAACAAGGATCTACTATAGGTTTTGCAGGAAAAAGGGTTATTCAGGATACTATAAGAGAAGAATTGCCAATAGACTTTCAAAAAGCAGAATATTTGAAAGAGCATGGCATGGTAGATATTGTTTGCCATCGTAAGGACTTGAAAAATAATCTCGCAACAGTAATAAATCATATCACTTAAATAAGTGATTACGAAAACTGACAAGTTATTAAAAAAGCTTATTGCTCTTCATCCTAAGTATATTGATTTATCTCTCACAAGACTTGAAACTCTGCTGAAAAAACTTGGCAATCCCCACCATCATCTTCCACCCACCATACACATCGCGGGCACTAATGGCAAAGGCTCTACATTAAGTTTTATTAAAAATATTCTTGAACAAAATAATTACTCTGTGCATACCTACACATCACCTCATCTTGAAAAATTTCGTGAAAGAATTTCTCTTAATAACAAAACTATTAATGCAAATAAATTATTAAGATGTTTAGAGAAGGTAAAAAAGATTAATAATAACAATCCTATTACTTTTTTTGAAATAACAACTGCTGCTGCATTTGTTCTTTTTGCACAACATAAAGCAGACTTCTTAATACTTGAAACTGGATTAGGCGGTAGACTAGATGCAACAAACATCATACCCAAAAAAATGATTAGTATTATCACTGCAATAGATATTGATCATCAAGAATTTTTAGGAAATACCATTAAGAAAATTACTAATGAAAAATTAGGGATAATTAGAGAATATGAAAATGTAGTTATAGCAAAACAAAAGAATGAAGTTCAAAAGCATATATTTAAAAAATTAAAAAATAAAAAAAATATATACTATTTCAATAAGGATTATAAATTTAAACCAATTCAAAATAACAAATTTAATTATGAGTTTGGAAATTTTAAAAAAGTTTTAAATAATCCTTCACTAGAAGGAAAACATCAAATCGAAAATGCATCTACTGCTATTACAACAGCTATGCTTCTCAAAAAAAATAATTACTCTATAAGATTAAATTCTTTAGCAAAAAGTATTCTTACAACAAAATGGCCAGGAAGAATCGAAAAAATAGTTTTTAAAAATAAATTTATTATTTTTGATGGATCACATAATCTATCTGGAGCTGAAAAACTTAATGATTACTTAATGGCAAATAAAATTAGACCTATAACTATTTTCGGCATGCTAAATAATAAAAATATTGAAGGATTCTTATCGAAACTAAAAAAAAATATTGATATCTTGTATCCAGTTCAAATTCCTGATGAAATAAATGCGCTAAATAAAAATGAAATTTTTGATATTGCAAATAAATTAAATATCAAATCATTATTAAAACCAAATTTAAAAGCTATTAACGCATCCATTATAAAAAGTCCTAATAGATATATCCTGATTACAGGCTCTCTATATTTAATAGGTAAAATTAGAAAAAATTACTTATAGATTTGGTTCTAACCAAGACTCAAGCATATTTTTTGGGAGGCTTCCAACCTTTGTATCAACAAGGTTTCCATCTTTAAAAAGCATTAGAGTTGGTATTCCTCTAACACCAAATTTCTGAGGGGTTTGAGGATTTTCATCAACATTTAGTTTAAGTATTTTTAGTTTATCTTTTTTTTCTGCCCCAATTTCTTCAAGAATAGGCCCAATGGTCTTGCAAGGACCGCACCATTCAGCCCAAAAATCTACAAGAACTGGCACTTTTGACGATTTGATTTCATCATCAAAGTTATCATCTTTAACAGTATGTGTTGTCATATGTAGAAAGTAAGCACTAAATTTTTTTATTCAAGTATTTAATTTTTTTATTTTATTGTAAGAGTTAATATCCCCTATGTGAGTTACTACTGAATTAGAAATTTGTCCTTGTAACTGATTATTTTTGATCAAGATATCCCACAACAAATTCATCGAGAAAGAATATTGCTTGATTTGAGAAAATATATTTGGATTTATTATTTGCAAACCCGAAAAATATAAATGCGGATCATTTTTTTCCCATCTTGAAATCAAATTGTTTTCTAATTTAAAATCACCTTCTTTTTTTTTCAAACCTTTAAATTTTTTATTTTCAACAAGGAGTAATTTACAAAATTTAATTTTTTGATATTCAGAAACGAAATCATTAATATCTTTTCTATTATCGTCATTCCATAAAATATCAGAGTTAGTTACTAAAAAATTTTTTTCACCAAAATAACTCAAAGCATTTTTAATACCACCACCTGTATTTAATAATTCAGGCTCAAAAATTAGATTAATATTGTTATTGGAGAATTTTTTTTCTACAAATATTTTTATTTCATTATGAAGATAATGTGTATTAATAACAATTTTATTACAGCCTAAATTTAAAAAAAATTCAATATTATAACTTAACAATTCTCTATCATTTATTTTAAGCAGAGGTTTAGGCACTTCTTTAGTTAAATGCTTCATTCTTTTTCCGTAGCCTGCGGCTAAAATCATTAAACTAAAATTTTTCATTTTTTAAAATTTTTTTATATAAATGACTTAGTTGTTTATTTTGAAGATTATACAAACTATTTTTTAGTCTTTTAATGGTAACTGAATGAAAATTTGATTGATAGAAATTATTATTATTTTTCTTATCCAAACTTACCCATCTTCCAATTATTCTTGTTTGTCTTGCTGTATTAAGAAAGAAATATTGTATAAAGAAATCTTTATAAGATATCTTTTGATCTGATTTATAATAAAAATATTCAATTAATTCTTGATTATATTTATCCTCAAAATCTATTCTTGGATTTTCTAGAAGAGAAAAGAGATCCCATCCTGAAAAACCAATAAAAGCATTTTGAAAATCAAGTATTCCACATTTCAAATGATTCTCTTTGTTTGGTAAATACATTAAATTTGATAGTTCAAAATCTTTATGAACAAAAGAATTCCAATGAAAGTTCAGTTTGTTAAACTCTGATGTCCAGATTTGTAAAAATTCCTCCATCTGATCAGATGAAGTCTTTAATAAAGGCAAATAAAAGTCAACAAATTCAATGATTTCCTCTTTAAAATTTAAATAATTATATTCTTTAAATCCATCTGCTATCAATGGTTTATCATAGTGTTGAATTGCTATTAGTGAGTCGATAGCATTAACAAGCAATTGCCTAACATCGTAATTGGTTATTATTTTATCATATCTATCATTTCCAAAATCCTCCATAAGAATAAGTTTCTCATTATCATTAGTGTCAAATATTTTTGGAATAGATATATTTATGTTCGATAAAAATTGATGAACATTTATAAATGATAAATAGTCACTAAAGCTATATGAAAAATCTACAAGAATATTTTTTGTATTTTCATTTTTAAATCTATAAATTTTCTTTTTTGATGCACCACTTTCAATTTGGTTTAATTCGTTTAAGTTTAATGTTACCACCGTTATAGGAATATGTTATGATTAATCTTTCTTGAAAAACTATCAATAATATCAAATTTTACAGAAAAATATTTTTTACTCTTTATTTCTTTTAAAATAATTTCTGGCCATTCTATAAGAGTTATTGAATTTTCTAAATTTTCAAAAATATTTAACTCAAATAATTCACTAGTATTTGAGATACGGTACAAATCGTAATGATAAATCTCAATGTTATTTACTTCATAAGTAATTAAGATTGGAAATGATGGACTTTTTATTGAATGAGGTGCTTCAGAATTTTGTTTTTTGTATATTGATCTGATGACACTTCTTGCAAAGGTGGTCTTTCCTGAACCCAATTCTCCAAATAAACATAAAATGTTTCCATGATCTAAGTTTTGAGCTAATTTTTCACCAAATTTTTCAAGACCAGGTAAATCAAGAGTTAGTGTTTTCTCCTTCAAATTTATAATAAGCTTTTTAAGGAGTCAACTAAGTCAGTTTTTTCCCAAGAAAAATGTCCCTCATCAGTTGGTGTTCTTCCAAAATGACCATAAGCTGATGTTGGCACATAAATAGCATTTGTTAGTTTTAGTTGTTCTCTTATCCCCCTTGGACTTAAATCAAACATCTCCTGAACAGAACTTTCAATTTTTTTTTCATCAACTTTATTAGTTCCATTAGTATTAACATAAACTGAAATAGGTTTTGATACTCCAATTGCATATGAAAGTTGAATTGTGCATTGATCTGCAAGATCAGCTGCAACTATATTTTTAGCTAAATACCTGGCTGCATAAGCAGCAGATCTATCAACCTTAGAAGGGTCTTTTCCTGAAAAAGCCCCACCTCCATGAGGTGCAGCACCTCCATAAGTATCTACGATAATTTTCCTGCCAGTTAAACCAGAGTCACCATCAGGGCCACCAATTACAAAGTTTCCGGTTGGGTTAACATAAAATTCTTCATCTTTGAGGTCTTCAAGTAATTGATTTGGTATGCATTCATAAACATAAGGCTTAACAATTTCTTTTACATCACTTGGTGACAAGCCTTCTTTATGTTGTGATGATATGACTAATGAGGTTACTCTTGTTGGTTTTCCATTTTCATACAGCATTGTTACTTGACTTTTAGAATCTGGTTCTAAACCAGGTGCAGATCCATTTTTTCTAGCTTCAGCCATTTTATATAAGATTTGGTGAGAATAGTGGATGGGTGCTGGCATTAAAGTGTCTGTGTCTTTACATGCAAATCCAAACATAATACCTTGATCTCCAGCTCCTTCATCTTTATTGCTTCCAGAGTCAACTCCCATTGCAATATCTGAAGATTGAGGATGTAAATGGTAATCTATTTCACAATTTTTCCAGTGAAACCCATCTTGTTCGTACCCAATATCCTTGATACATTCTCTTACTTGAGAAATAATTTGATCTTTTGATATAGATGGACCTCTTACTTCTCCAGCTAAAACTACTTTATTTGTTGTTGTAAGCGTTTCACATGCAACACGAGTTTGAGGATCTCCTGATGACAAGTATGTATCGACAACCATATCTGATATACGATCACAGACTTTATCAGGGTGACCCTCCGAAACTGATTCACTTGTAAAAAAATAAGGTCTCATTTATTCCTCCTAATATCGATATGTTTCATCTTTGAAAGGTCCAACTTGACTAACACCAATATAATCGGCTTGTTTTTCGCTAAGCTCAGTCAATTTTGCACCAACTTTTTTTAAATGAAGAGCTGCTACTTTTTCATCAAGTTTTTTTGGAAGAACATAAACTTTATTTTCATAATTTTTATAGTTTTCCCATAACTCTATTTGAGCAATTACTTGATTTGAAAATGAAGCACTCATTACAAAACTTGGGTGCCCGGTAGCATTTCCTAAATTAACAAGACGCCCCTCCGACAAAAGAATTATTTTTTTTCCATCAGGAAATTCAACTTCTCTTACTTGGGGCTTTATTTCATCTGATTTGTAATTTCTTAATGCTTCAGTCTGAATCTCATTATCAAAATGACCAATATTACAAACAATTGCTCTATCACGCATCTTTCTCATATGATCTAAAGTAATAACATCAACATTCCCTGTAGCAGTAACAAAAATATCAGCATAAGAACAAGCATCATCCATAGTTACAACTTCATATCCTTCCATGGCTGCCTGCAATGCATTAATGGGATCAATTTCTGTTACACATACTCTAGCACCTGCACCTCTTAAACTTGCAGCAGATCCTTTTCCAACATCACCATAACCTGCAACAACCGCTACCTTACCAGCCATCATCACGTCCGTACCTCTTCTGATACCATCCACTAAACTCTCTTTACATCCATATAAATTATCAAATTTAGATTTTGTTACGGAGTCATTTACATTAATAGCAGGAACTTTCAGTAAGCCCTTTTTTTCCATGTCTTTTAAACGATGAACACCGGTGGTAGTTTCTTCTGATAAACCTCTAATCTCTGTTAATAACTCTGGGTACTTGTCATGAATTATTTGAGTTGCATCCCCGCCATCATCTAGAATCATATTTGGTTTCCATCCATCCGGACCTTGAAGAGTTTGTTCAATACACCACCAAAATTCTTCCTCAGACATACCTTTCCAAGCAAACACAGGAATGTTTTTTGATGCTATTGCTGCAGCCGCTTGATCTTGTGTAGAGAATATATTGCAAGAACTCCATCGAACTGATGCACCTAGATGAATTAGTGTTTCAATCAAAACTGCTGTTTGTATTGTCATATGAAGGCATCCAACAATCCTTGCGCCTTCAAGTGGCTTACTATTTCCATACTCTTCTCTAAGAGCCATTAATCCCGGCATTTCAGTTTCTGCAATTGCTATTTCTTTTAAACCCCATTCAGCAAGCTCTATATCTTTTACTTTGTAATCTTGGCTCATTATCTTTCCTATATAATTGGTATTTGTTATTATAATTCTCTTAAGAAGATTGTCTTACAGGTAAAATAATCAAAAAACAAGCACCAGAGTATTCACTTTTTTCTGATTTATCCAGCTGAAGTTTCCCATCCATATGTGTTATAATTTCTCTAGCAATAGACAATCCTAGACCTGTATGATTTTTATAGTTTTCATGTCTGTCAGTATAAAATCTATCGAATACCTTCTCTGAGGCATTTTTTTCAATACCCATACCTTGGTCGTAAATTTTAATAGTAATCATTTTTTTATTTATTTTTTTAACCTCAATGAGAATTTTAGATTGTTTAGGAGATAAAGAAATACTGTTTTCGATTAAATTTACAAATACCTGAATTAATTTATTTTTATTGCCTAGTAACTCTATATTTTCTTCACATTGGTTAACAATCAATTCAATTTCTTTCTGATTATTTGCAAACATGCTGGGCAATTCATCAAGAAATAAATTTAAATCGATAAATTGATTTTTTTCCAATTCTATTTCTGCTTTTAGGCGTGTAAATTTTGATATATCAGATATTAACTGATTCATTCTTTTTATGTCATTAAGCATATTTTTATAGAGTTTTTGCTTATTCTCGCTGCTAACTGTTTCTTTATCAATTAATTCCATAGCTGATTGAAGACTTGTAAGAGGATTTTTTAATTCATGAGATACATCAGCACTAAATTTTTCTAGTTGCTGTATTTGTAACTTTAATCCCGCAGACATATTTTGAATTTCTTTTGAGAGAACACCTATTTCATCTTTTCTGTTTGGATAAACTATTCTGTTTTTACTCACCCTTTCTCTTTCTAGAATCGCTAATTTTGATAACCTTTTTATTGGACTTACTAAACTTTGAGAAAATATAAATGACATTAAAATCATTATAATTACAAATAATATAAAGAAACGAAATATATTAAGAGAGACATATCCCAAATCATTTACTTGATTAGTAATTGGATAGTTTAATATTATTACACCAAAAACCTTATTATTGCTTTTAATTGGTGCAGTTATCAATTTTAGTATATTTTGAGTGTCATCCTCAATATAATACTGTTTTACAACTTGCTCTTTAATACTTTCAGAAACATAAGAAATTTCTGACTTTTCTTTTGTAATTAATCCTGAGAACTCTCTTTTAACTAAATAATCGTTGTAATTTAAAAAAAAATTTAGATAACTTTCACTGAAATAATCTAATATATTTAAATTATTTGTAGTCAATTCATCTTCTAAAAGATCTGACTCCTGAACTGTTGACGAGTCATATAAATCTAAAGTATCGACTAACCTTATCCAATCTTCATTATAAACTTTTATATTAAATTCAGAGTCCGAGTATTTATTACGAATAAATTCTTGAGTTATTTTAGGCTCTAAAACTGGATCAGATAACTCAAACTCATCTTCCTTTTCACAAGTGTCCAGATTTTCACCTATGCAATTATCATTAAACAAAGGTACTCTTATTATTGAATTTTTTTCGAGAAAAGATTGGATACTGACTAATTGCTTGTTTGCATCAATTCTTTTATTTTCTAATTCATCATCATTTACTATGAGGAAATAATTAAAGAAAATTAAAAAAACAAAACCAATAAAGGTAATGAAAACATTTATTGATAAGATTTGTATTGATAAAGGTAAATTGTATAAAGCTAATTTACTGAATTTATTCACGCCATGAGTAACCTGACCCATACCTTGTGCGGATTTGATCAAAAGAAGAGTCGAATGTTTTAAATTTTTTTCTTAGTCTTTTAATATGACTATCTATTGTTCTATCATCAACATAAATGCTATCTCCATACATAGCATCCATTAGTTGATTCCTATCTTTGACAACACCAGGATATTTAGCAAGAGATTTTATTAAATTAAATTCAGCAACAGTAAGTTCAATTATTTGATTTTTCCAAAAACATAATTGTTTTAAATCATCCAATTTTAGATCACCCTTAATTAGAGTGTCATTATTCATATCTTCAGTGACTGTGTTTTCTGCACTTCTATTTTGATATATTCTCAACACAGTTCTAATTCTTTCATTCAAAAGTTTTTGTGAAAAAGGTTTTGTAATATAATCTGCAGCTCCCATTCTTAGACCAATAATTTCATCTTGTTCTTGATCCTTAGATGTAAGGAAAATAACAGGCATGTTTTTAAGAGTTTCAATTTTACTATTTCTGACCTTAGATAAAAGTTCGTTACCATCCATTTTTGGCATTTTAATATCAAAAAGCCCTAAGTCATAATGTTTACTCTCTAGCGCTTCCAGAGCCTCCACACCATTATTAAAAACATCAACTTGAAAACCATCGGTTTCAAGTGCTAAAGAAACAGAAGTTCGAATCGAGTTTTCATCATCAACTAGTGCAATTGTTGGCATAGCAATTTTTACCTACATTTTGTGGCAAATATAAGTTTAAATTTAAAATAAATTTACACTCAAATTTAATAATATGTGACTAAGGTTAATAACTAAACACATTAATTTCAATTACTTGTTTGATAAAATTTATTTTCACATAAATATAGGTTTGACATGGGCATAAAATATATTAATGTTCATGTTTTGTTCTTATTGCGATATTGACCAAATATTGTATTGTCGAAATACGGCGACACTACATATTGTGTTTTTCGACAATAAAATTTTAAAAATGGATAAAATATAAATGGCAGACAACCCACAGGTATCACAAAAAAAAGAGAATGAGAAAAGTGTAAATCTATTAAGTCTCAATGTAGTTAGAAGAGACGGCTCAATAAGTTCATTTAAATCTGATAAAATATCAGATGCAATAAAAAAAGCTTTTTTAGCTCAAACAAAAATTAGAAATAATAAAGATAAAGATAAAGAACAAGAAGAGAGTATCCACAAAACAGTTGAAGAATTAACACATAAGGTTGTATCCGCTCTCACAAGAAGAATAGCTGATGGAGACATGATTCATATTGAAGATATTCAAGATCAGGTTGAATTGGCTTTAATGCGAGATGAACATCACAAAGTAGCAAGAGCCTATGTTTTATATAGAGAGCAAAGAGCTGCTTCTAGATACCATACTAAAAAACTGAAAGAGCAGGTAGGGGCTAAAGCATCCTCAATGGCAGTAACAAAAAGAAATGGAGATAAAGAACCAATATCTCTAGATAAAATTACTAACAGAGTTTCAGTATTATCTACTGGACTGAATATAGATCCAATTGTTGTTGTGCAAAAAGCAGTACCAGGACTTTACAATGAAATTACATCCACAGAAATTGACACTTATCTTGCCGAAACAGCAGCTTCTTTAACTGTTGAGCATCCTGACTATTCTTACTTAGCAGCAAGAATTAAAGCAAACTCACTTCATAAAGATACTCCTGGTTTTATAATTGCAACAAAAAATCTGTATGATGATGGCTTGCTAAGGGAAGATTATTACAACAAAGTTATGGCAAGTGCTGAAGATATAGAGTCTATCATTGATTACGATAGGGATTATAATTTTGATTATTTTGCATTTACTACTCTAACAAGAGCTTACCTATTAAAATTTGAAAATAAAACGGTAGAACGCCCACAGGATTTATGGATGAGGGTTGCCCTAACAGTTGCAGGAGACTCTTTTAACTTTGATAAAGTAAAAGAAACATACGATAGTCTCTCTAATGGCTATTATACGCACGCAACACCTACCTTGTTCAATAGTGGTCTTAAAATGCAGCAATTATCTTCATGCTTTTTAATTGGTATGGAGGATGACTCTATTGAGGGCATTTTCAACACAATTAAAGATTGTGCTCTGATTTCAAAAACAGCTGGTGGAATTGGTATGCATGCCCATAATATCAGAGGAAGCGGAAGTAGAATAAAGTCTACAAATGGAAAATCTAATGGCCTAATTCCTTTCTTAAAAATATTTAATGAAACTGCTAAATCCGTTGATCAAGGTGGAGGAAAAAGAAAAGGATCATTCGCCGTTTATTTGGAGCCATGGCATGCTGATATTGAACAATTTTTAGAATTAAGAAAAAATACTGGAGCTGAAGAGTTTAGAGCAAGAGATTTGTTTTACGCTCTTTGGATTCCTGATTTATTTATGAAAAGAGTCGAAGAAGATGGAGATTGGACCTTAATGAGTGAACATGAATGCCCTGGTCTCTCTGATACGTTTGGTAATGACTTTGTGGCCTTGTATGAAAAATATGAAAAAGAAATGCCAAATTTAGAAAAGATAAAAGCAAGAGATCTAATGTCTAAAATCATCGAGGCACAAATTGAAACTGGGCAACCTTACATGCTCTACAAAGATTCCATAAACAACAAATCAAACCAAAAAAACATAGGCGTAATTAAGTCTTCAAATTTATGTGCAGAGATAGTTGAATTTTCTGATAAATCAGAAACATCTGTATGTAATCTCGCATCTATAGCTCTTCCAAAATTTGTTAAAAAATCAAAAAATAAAAAGAGTAAAGAATATGATTATCAAGCTCTTTATAAAACTGCTAAGTTAGCAACAAAAAACTTAGATGAGGTAATTGATATAAACTTCTATCCAACAGAAAAAACCGAAACATCAAATAGCAAACACAGACCCATAGGACTTGGCATACAAGGTCTTGCTGATGTTTTTTTTGAACTTGATATAGCATACGACAGTGAAGAGGCTAAAAATATAAACAAGCTAATATTTGAAACAATATATTTTGGAGCACTTGAGGCATCTCATGAACTTGCTAAAGAAAAAGGTGTATATTCAACTTTTAAAGGATCGCCATTATCTGAAGGTAAATTTCAATTCGATTTGTGGAATGCAAAACCATCTGATATGTGGGATTGGGAAACACTTAGAGAAAAAATAAAAAAAGATGGTGTAAGAAACTCTCTTACAACAGCTTGTATGCCAACTGCTTCTACTGGTATAATTTTAGGTAACACTGAAACATTCCAAATTCAAACTTCTAACATATATAAAAGACAGACTTTGTCTGGAGAGTTTTTATTAGTTAATAGACATCTAGTAAAAGCTCTATCAAAAAGAAATCTATGGAATAAAGAAATGCGTGATAAAATTATATTAGAGAATGGTTCAGTTCAAAACATATCTAATTTCCCCACAGATTTAAAAGAAATATATAAAACAGTTTGGGAGACTTCACAGAAAACTGTTATTGATATGGCAGCTGATAGAGCGCCATTTATTGATCAAACCCAATCCATGAACTTGTGGTTATCAACACCAACTTTTGGAAAGGTAAATTCGATGCATATGTATGCTTGGAAAAAAGGTTTAAAAACTGGAATGTACTATTTGAGAAGTAGATCAGCTGTTGATGCTGTTAAAGTAACGGTATCTTCTGAAAGAGCAGCTAAAGAAGATTTTGTAAAAACTCAGATAAATAATAATGAACCAGAAGAATGTTTAACTTGTAGTGCTTAGAGGAGTGTAAATAATGATATCAAAAGGAGTAAAATCAATCTTTCCAATAAAACATCAAGATATTTGGGATAAGTATAAACTTCATATCCAAGCATTTTGGACGCCAGAAGAAGTTTCGCTTCACGATGACTTGAGAGATCTTGAAACTCTAAATGATGGAGAAAAGCATTTTATAAAACATGTTCTCGCTTACTTTGCTAATTCGGAGGCAATGATAAATGAAAATCTAGCTAGTAGATTTTACAAAGAAATTTTAATTCCAGAGGCTAGATGTTTTATCTCAATGCAGATGCTTAATGAGTCTATTCATGCTGAAATGTATGGTTTGCAAATAGAAGCTTATGTCAAAGACCAAAAAGAAAAAGATTTACTTTTTGATGCAATTCAAAATGTGCCTTGTATAAATCATAAAGCGCAATGGGTTTCAAAATGGTTAAATGGAAATCAAAATTTATTAACAAGACTAATAGGCTTTGGTCTTGTTGAAGGCCTGTTTTTTGCTGGTTCATTTTGTGCAATCTATTACTTTAGAAAAAGAGGTCTATTACCAGGTTTAGCTCTTTCAAACGATTGGATTGCAAGAGATGAAGGAATGCACTTTAGTTTTTCAGCACTAATGTTTAAGACATTAAGAGATAAGTTTAATAATAACAAACTCACGGATGCTGATGTGTCAGACCTATCATTAATACCAAATGATGTTCCGCAATCTCAATTTGAAGAAATTGTAAGAGAAGCAGTTTCATTTGAAAAAGAATTTGTAAGAGATGCTCTTCCAGTTGATTTAATTGGAATGAATCAAGATCTAATGTGTCAATATATTGAGGCAGTTGCTGACAGAATAGCTGATTTATTTGAGTTCGAGAGAGTATTTAATACTGAAAATCCATTTGATTTCATGCGTGCCTTAGATGTTCAAAATGTAACAAATTTCTTTGAAAAAAGAGTTTCTGAATATCAAAGACCTACTGATAGAGCGCTCAGCTTTGATGATGCTTTTTAGATGGACGTAGAAATTTATTCAAAAACGAACTGTGTTTTTTGTGACAAAGCAAAAATGCGCTTAGCTAATGAAAATCCAAAAATACATATGTTAGACAAAGACTTTACAAGGGATGATTTTTTTGAAAAGTTTCCCAATGCAAGAACTTTTCCTCAAATAATTATTAATGGTGAAAAGATTGGTGGATACCATGAACTGGAAAAATGGCTTGCTATGAATTCTTTTGAGGAAGATTTCTAATGGGCATCACCCCAATTATTTCCAAAACCATAATCGACTAATAAAGGAACTTGAAAATCTTTAAATTGTAAATGAACATTTTCCATTACAAATTTGATTTTTTCAACTGAAGAATCCTTATCTGCTTCGTCAATCTCAAATATGAGTTCATCATGAACTTGTAGTAGCATTTTAGCTTTTAACTGTTCACTATGAATAATTTTATCAAACTCTATCATGGCTAATTTAATTATATCAGCAGCAGTACCCTGAATAGGGGCATTAATAGCCTGTCTTTCTGCAAATCCTCTTACTGCAAAATTTTTATCATTTATATTTTTAAGATTACATCTTCTTCCAAACATAGTCTCTACATAAAGATTTGTTCTTGCAAACTCAATTTGAGTATCCATATATTCTTTTATATTTGGATATTTTTTAAAATAATTTTCAATGTAAATTTTTGCCTCAGAATTAGTTACAGATAACTGTTTAGCCAAACCGTAGGGGCTTATTCCATATAAAATACCAAAATTAATTGCTTTTGCTTTTCTTCTCATTTCAGGGTCAAGTTTTGTTGAATCAACCCCAAATATTTGTGATGCTGTAGAGCTATGAATATCTTCATTGTTCTTGAAAGCTTCGATAAAATTTTTATCACCAGAAATTTCTGCAGCTAGTCTTAATTCTATTTGTGAATAATCAAAACTCATAAGAATTTTATTTGCTTCTGAAATAAAAGCTTTTCTAATTTTTCTTCCATTGGCTGTGCGTATAGGGATGTTTTGAAGATTTGGATCATTCGAGCTTAATCTTCCAGTGAGTGTATTTGCGATACCATAAGATGTGTGCACCCTAGATTGATGTTTTGTTGCCTGTTTTTGTAGAGCGTCAGTGTAGGTAGATTTTAGCTTGGTTAATTCTCTCCATTCTAAAATTAAACTTGCAATTTCATAACCTTGATCAGATAAATTAGATAAAGTTGAGACATCTGTTGAAAAAGTGCCTGATTTTGTTTTTTTACCTCCAGCAATCTTTAATTCAATAAATAAAATTTCACCAAGTTGCTTAGGTGATCCTATATTAAATTCTTTACCAGCTAACTTAAATATCTTATTTTCTAAAATTAAACTCTCTTTTTCAAATTCTTTGCTAAGTTCATTTAAATAATTTGTATTTATTTTAATTCCATTTTTTTCAATTTGGGACAGTGTATTTACTAATGGGAGATCTATTTCATTATACACAAAGTTATTTTTTTCAGTTTTAACTCTTTTGTTTAAAAAATTAAATAGCTTTAGTGTAACTAGTGCATCTTCTGCTGCATACTCGAGTGCTTTATTTATTTCAACATAATCAAATGTTATTTCTTTTTTGCCTGATCCAACAAGTTCTTTAAATTTTATATTAGAATGATTTAGATGCAAATATGCTAAGTCATCCATATTATGTTTCGTTACACCATTGTCGATTGCATAAGATAATAACATTGTGTCGGCAATTGAGTTACATTTTACATCGTATTTATCTAAAATTCTAAGATCATATTTTATATTATGTCCAATTTTTAAAATAGATTTGTCATTGCATATTAGTTTGAGAAATTTAATTAAGGTTGCTTCTTTAATTTGATCTTTAACTTTTTTATTATCTTTAAAATCTTTATGGTTAACAGGAATATAGTAGGCCAAATCCTCATTTATAGCTATCGAAACCCCTACAAGTTCTGCATCCTCGATGTTTAAAGAATTAGTTTCAGTATCTATGGCGCACAATCCTTTTTGTTTTATAGCTCTATTCAGTTTATCTAGTTCTTCAGCAGAAGAGATTAAAAGATAATTGTTTTTTACTTTTTTATCTTCAGGTTTTTTTTCCGACTGTGTGTTAATAAATGAATTATTTTTTAATCTTTCTGCAATGCTTTTAAAGCCTTGATTTGATAAAAACTCTGAAAGTTTTTCATTTTTATCAATTGAAGAATATGAATGAATATCATCTATTTTCACAGGCAGATTAATATCTTTTTTTAGTTTTACTAATTCAAGACTGATTAAAATTTCCTTTTTATTATCAAGTATTACATTTCTTCTTTTCTCTTGTGGAATTTTAATGGCATTTTTAATTAAAGACTGAACATCACCAAATTCTTCAATAAGTGTTAATGCTGTTTTTGGTCCAATACCAGGTGCGCCAGGGATATTATCAACTTTATCTCCCGTTAAAGCTTGTATTTGAATTACCTTCTCAGGTGGTAGGCCAAATTTTTCAACAACTTGATCAATACCAATTTTTTTATTCTTCATTGGATCAAGCATTGTTACATTCTCATTAACTAATTGCATTAAATCTTTATCTGAAGAAACTATTATAGATTGAATTTTTTCTTTATTTGATAACTCACAATATGTAGCAATTATATCGTCAGCTTCATAACCCTCAATTTCGATCTGAGGGATATTAAAAGCATCAACACATTCTCTTATAATTTCAAATTGAGGAATTAAATCTTCTGGAGTTTCTCCTCTATTTGCTTTGTAATCTTTAAATATCTGATTTCTAAAATTTTCTCTTGCGGCATCAAATACCACAATCATTTTATCTTCTCTATAATCCTCAATGAGCTTAACTAACATATTGGTGAAACCAAAAACTGCATTTATGGGTGTGCCATCTGGTCTATTCATAGGTGGTAGACCATAATAGGCTCTAAATATATATGCTGAACCATCAATTAAGATTAGTCTATTTTGTTTATTCATTTAGAATATAAATATATAAATAGTTTTATAATAATGACAGATTATATTTATTCTATTGATGCAAAAGACGTTAATAAGACCTTTAAAGGAAAAAGAGGCGAAGTTCATGCTCTTAAAAACTTTAATATTAGAATCAAACAAGGCAGTATACACGGATTACTTGGACCAAATGGTGCAGGAAAATCGACTTTTATTAATATTTTAGGCGGACTAGTAAAAAAAAATACAGGTAATATTTCTATTTGTGGAATAGACATTGATAAAGATCAAAAAAATGCAAAATTTAAAATTGGTATTGTGCCTCAAGAATTAAATATTGATCCTTTTTTTACTCCCTTTGAATTATTGGAATTGCAAGCAGGCCTCTATGGAATTTCTAAGAAAAATAGAAAAACTGAAAAAATCTTAGAAAATGTAGGGTTAATT
>VMBT01000702.1_pt1 | contig 19843 bp, 21 predicted proteins | sample 4404301 | NCBI WGS metagenome assembly VMBT01 (sample SAMN12238535, study PRJNA552566) | marine metagenome | isolation source: Coastal seawater | place: USA: coastal Georgia, Sapelo Island | collected 2008-08/2009-08
CACGGGCCAGCCCCGGCGGACGGCAGCGGGAAGAGCCGGGCCAAGGCGCCCGGCCCACCAGCGGCACGCCAACAGCAGCGCCGTGATCCCCCACCAACGCTGACTGATGGCAGCACTGAGCTGAAGAAACAGGGGCAGGAGCAACGCCAAGCCGGCGAGCACTGCAGCGGCCAGGCGGTCGTTCGCCGGCCAAAGCCGTGCCCGGCGATCGGGGCGAGGGAAGGCCCGCAGCCATCCCCAACTCACCCCCGTGGCTGCCGCCAGAAGAACGCTCAGCAGCCAGAGACGCCACTGCTGATCCAGGGGATAGCGGCCGATGGCGAACAGGGTGCTGTTGGCCTGAATCACCGCCCACTGGGCCTTAAAGACCAACCAGTGCAGCAGGGCCTGGCCGCCAGCCAGCAAGGCCGCCAGCAGCACCACGGTGATCAGCCCATCGAGGCGAGAGGCGAACAGGGCGGCCCGTAGCCGTTGCAGAGAAGAGGAGCGCTCCATCAACGGCTCCTCAGCTGCACCGCGCGGTTCAGCGCATTCATCAGGGCAGAGATCACCAGGTCCATGGCCAGGTAGGCCCCCAGCAGGATCACCATCACCTCCACCGCCCGTCCGGTTTGGTTGAGGGTGGTCTCCGCCACCGAATAGAGATCGGCGTAGCCGCAGGCAATGGCGAGCGAGGAACTCTTCGCCAGGGAGATGTACTGGTTGTTCAAACCGGGCACGATCACCGGCAGGGCCTGGGGCAGGACCACCCGGCGCAGGGTTTGCAGGGGGCTGAAGCCCAGGGCACGGGCGGCCTCCCACTGCCCCTTGGGCACCGAAGCAATCCCGCCGCGCACCACCTCCGAGATGAAGGCCGAGATGTAGACGATCAGACCGGTCAGCAGGGCCGCGAACTCAACACTCAGGCGAATCGGTGCCTGCCAGACCCCATTCACCAACTCAGGCATGCCCAGGTAGAGGCCCGATTGGGCGAGGACGACGCCCGGCCACTGGATCGCCTGGGCACCACCCGGCAAGGAGAGGAAGACGACGAAATACCAAAACACCAACTGCAAGAGCAGAGGGATGTTGCGGATCAGCTCGACGTAGACCCGCGCCAGGCCGCGCAGCAGAGCGTTGCCACTAAAGGAGGCCACGCCGACGGCGGTGCCGACGATCGAGGCGCCAATCAGACCGATGACGACAACCCGCAGGGTGTTGACCAGTCCCGCCAGCAGCGCCCACCAGTAGGGCTGATCGGCGCTGAAGGGCAACCAACTGCCGGCGATGTCAAAACCGGCGGGGTTTCCGATCCAGCGCCAGGTCAGCAGCAACCCGGCCGCCGCCAGGTTCTGCACCAGGTTCCCCAGCAGGAAAGCCACCAGAACCAGCACCAGCAGACCGACCGCGGCCTGCACCAACCAGGGGATCAGGCGGCGGTTGCGCCACCAAGGGGTGACAGACGGAGCCATCAGCGGAAGGGCGGCGAATAGATCAGGCCGCCATCGGTCCACTGGCGATTGGTGCCCCGCTCCAGGTTGATGCGGGTGTTCACGCCCAGGTTGCGCTCAAAGATCTCGCCGTAGTTGCCGACGGCCTTGATCACCTGAACGACAAAGTCAGCCGGCAATCCCAGCTGCTGCCCCAGCTGGCCATCGACCCCCAGGAAGCGCCGCAGATCCGCCTGGTTGCTATCGGCCTGGGCCTCAGCGAGCTTGGCCTCGACGTTGGCCTGGGTGATGCCGGATTCTTCCGCCTGCATCAGGGCATAGGCGATCCAACGCACCGCATCGGCCCAGGCCGGATCACCGTTCACCGTGCCCATGGCCAAGGGTTCTTTGCTCAGGTCACCGGCGAGCAGGACATGGGCCTTGGGATCGGGAAAGCTGCTGCGCTTGGCGGCCAGCAGCGCCCGGTCACTGGTGACCGCCACGCAACGGCCCTGGAGGTAGGCCCCATAGGTCTGACCATCGTTTTGGAACTTCAGCGGCATGTAGGCGGCGTTGAGCTCCCGCATCCGATCCGCCAGGTTCAGCTCGGTCGTGGTCCCGGTGGTCACACAGATCGGCTTACCGGCTAACTGCTTCAAGGAGGTGATGCCGCTGCCCGCGTTCACCATCACGGCCTGACCGCCATAGAAGTGAATCGGCGCAAAGCTGAGGGCATTGCCCCCTGCCGCATCGCGGCTGAGGGTCATGGTGGTGCTGCGGGAGAGCAGATCCACTTCACCGCTATTGACCGCCGCAAAGCGCTCGCTGGCGCTCAGGTCGCGGAACTCCACCTTGGCGGGATCTGAGAGCACCCCAGCGGCGACCGCACGGCAGAGGTCCACCTCAAAGCCCTGGTAGCGGCCATCGGGAGCGACAAAACTGAAGCCCGGCAACTTGCCATCAACGCCGCAGACCAATTGCCCCCGGGCTTTCACCGCGGCCAGTTTTTGGCTTTGGGGCCCCGAGCCCTCCACAGCGCAGCCGGTGAGGACGAGACCAGCGAGCAGAGGAAGCGCTCGAAGGACCTTGCGGGGGGAAAAGGGCATCAACCAGGGCTCATTTCGCGAATTGTGCCATCGGTTTTTAGGGCTGGGCCATCGCCAATGAGGCCATGAAGCCCCCGATCGGAGCATCAAAACGCCGACGCGCTCTGCCTAGGGTCACCCCACCTATCGCTGAACGCAACGCGTCGATGAGCTCCATCAAGCGCTTGAGCTGGGCCATTGAGAACGTCTTTGAGCGCTGGCTCTGGAAATTCCGTTTGATCGCGATCGTGCCCGTGGTGATGAGCCTGCTCGGCAGCGGGGCGACCTTCATCAGCGGCACCTCCGAGATCTGGCACTCGATGGGGCTGCTCCTCGATGCCTCGCCCGATGACAGCCGCACGGTGGCCCTACTGCTGGGTGAACTGGTCGGCGGCGTCGATCTCTACTTGATCGGGATCGCCCTGATGATCTTTGGCTACGGCGTCTATGAGCTGCTGATCTCCGACATCGAAGCGGCGCGAAGCCCCGGAGCTGGTGGCAATGGGCTTCTGGACATCCGCAGCTTGGATGTGCTCAAGGAAAAGTTGGTGAAGGTGATCCTGGTGGCCTTGATCGTGGCTGCCTTCAAGTCGATGTTGATCTTCCCGATCGACAACACCACCAACCTGCTGGTCTTCTCAGGCTCGGTGCTGCTCTTGGCCCTCTCGGCCTATCTGGTCTCCGGCGGTCCCAACCGCTCCACCTGGAATCAGCCCCGGGAAACCCCCTTTGAGTAGGGCTCGCGCATTGTGTAAAACGAAGGGATGAGCAGCACCCTCACGATCCGCACCCCGGATGACTGGCATCTCCACCTGCGCGATGGGGAGATGCTGCAGGCCGTGGTTGGACACACGGCGCGGCAGTTCGCCCGGGCGATCGTGATGCCCAACCTCAAACCGCCGGTGACGACGGTGGAGCAGGCACGGGCCTATCGAGAACGGATCACGGCCGCCCTGACAGCAAGCCAAGGGCCTGATGCCGCCGCGGCCTTCACGCCGCTGATGACGGCCTACCTGACCGAAACGATCGAGCCAGCCGAGCTGGAGCGCGGCTTCAGCGAAGGGGTCTTCAGCGCCGCCAAGCTCTATCCCGCCGGTGCGACCACCAACTCCGACGCCGGCGTGCGCGATCTCGCCCACATCAGCGCCGTGCTCGCCTGCATGGAGCGGATTGGCATGCCGCTGCTGATCCATGGCGAGGTCACCGATCCCGCCGTCGACATCTTTGATCGCGAGGCGGTCTTCATCGAACGGCAGTTGATCCCTCTGCTCCAGCGTCATCCGGCCCTGAAGGTGGTGCTGGAGCACATCACGACCGCCGACGCCGCCCAGTTCGTGGCGGAGGGTCCAGCCAACCTGGCGGCGACGATCACCCCCCACCACCTCCACATCAACCGCAACGCTCTCTTCCAGGGGGGTCTGCGGCCGGACTTCTATTGCTTGCCCATCGCCAAGCGGGAGCGCCATCGCCTGGCCCTACGGGCCGCGGCCACCAGCGGCAGCACCAAATTTTTCCTGGGGACCGACTCCGCTCCCCACCCCAGGGGCGCCAAAGAATCGGCCTGCGGCTGCGCCGGGATCTACAACGCCCCCTTCGCCATTGAGAGCTACGCCCAGGTTTTTGAAGAGGAGGGCGTTCTCGATCGCCTGGAGAACTTCGCCAGCGTGCATGGGCCCAACTTCTACGGGCTGCCGCTCAACAACGGAACGATCCAACTGGAGCGCAGCAGCGACAGCGACTGCATCCCAGGGTTAATGGAACTGGAGAACGGCAGCAGCTCGCCGACAACCCTGGTGCCCTTTCACGCCGGGGAAACCCTGAATTGGCGCCTGAAGCAGGCGCAATGGCGCGCGTCAGCAGCGTAAAGAGCTCGCAATCTTTCAACGACGGCTCAAAAGAATCCGCCTAATTTCCACGCGGCTGCGTGAATCACGCGCTTCTTCCATAGTCCGCCCGATCCACATGTCTCTTGTCATGGCGCCCGCTCTGGGTATCGAGAGGTTTGCAAACGGTCAGAACAAAGAACACAGGCAGCAGGCCTCCGATAGCGATAAGAGCACCATCATTCGTGCCGTCTACCAGCAGGTTCTGGGCGGTCAGCATGTGATGAAGAGCGATCGACTCGAAGGGACCGAGTCGCTCTTCCGCAACGGCTACCTGAACGTGCGCGAGTTCGTGCGCCTGGTGGCCAAGAGTGCCCAATACCGCGCTCGCTTCTTTGAGAGCTGCAACCCCTACCGCTTCATCGAGCTCAACCACAAACATCTGCTGGGCCGCGCTCCTCACAACAAAGAGGAGATGCTGCACCACTTCACGATCCTGCAGGAGCAGGGCTACGACGCGGAGATCGACTCCTACATCGATAGCGACGAATACAGCCGCAACTTCGGCAACGACCGCGTTCCCCACATGCATGGTTGGGGCTATTCGGTTGGCCACGAAGGGCGTCAGTTTTCCTATCTGATGCAACTGGCCCGGGGCGCCGCCGCCTCGGTCAAGGGCGACCGCAACGGCAGTCAGTTCAAGCTGGGCCAAGCCCTGCACCAAAACCGCGCCATTCCGGTGCCCGGTGCCGGCGCTGCGGTCAGCGTGGCCCGCTACGCCCACATCAGCACCGATGGTCCCTTCAAGGCCTCGATGTCCAGCGGCAGCGATCTGCCCAGCGGTGATCTGCCCAGCGCCCGCCGCATCGACGGCAGCCCCGCCTACGGCTTCCGCAGCAACGAGTTGCTGGTCTCAGCACCGAACAGCGGCGCCGCCGAAGGCAGCCGGGTGGTCACGATCACCGCGACGGGCATCGCCAACAACCGCTTCATCCGCCACGGCGCCTACACCACCCGCGTGCCCTACAGCCGGATGAACGAGGCCCTGCAACGGGTCCTGCGCCAGGGCGGCCGCGTCGTCAGCGTCGTCGTCAGTGGCGACAGCGACATCTCCTCAGCACCCGCCCCCGCGCCGACTCCTGCTGCCGAAGCCCCAAGTGAAGACAAACCCAAGGCCAAAGCCAAGGGCCGTGGCCGCTCCAAGGGCTGATTAAACCCTTCTCCATGACCTCTGCCCCTGGCCAAACGGCCGGGGGCTTTTTGTTGCCAGTCCCCGCCAAGATGGGACGACCTCTGCGTGAGCCACGGTGATCCTGCGGGGCCTTGCCACTGGATCGCTAACGCTCCTGCTCAGCCTGCTGATTGGAAGCAACGGCTGGGCAGGCGAAGACAGCACAACACGCCCGAGCGAACAACCCCAACAGGCCTTCAGCCTGCAAGAGGCGCTGAAGCTGCCCGACTGGTTGTTGTTCTCGATCAGCTACACCGCCGAGCCCATGGCGAACCCCCTGGGAGGGGCTGCTCAAAGCTCGGCCTGGATCCAGGACACGTCGCTTGATCTCCAACTGGGGACAGGTCTGAGCCGTGAGATCCAGGACTGGAATGAGCCAGATCACTGGCACATCAACGCCAACATCAATCACGTCGCGGGCGATGTGAGCTATGGCACTCGCATTGGCGCGTTCTTATTCCCGCAAACCCTCGCGTACCCCGCTGGTTTCTATCCGACGGAACTGTCCTTGGAGCGCAGCGCCGGAGAAGGTTGGATCGGTGTCCGCGCTGGTGTGATTCCGATCAATGGTGATTTCGATGGAACGCTGCTGAGTGCGCCGATCCTCAACAACTACGTGCACTCGGCGTTGAACAACACCTACAACATCTTTGCCGGCAACCTACCGATCTCACCCTTTTCAAGCCTGGCCGCAAGGCTCGACATCCATCCCCACAAGGAGGTTGACGTCTACTACGGCTGGTTTGATCTGACGACCGCCATCCCGATCATCCAAGCCTTCGGCGCGCCGGTCGACATCACACCCACCAGGGTTGGAGACGCCCACATCCTTCAGCTGAACTACAGCCCCAAGCGCAGCCAGCCCGCAGGCAGCGTCCTACCCGGTGAGCTGTTCTCCATCGGCGGCTTCACCACGGACTACCAAGGCGAAGGACTGTTCGGCAGTGCGACCTGGAAAAGCGGTCTACCCCTGGGCCTCGATGACCGGGTCTGGATCGGCGGGTCCTACTCGCCGGAGTTTGATCTCAACCAGGCACCAAGCTTCCTCGGCGGCGGCCTGGTGATCCAAGGGGTCTTCCCCAAGCGCCCCCAGGACCTGCTGATCCTCGGTGGCGGGCACGCTGGTCTGAGCGCCGCGGCCCCACCGGGCTACCCCAACCAGCCCTACGAGGGCGTTCTGGAGCTGGGCTATCGCCTGCAGCTCAACCCCAATCTGAATCTGCAGCCCACCCTGCAGTGGATCTTCAACCCCAGTGGCCGAGACATCCCCACACCGGGAATCCTGACCACCAGCGTCCAGATCAGTCTGAGCTTGTAAGCCGGCCGGAGGCCATGGCCTGCAGCAGCGCCCGATGGTCCTCTTCCACCTGATCGCTGTAGCCCAGGGCAAAGTTGGCCATCGCCCGATCAAAGCCCTTGTCATCCCCGAGGGCGCCATGGAGGGTTTGACGCTGACCACTGCGGGCGTGGGCCCGTGCCAAGACCATGGCGCAGAGCTTGGCGTAGGCCTTCAGGGAGGGGGGCTTCATCGAGGCGAGGGAAACCGAGGCCTTCCAGTCCCGCAGCTGCCGCCAGTACATCGGAATGCCTTTGGGCGTTGAGGTCCAGCCCAAGAAGGGATCGCAGACGCACTGGATCAAACGCTGGCCTTCGACAACCCGCTGTCCCTGATGCCCCGCCTCATTCCCCAGTTGCTGGTCGATGCAGGACGGCAGGGCCTGCTTGCTTTGCAGCAACAACCAGTCCTCCGGATGGGGCCCCTTCATCAGGCCAATGGCACAGCGGGTGCCAACCGAACCCACGCCAACGGCTTTGAGGGCGGTGTCGACCAAGGCAAAGTCCTGCAATTGGCAGCGGCGGTGGGGTGGCAAGCTCTCGCGATACCCCGCCAGCAGGAAGGCGATCGCTTCGCTGTGGCTGGGGATGGACGCAGGATCCAGATCCGGCTCTGAGGCCCACAGGGCGGTGGGATCCAACAGGGCATGGCGCCAGACCAAGGGCGGCTGATGGCGAATCTGAGCGGTTCCATCCGGCAGGAACTCACAGTGCTTCTGAATGGCCTGGCGTCCCGAGCGCCGCAGGGCTTGGGCCACCGCCACCTCAAGGTGGGAGCGGAAGGCCGTGGCCGGCAGCTCCTCCACGAACCGCTCGACATGGAGCAGGCAGTTCCAGAGCTTCAGGGTGGGGAGGTTGGCGTACTCCGCCATCGCCTTGCGATAGGCCGCGGCCACCTTGCGGGCGAGGCGGAACTGCTCCTCGCGATCCAGTTGCCACTGGCGTGCCACCAAGACGGCGCTGACCAGGAGGCGTTTGACATCCCACTCAAACGGTCCGGGTGCGGTCTCATCAAAGTCATTGATGTCAAAGACCAGGCTGCGCTCCGGCGAGGCATAAAAACCGAAGTTCAGCAGGTGGGCATCACCACACAGCTGCACCCAATGGGGACTACGGGGCAAGGGCGCCAGATCGGCCGCCATCTGGGCCGCCGTCCCTCGGAACCAGGCGAAGGGACTCTCGGCCATGCGCCGATGCCGCTCGGCGATCAACCAGGGCAAGCGGGTGCTGTTCTGTTCCTCGATTCGGCTGATCGGATCCCGCCGATCAAGCAGCGGTTGCCAGAGCGAGAGGTCCTCCCATCCAGCCGCGTTGGGGTCGCTCGCACGCAACGGTCCTGGGAGGTGCACCTCCTACTGACTTAGCGAGCCGCCGGGCAAAACGGAAGAATCTGGCAAACATGGAGACAAGCGCCTCGCCCTATGGCCCTCTCCTTTCGGGAACTCCAGGCCCAACTGCAGCCGGGCTGGGGCTGTGAGCACAGCGGCAAGGGCGGCCAGTTCGACGTGCTGGTGGTGCCCTCCCTGAGCATGGACAGGGCGCTGATGGCCCTGGTCACCGGTGCGCACCATTACGAGGAGCGGCAGCTGTTTTCGCTGATTCGGCTTCGGGATCCCGGGGTCAGGGCGATCTATGTCACCAGCAAGTTGCTGCCGGAGCTGGTGGTCGATGCGGTCCTCGAGCTTCTGCCCGGTGTCCCCACCTCCCATGCCCGGCGGCGTCTCCAGCTCTTTGACACCGATGACGCCTCCAACCGTCCGCTGACCGAAAAGTTGCTGGAGCGCCCCGCCCTGCTGGCCCGCATCCAGGAGCAACTGCGCCCGGGACGCAGCTTCATCAGTTGCTTCGTCGTGACCGAGCTCGAGAAACGTCTCTCCGAAGCGCTGCAGATCCCGCTACTCGGCACCGACCCCGCCCTGGGCCACTGGGGCAGCAAGGCCGGCAGCCGTGAGCTCTTTGCCCGTTGCGGGGTGCCGCACCCACCTGGGAGTGATCTGGTCCACAACCTCGAGGACCTAGCCGAAGTCACCGCCACGCTCTGGGAAGCGCACCCTGAGCTCAAGCGCTGCGTGGTCAAGCTCAACGAGGGGATCAGCGGTGAGGGCAATGCCGCCCTGGATCTCGCCCCGTTGCAACTGCAGGAGCGCTCTGCCGCTGCCCGGCGCCAGCGGCTGCGGCAAGAACTGGAGCGACTGCCGATGCCCGCCCAAGGCTGGCTCACCCTGCTGGCTGAGCAGGGTGCCCTGGTGGAGGCTTGGCTGGAGGGGGGCGATCAACTCAGCTCCCCAAGCGTGCAAGGAACCATTCACCCCGGGGGGCGCGTTGAGGTGCTCTCCACCCACGAACAGATCCTGGGGGGCAGCAATGGGCAGACCTATCACGGCTGCCGCTTCCCAGCGGACAAGGCCTATCGCCTCACACTGATGCGCCATGGCCAGGCCATTGGCGAGGCCCTCGGAGCCGAAGGGGCCCTGGAGCGCTACGCCGTCGACTTCATTGCCCGCCTGATCGATGGGCAATGGGATCTACAGGCGATCGAGGTGAACCTCAGGCAAGGCGGCACCACCCACCCCTACATGGCCCTACGGGCCATCACCACCGGCAAGCTCGATCCGGGAACGGGTGAGTTTCTCTCCCCCACCGGTCAGGCCCTGCACTACATGGCCACCGACAACCTCACGCATCCCAACCTGCGGGGGCTGCTGCCGGCGGACCTGATCGACATCGTCGCCGAAGCCGATCTGCACTACGACCCGGCACGTCTACGGGGCAGCGTCTTTCACCTGCTGGGCTGTCTCTCGGAGTACGGAAAGCTGGGGATGACCTGCGTGGGTCGCAGCGCCGCGGAAGCCAAGCAGGTCTACGGGGCCACGGCGGGGCAACTGATCCAACAGGCCACCAGCGTCCAGGGCGGGGGCTAGTCCTGCCCGCGGCCGGGATAGACCAAGACCGGCAACTCCGCGTGGGTCAGCACCCGTTGGGTTTCACTGCCGAGCACCAGGCCCGCCAAGCCGCGGCGGCCATGGGAGGCCATGAAGATCAGATCGCACTGGTGATCGCTGGCGGCCTCAAGGATCGCCTCATAAATCACGGCATTCACCGAGGTCGCCCCATCCGCCTCCACCCCCTTGGCACTGGCCTTGGCCTTGGCCGCCCCCAGTACCGATTCGGCGTAGTCCGCATTGGCCTTGCTGAACTGCTCGGTCATCAGCGGATCCAGGACCAAACCCTCCCCATAGAGGGCTACATCGGGGCGACCGTAGTAGCTCGGTTGCACATGGAAAAAGGTGATCTTGGCGTCGATCTCACTGGCCATCTGCACCGCCTGATCCACCGCCAACTGGGACAGCTCCGAGCCATCGGTTGGCACCAGAAGATGACGAAACATCGGCTGCAGTCCTTTGCTCTACCCGAAAGCTAGTCAGGACGGCCCAATCCAACCGGCCAGCCGTGAGGCCGCCTGGGAGCGAGCCAAAGCCCGGGCCGCGGGCAGGGCCGGCTCCAGCTTTGCTGAGCTGAAGGGCGGCAGTTGGCGACTGCGCAACCAAGCCCCCCAGCGGAACTCATGGAAGGGAATCAAAGGCGCCGAGGTGATCACCTTCTCGCGCTTCAACTTCCAGACCAGGCTGCGGTAGGGATCGTCCTGGGTTCCCAGCAGCGTGGGGGGTAAGACCGACGGATGCTGGGGCCCCAGGCCGCGACCGTCATAGAGGTAGAGCCATCCCCGGCGCTGCAATTCAGCCAGGACCACCGCGGGATCGGCGCTGTCCACCTCCAGCGCCACATAGCCGAAGGCCGTGGCCTGGGGATCCAGCTCAAGCAGGGCGCGCAGGCGATGGTGACGATCCACCATCCAGAGCTCACCGGCGGCTGAGCGCACCAGCGGCGTGGGTTTGCGCTTTAAGTACTGACGCTGCTCTTTGGGGTCATCCTCAGCAAAATCCCTTTGGCGGCTGACGATCTCCGCCATGCCCACGCAGAGCTGAGTCGGATGCAGATCCTGAATCGGAACCTCGAGCAGCGCGTTCTTTCCGCCCTTCGGGGGTGGCAAGGGATGAAACGGAGGCAAACGCAGGGCCATGGACCGAACCTAAACCGGGTTTTTCAACTGCTGCTGTCACTCTTGGCCGTTTTTTGTGTCGGCGTGAACAGTGCCTGGGCTGCGGATTCAACCAGCTGCCACACCCTCACGGATCCCCAAGTAGCCGCTCTATTTGACCGCTGGAATGCGGCCCTGGCCACTGGGGATCCCGCCCAGGTCAGCGCCCTCTACCGCCCGGATGCGCTGCTGCTGCCCACCCTCTCGAACCAGGCACGCACCACGACGGCGGGAATCGAGGACTATTTCAAGGGCTTCCTGAGCAAACACCCCACCGGCCGCATTGATGAGCGGGTGATCCAAAGCGACTGCAACGTGGCCATCGACGCCGGCAACTACAGCTTTGAACTGGACGGTCAGGGCTGGGTTCGGGCCCGTTACACCTTTGTCTACGCCTACCAGGATGGAGCCTGGAGCATCGAGCACCACCACTCCTCGTTGCTTCCCTAGGCCGCGGCCTTGAGCATGTGCCGCAGTTCGCCCTTCGGGAATTCCGTCAGGGCGGAGGGCGAGGGAACCGGGGTGGACTTCAGCCGTGCTCCCTCTTGGTGCTCACGGATGGTGAGGCCATAAATCTCGAGGAAGAAATCGCGATCAGCCACCGAGCCCGTCAACCCACAAAGGCGGTAGAGCTCACGCAGAGGAGTCCAGGGCCTGTCCAGGACGAGGCTGTTGAGTTGATGCAGACGAAAACGTCTGAGGGCCTTGAGCGGTGGTTCACCGCAATGGCTATGGAAGAGGTTCTGCAGGGTGCGAACACTGACGTGAACATGGGACGCCAGATCCGGCATCCGCAGATCGCTGGCGTAATGCTCAGCGACATACAAGGCCAATGCGCGCATCACCGCCGCGTCGGCTGGATCCATCGCTCGCTGTTGAACAGAGCGCTCCAACCGAGGGGGAGTAAAAACTGCGAGAGGAAGTTAAGGGAGCCGGCTATCCCAAGAGGGCGAATATCACGGAATCCTGCGCACCATGCAAAACCTGCATAACGCTCAGCGTGAACGGCCTCGAGCGGCGACGGTCCTCGGGGCCAACAGGCAGTGGGGTGCGCCGCGCCAGCGCCGCTGGCGGCGGCGCTGCAGCCAGGTCAACAGCAGCCGCAGGGCAATGAAGCCGTAGAGGCCAAGCAACACCAAGCTCGCGGCATCTTTGGAGCTCGCCATGACCAGGGTCAACGCGCAACCCCGTCATCCAAGCGGCGCCTGATCACCCGTCAATCGGCATTTGTGCCGAGGCTCAGGCGACCTTGACCCCCTTCCAGAACGCCACCCGTTCGCTGATTTCTGCGGCGGCGGGCTTGGGGGTCTCATAGCTCCAGGCGCAGTTGGCATTGACCTCACCATTGACCACCACATCCCAGTAGCGGGCGGTGCCCTTCCAACCGCAGCTGCTGGTGTGGCTGCTGTCGCGGAAGAACTCCTGCTTCAAAGCCGCCCGGGGGAAATAAGGATTGCCCTCCACCACGACGATGTCGTCGCTCTCGGCGATGACGGTTCCGTTCCAGCTGGCTTGCATGCTTGAGGGGATGCCACTGCCGCCATGATCTCGCCTGAGCCAAGCAAGTCGGGGCCCCGCTGGTTCGTTAGCGGAGATCTCGATGGGTTTCTCGGCCTGAGCCTGGACAACCTGATCCAGATCCTGCTGATCCTGGGGCTCTGCCGCGGGGTGCTGGGCTACCCCGATGCCCTGGTCTTTGGAACCATCCTTCCCGCCACCGGCATCAGCCTGTTGATCGGCAATGGTGCCTACGCCCTGCAGGCCTACCGGCTGGCGCAACGGGAGGGACGCAGCGACCGGACGGCCCTGCCCTACGGCATCAACACCGTCAGCCTCTTCGCCTACATCTTTCTGGTGATGCTGCCGGTGAAACTCACCGCCCTGGGCCAGGGGCTGGATGAGGCCAGCGCCGTCCGCCTCTCCTGGCAGGCGGGCCTGGTGGCCTGCCTGGGCTCGGGCTTGATCGAGGCCTGCGGCGCCTTCTGCGCAGGCTGGCTGCGGCGTTGGCTGCCCCGGGCGGCCCTGCTCTCCACCCTGGCGGGGATTGCCCTGGGCTACATCGCCCTGGGCTTTTTGCTGCGCACCTATGCCCAACCGCTGGTGGGTCTGGCGGTGCTGGCGGTGATCCTGGCGACTTACTACGGCAAGGTCCGCTTCCCGATTCCAGGCGGCCTGCTGGCGGTGCTGGTGGGCAGCGCCCTGGCCTGGAGCAGTGGACTGATTGACGCCAACCCGGAGCGCTGGGCCCAGGAGGCCGCCCAGATCGGTTGGCGCTCGCCCCAGCTGCAGCTCGGGAGCCTCTGGGATGCCCGCGGCCAACTGCTGCCCTGGCTCGGGGTGATCGTTCCGATGGGGCTGTTCAACGTGCTCGGTTCACTGCAGAACATCGAGAGCGCGGAGGCCGCCGGCGATCGCTACCCCGTGCGCAGCTCACTGTTGATCAATGGCCTGGGGACGGTAGTCGCCGCTGGCCTGGGCTCCTGCTTTCCCACCACGATCTACATCGGCCATCCCGGCTGGAAGGGGATGGGGGCCCGCATTGGCTACTCCTGGCTGAACGGCCTGCTGATGGGCGCGGCCTGCCTGTTGGGGCTGTTTGGCGTGGTGGGCCAGATCGTGCCGATCGAAGCCGGGATGGCGATCGTGCTCTACATCGGCCTGGTGATCACGGCCCAGGCCTTTGAGGCCACACCCCGCGCCCATGCGCCAGCGGTCGCCCTGGGACTGATGCCGGGCCTGGCGGGATGGGGGGCCCTGCTGATCAAGGCGGGACTGCGGGCCGGTGGAGCCGGCGGTGCCGAGACCCCCTTTGGCCCTGGCTTGCTAGAGGGGCTGCAACAGGCCGATGTCTGGGCTGCGGGTGCCTTTGCCCTGGAGCAGGGCCAGATCATCACCGCCATGCTCCTAGCGGCGATGGTCGTCTACGCGATCGAGCAGCGCTTCAAGGCCGCCTGCCTGGCGGCCCTGGTGGCCGCCGCCTGCTCCTGGTTTGGCGTGATCCACGCCTGGCAATTCAGCGCCAGCGACACCACCCTGCAATTGGGCTGGGGCGTGGGCGCAGCCTGGGCCCAGGGTTATCTGGCAATGGCCGCGGTCTTCGCCGCCGCCAGCCTCAAGGGCCGCCTCACCAGAAACGGCTCATGATCTCCAGCCGCGCGACCCCCAGCGGTGCCGGCACCGGGTTGGGGCCAGCGGGCAGGGCCTGCACCGCAAAGACATAGGTGTCAGCCCAGGTGGGATTCAGCGGCGGGCGCAGGGCCAGGGTCACCTCCTGACCGGGTTGCGGCGGCTCCGGGAAGACCGCCCGCAGGGTGCGCGTGGCCTGATCAAAGGTGGCCTCCACTGGCACGGCAGCACCCTCCCGCCGGGGGCGACCGATGAAGGCATGGGCACGCTGGGGCGCCAAGGAGAAGTTGCGATCGACCCCGCGGATCTGGGTGATCACCAAGCCCCCCAGTCCGGCCCCGGCGTTCTCCGCCAGGGTGACGGTGAAGTAGTACTCCCCCTGGGCCTGGTTGACGTACCAGTAGTAGTTGGTGAAATCCACCTTCCAGGGTGGATTGGTGAAATAGGTCTGGCCCCGCAGCTCCAGGGCCGCCGCGGGCTCAGGCCGGATGCCGTCGGCCGCTGCACCAAGCAACAAACCAAGCGCCGTGCAGGCGGCGGCCGATGACGCTCTCCAGGCGGCCATAGCTGCATTGGTGTGGATGGTTGAACGCTAGCCAGCGTTTTTGAGAGCAGTTGATATCTTCAAAGCACTGCAGCGCACCTCGATGAACCGGGCTGAACTCGATGCCATCGAACTGATGCTGCGGGACCTCAACACCCGCCACGAAGAGATCCGCCACCGGGCGGCCTTCCGCGGCTGCACCCGCGAACTGGTCACCCTGCAGCAGGAACTGGTGCAGTACCTGATGGCCAAGAAGGCCCAGATCAGCGGCCGCTAATTCCGCCTAGGCCTCAACGAGAAAAGGAACGGGGTTCTGATCGCGGCGGTGTTGCACCGGCAGCGCTTCCGCTTGGGCGTTGCCATCGAGGGCGGCGGTGGTCTCCAGGGCGGCGCGCAGCAGACGGCCGGCATGCAGGGACATGTCCCGCGGCACCGAGATCCGATCGCGCAGGTAACGCAGACCCGCGGCCGTGCCGGCGGGTGGAGTGATCGGGCCGTTGGCCGGCTTCAACAGCAGGGTCAGGGCCGCGCGCAGTGCCTGATCAAAAGCCGCTGAGGGGGTGGGATTGATCGCCAGCAAGCGCTCGCGGTGGCGCAGCACCCGGGCCACGGCCTCAAGGGCGGCCCCCTCGGGCGCCGGCTGGCGGGTCTCGATCACGGCCGGATCCTCCACGGGCCAGGGACCCTGGTCGATCAGCTCAGCGACGCGGCGTTGCTCGGCCGTGCCGCTGGCCAAGCAGCAACCCATCTGCGGCGGCAGGTCATGGGCATGGGTGTGGAAATCGCTCTGGGTACCCAGGTAGGTGCGGCGCTGCTCCAGCGCCGTGAACCAGCGGTCGATGGCCGGGTGCTGCTGGCGAATCCCGTAGCCCTTGTAGTAGGCGAGGGAGGCGTTCATCCGCTCGAGGTAGGGGATGAAGATCACATCGGCACTGCTGAAGCGCTCGAGGAAAAACGGACCAGGGGTGGCCTCCAGGGCCTCCTCCACCAGGGTCGCGATCCGGGCGAAGTGCTGTTCAGCCGGAGCGCTGTGCGCCCCTTGGCCCTCGCAGTAGCAGAGCCATTGGCACCAGGCGCGAAACAGGCGGCGCTCCAACTGCCGCAGGGGGAAGACATCGGGATCACTCAGGCCAGCCTCCAGCGGCCCAAAGGCATCCTCCAGGGCCTGAAGGATCACATCGCTCTCGGTGTAGAGACGCCCGTCGAGCTCCAGGGCCGGCAGCATTCCCGAGGGGACAACCTGCTTGTACCAGCGCTCCTTCTCGCCGTAGCAGAACATCGTCACCTTGCGGATCCGGTAGGGGATCCGCTTCTCCTCCAGCCAGAGCCAGACCTTCTGGCAATAGGGACACCAGGCGTGGTGATCGCGATAGAGGGTGACGCGCACCTCCGATTCCGGCCGGCCAAACAGCCGCAGCCGCGCCTGGGCGTTGGTGGGACCCTCCTGACGCAGCTGCAGCAGTTGCTCTTCGCTCTGCAGGGGCAGCAGCTCAGCCAGGTCCTCCCAGCTCAATGCTTGCGGGCCCGGGGAGCTGAACATCAACGGGAGGGCGGGACGGCCTTCTGTTTTAGGGAATCAAAGCGGCAGCGCGGGTGCCTCTAGGCAACACTTGGGGCAAGCAAGGGCGAGGGCATGAGCGACCACTTCGATCTGATCGTGATCGGGGCCGGATCCGGCGGACTGGCCGCCGCCAAGCGCGCCGCCAGCTACGGAGCTCGCGTGGCGATCGTGGAGGGTGATCGCGTGGGCGGCACCTGCGTGATCCGCGGCTGCGTTCCCAAAAAGCTGATGGTCTACGGCTCCGCCGTTCGCCACCAACTCAGCGATGCCGCCAGCTACGGCTGGAGCCTGGGCGAGGTGAGCCATGACAGCAGCGTCCTGCTCCGCAAGGTGCGCGCCGAGGTGGATCGCCTCAACCAACTCCACATCGGCTTCCTGGAGAAGGCTGGCGTTGAGCTGGTGCGCGGCTGGGGCCGTCTCGCCGACGACCGCAGCGTCAGCGTCCAGGACAGCGGCGGGATTGAGACCCGGCGGCTGAGCGCCGAGCGAATCCTGATCGCCGTTGGCGGACGCCCCCATCGGCCCGAGATCCCGGGCGCCGAGCTGGGCTGGATCTCGGACGACCTGTTTGAACTCGAGCAGTTCCCCAAGCAGGTGGTCGTGGTCGGCGCCGGCTTCATCGCCTGTGAGTTCGCCTGCATCCTCAATGGCCTGGGGGTCCAGGTGACCCAACTGGTGCGCGGCGATCACCTGCTGCGGGGCTTCGATCGGGAGTGCGGCCAGGCCGTGCTGGAGGCGATGGAGGCCGAGGGCATCACGGTGCGCCTCGCCCACAGCCCCGCTGCCATCGAAGGCGAACCGGGGGCGCTGACGGTGGTCACCCAAAGCGGCGAGCGCATCGCCTGCAACGGCGTGCTGCTGGCCACGGGCCGCCGCCCCTTCCTGGCGGGCCTCAACCTCGAAGCCGCTGGGGTGGCGATGGAAGGCCATCGCATTCCGGTCGACGCGGATCAGCGCACCAACGTGCCCCACATCTACGCCGTGGGAGACGTCACCGACCGGGTCAACCTCACCCCGGTCGCCATTGATGAGGGCCGGGCCCTGGCCGACAGCATCTGGGGGAACAAGCCGCGCCAGGTGGACCACGACCTGGTGGCGGCGGCGGTCTTCTCCCAGCCGGAGCTCTCCAGCGTTGGCCTCAGCGAAGAGGCCGCGGTCGAGCGCTACGGCAAGGACGGCATCAAGGTCCATCGGGCCCGCTTCCGTCCCATGAGCCAGGCCCTACCGGCCCGTGATCCCAAGGTGCTGCTCAAGCTGGTGCTCGAGGCCGGCAGCGGCAAGGTGCTGGGCTGCCACATGGTGGGCGAGCACGCGGCCGAGATCATTCAGATGGCGGCCATCGCCATCGGCATGGGAGCGACCAAGGCGGATTTCGATCGCACCATGGCGCTGCATCCGACGATCTCAGAGGAGTTCGTCACGCTGCCCAACTAAGGCCATGCGCACACTCTTGATCAGCGGCGCCAGCCGCGGCATCGGCCGGGCCATGGCCGAGCGGCTCCTGAGCGATGGCCATCGCCTGAGCCTGGGCCTGCGCAACCCAGGCGACCTCAAGGGCAGCCCCCTCGACCCCGAGCAGGCCGGCGCCGAGCGCGTGCTGCTGCATCCCTATGAGGCGGCCGAGCCCACGAGCGCCGAGGCCTGGGTGCAGGCGACGCTGGAGCACTTCGGAGCGCTCGACAGCGTGATCCACTGCGCTGGGATCTTCTCGCGGGTGCCGCTGGTGTTTGAGAGCGGCCAGGAGCAGGAGATCCAGCGGCTGTTCGACGTCAACGTGATGGGGCCCTGGTGGCTGACCCGGGCCGCCTGGCCGCAGCTCCAAGCCCATGGCTCCGGGCGCGTCGTCGTGCTGGTCTCCATGAGCGGCAAACGCACCAAGGGCCGCCTGGCGGCCTACAGCACCAGCAAGTTCGCCTTGATGGGGCTCTGCCAGACCATGCGCAATGAGGGCTGGGAGAGCGGGATCCGGGTGACGGCGGTCTGCCCGAGTTGGGTCAACACCGACATGGCCGCTGCGGTGAAGGCCCTGCCCCCCGAGCAGATGACCCAGAGCGAAGACCTGGCCGCCCTCACCAGCCAGCTGCTGGAGCAACCCAACAGCTGCGTGCCCTTTGAGCTGGCGGTGAACTGCAACCTCGAGGCCTAGCGCTCGAACTTGTACTGACGGGTCAGCTGGAAGACCGTGCCGCTCAGCAGCAGCAGGGAGATCAGGTTGGGGATCGCCATCAGGCCGTTCAGGATGTCGGCGACGGTCCAGATCAGATCAAAGCTGGCCACTGAGCCCAAGACCACCACGGCAACCCAGACCAGACGGAAGGGCTTGATGCCCTTCACACCCACCAGGAATTCGAGGCAACGCTCGCTGTAGTAGCCCCAGCCCAGGATGGTCGTGGCGGTGAAGAAGACCGTGCCGAAGGTCACCAGCCAGGCACCACCGGGCAGACCCCAGTCAAAGGCGGCCATGGTCAAGGCAACGCCCTGGGGAGCCGTTGCCCCTTCCATGGGCAGCCAGGCACCGCTGATGACGATCACCAGGGCGGTCATCGTGCAAACAATGATCGTGTCGATAAAGGTGCCGAGCATCGCGACGGAGCCCTGCAGCACCGGATCACCGGGCTTGGCCGCCGCCTGGGCGATCGGCGCGGTCCCCAGGCCTGCTTCGTTAGAGAACACGCCGCGGGCGATCCCCTTCTGGATCATCACGCCGATGGCACCACCGGCCACGGCCTGGGCCGAGAAGGCGTCTTGGATGATCAGCGCCAGGGCCGCGGGAATCTCACCCAGGTGAGCCAAGAGAATCGTCAGGGCGCCGCCGACGTAGACGATGGCCATGAACGGCACGACCGCCGAGGCCACCCGTCCAATCCGTTCAATGCCGCCAATGATCACAGCAAAGGTGATCGCAGCAAAGACCACACCGGTCACCAGAGGCGGGATCCCAAGACTCACGTTCAAGGCCTTGGCCAGCTCATGGGCCTGAACGCCATTGCCGATGCCAAAGCCGGCGAGGGTGCCAAAGAGCGCAAACAGAACGGCCAGCCAACCCCAGCCGCGGCCAAGGCCATTGCGGATCACGTACATCGGACCGCCAACGTGCTCGCCCAGCTCATCCACCTCGCGGTGATGCACCGCCAGCAGCGACTCGGCGTACTTGGTGGCCATGCCCACCAGGGCAATCAGCCACATCCAGAAGACCGCGCCCGGACCACCAACGCCAATGGCACCGGCGACACCGGCAACGTTTCCGGTGCCGATCGTCGCTGCCAGGGCTGTCATCAACGACTGAAAGGCCGTGACATCACCCTCGCCGTCGGACTGACGAATCGAGGCCCAGGTCTGCCGCACGGCATAGCCGATCCGGCGGAGGGGCATGAAGCCGAGGCCCACCATCAGGTAGAGCCCCGTCAGGCCGATCAACCAGAGGGTGTAGGGCCCCCACACCACTGAGTTGATCTGATTGAGCAGATCCTGCATCCGATCCCGCCGGTCAAACCTGGCGGGATCGTGTCACATCTGCTGGCGTTCAGCTATTGGCGTTGAGGGCTTCGAAACGGAAGACCTGACGACCGGCAGGGGTGTCACCAAAGGCCTCGGTTTCCACCACCCGCTCGCTCAGCACCCAGGGACCCT
>VMBT01000703.1_pt1 | contig 19792 bp, 18 predicted proteins | sample 4404301 | NCBI WGS metagenome assembly VMBT01 (sample SAMN12238535, study PRJNA552566) | marine metagenome | isolation source: Coastal seawater | place: USA: coastal Georgia, Sapelo Island | collected 2008-08/2009-08
GACCCGCCTTAGTCGCCGCAATTGAAGATGGGATTGCGATTGGTTCAGGAAGGTCAGTTTCTGGGGTAGCTTTAGGTCCTGCTATAATTGACCTTCGGGAAGAAGGGTTATTAATTTCAGGTGGCGGCCACAATATGGCCGCGGGATTTCGTGTTGCGGAGAAAGGTTTTAAGAGGTTTGTAGAGGTTTTATCCTCTAAGCTTTCGGAAAATATTGATAAAGCAGCTGAAGAAGTTTCAATAAGAATTGACGCCGTCATTGGCCCTAAAGGTGCATATGCTGCAGCGAATGCTTTAGAGAAGTTATCGCCGTTTGGTATGGGTAACCCTGAGCCTAGATTTGCTGTAGCGGGTGTGAGGTTAAAAGATCTGCGTGTGATTAAGAATTCGCATCTAGCAATCCGGCTAGAAGGGCCTGACGGTTTTAGTATTTCGGCTATGTCGTTCCGAAGCATTGGTTCACCTCTTGGGGATTTTCTTCAATCGCGACCAGCAGTTATCCATGCAGTTGGTCGAATTGAAATTAATACATGGCGGGGAAGGGATGAGGCTAGATTGGTGTTGGAGGATGCTGCCCTCGCGAATTGACGGCACGAATTAAATAACCCGTATGGGTTACGTCGAGGGTTTTTACGATGTTAATTTTCGAGAGAATTGGTTGGGCCTGAATGATGCAAGATGATCAAAAAGAACGCGTAGGGAAAGCAGCTGCAGAGCTTGTTCGAAAGGACATGACCATTGGACTCGGCACAGGGTCAACTGCCGCATTTTTTATTAAAGCATTAGCAGAGAAATCTCTTAATCCGCGCTGTGTGGCAACCTCCGAGGCTACTGCTGCTTTGGCAACTTCACTTGGTTTGGATGTAGTGGGGTTAGAAAATGTCAAAAAGGTAGATTTGACTGTTGATGGTGTTGATGAAGTTGATTCCGATTTAAATGCCATCAAGGGCGGTGGTGGTGCGCTTATGCGCGAGAAAATTGTTGCCAGTATTTCTGAAATGGTCGTGTACATTGGCGACTCTTCAAAATTAAAAACCAAACTTGGAGCCTTTCCTCTACCAATCGAGGTTTCTCCTTTTGCAAGTCCAGCTATTCAAAGAAAAATTTTGGATTTAGGGGCGACAGCTGAAATTCGTTTGAACGGTGAAATGCCATTTGTATCTGATGAAGGACACTGGATTATTGATGCGGCATTCAATGAGATTGAAGACCCTTATGAGCTTGATGTACTTCTAAATATGACACCAGGGATTGTTGCCCATGGATTATTTATCGATTTGATAGATAAAATGATGATCGCTCGCGCTGATTCTATAGAAGAGCTCGTTCAAAACTGATTGGTAATTTTAAGAAGTTTTTTGAACCTACATTCTGTTTTTGAAAGCAATAGATAATCTTATTTTTAAGCTAGCAACGGTTCAGATTGCTTGCTGTGTTTTTATGATCAGTGTGCTTTCAGTAAAAAATACTTGTTCATTTTTTTGATTAACCAATTGCGCTTTGTATTTTACGAAACCAATTTCTGGTCGGCTTTTTGATAACTTGGTATCAAGTATCTCCATAGAGCCCGAGAGAGTGTCTCCCGGTCGTACAGGAGTTTTCCAATTGAGTGCATCGTGACCTGGTGATCCCATTATAGTTGTATAATCTAAGATGCTTTCATGCATCATTTCCAACCAGAGTAAGGCGGTTTGCCAACCACTTGAGATTATCCCTCCAAAGACAGTTTTGGATCCCTCTTCATCATCTAGGTGAAATGGGAAGGGGTCATACCTTTGAGCAAATGCGATAATTTCCTCTTTAGTGACCGATTTGCTCCCCAGATTAAATACTTGCCCAGCATGGAAATCCTCAGCAAATCGCGGTTTTCCCATATTATTTTCCTATAAATAGATACTTTTTAAAATTAAGATTATTTAAAGAGCTCAAGCGACTTGTTGTTCTACTGTGGGGCCATCACCTATCACAGTAGTTCGACGCATATCCCGTGGTTCGTTCTCAGGGAAGGGGCGAGCCCGGTGCATTGTCCGTCGGTTATCCCAAATGACAAGATCGTGCAGCCGCCACTTATGAGAGTATACATACTCCCTTTGAGTAGCATGTTCCGTAAGGTCTTTTAGAAGAAGCATAGCCTCAGTAACTGGGACCCCATCAATTCGGCCAGCATGGCTTGAGAGATAGAGAGATTTTCGGCCAGTTGATGGATGAATTCTTACAAGTCGCTGCTTTACTGGAGCCATACGTATACGTTCCTCTTCATCAAATTCCTCGAAACCAACAGATCTCCGACTATGGATCTGAGTATGCTCAGCTATCATGTCGTCGATATGTTCCTTCGTTTCATGGTCTAGGGCATCATAAGCCGTTCGCATATCAGCAAACTCAGTGTTTCCTCCCTTTGATGGTATCGCTCTTGCATGAAGGAGGGAGTACTTTGCAGGAACTACCTTAAAGCTGCTATCCGAGTGCCAAAGGCGATTGCCTATAGCGAACAGTCGTCGCCTGTCTTCTCGTCCGTAAACTTTATTTTCTTTATCTAGATTTGAAACATCGGCAAAATGGGTTGAAAGACGATATTCATCGGGCTTTCTGAGTCCCGCCCCAATCGAGTGCTCTATTTGACCCAAATGCTCGGTAAAGGCTATCTGCGTTTCATCGGTAAAATTCTGATTTGGAAAAACAAGAACAGCATATTCATCCATTGCATCATGAATTTCTTGAGCGACACCTGATGGAAGCGGTTTAGTCAGATCAATTCCTGTCACTTCGCCAGCAAAACAGGGGCCGACTTGTCGAATAGAGAGCGTCATCTCTATAAACCTCCCTCGTTAATCTACCAATGTTAGCGTGGTTACGCTTAGATGCCATAGTGATTTTTTTAATATCTATTTATGAGCAAAATAACCTTGCATCGTATATTTAATGTACGCTTTGATTTTTAGTTACTTCAAATTGGTGAAATTGACTAAGACGAGGCCTTAATAATGATCGATATCTCTTCCAAAGATGTCTTCGATGTCATGTTTACTACCCGCGCGATGCGGCGTCTAAAGCCAGACCCTGTTCCAGACGACTTGGTTTTAAAGATTTTAAAGGCTGGGATGTCTGCAGCTAATGGTGGCAATATGCAAACCTGGCGCTTTCTTGTCGTTAAAGACATTGAAATAAAGAAAAAGGTTCAGGTGATTTATAAAAAGGCCTACGACGAATGGATTAGCCCCCGCTATTCGTCGATCAGCCCACCACCAGGCTCAACAAAGGAAGGGTATCATAGACAGCATACAGCAGTTGAATATTTAACGGATCATTTTCATGAGGCGCCAATTTGGATTGTAGCTTGCATAGATCATGGGGAGTCAAAACCAACACGCCACTCTGGTGCCTCAATATACCCCGCAGTTCAAAATATGCTGTTGGCAGCTCGTGCTCTAGGATTAGGAGCTACATTGACAAATAGACACCTTTATTTTGAAGAGGAGTCTGAAAAAGCTCTGGGATTGCCGAAAGGCGTGCATTCTTACGCTATCATTCCGATTGGATATCCGATTGGTAACTTTGGCCCTGTAGGAAGAGGAAACATTGGTGAATTTGTGTTTCTGGATAAACTTGATAATCCCTGGGGGCCTGCTCAAAGCTAGGGTATTTTGTTATCCCTGAGAAAAACCAAAAAACATTAAATTGATGATCTCTATTTAATCAGCAGAGGTGGACTATGTCCAAAACTCCAAACGCAAAGCTTCAAAGATGGGCCGATTTAATTACTGAGCAAGAGATTCAGGCGTACGCAAAGGCTGGCTTTGGGGAGAAGATCGGTATCGGTTCGAGACCAGCTCTTCTGAATATTGATACCACGAATAACTTCGTAGACCCAAAATACGATATGTGCGCTGAGCGTGACGAAAGATTGATTAACAACTTGGTTAAAGTAACTGAGGCGTTTCGTGATCTTAAATTGCCCATCTTCTATAGCCGGCGTGATGACCGTAGCCATCCCACAAAAAGAGGTGTTTGGAATCTGAAATTAGGTACAGCGAACACATATCAATACACATCGGACCCAAATGCAGATCAGTGGCCAGAGGCTTATCGGCCACGTGAGCAGGATGTAATTGTCCTAAAAAACAAACCGTCTCCATTCTTTGCTACGCCTTTAGAAAGCTGGTTACGATACGAAGATATCGACAGTATCATTATCGTTGGAATTTCTACTTCGGGATGTGTGCGTGCTGGAGCCCTTGATGCTTTTAATCATAACTTTAGGGTTACAGTAATTGAAGATTGCTGTGGGGATAGGTCACGGCAGGTGCATCGAGCTAATATGTTCGATATGGATATGAAAATGGCTGATGTGGAACCGCTTGATGCGGTCTTGATGGAGCTTCAGTCACGTTTTGGAAACTAAAGTTTGTTGATCGCACCCAGAGTGACGGTCGGTTTGTTCTTTCAATTACATTTGTTCAACAAGTTTGAATAAAAGTTATTGCCGTTTTCCCATATTTACGGCGATCTAAAATGATAAACCCGTCTATTATTGATAAGTCTTCCTTAATTCCTGTCTCCGCCACGATAATCGCTTCTTTAGATATCCAATTTGCGTTGCTTAGGGCATTTAGAGCCAATTCAACCTGACCGAGACCATAGGGCGGATCAAGAAAAATTAGATCTGCAGAGGCTATCGCTTGAGGTGGATTTGTGGCGTCACTTAAAAGTACGTTAAGACGTTCCGTTTCAGAGAGACTGGCAGCATTTTTTTTAATTTGTCGCAAAGAACCTTGATCGATATCCATGCATGTCGCAGAGGCTGCGCCTCTAGACAAAGCCTCAAATGCAAGAGCTCCTGTCCCAGAAAATGCGTCTAGAACTATAGCATCTCTGATAGGATTTCCTTTGGTAGCAAATTTACCATGTTCAAGGACATTAAACATTGATTGTCGGACCCTATCCGCTGTCGGGCGAACGTTCATGCCTTGAGATGCGGCGATCATCCGTCCTTTGTGGATACCTCCAATAATTCGCATATTTAAAATTTAAATTCAGCTGCGGATGAGCCCAGCTGTTCTTTAAGTACCTTTGTTGGCGTTTCCTCAACTTCGCCTGGTTGAAGTTTTCCTAATTGGAATGGGCCATAAGCAGTTCTTATCAATCGTGAAACTGGGTGCCCGACAAATTCGAGTGCCTTTCTAACTTCACGGTTTTTTCCTTCTTTTAGAGTAACAGAAAGCCATATGTTGGAGCGTCCGGCATTTTTGTCGCCTTCTTCAACAACAGCGTTGATTGATCCAAAGGTAATGCCGTCTACTGTGACCCCGTGTTTTAGTGCAGCCAGTGCGTTAGGGGTAGGCAGACCAAAAACTCTAGCCCTGTATCGCCTTGTCCATCCTCTTGATGGATGTTCAAGAGCTCTCGCCAATCCTCCATCATTTGTAAGAAGTAATAATCCCTCGGAAGTGAGATCGAGACGTCCTACGGTCATTATACGCGGTAGGTGACTGGGGAGCTTATCAAAAATTGTAATACGTCCACGCTCATCGCGGTTGGTTGTGACCAGCCCTTTGGGTTTGTTGTAGCGCCAGAGACGTGTTCTCTCTGGCTTATTTAATGGTTTCCCGTCAATAAGTATCGTGTCGGTATCGTTTACCAGAGTTGCAGCTGTTTTAAGTTTCTCTCCGTTGAGAACAACTCTTCCTGCCATAATCATTGCCTCAGCATCTCTCCGAGAGGCTACCCCAGCACGAGCAATGCGTTTTGCAATACGTTCTTTTTCCTGCTCAGTACTCATCTTGCTGCCTCTACAAATGATGCCAGGATGGCGTCGTCTGCCGGACTAATTCTATATTCGGGATGCCACTGAACCCCTAGACAAAACTTGTAGGCGGAAGCTTCAATTGCCTCTATCAAGCCATCTTCGGCATAGGCAGATATTATCACACCTTCCGGACAGTTTTTTGCTGCTTGGTGATGTGCGCTATTCACGGGGAATCTTTGCATACCAGTTATCCGGGACAACATCGTATTTTCTTCAACCAAGACATCATGGCCTGGCTCTGTCCTTGGATTTCTTTGTTCATGCTCGATGTTACTGGGAGCATCATCTGGAATGTGTTGATGTAACGATCCTCCTAAAATAACGTGAAGGAGTTGTTGGCCACCACAAATCCCTAAAACTGGAAGATTCTGCTGGAGGGCTAACTTTGTTATGGCTAACTCAAAATTTGTGCGGTTTCGCTTGAGTGTAACAGAAGAATGCTGTGTGCTTTCTCCAAACAGTGCAGGATCTACATCAAATGCACCGCCAGTTACCATAAGGCCATCAATGAGGCTGAGATAACTATCTACAAGAGACATCTCATGAGGCAGAATTAAAGGTATTCCACCAGCGCGAGTTATTGAGGACGCATAATTTTGTCGTAAAGCATACCAAGGCAGAGCGGAGTAGCCACCAGTCTCTTCTAGATCTGCTGTTATGCCAATCACAGGTGTTTTCATATTTTTGCACTAGCATGGAGTTAGCGCCAAAGCGATGCGGCGCAATGTTAAACAAAAATTTAAAATTGGTTAAAACACTATAATCAAAGAACCTTTGATTAACGTCTTTCAGATTAAAGCCCTGCCATATCCTCAATCCTGTTCTTCCAAGACAAGGCTTCTTCTGGGCTTTGTATTGCTGGTGGCAGTCCTGCCATGCCAGTAACTGGCACCAAGATCCGACCAACTCCTATCTTTGCCAATTTTGAGACTTCAGATAGGTCATCAGGCATACTGGTCGTAACTTCAATTGAAGTTGGGTCCCTATGATTTTCTTCCGCCGTTTTGCGGACAAGATCTATCAGCTCCTCTGATGCACCTCTTGCGGGGAAAAAGCCATCTCCAAGTCGACCAGCTCGTCTTGCCGCCGCTTTTGAATGTCCTCCAATTATAATTGGAACAGTTTTGTTGGTTGGTTGCGGGCGACAATAAGCATTCTCAAAAGATGTAAATTCTCCTTTGAAAGTTGGAGATTCTGCTGACCATAATTCACGTAATGCATGGACATATTCATCTGTTCTGCGCCCACGGTCTTCGAAAGGAACTCCAATCGCTTCGAATTCTTCCTTAAGCCATCCAACGCCTATACCAAGTAGAATACGACCGCCCGACATGTTATCTAGGGTTGCTATCTGTTTAGCTGCTACCACTGGATTATGCTGCGGTAGGATTAAGATCCCAGTACCGAATTTAATCTTTGTGGTCCAAGCTGCTGCATAAGCCATCCAAATTAAGGGATCTGGAAGAGGAATGTCATTCTTACCTCCAGCCATTCGACCATCTTCAGAATATGGATAGGAAGAGGCGTATCCAGCTGGCACAACAGTGTGTTCTACCGTCCAAGCACTCTCGAAGCCTGCCTCTTCGCCTGCTTGAAGAAGTTCTTTTGCTTTTATTGGATCAACATAACGACCGGTATTACAGTATCTTAGCCCAAATTTCATTTTCGCTATCCCCAAAGAAGATGGGGAAGCCTAGCGTGAATAATGAACAATTGCGATGACCAATTTAATTATGTTTCGATAGGCCGGATGCAGATAGAGCTTCTTCCTGACGCTGTTTTAGCACATTTATATTGAAATCAGTTGTCAGGTTTTGGAACATTTCTGCCCAATTAAGTTCTGCCTTGAGGCGCATAAATACCGAGCCTAAGCCAATGGCAGCTCTATCCATAAGAACAAATTCACGTGGTGGTGCTACGCCGCCTAAGCGTCGAAGTTCTTTATGGACGGTTTGGGCTACTTCAGCACCGTAATGGCCGCTATCACTATCTTGGATTTTGCGCACCTTATCTTCCAAGAGCGGTGCATAAATAAAATTAGCCCAGATATTCAATACGTCTAAGAGCTCATTGGAAAGGTTTGCAAAGCCCCAAGCCGCGTAAGCTGCTGCAGCCCGGTCTCGGTCCTTATCTTTAAGCGCAAGATAGAGCTCAATCACGCCGTAAACAAAGCTTGGTGGAAAAATGCGGATGCAGCCAAAATCTAAGAGATTGACCTGGAAATCACTCGTTACCGAATAGTTTCCAAGATGGGGGTCACCGTGGATGGCTCCATACTTGTAGAAAGGCACGTACCACGCCCTAAACATGTTCTCCGCGACGGTATTTCTTATTTCGACTGGTGAATCGATTAGGTCGACAAGTTTACTGCCGGTGAGCCAGGACATTGTCAGAAGTCGAGTTGTTGACAGCTCTGGTATCGAAATTGGAGTTTGCACTCCGGGTACATCGCTCAAAATATTGTTGTAAAAAGCCATATGACGCGCTTCGAGGCTGTAATCTAGCTCTTCCCGAAGTCTGTCGGCGATTTCTTCCTGAATATGTTCAGGTTGAATGGCGCTATCATAACGTTTGTAAACAGCGATGATGAGTCGAAGTTGCTTTAGGTCTGCTTCCACTGCAGCTGACATTTGAGGGTACTGTAACTTTACCGCCACATCACGACCATCAAACAGGGAAGCTCGGTGTACTTGGCCAAGCGATGCAGCGTGAGCAGCATTGAGATCAAAAGTATTAAATTTAGAACGCCATTCTGGACCTAATTCACCAGCCATTCTGCGCCGAACAAATGGTGGACCCATGGAGGGGGCGTCAGCTTGTAATTGCCGAAGCTCTTCTGCGTATTCTTCTGGTATCGCATCCGGAATGGTTGCTAAAATTTGAGCAACCTTCATTAAAGGCCCTTTGAGGTTACCAATCGCCTCACGGAGCTCACCGGCATGAATTTCTCTATTAATGGTTCGCCCAAGGTAGCGCTCACTTGCTAATTTTGCAGCAAGGCCGCCAACAGTTCGTGTTGTCCTGGCAAAACGCCTAGCCCGGCTAGTAAAACCGTCTTCGTTAACCATCTATCGTTTCCAATTGGTCGATAAATCCACCAATTACATTAAGCCCACGTTTCCAAAAATCCGGGTCAGATGCGTCTAATCCAAAGGGGGCGAGGAGCTCTTTATGTCCCTTCGATCCACCTGCCGCGAGCATGTCCAGATAACGATCGGCAAAACCTGCTTCGCTATCCTGATAGACAGCGTAGAGGGCGTTCACGAGGCAATCACCAAAAGCATAAGCATAGACATAAAATGGTGAATGAATGAAATGCGGGATATAAGACCAAAAATATTTGTAGCCCTCATCGAAATTTAGGGTTGGTCCTAGACTTTCAGTTTGTGTGTCCATCCATATTTCACAAATTCGGTCAGTAGACAGCTCGCCACTTTTTCTTTCACTGTGCACATTAATTTCAAATGTGAGCATGGCAATCTGTCTGATTACCGTATTCAACATATCCTCAGTTTTGCCGGCGAGAAGAGCTTTCTTTGTTTTAAGGTCGGCATCTTTCAGCATTCTTTGAAAGGTTAACATTTCCCCGAATACAGATGCGGTCTCAGCTAAAGTGAGAGGTGTATTCGACAGGAAGTGCCCTTGAGAAGCGGCTAACCTTTGATGCACTCCATGACCTAACTCATGGGCTAAAGTCATCACATCACGGGTCTTGCCCTGATAATTTAAAAGCAGGTAGGGATGTGCAGAGGGAACGGTCGGATGAGCAAAAGCACCTGGACTCTTACCGGCTCGCGTGGGCGCATCAATCCAAGAATTTTCAAAAAAAGGTCTAGCTACATCGGCTAGTTTTGGGCTGAACGTCTCATAGGCTTCAAGTACTATGTGCTCAGCTTCTGACCATGGAATATTGCGCTCTACACTATCCGGTAGAGGAGCGTTTCGATCATAATATTCCAACCGCTCGCTACCAAACCAGTTTGCCTTGATGGAGTAATATCGGTGGGAGAGTTCGCTATAAGAACTGCGAACCGCCTCAACCAAGGCGTCGACAACCTCATCTTCTACCTGATTGGAAAGATTTCGAGATGATATTGGTCGAGCGTATTTACGCCATTTATCTTCCACAGACTTATCTTTGGCCAGCGTGTTTGTAATCTGCGTAAAAATACGAGCGTTTTCTTTCAGTGTGGTACCAATTGCTTCGCCAGCTTCTTGACGTTGCTGTCTGATCGGTGAAGAGAGGAGGTTAAGCGCTTCGGCGTTAGTTAGCGTTTGACCCGCGATATCAAAACGAAGGTCTGCCATCGTTTCATCAAATAGCCGGTTCCATGCTTGCCTGCCACTTGAAGACTTTTCCTGAATGAAGGTTTCCATTTCCTCTGAAAGTTGGTGCGACCGCCACCGGCTAAGCTGGTCTAACCAGATACCATAGGGAGACAAATCTGGATTGCTAATGAGAGCTGCAATTGTTTCCTCGGAGAATTGATTAATTTCTAACTCAAAAAAAACTAATTTTGATGCGATATCTGTAGCTCGTTCGCTCATATTTTGCATGAACTGACCACGTGCGGGATCTGATAGATCGCCCGCATGAAGCAGGCCTGCAAAACTCATTATCCTCGATAATATTTCATCAATTGCTTCATATTCGACGATAGCTTGCTTCAAAGCCTTAGCGTCTATTCCAGTAAGATTGCCTTTCCATGTTTTTTCAAATGACGCTGATCTTAAACTGCACTCAGACAGGTCCGCTTCTAGCTTCGGATCATTTATCCCTGAATAAAGATCGGTTAGGTCCCAATTTGGAAGATCTCCAAGATCGTGGGCTGGTTCAGTCATTAAAGCGGCCTTCTATTACTTTTGTAGTGCCTCACCACTGGATAACATGTGCTCGATTGTTTGATCATCGTAGCCCAGCTCTTTGAGGACGACAGTTGTATGCTCTCCAAGATAGGGCGAGGTTGCCTTATTGGCCACTGGTACGGCAGCGCCAGGGATCAAAGGTAATGGTATTTCACCCATCTCCGGATGATTAGTCCACCTGACAGCGTTTATAGCTTGTACGTGTTCATCAGCAATTATGTCTGGAAAGTCATTGACGCGGCCTGCTAAAATATCTTCTGCATGAAGCTTGGATAGCCAATCCTCAGTGCTTTGCTTTGGTGTTTCTTCAGCAATAATTGCTGAGATCTCATCTGTGTTAAGATTACGTGCCTCAGCAGTAGAGAATTTGGGATCGTCAACAAGTTCCGGACGACCAATCATCGCCATTAACGCCTTAAAATGTGGATCCCTTCGTGCATTGATGTTGATATAACCATCAGACGTTTTGAAAGTACCGACTGGGGCTCCCAGAACCTGTTGCTCCGGTCCTTGAAGATGCCGTTCCACCATTTTTGCAGATAAAAAGGCTAGAGCTGATTGCATTAAGCTGATGTCTAAATGTTGTCCCTTACCGGTGCGAAGGCGGCGATAGAGCGCTGGGCTGACGGCCTGAAACCCATAAAGTCCTGTGAGAACATCAACCGCTATAATTCCTATTCTCTGAGGATTGTCATTAGCGTCTTTATTTACGCTCATGAGACCAGAAAATGCTTGCATAACTGAGTCAGTGACTGGTTGTTTGCTGTATGGCCCTTGTTGTCCATATCCAGAAACCGACATGTAAACAACGGATGGATTAACAGCAGCTACATTCTCGTAATCTAGACCAAAGCGAGCCATTACACCGGGTCGAAAACTCTCAAGAATGACGTCAGCTTTAGCCGCTAGCTTTTTTGCAACTTCGAGACCAGAACCTGTTTTCAGATCAACGGAAATTGACTTCTTCCCACGATTATAAACAGCACCAAATCCACAAAAATCTCCATAACGGACTCCAAGAGCTCTGCCCCAATCACCACCGAGAGGCTCTAGTTTAGTTACATCAGCTCCATGCTGTGCAAGCAAGAGGCCGCAATGAGGACCAGCAACGCCCTGGGCCATATCTAAAACTTTTAGTCCAGCAAAAGGGAGATCTTGATCTATCATCTGTTCCACATCCAAAGTTCTCATGAATTAATAAAAAATTGTCTCGGATACTAATATGCATGATCATTAGCAGTGTTGTCTTCTACCAATATTTTATCACTTTCTTTCAGCGTGATTTGATACCCGCCTTTTGCAATTTATCCAGTGATTTCTAGGCTGATTTAGCTTTATTAGACGCACATCGCTTCGAACAATAAAGTACCTCTTGCCATACCTTTTCCCATTTTTTGCGCCAACTGAATGGTCTGCCGCAAACCTTGCACGTCTTTGTAGGAAAATCTGATTTTCGACGAATTTTAGACACACCGGAACCCTAACGTCATCTCTCTACAATCTTAAGTATCTAATACCATTGTTCCTCTGAGCCAAACCTGCTTTGATCATCTAATGATGCGGTGTTAATTGCATTATTAGCTGCGGTTAAGTTGTGCAAGACATTGACGCTTAACCTAAGTAACTGCAGGCTAAAAAAGTATAATTATTGGAGAAATTTCTGATGAGTCGTGTTCATGTTATCGCAGTCATAACAGCTAAAGCAGGCAAAAGGGACGAGGTATTGAAACACTTCAAAGCTAATGTTCCCGCAGTACTTGCAGAAGATGGGTGCATCGAATACGGCGCTACGATTGATTGTGCTAATGCAGACTTTGCTGCGAAGTACGGTGAAGATACATTCGTAGTGGTGGAGAAATGGGCGAGCTTAGATCATCTGAAAGCTCATGCTGTTTCAGCGCATATGAAGGCATATGGTGCTTTGACTAAAGATCTCCTAGCTGATCGGGTAATCCACATAATGTCGGATGCATAACAAAGTTCTTGATAACTTTAGCTTGACCATTCAACACACCTGTTACTAACTAAATTCAGTGTTGGTTCCTTAGGGAAGTAAAAGGGAACAAGGGTCTGGTTAATCTAGTTCTGCCAGAAAGCCTTGGCTGTCCCCGCAACTGTAAACGGCGAGTTCGTTTCTATCTCATGGTCACTGGGTGAAACCGGGAAGGCCAGGAGCGAACAAAGACCCGTGAGCCAGGAGACCTGCCAGCATTAGTGTCGCCCACGCGTAGCCCGGGGTAGGTCGCGCAACGGTTCTCCGTGATAGGCGATGCGTGATGAACGCCTGCTTGGTGAGCGATTTTTTAATTCCTCATTCATTTAGGCCTTCATTGGCGCAACGTTTTGATGGGGAATGATCTCTTATGCGACTCTCAGGATTTTTGCTTTTATCGGGAATTATATTTGTTTCTGAAAGTACGGGTTTAGCCCAAAATTATCCTCAAGTTATGCCAGAGGTTGTGGTCACAGCCAATCGGACGCCAACCTCGCGAATTGCATCTGGCAGTTCTATTTCTGTAGTGACGTCGGAAGAGTTATCTAGAAAGCAAACTAGCTTCGTAGCTGACGTTTTTCGAGACGTGCCTGGTATCTCGTTAAGCAGAACAGGGCCTGCTGGGGCACAAACACAAGTTCGTATGCGTGGAACTGAAGCTAACCATACATTGGTTCTAATAGATGGTGTGGAAGTAAACGATCCTAGCGGAGCTTCAGAATTCGATTTCAATACCTTGCTTGCAGATGATATCGAGCGCGTAGAATTTTTGCGGGGCCCACAGAGCTCGCTTTATGGAAGCGATGCAATAGGTGGCGTCATAAATGTCATAACTAAAAGCGGAGATGGTGCGAGTAAAGCTGTGGCGAGCGCTGAAGGTGGATCTTTCGGTACTGGGAAAGCAGCCGTGAGTGTTCGGGGTTCGGAGGGAATTGTTAACTACTCCCTTGGGCTATCAGAATTTAGTACCGAAGGTGTTTCATTCGCTCCAGAGAACCAGGGTAATACTGAGCAGGATGGATTTAATGTAACTACGTTCAATACTAAAATTGGCATACAACCGACTGAAAACTTAGAGTTTGAGCTCGTGGGACGATACGTTGAGTCCGAACAGGAATTTGATGAATTGGGCAATGTAGGCGGACTTTCCCTCCCAGTAGACAGTCAATCAGAAACAAAAAGTGAGGCTTTTTCTCTTGGCCTTAAGTCTGTTTTGCAGACTTTTGAAGGGCAATGGGAGCATATATTGGGCGTGGGAATATCTGAAATTGATCGAGAGAATTTCGGAGGATTTGCCTCTACCTTTAAGGGAGATAAACAAAGGGTTTATTACCAATCAAATGTTTTCGTAGAAACTAGTGCGCTCGCCGAAGCATCTCATGTATTTACCTTTCTTGTGGATAATGAAATTGATGCGCAAGATGTTCTTGGTGGTGGCATTCAGTCAGATGTGGACTCAGAAACCACAGGTTTTGTTGGTGAATATAAATTAGATCTTTTTGATCAAATCTTTTTAAGCGCAAGTATTCGCCATGACGAAAATGACCTTTTCAAAAATTCGAACACGGTGCGGACCACTGGTGCGTACGTGGTTAAAGATACCGGCACTCGGCTTCATGCAAGCTATGGAGAAGGTATTAAAAACCCTACACTTTTTGAACTATTTGGTTTTGCTCCCGGCTTTACTCCAAACCCAAACCTAAAATCTGAAAAAAGTTACGGATGGGATGTGGGGGTTGAGCAAGAGGTTATGGGCGGCACCGCAACCTTTGCTGCAACTTATTTTGAAAATAACATCAAAGACCTAATTCAGGGTGCTGGTGCAACCGCTGTAAATTTAAATGGGAAAAATAAGATCGATGGGGCGGAGTTCGAAGTTTCTATCAGACCTACAAAGGATCTTTCGTTTAGTGGGCAGTATACATATACACGAACAGAAGATGCGAATGGGATTAAGCTCATCCGCCGCCCTAAGCATGTTGCTAGCCTTCGTTCAACAATTGTCGCGTTAAACGGAGACTTGGAAGTAAATCTTGGTGGGGCCTATCATGGCAAACAAGATGATACGGCCTTTCAGGCGGTATTACCTTTTGGAAGTCAGACGGTAACCCTAGATAGTTACATTTTAGCTGACGCTAATATTAAATATAGACTAACTGACAGCGTGAGTATTTTTGGTAGACTTCAGAATATTCTGAATGAGAGGTATGAAAACGTATTTGGGACCGCAAACCCTGGTCTTGGTGCATTTATGGGGCTTCGGGTTCAATTTGGAGGATGAGAGTATTCCTAAAAACGGGTTTAGCCTTACTCCTATTTTTCTACAGTTACTCCTACGTTTATGCTACCGCGCCAAAGAGGATTGTCTCTACTCACCTTTGCGCTGATCAGTTGGTGTTGCTCCTCGCAGAAGAAAAAAATGTTATTTCGCTAAGTTATTTTGCGAGCAATCCAAATTTTTCACCTCTCGCAGACAAAGCTAAAAATTTTCCTAGAAACTACGGTCTCGCAGAGGAAATTTTACCTCTTAATCCAGACATAGTATTTTCAGGAGGGTTTTCAGCACGATCCACTGTTAAATTACTGAAGCGGGCTGGCATCAATGTAGTTGAAGTTCCGATAGTAAATGACTTCAGTGGTATTCAGAAAAATATAAGAATTGTTGCAAAAGCTGTTGGTGAGAAGGCAGCTGGTGAAGGCCTCATAAAGGATCTAGATCTAGCACTTAAAACGTCTTCCAGTGTTTATAAGCCGAAGGTTATGGCGTCTCTTTATTGGGATAATGGGTATACGCCGGGAAGTAGTTCGTTGGCAGCGCAGGTAGTCCGGCATGCTGGTTTTGACGACCTGAACAGTCGATATAAATCGAAAGGTCCAAAATACCTTTCAGTTGAAGAATTAGTAACACTCCAACCAGACTTATTGATACTTCCAGAAAATGGTCCTGCATCGCTAGCTAGCATAGTACCGCGTCATCGGGCTCTTACAGTGATGTTTAAGGACGATCGCTCTACAACAATTCCAGATAAGTTATGGACCTGTGGAAGTCCATTTATCATTGAGGCATTTAATAAGCTTCGTCGCATACGGGAGAATATGAAGTGAAGATCCATTCATACATTCTCCTCGTCCTGATTGTTCTGGCTGTATTTTTAGCAGGGTTGTTATATGGGCCTGCCAACATTTCACCTTTGGAAGCCGCTAAGGCATTATATGATGATGAAAGTAATTTAACGAAGTTGATCCTTCTTGAGGTTCGCTTGCCGAGGGTATTGCTTGCATTATCCATTGGAGCGTCGTTAGGGATAAGTGGAGCTGCCCTTCAAGGATTTTTGCAAAATCCATTAGCCGAACCTGCACTGTTAGGTTCTGGTCCTGCAGCAGCGTTGGGTTCGGTTATAGTTTTCTACTTTGGTGCTTTTGGGGCAGGGGCGCTAATTCTGCCACTAGCAGGGATTGTGTCGGCGCTGTTGGCGACAGTATTTGTTTGGTTTTTAGCTGGCCGAGCAGGTAATTCTACAACTTTAATTTTAGCAGGCGTGGCTATATCGAGTTTAGCCGGGTCTTTAACAGCATTAGTGCTAAATTTTGCGCCAAATCCCTTTGCTGCAGCTGAGATTATATTTTGGTTAATGGGCTCTTTGGCGGATCGCAGTATGGAGCACCTTTGGGTATCACTCCCATTCATGATAATCGGATGGCTGCTACTTTTAAGTGTTCGTACGACACTAGACGCTCTGTCTTTAGGTGCTGAAACTGCTCGTAGTCTTGGGGTTAATCTCAGAAATGTCAGTATTAGAATTATATTTGGAACAGCCTTGGCAGTTGGAGCTGCAACGTCTGTTGCCGGCGTAATTGGTTTTGTTGGCTTAGCTGTTCCTCACATATTGCGCCCATTTGTTGGGCATCGGCCCGGATCCCTTCTTTTTGCAAGTGCTTTAGGGGGCGCAGTAATGCTTGGCATCGCAGACCTTGCAGTACGCCTGTTTTCAGTAGGCGCAGAATTAAAACTAGGAGTTTTAACTGCACTTATTGGTGCGCCGTTTTTCTTGGCTCTCATTCTTAAGCTAAGGAGGGGCTAGAAATGAGTGAGATAACGGTAAAGCAGTTGTCTGTTATGAAGGGCGGGTATGTCAAAAACATTAATTTTATTATCACCAGTGGAAATTTGCTTGCCGTATCTGGACCGAATGGCGCCGGAAAAACAACTCTTCTGAGGGCTTTAGCATCGCTGAGTTCTTTGAGCTCTGGTAGTATCCGTTTTAATGGAAGGGAATTAACTCAACTGGATGCAAAATTCCGTGCGCGGCGGATCTCATATCTTCCACAAAAATCGGAAATACATTGGGCACTTTCCGTCAGAGATGTGGTTGCCCTTGGACTGATGCCGTTTGGAAGCCAACTAGATAAAATTACGCCATCTGAAAATGAAAAAATTGACAGGCAAATTGAAAGTTTTCGATTAGAAAAACTATCTCATCGTCCAGCAAATGAGTTGTCAGGCGGTGAATTACAGAGAGTAAATCTAGCGCGGGCATTGGTAGGTGATCCTGAGGTTTTACTTGCAGATGAGCCGGCAGCCGCGCTTGATCCTGGTGTCCAACTTGATGTGATGACCAAGCTTAAAGAAATTGCTGCATCAGATAGGATCGTAATTTTTACAACCCACGAAATACGCCATGCTTTTCGCTTTGCCGATAAAGCTCTCTTATTGGGAGAGCATGGAACCTGTATTGGCTTTGGTGAGCCTCAGTTGGTTTTTAACAATGAAAATTTGCTTCGATGTTTTGGGATCAGGCCGATAGGAGGAGAAATTAAAGAGGGGGTAGATTTTGAAAGGATAATTTCGAGCGATGCCTAATTATCCAAATATTTTTAAGGATCCCCCAGATTCGTTATCATTCCAAAAATTCTTATCTGTCTCACTTGTGTGCCATGTTGCTCTGTTATTAGCGATTTTTGCCAATCACGCATTTAACAAACCGGTTCAAAAAGATACGATCCCGGTTAATTTAGTATTTGAAATACCATCTAACTTTGAGCCCAGTATTCCCAAAAGTTTTGAAACCCAATTTGTGTTGAAAGACCAAGACAAAATTATAACCATGGGGTCTAAGGTTTCCGATGAATTAGCAGAACGCAGATTGACCGAGGCAGTTAGTAGTGTGAAGCCAGGTATAATATTGGAGCAAGCCGAAGTAGAGTTTATTTCTGCTAAGCAAGATGCGGAGCAATTAGCGTCCTCTAAACCAGTGCAGTTTTCACATCCCGCAAAAACACCTGAGGCCCAAAAGAACTTGACTGGGCAAAAAGTAAAATCAACAGAGGTCAAGGTTATTAGTCGAGCCAAAACCTTAAATTTAGATAGCCAGATATTTGTAAAATCAGATCTTCAATCTGAAAGCGTTGATCAAGATGCTTCTGAGAACCGGAGATCTGACATGTTCTCTACAGAACAGCCTTTTAAAAATGACAAGAAATTAGAGAATTATCCATTCTCATCGCAGGAAAATACCCGTAACCAACACGTTAAGCATAAGCCCGTGTCAATACTTTCTAAAAACTCTCCACCAATCTATCCGCGCGCATCAAAACGCTTGGGTGAAGAGGGGGTCGTAAAGGTCCGATTAGATATATCGGTCGTCGGTACAACCACCCATGCAACAATCATACAAACGAGTGGCTTCGAGCGATTAGATAACGCGGCATTGAGAGCAGTAAAAAATTGGAAATTTGAGCCAGCAACAAGGGATGGCCGGCCCATAGAGACCTCCATAGATATACCGGTAAGGTTTAATATCCAGTAACGAGGTCCGGCTAATTATTTTGCTTGTTAGGCGTCGATTTTTAAAGGACCTTTTGGGGTCCCAACACATGCCAGACAAGAGCCATTCTCTACGGCGGCATCAGGCGGTGTTGCATATCCAACATCACCTTCAATAACTGCGGTCAAGCATGTTCCGCAGCTACCGGCTCTGCAACCGGACGCGATGTCCACACCATTTGCTTCGGCTAAATCTAAAATTGTACCGGCTGCTGGTGTCCAGTCAAACGTCTTTCCAGACTTGGCAAATGTTAAAGGTATAGCAGCTGCGGCTTGGCTATCTTCGCCTGCTGCGGGAGGTGGAGCTGCTTTCTTTACTGATGCTGGCCCAAAGGCCTCGTAATGTATGTCGGCTTCCGGTACGCCCCAGGCCTTTAAATCGGCATCTAAGGCATTCATCATGGGGGGAGGGCCACAGAAGTAGTACTCATAATTGTTTGATGGAAGCAATTCTTTGAAAAGTTCTACAGATACTCGAGCATGGTGATCATAATCTTCGCCATGCACATCGTCTTCAGTGGGATCAGAGTAACAAATATTCATGTTAATATTTGGATGGTTCTCTGCAACTTCTCTCAGATGTTGCTTCATTATGTGCCCGGCTTTGTTAGGTGCACCAAAGAAGAACCAAGTCTCACGGTCTGGCTCATGTTCTACGATGTAATTAAGCATGCTTAGAACAGGAGTGATTCCAACTCCTCCGCCTATTAGCACCACTGGACGGCGATGTTGCCTTTGAAGATAAAAGCCTCCATTGGGAGCTCTCACATCAATAATATCGCCCTGTTTAAGAACTTCGTTAACATACGTTGACGAAACACCGGACGGTAATTCAGGCTTGCCTCGGGGTGGCGGTACTTTCTTAACAGTAATCCGGTAGTAATCTCTACCAGGAGCATCAGACAGAGAGTAGCACCTAATCACATCGCTTGCCTGATCAGGGACCTTAAATTTAAAAGTCAAGAATTGGCCTGGCTCGAAGGGTGGAAGAGGGCGACCATCATGGGGCTTTAAATATATCGAGTGGCAATCATCAATCTCGTTAATTTTTTCAGCCACCTCAAATTTTCTAAAACCATTCCAAGTATTTTGGGTTTTTTGAATTTCTTCTGCTCGAGCTTTCTGCAAACTATCTGCTCGTGCTCTGAAAAGCGAGGATTGCTCTTCAAAGTGGCGGGCGAGCTGAAGTTGTTGTCTAACCGACCCATAGATTAAGGTCAGGATATAAATAGCAAGAAGACTAGCTGCAGCAGTGGCTAAATAAGCGGCCATGTTTTCCAACTGTATATCCGCCCAAAAGCTGG
>VMBT01000704.1_pt1 | contig 19791 bp, 19 predicted proteins | sample 4404301 | NCBI WGS metagenome assembly VMBT01 (sample SAMN12238535, study PRJNA552566) | marine metagenome | isolation source: Coastal seawater | place: USA: coastal Georgia, Sapelo Island | collected 2008-08/2009-08
GTTTATCAATGGTCAGCAGAGTCTCTCCTCGTAAATTAGCCTCAATGATGATGGGGGTATGGTTCTTGTCATCTGCTGCCGCTAATTATTTTGCAGGAAAACTTCCTGAATTTTTATATAACTTGGATATTGATTTGTTTATCTTTTTAACCCTTGTTTCTTTTCTGGCAGCAATTATTTTATTTTTTATGGCACCTTTTTTAGAAAAATTAATCCAAGAAAAATGAAAAAGTTTAATGAAGAGGATATCAGTAGATTGATTGAAATGGCCTGGGAGGATCGTACCTCTCTGGATGCTATCAAGCGCACCTATGGTATTGATGAGAGTGAGCTCAAGATCATCATGAAAAATCATCTGAGCATGAATGCATACAAGTTATGGCGTAAAAGAATGAAAAATAGTCATTTAAGGCATGAGTCATTAAGGCCTAAAGGTATTACTCGTGCCTACTGCAGCACTCAATATAAACTTAAAAATTAAATTATTTTAAAAGTACCTCTTGCCAATGCTTGGCACCCTCTTCGTGAATGGATTGACCTGCTGAATCAACCGCCACTGTAACTGGCATATCCTCCACTTCAAACTCATAGATAGCCTCCATGCCCAGCTCAGGAAATGCAATAACTTTAGATTTTTTAATCGCCTGAGAGACAAGATAGGCTGCACCTCCAACTGCGATGAGGTAGGTAGATTGTTTATTTTTTATGAGTTGATTTGTCTCTTTTCCTCGCTCAGCTTTGCCGATCATGCCCATAATCTCATATTTATCTAGCATAAGCTCTGTGTACTTATCCATCCTAGTTGCAGTCGTTGGGCCAGCTGGGCCTACCACCTCATCACCAACGGGATCAACAGGTCCAACGTAATAAATAAATCGATCCTTTAAATTAAGACCATTAGGTAGGCTCTCATTTGTCTCAAAGAGTTGTTTTAATTTCTTATGAGCAGCATCTCTCGCAGTTAAAATAGTTCCTGATAGCAATAAACTCTGCCCAATCTTCCATTCAGCAATATCAGATTTTTTGAGCGTATTTAAATTTACTCGCGTAATCTCTTCTTTTGGTTTCCATGCCTCTTTTGGCCATACATCTAAATTGGGCGGTGCTAAATTAACAGCTCCATTGCCATCTAATTCAAAATGAATATGCCTGTTAGCTGCACAATTAGGGATAATAGCAACGGGTAAAGATGCGGCATGTGTTGGGTAATCTTTAATTTTTACATCGAGTACGGTCGTGAGACCACCCAGTCCTTGAGCACCAATGCCTAGCTTATTAATTTTTTCAAATAACTCAATTCTTAGCTCATCAATACGACTCTTAGGGCCTTTTGAGATAAGCTCATGAATATCTACAGGATCAAATAAGGATTCCTTAGCAAGCAACATCGCCTTATCAGCGGTACCACCCAAACCTATACCCAATACACCAGGTGGGCACCATCCAGCACCCATTTTAGGTATGGTATCTAAAACATAGCTTACCAAGTCATCTGATGGATTTAACATCTTTAATGAGGCTTTGTTCTCTGAGCCACCACCTTTTGCTGCAATACTAACCTCTAACTTATCTCCAGCAACTAAACTTAAATGAGTGATGGCGGGGCTATTGTCTTTTGTGTTTATTCTTTTACCAGCAGGGTCGGCAACAATCGAAGCTCTTAACGGATTGCTTTCATTAAGATAGGCCTTACGAACCCCCTCATTCACCATCTCCTCTAATGTTTGATCTGAGTCCCATTGAACATCCATGCCCTGCTTTATAAATACCGTCACGATGCCGGTATCCTGGCAAAGAGGACGATGACCAAAAGCTGAGAGCTTAGAGCTGGTTAAAATTTGTAGCATGGCATCTTTTGCAGGTGCAGACTCTTCCAAATGATAGGCTTTTGTTAATGCATTTATAAAATCCTCAGAATGATAATAAGAGATGTATTGCAACGATGTGGCAATGGACTCAATAAAATCATCTTTTTTAATAATACTCATTACCTAATATCCGATTTATTGATGGCAATTGAAGGATTAATTTGTTTTCTCAAGATTTTTCCATTTTTAGTTTTTGGAAAATCATTGGCAATGTAGGCAACCTTCGGTGCCTTGTAAGCTGCCAAATTATTTTTTCCAAACTCAACAAGATCATTGGCGGTCATCTTCGAGTTTGGCTTTAATATGACGTAAAGCACAACAAGCAACTTATCCTTGCCTATCTCCTCCCCTATAGCTGCACAATCTGCAACAGCACTATTGGATTTATATACGCGTTCAATTTCATAGGGAGACACTCGGTAACCAAAACTTTTAATGATGTCATCTTTGCGCCCTAAGAACCAAAGATAACCATCTTCATCATAACGTGCGAAATCACCCGTAAAAAACCATCCGTCATGCTTATATTTTTTTGTTTCCTCTTCCATGTTCCAGTATTGTAAAAACAGTCCTGGATCATTTTCAGGGATGCTGATCATGCCCTCTTCACCTTGCCTTACAGGTTTCATTGTCTCTGGATCCAAAAGCTCAATGTTATGGCCTGGCTGTGGAAAACCAGCAGAGCCAGGTCTTATTGGGAAGTGCACTGATTGCGATATGTAGTAGGAAAATTCTGACATACCCACCGCCTCATAAATATCCAGACCAAAACGATCATGCCATTGCTCAAATACCTCATCAGATAAATGTTCGCCTGCACTCATGCAATGTTTTAAGGATGGCACATCATTTTTATTAGCTTTGGTCTTTTGAAGAATCTGCCTGTAGATTGTTGGAACACCAATAAAAATAGTAGCACTATGCTTATCTATTAATTTAATCCACTCATCAGCATCATTTTTTCCTTCATGCACAATAACGGTCTTTCCATAATAGAGAGGATCCATCAATCCCGAACCTAAAACATAGGTCCAGTTGAATTTACCCGTATGAACTATTCGATCATTGGATTCAGAAAACTTAAACCAGAACTCAGACGCCGGCTCTCGACCAAGGAGAGCTCGATGTGCATGTAAAACACCTTTTGGGTAACCGGTTGTACCAGATGTGTAAACAAGATAAGCAGGATCATCAGATAGTGTATTAGGGTTATCAGAAAAAGTTGTGACCTTATTAATCTCCTCATCTAAGCTTTTGACCACCATGGGTCCATCAAATGGCTCAAATTCACCTGATATATAAATAGTTTTTAAGTGCTCTAACTGATCGATCATTGGGATTAAATCTCTCCAGGTCAAAAGATCGGTGACCAGGACGGAAGCTCTTGAATCTTTAGCTAAATAAATAACTTCATTGGGTGTTAAAAGTGTTGAGGTCGGCACGGAAATAAAGCCAGCCTTCATAGCGCCTAAAAAGGCAATGGGGTAATTTAAGGAATTGGGTAATCTCACAAGCACCCTGGATTGTTTTTCCAGATTTAACCTCTTTAAAAGTTCGGCAAATTGATTTGTCTTTTGTGATAATTCACCAAACGATATTTGAGATGTCCCCAAAACATCATCCTCAACAATCATAGCGATATGATCTTGCCTACCTATACTTGCCTGATGGTCACTGCAAGCACAGCCAATGTTAAAAAATTCTGGGATATTCCATACCCAATTAGATTTTTCTTTTAATGCAGTGTTTTCCATTATTCTATTTTTCCGTATGGCCAGTTTTGTCTAATCACTTGTTGTGGCAATTGATTAAGAACGCTCAAAGTAAATTCGATATCTTCATTATTAAGAGCTCTGAGTGCATAGGCACGAAGAAGGGTCTGTAAGGCTTTACCAAACATCGGTGGATCAAGCATCTCACCCTCAAATTTAATGGCACCACCCAAGAGTGCATCAGCATCAATCGCTGCCTTTAAGATTTTAATTTTAAGAGCCACATCGGTAGGTGATGGGGTGTAGGCAACTTTACAAAGATGGATATGCCCTGGATGTATAACTTGCTTGCCGGTTAAACCCATCTCACATTCCCTAACAGCATGTTTATATACAGTCCTAGCCTCATCATCGCCATGAAGGTCTAACCATCTTCTAACGTCATGAGGTTCTAAAAAATCACTCGGCATAATACCTTGACCGATAAGCGTCTCCACCCCACCGATCACACCTTTGCCCGAAATCCTTGCCTCAAACATGAGCTGATTCATAAAATAGAAAAGCTCATCAATCCATCCTACGGGCGTGATATGAATACCCATGGCCTTTGAAAAGTCATGGATACCAAAAACCACATGTTTTACCATTGAATAAGACATGAGTTCTGGAGCGATTTTAAGTGATTTAGGATGCTCAATAATAGGTTGTATGGTTATCTTTGGGTTAAGGTCAATAAGCTCACTGGATAAATTTAAAATCTCCGCAGCACCATAGACCTCACCTGCCTTTGAGAGCATGACTACATCAACGCAATCGGGTAATTTTTTGATTAAATCAATGTCTTTAAAATATTCTTTGGTTCTAAATGAGTTTACGCGAATCGCAATGGTCACATCAGGTCTTGCTTTTCTTAAGGTTGGCAATTCTTTTTCAAGAAGATCACGACTCATTTCCTTTTGACGACAGCCGTCTTCTAAGTCAAAAATGAGTGTGTGAGCTTCAGTTTCATGTGCATGTTTTTTCATGCGCTTCGATGCCGCCTCTAGGTCCTCATAAATACCTAATGACGGTGCATACTTAACGGGTGGGTAATAGAGCTGAATGCCAGGCCAAAGCCCTCCTATTAATTCTGGATCAAGCTCTTTTAGGTTAACTTGTTTGTGATGGTATGATGTGCTTATTGCCAAAATTAGCTCCTGTTAATTTTTTTACTTTTATGTATCAACTGAACTAGGTCAGTATATTTATGGTTATGTTTCTGTGATTCTTGAAGCATAGACCATAAATCATTATCTTCTAGCCCTAAAAACTCCAAGAATAAATCTTTATTTTTTTCTGAGAGATCTTCGTAGCAACAATCGTAAAAATTAGAAAATATTAGATCTAATTCGAGTAGACCTCTTCGACATCGATATTGAACTAAATTTTGTTGGCTCACTTCTCAGTCTCCTTAAGATGAAAAATTTTCTTTAAAACTTTCATGTCTTGCTTCTTATGTTTTAATTGCATCTGTTTAATTTGGCTGATAGCCTTGGATGGGCTTAGACCCTTCGGACAGACATCAGCGCAATTCATGATGTTATGGCATCGATAAAGACGATCTGGATCATCCAGCACCTCCAGGCGATCCTCAGTGGCCTGATCTCTAGAATCCGCTAAAAATCGATAAGCCTGTAAAAGGCCTGCGGGACCAATAAATTTATCTGGTTTCCACCAAAATGATGGGCATGCTGTGGTGCAAGCTCCACATAAGATACATTCATAAAGACCATCTAACTTTTTTCGATCCTCAGGTGATTGCAACCTTTCTTGTTTGGGTGGCTCATCATGATTAACAAGGTAAGGTTTAATCGAATGGTAGTGTTCAAAAAATTGATCCATATCCACCACCAAATCCCTTATCACAGGCAAGCCAGGAACAGGACGAATAACAATGGGATGTTTTAAATCATCAATCTTTGTAATACAGGCAAGGCCATTCTTGCCATTAATATTCATGGCATCCGATCCACACACACCCTCCCTGCAAGACATTCTCATCGACACAGAATCATCTTGGGCTTTAATTTTAATGAGTAAATCCAGTAACATCACATCCGTAGGTGATCGCTCAACTTCATAGTCTTGCATACGAGGTTTTTTATCCTTGTCAGGATCAAAGCGATAAATAGAAATTTTCATATTACTAATAAACCCTTTCTTTTAATGGGAATGACTCAACAGTTAAAGGTTTAAGGTTAACCGGTCGATAACTCATGGTACCGCTAGCCGAATCATACAAAGAATGTTTAAGCCAGTTATTATCATCACGAGAATCAAAATCTTGACGTGAATGTGCGCCCCTACTCTCCTGTCTTGAATGAGCCGCCGTCATGGTGGCTATGGCCACATGAATGAGGTTTTGTAACTCAAGGGCCTCTGTTCGAGCCGTATTAAATACCTTGGAGGTATCCTTGATGGCTAAGTGATCGACACGTTCTTTGATCTTATGTATTTTTTTAACACCTTCCTCTAGCAACTCTGGAAATCTAAAAACACCACAATGTTCTTGCATGGTTCTTCTTAATTCGTTGCCCAAGGACCTTACATCCTCATGATTATCACCTTGCTCAAGGCTATTGAGACGATTGAGCGTTTTATCAGCCACACCCTTAGGTAAATCTTTGAGTTTTTGTTTTGATGAATTCAATACAATATGCTCACCCGCAGCCTTTCCAAAGACCACCAAATCTAATAAAGAGTTTGAGCCTAAACGATTAGCACCGTGCACCGAGATACAAGCACATTCACCAATGGCATAGAAACCATGAATGATCTTGCCATCTAAATCTCGTACCTGACCATTAAGATTGGTCGGGATTCCACCCATCATATAATGCACCGTTGGAACCACAGGTATAGGATCCTCAACAGGGTCTACATTGGCAAATTTAATAGCAATCTGCCTTATACCTGGTAACTTTTCATCAATAAGCTTTTCGCCTAAATGTGATAACGTTAAATGAACGCCGTCCTTATTTAATCCAATGCCACGACCTTCTTTAACCTCGGTGGCAATGGCCCTAGATACCACATCACGACTAGCAAGATCCTTAGCCTTTGGCGCATATCGCTCCATGAACCTCTCACCCTCTGCATTGACTAAATAGCCACCTTCACCTCGCACACCCTCTGTCACTAAAACACCTGCATTTAAAATACCCGTTGGATGAAATTGCCAGAACTCCATATCCTCAAGTGGAATGTTAGCCCTGGCCGCCATACCTAAACCATCACCGGTATTGATATAGGCATTCGTACTGGCTTGAAAAATTCGTCCAGCCCCACCGGTTGCAAAAATAGTATTTTTAGCATGGAAGATCGTTATTTCGCCTGTTTTAAGTTCTAACGCAATCACTCCCAAGACATCACCCCCGCTATTTCTGACCAAATCAAGAGCAATCCACTCGACAAAAAATTGCGTACCAAGCTTTACATTGTTCTGATAGAGGGTATGTAGCATGGCATGGCCTGTTCGATCCGCAACAGCACAAGTTCTAGATATCGATTCTTCACCAAAATTTTTAGTCATGCCCCCGAAAGGCCTTTGATAGATGCGTCCGTCATCATTACGATCAAAAGGCATGCCCATATGCTCTAACTCATAAATAGCCTCAGCTGCATGCTTACACATGAATTCAATCGCATCTTGATCACCTAGGTAATCAGACCCCTTAATGGTGTCATACATGTGCCAAAGCCACTTATCCTCGGTCACATTTGAAAGTGCTGCTGCCACGCCACCTTGCGCTGCAACGGTATGAGAGCGTGTTGGAAAAACCTTGGATAATACGGCCACATTCAACCCAGCTCTTGATAACTGCATTGCACTTCTAAGGCCAGCACCGCCACCGCCTACAATCACAGCATCAAATTGAACATGCTTAATCAATTAAATCCTCCAAATAAAACGTAAGGCAGCCCTATTGCTTGGATTACCACCAACCCTAAAAATAGGATATTCATGAGCTTCCTCAATCCAGGAAAAGAGATGTAATCATCGGTGACATGTTGGACACCGATAAAGGCATGAATCACCATCAAGTAAAAAAATAATATGGTCAGAATCTTCATCCAAACTGGGCTCATTACCTCAAACCACCCTTGATAACCATCCCCCTTAATGCTTATGAGAACAAAGATTAAAAGCAGATAAATAAGCATAAACATGGCAGTGAATCGCTGGTAGATCCACTGGGTCATGCCTCCAAAAGGCCTTTTTAGGCTCATCAAGGTCATAAAATATAAATGATTAAGGTTAATAAAAGGCTGATGATAAGAACCGTTTTGCTTGTGAGTCTCGCAACAATCAGATCATTACCAATCAACATATCTAACAATAAATGTCGGCAGCCTGCGATGAGGTGATGGACGATACCCCATGTTAGGAATAATTTAATGACCTGTATGGGCCATAAATTGAGTAATTCAATCACCTTAAGGTAGCCTTGCTCAGAAAGTATCGATAAACAGAACAGGTAGGTAATCAGGGGTAATAATAAAAAAATAAGGACCCCACTCATACGATGCAGAATCGATACAATCGCTGGCATGGGAAACCGAATGGTGAATAAATTTAAATTTTTGGGTTGCTTTAAAGCCACAAGCTTATGCTGCCTCTCTAACCGCTCTTGCGACCCAGTCAATGAGCCTAGGATCAAACGGTTTTGGTATTAAGTATTCGGGACCAAAAACTAAAGATTCTGTTTGGTATGCCTCCAGTACCTCCTTTGGTACAGGCTCTTTTGCAAGTGATGCCAGTGCTCTAGCTGCAGCAATCAGCATATCATCATTAATTTCTTTCGCTTTGGCATCCAAGGCTCCTCTGAATAAGAAGGGGAAGCCTAGAACGTTATTTACTTGATTAGGAAAGTCTGACCGCCCTGTGGCCATCACAATATCGTCTCGAATGGCTAGTGCTTCAGAGGGAAGTATCTCAGGATCAGGGTTTGCCAAGGCAAAAACAATCGGTTTAGGTGCCATACTGTTAAGATGATCTTTATTGATCAAATTAGGTCCTGAGACACCAATAAAGACATCCGCATTAACCATGGCATCTTCCAATGTATTACATGATGTATTTACAGCAAGATCTTGATTATATTGATTTAAATCTTTTCTATTTGTATTTAAGACGCCCTTTCTATCCACCAACATGACATTTTGGGCACCCATCTTTTTCAGCAGCCTGGCACATGAACATCCTGCAGCACCTGCACCTAAAAAAACGATGTTTACCTTTTCGATCTCCTTCTTTTGAATCTCTAGGGCATTGACAAGCCCAGCTGCCACAATCACGGCAGTACCGTGCTGATCATCATGAAATACAGGGATGTCTAAACGCTTTTTAAGCTCACTCTCAATGTAAAAACAATGTGGTGCAGCAATGTCCTCTAGGTTTATTCCACCAAAGGTGGGAGCAATATTAACAACGGTCTGAATAAATTCATCAGGGTCCTTGCAATTCACCTCGATATCAAAGACATCGATGTCTGCAAAGCGTTTAAATAGTACCCCCTTGCCCTCCATAACAGGTTTTCCGGCAAGCGCCCCCACATCGCCCAACCCTAAAACAGCGGTGCCATCGGTAATCACTGCAACTAAATTACCTTTATTGGTATATCGATAGGCATTCATCGCATCCTTGGCAATCTCTCGAACAGGCTCGGCTACACCTGGCGTATAGGCTAAGGAAAGCTCAGCGGAGGTTGCGCAGGGTTTGGATGATTCCACACTTAACTTTCCTGGTTTAGGAAATTCATGGTAATCAAGCGCGGCTTTAACTTTATCATTCATAACTTAATCCAATTCAGCCCAGTAATAGTGATCTTGGGTAAAGCAAAGTCCGTATCGCCATTCAATTGGCTTTTGGTCATAGGTGAATGCCAAACGCTCTACGGATAACAATGGCGTTTTTTGGTCTACCTTAAGAAGGCTTGCCGACTCCCTGTCGGCTGATACAGCCTTAATTTTTTCTTCAGCACTGATCATTCTGATGCCGTAATCCATCTCGTACATACGGTACATCGAGCCATTTCTCTCTAAAACCTTATCTTCATTTAATCCCCTGAAATAAGATGCTGGAATTTTAATGTGATCAAAAATTAATGGTGTTTTGTTAAAGGTAAGAATCCTTTTAATCGAGATAACGGTTGAATTAGCATTAATTTGAAGGCTTTTTGCTAAATGGTTATTGGCCTTTTCTTTCGTGAAAGAGATGAGTTCGTTATCTAACTTTTCTTTCACCCCTGAGTTGGAAGTGAGCCTTAAAAAGCGAAGTTGTATATTTTCTTCATTATGGGATGCGACAAATGTGCCCTTACCTTGTCTTCTAATTAAGATTCGTTCATCGGTTAACTCATCAATCGCCTTTCTAACAGTCCCTTGACTTACGTCATAAACTTGGGCAAGCTCTATCTCACTGGGAATCGATTGACCTGGATTCCAATCACCCTTCACTAAGCTTTCCGTAATTTTTTTCTTTACTTGTCTATATAACGGTTCCATAACAAACCTCTTTAACTATGTCTTATATATCATATATATGACTTAAAGATAAATCAACCATTTTTTTGTTTATTTTAAAAAATATATAAAATATTGATTTTAAACAAATAAATAATAATTATATAAAAATAAAAAGGTAAGTCTTATATAAGAATAATAAAATAATTTGACATATATTTAACATATGAATAGAATCAAATAATCTTAATTTAAAAAGAAAATAATGGCCAAAAATCATCAATTCAGACCGAGAAGATCCATGCTTTATGTGCCTGGATGTAATCGCCGTTACCTTGAAAAAGCTAAGAGCTTAAATGTGGATTCTGTCATCCTTGATTTAGGTGACCCCATCCTTATCGATGCGAAGGAAATGTCGCGAGACAATGTCGTTGATTTTTTAAATCAAGATTGTTACGGCAAACGTGAAGTGGTCGTACGTGTGAATGACTTTGACTCGCCATGGGGTTTGGATGACATTAAGGCGGTAGCTCATTTAAATCCGGATGCCATTTTATTTCCTAACGTTGAATCACGAGAGCACGTTGAACGAGCCATTAATGAGCTTGATAAGGCAGGTGGGCAAGACGTGCCCATCATGGTGATGATTGAGAGCCCCATCGCTGTGTTACATGCTGAAGAAATTGCAAGCGCATCCGATCGCATCCAATGTATGATTTTGGCGACCTCTGACCTTATCTCCCAGCTTCATGCCAGAAGCACACAAAATCGGGTTGCCATTTTACACAGCCTATCAACCGTCATCCTTGCCGCACGTGCTTATGGTCATGCTGTGGTAGATGGTATCCATAGCAATCTTAAAGATACGGAGTCGTTTGAGTATGCATGTCGAATGGGTCGTGATATGGGGTTTGATGGAAAATCACTAGTTCACCCCGATCAATTACCCTATGCCAATGATGCTTACACGCCTAAGGCAGAAGAGATTGAGCATGCGCAAGCAGTGATCACAGCCCTAGCTGAGGCTAATGCATCAGGTCGTGGGACCGTGGTGGTTAACGATCGCTTGGTTGAACACCACCATGTGCGAGCAGCGGAAAGGTTGCTCAGGCTGAATGAGTTAATCATGGAGCTCAATCATGACTAACCCACGAGGTAATTTTTTAGAGCATTTTAGACAAGGCCAAATTATCCAGCACGCCATTCCTCGCACCATCACCGAGGGAGATAATGCGCTCTACCTATCACTCACTGGGGAAAGGTATCCCCTATTTTGCGCTAACTCATTTGCAAAGCAGTTAGGTTTTAACCAAACACCCATCAATGACTTCCTCCTATTTCATATTGCCTTTGGAAGAACCGTCCATGATATCTCCTTAAATGCGGTTGCAAACCTTGGCTACGCAGAAATTAAATTTTTAAATAGCGTTTATCCAGGTGACACGCTGACAAGCCACTCGGAGGTCATTGGAGTTAAAGAAAATTCTAACAAAACAACCGGTATTGTTTACGTAAAATCAACCACCTTGAATCAAAATAAAGAGGAGGTCATGAGCTGGAAGCGCTGGGTAATGTTGCCAAAACTTGATCCATCCGCACAGATACAAGAGTTTCTGCCTGAAGGCATTCAACCAGAAGTTTCGGTCGATGATATGAGTATTCCTCAATCATTAAACGTTAAACAATTTGACTTTGCCATGACTGGCTCAAATAAAATCTGGGATGACTATGCGGTGGGTGAAGAAATTAACCATGATCGAGGCTTAACGATCGATAATGCGACGCATACGATGGCAACTCATCTCTATCAAAATGATGCCAAGCTTCATTTTAATGCGCACTCGATGAAAGACACGCCCTTCAAGCAAAGATTAGTCTACGGCGGTCATGTCATTTCTTTATGTCGCGCTATTAGTCATGAAGGGCTTGAAAATGCCCTATTAACCACAGCCATTCATGCTGGCACTCACGCAAACCCAACCTTTGCAAGTGACACTATTTTTGCTCGTACCATTGTGAAATCAAAGGACGAGGTACCAAGTCGGCCTGATCTGGGTGTGCTTAGATTAAGGTTGATTGGTTTAAAAAATAAAACATCTCATGCGCTTAAGTCGATTTATCAGGAGGGTTCTAATAATAAAATTTATGACCCCAATGTTGTTTTAGATCTCGACTACAGCGTCGTATTACCTAGAGGAAAATAATATGAGTTTAGTACATCCAAATGATGCTTTGTTTCAGGGTGAGAAACCCTTCCCTGCCATTCCAACCTGCGAACATTTTGCAGGTAGTGAAAAATTAATAACAAAGGCCTTAGCCTTTCAAGATGAATTAGGCCCAATCTTTGATATCACCTGTGATTGCGAGGATGGAGCAGAGGCTGGCCAAGAGCAAGCTCATGCGGAGATGATTGTTAGGGTCTTAAATTCTGAATTAAATGTACATAAAATGGCCGGGGTAAGAGTTCATGACTACAGCCATCCATCATGGAAGCAGGATGTCGATATCATCGTGAAAGGTATTGGTAATATCGTCAGCTACATCACCATTCCAAAATCCACGGAAGCAAGACAAGTTAAAGAGATGGTGAGTTACATTCAGCAGCAGGCCAAAGTAAATAACATTAAGCGTGAGATACCTGTGCATGTGTTGATCGAGACCCATGGTGCGTTAAGGGAGGTGGAAGACATTGCTGCCACAGACTGGGTTCAGGTGCTTGACTTTGGCTTAATGGATTTTGTCAGTGGTCACCACGGTGCGATTCCTGCCTCAGCCATGAGGAGCCCAGGCCAGTTTGAACATCGACTCCTTGCCAGAGCTAAATCACAGGTGGTCGCTACGGCCATTGGTCATGGAGTGATTCCTGCACACAACGTCACACTGGATTTAAAGAATGTTGAGACCACACATAGCGATGCCAAACGTGCACGCCAGGAATTTGGGTTTATGAGGATGTGGAGCATCTACCCTACACAAATTAAAGCCATTGTTGATGCGATGAAACCAGATTTCAGTGAAGTTCAAGATGGCGCTCAAATTTTACTGCAAGCGCAAAAAGCCAATTGGGGACCCATACAGTACGATGGTGAGCTGCATGATCGAGCTACCTATCGATACTTTTGGGAGATTTTACAACGCGCTAAATTATCTGGCATGGATCTTTCAGATGAAATTAACCAAGCTTTTTTTAATTAGGTAAAAAAATGACTCCGGGAAAAAAATTTAGACAAGCCATTACTAAAGAGTCGCCTCTTCAAGTGATTGGTGCCATCAATGCCTATCACGCGAGGTTAGCAGAACGATCAGGTTTCCAAGCGCTCTACCTCTCAGGCGGAGGTGTTGCCGCTGGATCCTTAGGTATCCCAGATTTAGGCATTACGACCTTAGAGGATGTGCTGATTGATATAAGAAGAATCACAGACGTAACCTCACTACCCTTACTCGTTGACATTGATACAGGCTTTGGGGGTGCTTTCAATATTGCAAGAACGATCAAGTCAGTTGAAAAGGCTGGGGCTGCGGCTGTGCATATTGAAGATCAGGTTCAAGCCAAACGGTGTGGTCATCGTCCAAACAAAGCAATTGTGACCCAAGACGAAATGGTCGATCGAGTTAAAGCGGCTGTGGATGCTAAAACTGATCCTGACTTTGTCATCATGGCAAGAACCGATGCCCTTGCCGTAGAGGGTTTAAACTCAGCCATTGATCGAGCATGTGCCTGCGTTGAGGCTGGCGCAGATATGATTTTTCCTGAAGCCATCAATGACCTTGAAACCTATCAAAAATTTACTACCAAGGTGAATGTGCCGGTGCTAGCCAACATCACCGAGTTTGGCGCAACACCGCTCTTTACTACCGAAGAATTAAAGGGTGTAGGTATTTCCATTGTTCTCTATCCACTCAGCGCGTTCAGGGCTATGAATAAAGCCGCCTTAAAAATTTACGAAGGCATTAGGGAGCATGGAACACAAAAAGATTTAATCAATGAGATGCAAACAAGAGAGGAGCTCTATGATTTTCTTAATTATCACGATTACGAAAAAAAATTAGATGCCCTATTCAAAAAAGAATCAAAATAGTTGGAGGAATGAATGACGGAAGTAAAGAAAGTCAAAAAAGGCGTAGCCTTAGCAGGTGTTAATGCAGGTACGTCAGCCATATGTACTGTGGGTCATACAGGCAATGACCTACATTATCGTGGCTACGATATCATCGAATTGGCAGACAAGTGCTCATTTGAAGAGGTTGCCCACTTGCTTATTCATGGTGAACTTCCCAATCAAGCTCAGCTAGATAACTACATTAAAAGACTTAAAACATTAAGAGAGCTCCCTGCATCATTAAAAACAGTTTTGGAGCAAATTCCTAAAGATGCGCACCCTATGGATGTGATGCGTACCGGTTGCTCCATGCTGGGTACACTTGAACCTGAATCGATCGATAGAAATATTGAAGGTACTAAAGAGTTGGCCGATAGGTTAATTTCCTGCTTTGGTTCTATCCTTATCTATTGGTATAAGTTTTCACATGAAGGCAAACGAATTGATCTTAATACTGGCGAAGATAGTATTGCAGGTCATTTCTTGCATCTTCTCCATGAAAAAAAACCTTCGGCCCTACAAGAAAAATCCATGAACGTCTCTCTGGTTTTATATGCCGAGCATGAATTTAATGCCTCAACCTTCACAGGTCGGGTCATAGCAGGTACCCTGTCTGATCTTTATTCGGCCATCACGGGTGCCATTGGTGCACTGAGGGGACCTAAGCATGGCGGAGCGAACGAGGCTGCCATGGAAATCATCGCTAGATACAAAGATGCAGATGATGCTGAGGCAGATATTAGGCAGCGCATGGCAAATAAGGAGATTATTATTGGCTTTGGGCACCCTGTTTACACGATTGGGGATCCACGGAATGAGTGCATTAAAAAGGTCTCACATGACTTATCACAGGATGCAGGCGATATGAATCTCTATAATATTTCTGACCGCATTGAGCACGTCATGTGGGAGGAAAAAAAGATGTTTCCCAATCTAGATTGGTACAGCGCATCTTCATACCACCTCATGGGTATTCCCACAGCTATGTTCACCCCTATCTTTGTCATTTCAAGAACTACGGGATGGGCTGCTCACATCATTGAGCAAAGGATTGACAATAAAATCATTCGTCCTAATGCTGAATACACCGGCCCAGAAAACAGAAGTATCCCACCGATCAATCAACGTTAATTAGCATTTAGGAAATTATATGTCGCACGAAGTAAAACGCTCTAATCAGAATCCAGACCAAGTGTTGGTGGATATCGCAAATTATGTAGATCATTTTGAAATTAAAAGTTCGCTTGCCTATGAAACTGCAAGAAACTGCCTTATTGATACCCTAGGGTGTGGTCTAGAGGCATTAGGCTACCCTGCTTGCACTAAGCTGCTAGGTCCTGTTGTACCTGGCTCTACTGTGCCTAATGGTGCAAGAATTCCAGGAACTGAATATGAGCTCGATCCAATCAATGCGGCCTTTAATATAGGTGCCATGATACGTTGGCTTGATTTTAATGACACCTGGCTAGCAGCAGAGTGGGGTCATCCCTCTGATAACTTAGGCGGTATATTAGCGGTGGCAGATTGGTTATCCAGAACAAGAATTGCTCAAGGAGAAGCACCCTTACTCATGAAGGATGTCCTAACCGCAATGATTAAGGCACATGAAATTCAAGGTGTCATCGCTCTTGAAAATAGTTTTAATCGTGTTGGATTAGATCATGTGGTTCTCGTTAAAGTAGCCTCAACGGCTGTGGTAGCAAAGATGCTTGGAGCATCGAAGGAGCAAATCATTGAGGCACTCTCTAACGCTTGGATTGATGGCCAAAGTTTAAGGACCTATCGTCATGCACCGAATACGGGTTCTAGAAAATCATGGGCTGCTGGCGATGCAACCAGTCGCGCTGTGAGACTTGCGTTGATGACAATGAAGGGCGAGATGGGTTACCCTACCGCACTTACGGCAAAGGGTTGGGGTTTCTATGACGTCTTATTTAAAGGTAATCCATTTAAATTTCAAAGAGACTATGGAAGCTATGTCATGGAGAATGTCTTATTTAAAATTTCATTCCCAGCAGAATTTCATGCGCAAACCGCTGTGGAGTGTGCAATCGCACTCAACCAAACAGAGGTCAGTAAGATAGATAGTGTTGAGAAAATTAATGACATCGATAGGATTGTCATTACCACGCATGAATCAGCAATCAGGATCATTGATAAAACAGGCCCACTTAACAACCCAGCGGATCGTGACCATTGCATCCAATACATGGTTGCCATTGGTTTACTCAAAGGTAATGTGACGGCCAAAGATTATGAGGATGAGGTCGCTCTCGATCCTAGGATTGATCTTATCAGAGATAAAATGCAATGCGTTGAGCTTGAACAATATACCCAAGATTATTTAGATCCAGAGAAACGCTCAATCGCTAATGCAATTCAAATTTTCTATAAAGATGGATCGGTTTCAGAAAATGTTGCCGTCGAGTACCCTATTGGCCATAAACGTCGAAGGGCTGAGGGTATTCCAAAGCTGGTTGAGAAATTTAAAACCAACTTAGCTAGGGTGTTTGATGCTAAAAGATCTCAAACAATTTTAGACATTAGCTTAGATCAAACAAAGCTTGAATCGATGGCCGTTAATGATTACGTTGACCTTTACTGGAAAGGATAATTAAACTTATAAAAATATTTTGTCTTTAGACAAAAAGAGGAGGAAGGATTATGTCGGGAATTGAATCAAACATGCATGAGGATAGGATTTTTAATCCTAGTGAGCAAACCACAAAAAATGCAGCCATTAAAAGTATGGAGAGCTACCATGCGTTATGCAAGGAAGCAGATAATGATTATGAGGGTTTTTGGTCCAAACTTGCCAATGAACTTTTAGATTGGAGTAAACCTTTTAATCGCGTCTTAGATGAATCAAAGGCACCCTTCTACCAATGGTTTAATGATGGTGAACTCAATGCCTCTTACAATTGTATCGACCGACATCTAGAAAAACGTGCCAATAAAACAGCCATTCTATTTGAGGCTGATAATGGTGATGTGACTGAGGTGAGCTACCAAGACCTTTACAACCGCGTATGTCAATTTGCCAATGGTCTAAAAACCCTTCATTTAAATCCTGGCGACAGAGTGGTTATCTACCTGCCTATGGGGATTGAGGCAGTCGTTGCGATGCAGGCTTGTGCTCGACTTGGCCTAACCCATTCTGTGGTCTTCGGTGGCTTTTCAGCGAAGAGTCTTGAGGAGCGTATCCATGACGCTGGGGCTAGAGCTGTGATTACCTCTGATGGGCAATACCGTGGCGGTAAAGCCCTACCGCTTAAGGGAGCTGTCGATGAGGCGCTTTCATCGCCAAAATGCGATTGTGTAGAAAAGGTGATTGTCTTCAAGCGAACCGGAATGGACGTGAACTGGAATGATCGTGATATTGCCTGGGACGATTTAATTAAAGGCCAAGAGTCGCATTGTGAGCCAGTCAATGTCAATGGTGAGCACCCCCTATTCTTACTCTATACCTCAGGCTCAACAGGCAAGCCGAAAGGTGTACAACACTCAACCGCAGGATACCTCCTTCATGCCATGAATACGATGCGCTGGACCTTTGATGCCAATGATAGTGATGTATTTTGGTGTACAGCGGATGTGGGCTGGATTACAGGGCATAGCTACGTAGCCTACGGTCCATTAGCGCTTGGCATTACCCAGGTCGTGTTTGAGGGTGTGCCAACCTATCCGGATGCTGGACGTTTTTGGAGGATGGTTGAAAAACATAAGGTTAGTATTTTCTATACGGCACCTACAGCGATACGATCATTAATTAAAGCATCCGACTCTAATCAAGAGGTACATCCAAAAAGCTTTGATTTATCTTCACTAAGATTATTAGGTTCCGTTGGAGAGCCGATTAATCCTGAAGCGTGGATGTGGTACTACAATGAGGTGGGAAATGAAAAATGCCCCATTATGGATACATTTTGGCAAACCGAGACGGGGGGTCATGTCATCACGCCCTTGCCTGTAACGCCTTTGGTACCTGGCTCTTGCACACTTCCCTTCCCTGGCATTCAAGTGACCGTCGTCGATGAGGCGGGCACAGAAGTTCCTTGGGGAACCGGTGGTTTTCTGGTCATTAAAAAACCATGGCCGTCCATGATAAGGAATATTTACGGCGATCCTGAGCGTTTTAAAACCAGTTACTTCCCTGAAGAATTAGGTGGCAAGCTTTATTTAGCCGGTGACGGAGCCATACGTGATGAGAAAACAGGTTATTTCACCATCATGGGTCGAATCGATGATGTCCTTAACGTTTCAGGTCACCGTATGGGTACCATGGAGATCGAATCCTCTTTGGTTGCGCATGATTTAGTAGCTGAAGCCGCCGTTGTTGGACGTCCTCATGATGTTAAAGGTGAAGCTGTAGTGGCTTTTGTTGTGCTTAAAGGATCACTTCCTGAGGGTGATAAGGCAAAAGAGATTATTAATGAACTACGAAACTGGGTGGGTAAAGATATTGGTCCGATTGCCAAACCTGATGAAATCCGATTTGGTGAAAATCTACCAAAAACGCGATCAGGCAAAATTATGCGTCGCCTATTAAGAACGCTAGCAAAGGGTGAGGAGATCACAGCGGATGTATCCACGCTTGAGAATCCTGCTATCTTGGATCAACTTAAAAAAGTTATTTCATAAACAATAACTTAAAATTGATTCAGGTACTCTTTTATTAGTACAAAAATATTACGTATGTTATACTTTCGCAATATTTTTACTAGGAGTTCCTATGCCACTTAAACCTATTACGTTAAGATTGGATGAAGAAGAATACGAGCAGTTGAAAAAAAATTTGGATGCCTTCGGTGATCCAGATATCAATGTTGCTTTTGTTGTTAGATCGTACATCCGTGATTTAAATCGCTCCCTCCCCCTTCTGGTGAATTCTGGATGGGACTTAAAAAATTACTTTGGCACGATAGGTTCTTGGTTAAAACAGTTTGGCTCCATGAAGGATGCTGACCTGTTCAAGATGATGACCAACCCATGGTCCATGTGGAATACGCCGGGTGACAATGGCGACAATAAAACGGATCCCGATAATAAAAAATAAAATAGCCCTAATGTATACGCCTGACCAACTTAAAATGATGATGGACCTATTCAATAACCCCTTGCTTAAAAAAGGGGCTGATGAATTTTATGCACACCTTCAAAAAGAGGGTCTTGAATCTGCTCGCAAGTTCTGGATGAATTCTAGCTATGCAAACATGTTTCCAGACCAACAATTTATGGAGCGTTTATTCGATTTCTATAAAAATATGGGATTTGTACCTCTCAATCAATATGAGGCGCTTCAAAAAGAAAACATTAAGCTTAAAGATGAAAATCAAAAACTGAATGACCAATTATCTAAATTAAAATCCAAACAATTTGCTGAAGATGTTGCAAAAACACAAGAGACCTTTAAAGATGTTTTAGATAAACAAATGGAAATTAATCGTGAGGTGACTCAGGGATTTTTTAAAGCACTTGATCAATACCAAACGAAAAAAACAAAAAAATAATACATAACACTTGACATATGAAATACTTTTGTAATACTATAAGAATACTCTCATATGTCATTGGAATAGAGTTAGGCTATCTAAGATCATATTGAGA
>VMBT01000705.1_pt1 | contig 19779 bp, 22 predicted proteins | sample 4404301 | NCBI WGS metagenome assembly VMBT01 (sample SAMN12238535, study PRJNA552566) | marine metagenome | isolation source: Coastal seawater | place: USA: coastal Georgia, Sapelo Island | collected 2008-08/2009-08
TAACTCCCTCTACGATCTCAGATCTGGCTCCAATAAAACAATTATCTTCAATGATTGTTGGATTTGCCTGCATTGGTTCAAGTACTCCGCCAATTCCAGCTCCGCCAGAGATATGACAATTTTTCCCCACTTGTGCACAAGATCCAACCGATGCCCAAGTATCTATCATCGTAGCTTCATCAACATATGCCCCAACATTTACAAAGGACGGCATAAGCACAACATTCTTTCCTATAAAAGCTCCGTGTCTAACTACACCATTTGGAACCATTCTAAAGCTTGCTTTTTTATATTCTTCTCTTCCCCATCCGGCAGTTTTACCTTTTACTTTATCCCACCAAGTAGCGTAAGGACCAGCAAGTGTTTGCATTTCATTAGTTTTAAAACTTAATAAAATTGCTTTTTTTATCCATTGATGAACAATCCACTCTGAGCCTTTTTTTTCAGCAACCCTTATTTTTCCTTCATCAGTTAGTTTAATTGTTTGCTTGATCGCTTCTAAAATTTCTTCACTTGCATTCGTATCAACTTGAGATCTATTTTCCCAAGTTTTGTTAATAATTTGTTCTAATTCATTTAAGTTCATTTATATCTCCTAAAAATTTTGAAAGGTTTTCAGTTTGATAATGAACAAAACTACTATCAGATTGTTCTGCTGCCCAAGGCTCATTATTTTTTATCCAAACTGTTTTCATGCCTAATTTAAATGCAGGTTCAAGGTTTCTTGCAATATCTTCAATGAATATACAATATTCTGGTTCTAATCCATATTTTTTTATGATTTTATTATATGGATCCATCAATGGTTTTGGCACATAATTTGAGTCTGTAATATCAAAAATTCCATCAAACAAATTTTCTATACCAATTTTTTTTATGACATTATTTGCATGTGAACGTGAGCCATTAGTAAAAATAAATTTTTTCCCATTTAATTTTGCTATTTCATTTTTTAATTTTAAGTCTTTTTCTAAAAAATCTAAATTTACATCATGAACAAATTCAAGAAATTCCTCTGCATCAATATTATGATTTTTTAACATACCATTAAGCGTGGTATTGTATTTATGAAAATAATTTTTTTGAATTATTCTAGCTTCTTTTATATCTACATTTAGTTTTTTTGAAATAAATGAAGACATCTTTTTATCAACCTGGTCAAAAACTTTAGTTTCCCCAGAATACAGAGTATTATCTAGATCAAATAACCAATATTTAATTTTTTTTAATTCTTTCATTTTCTAATAAGCGTTCCAGCACCCTCATCAGAAAAAATTTCATATAATATTGAATGTACTTTTCTTCCATCAATAATAACCACTCCTTTAACGCCACTTTCTACTGCATTAATAGAATTAAGTAATTTCGGTATCATCCCACCTTGAACAATATTTTTTTCTATTAATTCTTTAGCTTGATTAGGTTTAATTTCATTTATTAATTTTTTGTTTTCATCTAGAACACCCTCAACATCTGTCATAAGTAAAAGCCTTCTAGATTTAATACTTTTTGCTAAAGCTGATGCAGCTGTATCTGCATTAATATTGTATTTTTGATCAGTTAAGTCTTTTCCCATAGGAGAAACAATAGGTATCACTTTGTTGTTAACTAAATTTTCAATCTTTTCGTTTAAAACCTTTTTTGGAGAACCAACAAAACCTAAATCTTTACTTTCTTGTTCAACTATAAAAACATTATTATCACTGACGTTTAATCCTTCAGCTTGACAATTTTTATTTCTTAATTTTTCAACTATTTCATTATTGAATTCTACCAGAGATTTTTCCACAACTTCCATAGTTTGTTTGTCTGTCACTCTCAGTCCATTAATAAATTTACTTTCTAAGTTCAGTTTTGCTAATTCAATTTTAATTCTAGGACCTCCTCCATGAACAACAATAATATTTAGGCCTAATTTATAAAGTATCGTTAGATCTTCTATGAAGTTATTAAATAAACTAGGATCGATTAAAACTTTCCCTCCACATTTAATGACAATCTTATCTTTTTTATACTTATTGATATATTTTTGTACGTTCGAGCTATCCGGTGCTTTTTCAGGCCAAAATTGTTTTAGTTTTATTTGAAATGCTTCTTTTGATTCCATCTAATTCGTTTTAACTTTTGTACTTCTCATGATGAACCATTGTTGAGCAATTGTTAGAATATTATTAATTGTCCAATAAACAACTAATCCAGATGGAAAAGGCGCAAGGATCACAGTTAAAAATATTGGAAAGAACATAAAAATTTTTGCTTGTATAGGATCAGTTGGTGCGGGATTTAATTTTTGCTGAATAAACATAGTTAAACCCATTAAAATTGGCCACACACCTATAATTAAAAAATTAGGTGGATCCCAAGGAATAAGACCAAATAAATTAAATATTGAAGTTGGATCTTGCGCAGACAAATCTTTGATCCATCCAAAAAAAGGCTGATGCCTCATCTCAAGAGATATAAAAAGCATTTTGTAGATTGCAAAAAAGAATGGAATTTGTATTAGTACGGGCAAACAACCGGATGCAGGATTTATTTGCTCTTTTTTATATAATGCCATTATTGCTTGTTGAAGTTTTACTTTGTCGTCTTTATGCAAATCTTTTAATCTAGTCATTTCTGGTTGAAGTACCTTCATCTTTGCCATTGATTTGAATGAGTAGTTTGCCAGTGGAAAGAAAACTATTCTTATAATCAATGTAATTAAAATTATAGCTATTCCAAAATTTCCAGTTAATTTAAAAAAGTAGTCTGCGGCAAAAAATAGAGGTTTTGTAAAAAAGTAAAACCAACCCCAGTCAATTATTAAATCTAATTTTTTAATTTTTTCTTTTTCTGCATAAGCATCGATAGTTTGGACCTCTTTTGCAGCTACAAAAATTTTTACTTCTGTGTTTGATTTAGAAGAAGGCTCAACAATTTTAGGTTCGTTAAGTAAAAAATTTGCTTTATAAGCATCTTTATATAGGAATGTTGACTTAAATGATTGCCCATTTTCTGGAACAAGAGCCGTCATCCAGTATTTATCTGTAATGCCAATCCATCCTTCATTTGCCTCTCTAGTAATTTTTTTTTCCTCAATGTCTTTATAATCATCTTCTTTTAATTCATCATTTAGTACAGCTATAAATCCTTCATGAAGAATAAAAAAACCTTGTAAATCTTTAGGAGTGTTGTTCCTTGTTATTTGAGCGTATGGATATAATTCAACTGGGTTAGAGGAATTATTTTCTACTTCTTGGTAAATTTTAAAAAGATAGTTATTGTCTATCTCAATTTTTTTTCTAAATACAAGATTAGAGTTATTGGCCCACTCTAGGGTTACAGGGTTATTAGGTGATAAGATTTTATTTTCTTTAATTGTCCACTTACTTTTATTATTTGGCACTTCTATTTTATTACCTACACTAGCCCATCCAGATTCAATAAAATATCCGTCTTCAGTTTCTTTAGGACTTAAAAAGGTTACCTGGCCATCTGAGTCTAGACTTTCTTTATAATTTTTAAATGAAAGGTCATCAATTATACCTCCCTCTAAGGAGATTGACCCTATAACTTTGTTATTCTCTAATTTTATACGATTAGTTTTTTGAATTGACTCTTCCCTCGATATCTTTTTTTCAATTACCGGCTCATTAATATTTGGAGTGATACCATTATCCTCAGATTTAATTTTTGAATTAGAATTTTCTGATGTTTGAATTTTATTTTGTTCCAAAGGCTTCGGCGGATCAACAAAAGCAGACCAAAAAAGCAAAACCGACATTGATAATGCCACTGCTATAAAAACATTTTTATTATCCATCTATTATGTCCTTTTTGATTTGATAGTTGATTTTGGAACTAAATCTATTCCGTGGCCACCACCTAAAAATTTAATGGGATGACATTTTAAAATTCTTTTTAGACCTAAGAAACTTCCTTTTACTGAACCAAATGTGTTTACGGACTCTTGAAAATATTCAGAACATGTGGGCAGGTATCTACATTTTGTTCCAAGCAAAGGAGAAACGAAGAAACTATAAAATTTAATTAAATTAGATATTATTAGAGTAAAAAAAAATGAAATAATTAAACTAAAATCTTTTAAAGCTTTTTTGCATTTCTGAATAAAGAATTTCATGATTTTTTTCATATGCTTTGGATTTTCCAAAAACTATATAAGTATAATTGGTATTAATTGCACCTTTTATTTTTAAAAGCTTGTGTACTATTGCTCTTAATTTTCGTCTAATTTTGTTTCTTTTTACTGCATTGCCTATTTTTTTTTTCATAACAAAACTTATAAAAAGAATTTTATTATTTTTTTTTGGCAAAAAATCTTTTGCTGCAAATATTGAAAAAAAATCAGTATGAATTTTTTTTTCTTTTAAGGTTTGTCGAAAGTGATTATTTTTTTTAAGACTTTCAAGCTTAATCATTAAAATTAAGTTGATATAGTTTTTCTTCCCTTAGCTCTTCTTCTGGCAATTAACTTTCTACCACCTTTAGTAGCCATTCTTGATCTAAAGCCGTGTCTTCTTTTTCTTACAAGTTTGCTTGGTTGATATGTTCTTTTCATAAAATATTTTTAGTTATATAGTTAAATACCTTGAATAAGTACAGCATTAAATTGTTTTTATGAATTCTAAGATTAAAATTATTATTGGGTTTACTTATTTATTGTGTCTATCACTTTTATTGTATTACATTTTTAGTAAATATGACCTTAAAGATTTAATAGATATTAATTTTTTAAAAGATAATCAAAAAATATTTATTAAATTTAAAGAGCAAAATATTTTTATAGTCTCCTTAATTTTTTTCTTTTTTTCAATTATTTGGGTATTACTTTTAGGAGTCGGTTCACTTATCGCTATAGCTGGTGGATTTATATTTGGGAAATGGTTAGGAACTTTTTTAGTTCTATTCTCATTAACTATAGGCGCAACTTTTTTATATGCTTTAGGATTATTATTTTTTAAAGAGTTAATTGAGTCAAAATTATCTTCTAAACTTGGAAAGTTTAAAGATTTATTTAATAAAAATGAAACTTTATATTTCATTTTGTATAGATTGTCCGGTGGAGGTGGCTTGCCATTTCCATTACAAAATTTACTACCAGTTATTTTTAGTATGAGAATTAAGAATTATTTTATTGCTACTTTAATTGGGCTTTTACCCGCGGCTTTTATTTTAGCCTCAATAGGTTCTGGCATAGATAAATTTTTAATTAAAGATAGTTTAGACTGGGGCGGCTTGCTGATGGATCCAGAAATATATTTCCCAATCTTAGGTTTTATTTTAATTTTTATTGTTGGAATCTTTATAAAAAGAAAATTTTTTAATAAAAACTAATTATTTATTTCAATGAAAAATGATAATAAAAAAAAAGAGATTTATTTTTGGTTATTATGGCTTGTACTAGTTATATTATGGGATTATGGTTTTCCCGCCGCAAAGCCTTTTTTTGATGTTTTGGTAGCTGTAATATTATCTCTAATTTTTATTTTAATAAAAAAAAAATAACTTGGTGCCCATAGCCTGAATCGAACAGGCGACCTTTTCCTTACCATGGAAATGCTCTTCCTACTGAGCTATATGGGCTTTTTTAATTAGTAAAAATTTATACATTATTAGAGACTTGCATATTATCAATCTACAAAGTAAAATTGAAATATTAATGCAGGAGTCAAAATGGGTATTCACTACGACTACAAATCTACTAGAGGCGAAAAAGCTATGAAAAAGGAAGCCAAAAGAAAAGCTCGTATTGAAGAGAGAAGAGCGAGAAAATCTAATGAGTCATCATCAAGCAATGAAACAAAGATGCATGATATCGACAAACCTATAACTCTTGAAGATCTAACTAATCCTGATAAAGATTAATTTTAATGATTAAAGATCGGGTAAAGAAAGATGCTCGACTTGTCAAAAGGGAAATTGCATTAAGATTAAATTTAAAAAAAAGAAAAAAGTTTAAAGAAAAAAAGATAGAAGAAAAGAATGAGCGTTTTATCAGACAAGTGGATTAAAACTATGGCTACTAAGAGTGGTATGATCAAGCCATTTGTCTCAAAACAAGTTAGAAAAGGAAAAATATCTTTTGGACTTTCTTCTTATGGTTATGACGCTCGGGTTTCAAATGAATTTAAAATATTTACCAACGTTAATTCAGGAATAGTGGATCCAAAAGTTTTTAAAAAAGAGAGTTTTGTAACTAAAATTGGAAAAGAATGCATCATTCCACCTAATTCTTTTGCGTTAGCAAGAACTATGGAATATTTTAAAATTCCCGAGGATGTTCTTGTCATTTGCCTTGGTAAATCTACTTATGCGAGATGTGGTATTATAGTAAATGTTACTCCGTTAGAACCTGGTTGGGAAGGTCATGTAACGCTAGAGTTTTCAAATACTACTCCCTTACCAGCAAAAATTTATGCGAACGAAGGTGTTGCTCAGTTTGTCTTTATAAAGGGAAATGAAAAGCCCCAAGTAACTTATGCTAATAGAAAAGGCAAATATATGAAACAAAAAGGGGTTACTTTACCTAAAGTATAAGTTTTATATTTGATGCAAAAACTTATCATCAAAGGAAAAAAAAAACTTTCTGGATCCATTACTATTTCTGGTTCTAAAAACGCTTCTCTACCGATCTTAGCTGCAACAATTTTAAATAATAACAAAACCACACTTAAGAATATTCCTTTTGTAAAAGATGTTTCCACAATGATAGAACTTTTAAAATTTGTGGGGTTAAAAATAAAAGCTGATCTAAGTAAAAAAAAATTAATTATTTATTCAAATAAAAATTTAAAAACTATAGCACCTTATAAATTATTAAAAACTATGAGAGCAGGTGTTTTAGTTTTAGGACCATTATTAGCTAAATTTAAAAAAGCAAAAGTTTCACTTCCAGGCGGATGTGCAATAGGCACAAGACCAGTTAATCTACATTTATTCGCATTGGAAAAACTTGGTGCCAAAATTAAAATTAAAAATGGGTATATCTATGCAACTGCAAAAAATGGCTTAAAAGGAAATAAAATTCGATTTCCTTCTATCTCTGTAGGTGCCACAGAAAATGCAATCCTTGCGGCTGTAAGTGCAAAAGGTGAAACAATTTTATCGAATTGTGCAATCGAGCCAGAAATTCAAGACATGATAATTTTTTTAAAAAAAATGGGTTGCAATATTAGCTTCACAGGTAATAGAAAAATTAGAATTATTGGAGTAAAAGAATTTAAACCTTTAGACCATGAAATTATTTTTGATAGAATAGAACTTGGAACCTATATAATTGCTGGTGCACTCGCAGGAAATAGAATTAATATTTTAAAAGTTCAACCCACAATTATTAAAACAGAGTTAAGGTTATTAAAAAAAATGGGAGTGAAGATGAAAGTAGAAAAAAACAAGATAACTGTTTTTGAAACTAAGAATTTAAAAAAAATTAATATTAAGACTGAACCTTACCCAGGCTTTCCAACAGATTTACAAGCTCAAATAATGGTCTTAATGTCTAAAGCAAAAGGTGTTTCAAAAATAAAAGAGGAAATATTTGAAAATAGATTTATGCACGTTCCAGAACTTAGACGGATGGGGGCAAAAATTACCATAAAAAATAATGAGGCAACAATTGATGGTCCAGTTAATTTATCTGGAGCAGAGGTTATGGCAACTGATTTAAGAGCTTCTGTAAGTTTAGTTTTAGCTGCTTTAGCTGCTGACAATCGAACTATAATCAATAGAGTTTATCATCTTGATAGAGGTTATGAAAATTTAGAAAGAAAACTAAAAAACTGTAAAGCCAATATTCAAAGGGTTTAAAATGAAAGTGACAAATTTAAAACTTTTAGCAACTTCTGATAGTGATTTAAGAGTAATTTCAGCTCATCTCCAAGATGCGATTGTCTATACAAAAGATATTGCAAATTTAAGAAGAAATAGAATTTTCTTAATTCAATTAAATAGGTTTATGTGGGAGGATGTAGAAAAAGGTGTATTTAGAAAAAATAAAAGAATTCGAACTGTGTTAAAATTTGATAATGTTATTAACGTTGTTTCAAAAAATATTGATGTAGGTAAGAAAGATAATTTTCTTGATTTTTTGACTATTGAAAGCAATTTGTTGCCTGATAAAAGCTATGAAATTAAATTAATTTTTTCTGGGGACTCAATAATTAAAATTAATGCTGAGGTTATAGATGTCACTCTAGATGATCAAGGTATGCCTTGGGAGAGCAAAACAACACCAAAACACGAATTTTAAAATGTTAAAAATACTTAAAGCGAACAAAAAAAATTTTTTAGAAAAACTAGAATTAGTTTTACAAAAAAGAACAGCTAAAAACAGTAATTTAGACTTAAAAGTTAAAACAATTATAAATGATGTAAAAAGAAATAAAGATAAGGCTTTAATAAAGTATGAAAAAAAATATTCTAAAATTAAAAATATTTCATTAACTAGGTTAAAATTTACTAATTTAGAAAAAAAAAAAATAATAAAAAAATTAGATAAAAAAACAAAAAACGCAATTAATTTAGCATTTAACAGAATCTTAAACTTTCATAAAAAACAAAAATTACAAACTTTTTCTTACAAAGACAGTTTCAATAACCAGTTATCTTATAAAAACAATGCAATTAATAAGATAGGAGTATATGTTCCAGGTGGATTAGCGAGTTACCCCAGCTCAGTATTAATGAATTGCATACCAGCTTTAGTTGCAGGTTCAAAAGAAATTTATATGGCAACACCTTCAATGGACAACAAATATAATCCAGCAGTAATTTATGCTGCACAAAAATGTAAAGTTAAAGAAATTTATAAAATTGGAGGAGCGCAAGCAATTGCAGCAATGGCATATGGTACTCAGACAATTAAGAAAGTAGATAAAATCGTAGGTCCTGGAAATGCATATGTAGCTATGGCAAAAAAAATTGTATTCGGAGATGTAGGAATTGATATGATTGCTGGACCATCTGAAGTCACTATAGTTGCAGATAAATTTTCAAACCCAAAATGGATTGCTGCAGATTTAATCGCCCAAGCAGAGCATGATGAAACATCGCAATCAATACTATTGGCAGACAATTTAGAATTATTAAAAAAAGTAAATTTTGAACTAGAAGAACAGGTAAAAAATCTACCAAAAAAAATTATAGCTTCTAAGAGTTTAAAAAATTATGGGATAGCTATTTTAGTTAAAAGCAAAACAACATTAGTTAATATAATCAATTTAATTGCCCCAGAACATTTAGAAATATTTCTTAAAAAATCAAAAAATATTTTAAATAAGATTGAGAATGCTGGATCTATTTTTTTAGGCCCATATTCTCCGGAAGCAACAGGTGATTATTTAGCTGGACCTAATCATGTCTTACCTACATCAGGATCAGCAAGATTTTCATCCGGACTTTCAGTTTATGATTTTTTAAAAAGAAGATCGATTATTAAAATGAGCAAAACAGGTATTGAAAGATTAGGTTTATCAGTTATAAATCTAGCAAATTATGAAAATCTTGAAGGACATGCGAATTCTATTAAAATAAGATTAAACAAAAAAGGAAAATAATTGGCCAAACAAGAAACACTAGAATTTAAGGGAAAAGTAACTGAACTTTTACCTAACGCGATGTTTAGAGTTAAATTAGAAAACAACCACGAGATTTTAGCCCACACGGCTGGAAAATTAAGAAAGAATAGAATAAGAGTTTTGGCGGGCGATCAAGTAATGGTAGAAATGACACCTTACGATTTAACTAAAGGTAGAATTACTTTTAGATTTTAGGCCTTGTAGCTCAGTAGTAGAGCAGTACCCTGAAAAGGTATGTGTCGTAAGTGCGATTCTTACCAAGGCCACCACCTCTTTTTACTTTTTATAAATATCCTAAGCAGTAATATGGCATATGGACAGTCGAATAGGAATTTTTTGGTTAAGAGAAGATTTTAGATTAACAAGAAATGATGCGCTAGCTTATGCATCTCAAAATCACGAGAAAGTAATAACAATTTATTTTTACAAAAAAAAGCTTTTTGAAGATAGACGTGCCCAAAAGTGGTGGTTATTTAAATCTTTAGAAAATTTTAAAAATGATTTGGATAAAAAAAATATTAATCTAGAAATTATAGAATGTGAGAGCTATCAAGAGGGTTTTAAAACTATTTTAAATCAAAAAAACTTTTCTATTTATTGGAATAAAATTTATGAACCCAATTATTTAAATTTTGATCAAAAAATTTCAAAGTTGTTATTAGAAAATAAAATTGAATACAAGATATTTAAAGGAAATTTATTAAATGAAGCTAATGAAATAAAAAAAAATGATGGAACACCTTTTAAGGTTTTTACACCTTTTTGGAAAACAGCAGAAAAATATTATTTAGATAAAGATCATCATAAAAAAAATAATGTAAAATCTAAGCCTTCAAAAACAAATTTTTTTAAAAATTCAATTAAAATAAGTAATGTTTTACCTAAAATTAAATGGTACCCAAAATTTGAGAAATATTGGAAACCATCTGAGTCAGAGGCATTATTAAATATAAGAGAGTTTATTAAAAATGAAATATCCGATTATGGTTCTAATCGTGATATTCCAGGCGTGAAAGGAACTTCTAAAATTTCTCCATATTTAGCATTTGGACAAATTCATGTTGAAACCATCTGGGAAGAAACACAAAAAATAGAAAGAAAAAGTAATGGGTATAGAAAATATATTAACGAGTTAGGTTGGAGAGAATTTAGTCATAGTTTAATAAATTATTTTCCTCAAATGTTAAAAGGAAATTTAAGAAAAGAGTTTGATAAATTTCCATGGCAAAATAATAAAAAACATTTGAACGCATGGAAACAAGGCTTGACCGGATATCCCATAGTAGATGCAGGTATGCGAGAACTATATGAAACTGGCTGGATGCATAATCGAGTGCGTATGATTACTGCTTCATTTTTAGTTAAACATCTTAGAATTAATTGGACAGAAGGAGAAAAATTTTTTAGAGATTCTTTGCTTGATTTTAACGAAGCCAATAATGTTGCTGGTTGGCAGTGGGTAGCTGGATGCGGAGCGGATGCTGCTCCTTATTTTAGAATTTTTAATCCTATTTTGCAGGGAGAAAAATTTGATCCAGAGGGCAATTACGTAAAAAAATGGGTACCAGAAATTTCAAATCTACCCAAAGAATTTCTGCACAAACCATGGGAGTTAAATATAAGTATTAAGGGATTTGAGCTTGGAAAAACTTATCCAAAGCCGATAGTGATTCATGAAGAAGCAAGAAATGAAGCGTTAAAAGCTTTTAAATCTATAAAAAAATAATTACAAATTAGCTCCACAACAGTTCTTAAATTTTTTCCCCGTTGCTTCACATTTCTCGTTTCTTTGAATTTTTTGGCCTCTCATTGTTTTTAAAAGACATTGTTCAGGAATTTTAGATTGTGTTTTATTTTCAACTTTTTTTTCTTGAGAAACGATAATGTTTAAGTTGAGCATAAATTTAATTACATCTATCTTTATTTTCTCAAGCAGACCTTCAAATAGTGAAAAAGCTTCTTTTTTAAATTCAGAAAGAGGATCTTTTTGGCCATAACTTCTCAGACCAATTACTTGACGGAGTTGCTCTAAATACTGCAGGTGAGATCTCCAGGAAAAATCAATTATTTGTAAAAATATTCTCTTTTCAATATCATTATTTTCATTTACTCCTACTAGACTTATTCTTTCTTTATGTTTTGAATTAAAGAGATTTTGAATTTTTTCTTTAAATTGATCATCGTCATTGTTAGCTAGATTAATTAATTCATCATCACTAATAACGTTACCAGAGATATTTTTAATACTACTAAGAAATATATTTTTATCATTTGTAGTTTGGTAAATTTTTTTAACTTTTAACAAGTCATCAATAACCTCATCCAAAAATGACTTTAGAGTATCCGCTATATCTGTACTTTTTAATATTTTTAATCTTTGAGAAAAAATTACTTGTCTTTGATCATTCATTACATCATCAAATTTTATTAAAGTTTTTCTAATATCAAAGTTTCTTCCCTCAACTCTTTGTTGTGCTCTTTCCATAGCTTTGTTGATCCATGGATGATCAATAGACTCATTTTCTTTAAGACCCAGTTTTTTTAACATTCCATCAATTGAATTTGCGCCAAATATTCTCATTAATTCATCTTCAAGACTTATGTAAAAAATAGAACTTCCAGGATCACCCTGCCTTCCTGATCTACCTCTTAATTGATTATCTATTCTTCTACTTTCATGTCTTTCTGTTCCAATAATAAATAAACCGCCAAGAGATTTAACTTTATTTTTATCTTCTAAGATTTGTTCAGAATTTTTTTGGTTATCATCATCTTTAAAATCTTTATTTCCACCAAGCTGAATGTCGGTTCCTCTTCCAGCCATATTTGTTGCAATGGTGATTGCTCCAATTTTACCAGCTTCAGCAACTATTTTAGCTTCTTTTTCATGTTGTTTAGCATTTAGAACACTATGCTTAATTTTTTTTTCGTTAAGGTTTTTTGAAATTTTCTCTGATTTTTCTATACTTGTCGTACCAACCAATACAGGCTGTCCTGTAGAATGACATTCAATTATTTTATTTGTGATAGCTAAATATTTTTCTTTCTCAGTTCTAAATATTTGATCATTATAATCTTTCCTTATCATTGGCCTATTAGTTGGAATAGCCACAACATTTAGTTTATAAATATCAAAAAATTCTTCTGCCTCAGTTAATGCTGTTCCTGTCATTCCAGATAATTTTTTATATAACCTAAAATAATTTTGATAAGTTATTGATGCTAGTGTTTGATTCTCCTCTTGAATTTCAACATTTTCTTTAGCCTCAATAGATTGATGTAATCCATCTGAAAATCTCCTTCCACCCAAAACTCTTCCAGTAAATTCATCAATGATCTGAACTCTATTTTCTCTAACAATGTAATCGACATCTTTATTGAATAAAAAATTTGCTTTTAACGCTTGATTTACGTGGTGGACTAAATTTAAATTTTCAGGGTCATAAAAATTATTATTTTTTAAAATTCCTTCATGAATTGCTAATTTTTCTATTTTATCAATACCTACATCAGTTAAAATTGCATTTTTATTTTTTTCATCGATTTCATAATCAGTTTTTTGTAGTTTGTTTATAAATTTATTAGCTAAAATATAAAAATTACTTTTATCTTCACTTCTGCCTGAAATAATTAAAGGAGTTCTAGACTCATCAATCAAGATACTATCTACTTCATCAACTATACAATAATAATGATCTCGCTGTACCATTTCAGCAAGATCGTATTTCATGTTATCTCTTAAATAATCAAAACCAAGTTCATTATTAGTTGCGTACGTAATATCACAATTATAATTTTTCTTTCTTTCTTCGTCTTCTAATTCATTAGTTATGCATCCAGTAGATAATCCTGTAAAATTAAAAACTTTACCCATCCATCCCGAGTCTCTTTTTGCAAGATAATCATTAACTGTTACCACATGAACTCCTTTACCGGCTAAAGCATTCAAGTAAGCAGGTAAAGTAGAAACTAAAGTTTTTCCTTCTCCAGTTTTCATTTCTGCAATTTTACCTTCATGTAAAAAAATACCGCCAATTAACTGGACGTCGTAATGACGTTCATTAAGAACTCTTTTTGCTGATTCTCTTACCAAAGCAAAAGCTTCTGGTATTATAGAGTCAATTTTTCTTCCTTCTTGAATATTTTTTTTTAACAAAAAGGTTTTTTCTTTAAATTCCTCATCTTTTAAAGCTTTAAAATTGACCTCTTGATTATTTATTGCTTCGATAAGTGGCTTTATCCTGTCTAATTCTTTTTGATTGCCAGTTTTAAAAATTTTATTTAATGCTCTCGTTATTAAATTCATATTAGCAGGTTAGTAACTTTATTATTACACTCTATATATGTATTTAAATTTAAAATTAAACAGTAATTATGACTATAAATTTTTTTAGTAGAGATAAAAAAATATCAAAAATGGGTGATTTTCAAGAAGTCAAACATATTGAAGGTTTACAAGTCTCATCTGTTTCTGCTGATTTGTATAAAAATGGCAGAGATGATTTATCTCTATTTTATTTTCCAGATGGTGCAAATTATGCAGTTGCCTATACACAAAATTCTGTTGTCTCTGAGTCCATAACTTGGAATAGAGAAAATACAAAAAATAATATTAAAGCTTTAATTGTTAACACCAAGAATGCAAATACCTTTACTGGTGATCAAGGAATTAAAGGGTTGGACGAAATTGCAAAAAATTTGGTGGAAAATCTAAAAAAAATCGAAATAGAAAATGGTTATGAAAAAACAAAAATAAAAGATTTATTATTTGCCTCAACCGGAGTTATTGGAGAGAAATTTCCTGTAGAAAAAATAAATAAAAATATAACTAATTTAGTTTCTAATTTGAGAATTAATCAAAATAAATTGATTTGGATGAAAGTAGCTTCAGCCATAATGACTACAGATACAAGACCAAAAGTTGCTTTCACGGAAATTAAATTAGGTGACAAAAAAGTTAGAATTGCAGGAATAGCAAAAGGTTCAGGAATGATAGCTCCAAATTTAGCAACTATGTTTTCATTCATATTTACTGATGCAGATATTTCCTCAGTAAACTTAAATAAATATTTAAATAAAGTTTTAGCAAACACGTTCAACGCTATTACAATTGATAGTGATACTTCTACGAATGATATGGTGGCAATATTTGCAACCAAAAAAGTAAAAAATAAAAATCTTAATGACATCTCAAGCAAAGAATTTTTAAAATTTGAGAAAGCTTTAAAAACAGTTTGTTTAGATTTAGCCAAGCAAATAGTTGTAGATGGAGAGGGAGCCAAAAAATTTATTACTGTAAAAGTGATTAATTCAAAGACGAAAGAAAGAGCAAAAAAAATTGCTTTTGCTATTGCTAATTCACCATTAGTTAAAACGGCCGTAGCTGGTGAAGATCCAAACTGGGGAAGAATTTTAATGGGAGTAGGAAAATCTGGAGAAAAAGTTGATCAGAAAAAATTAATTATTAAGATTGGAGATTTTATTGTGGCTGAAAAAGGAAAAATTTCTCCAACTTATAATGAAGAAAAATTACAAGAGTATATGAAATGGGACTCAATTTATATTGAAGTTGATTTGAGACAAGGCAGGGATGAATTTGAATGTTATACCTGCGATTTTACTCATGATTACATTGATATCAATGCCCACTATAGAAGAAGCTAGAGTTGAAAAAAAATAATTAATAACTAACTATTCAATTAATGATCAAATACCTTTTGAAGTGCAAAGATAATCATGAATTTGAAAGTTGGTTTTCAGACTCACTTGAATATGAAAAGTTAAAAAAGAAAAAATTAATTGAGTGCATTTTTTGTAAAACCAAGGATGTAGATAAATCTATAATGTCACCTAATGTATTATCTAAAAATTCAATAGAAATTAAAAATAACAATAAAGAATTTGCTAAATTTAAAAAAAATTTATTAAAAGTTAAAAAATATATTGAAAAAAATTTTGAGTTTGTTGGAGATAGATTTCCAAGAGAAGTTAGAGAGATTTATTATGATAATAAAAAAAACAAAAATATCTATGGAACAGCTAGTTTAAAAGAGAGGTTAGAATTAGAAGAAGAAGGGATAGAGCTGGCAAGCATTCCCTGGATTGATAGTAATAAAGATAATTAGTTTTTTTTTGAAGTAATTATATAATTAACAGATACATCCTTTGACCGTTTCCATTCTTGAAAAATAGGATTAAAACTTAGTCCTGTTAAATTAGTTATCGAAAAATTAAGATCTGTAAGTTTTTTTTCAAGCTCTTCTGGTTTAATAAACTTGTTCCAGTCATGGGTTCCAATTGGTAACCATCGTAATATATACTCGGCTCCAATAATAGCTTTGACATAAGAGGTAAGAGTTCGATTAATGGTTGCTGTGAACATAATTCCTGTCGGCTTTAAAAGTTCAAAACAAGATTTCAAATAAAGATCTAAGTCTTCTACATGTTCAACAACTTCTAAATTTAAAATTATATCAAATTTATTTCTATCTTTTAATTTTTCAGGTTCTGAATTTATATAATTAATCTTTAAATTATTCTTTTTCGCATGTAATTTTGCTATTTCAATATTTTTATGTGAAGCATCTATACCTGTAACAGAAGCTCCTAATCTTGCCATTGGCTCACTAATTAATCCTCCTCCACAACCAATATCTAAAATATTTATATTTTTTAAAGGGGCAATTTTATTTAAATCTAGTCCAAAATGCTTTGAGCAAACATCTAAAATGTATTCAATTCTTGTTGGATTAAACATATGTAGAGGTTTAAATTTTCCATTAATATCCCACCACTCGTCAGCCATCTTCGTGAACTTTGCAATTTCATCTTTATTTATTGTACTCATTAATCTATCTTACAAATTCTTGTTAATTTACTAAATTAAGATATTTATATCTAAAAATAAAATTTTAAATATGGCAAAAATAGTCGTTAAATTTGGTGGCACTTCTGTTGGCAGCGTAGAAAAAATTATATCTGTCGCAAAGATTTTAAAAAAAAAATTCTTAAAAGGAGATAAAATTATTGCTGTAGTCTCTGCAATGGCGGGAAAAACTAATGAATTAATAAAACATTCTGAACAAATTAGTAAGAATTTCAACAAAAGAGAATTAGATGTTTTATTAGCATCTGGAGAACAGGTCACTTCAGCTTTACTAGCAGGAGCATTGAATAACTTAGGTATTAAGTCAAAAAGTTTTATGGGTTGGCAAATACCTATTTTGACAAGTGGTGAACATAATAATTCTAGAATTATAAATATGAATATAGATAAAATTAATAATTTCTTAACAAATAAAGGGATAGCTATAATTCCAGGGTTCCAGGGAATATCTGAGCAAGGAGATATAACAACCATTGGAAGAGGTGGGTCTGATGCCACAGCTGTTGCCATAGCAAAAATATTTAAAACAGATTTTTGTGAAATTTATACCGATGTAGAAGGCGTTTATTCCACTGACCCAAGGTATTTTCCAAAAGCAAAAAAAATTAACAAAATTTCTTATGAAGAGATGCTTGAAATGTCATCTCTTGGTGCCAAAGTAATGCAATCATCTGCTGTTCAAACTGCCATGATCTATGATTTACCTTTACATGTTAGATCTACTTTTTCTAATAAAGAAGGTACTAAAATTTTTGGGTCTGAAAGTATTGACTATAATAAAGTAATTACAGGAGTAACTTATTCCAAAGATGACGCAAAGGTTACACTTTTAGATGTTCAAGATAAACCTGGAGTGGCTGCAGACATATTTGAACCTTTAGGTAAAAATTCAATAAATGTAGATATGGTAATTCAAAACATATCTCCAGATGGGAAAAAAACAGATTTAACTTTTACCTTAAAAAGAAACGATCTTAACAAGGCTATAAAATTAATAAAATCTAATAAAAAAAAGGTAAAATATAAATCAATCAGCTCTGATAAAAAAGTATCAAAAGTTTCAATAGTTGGAGCAGGTATGATCACAACTCCTGGAGTAACTTATAAAATGTTCAGGTCATTAGCTCAGGAGAAAATCAATATTTTAGCAATTTCAACATCTGAAATTAAAATATCTGTAATCATAAATGAGAAACAAACTAATAAAGCTGTAAAAAAACTTCATTCAGTTTTTAATTTAGATTAATTTTATGGAAATAAGACCTCATAGAATAATAAAAAGAAAAAAAACTAGACAAATAATGGTTGGAAAAGTTCCTGTTGGTGGGGATTCTGTTATTTCTGTCCAGTCTATGACTAATACTTTAACAACCGATGTTGCTGCAACAATAAAGCAAATTATAGAATTAGAAAATGCTGGGGCAGATATAGTTAGAGTATCCTGTCCAGATGAAGACTCAACAAAAGCACTTAAAGATATTGTTAAAGAAGTAAATGTTCCAATTGTAGCAGACATACATTTTCATCATAAAAGAGCAATTGAAGCTGCAAAAATGGGTGCAAGTTGTTTAAGAATTAATCCAGGAAACATAGGCTCAAGTCAACGAGTCATAGAAATTATTAAAGCAGCAAAAGATTATAACTGTTCTATAAGAATTGGAGTTAACGCAGGATCTTTAGATAAAACTTTATTAGAAAAATATAAAGAACCTTGTCCAGAAGCTTTAACTGAAAGCGCAATGTATAATATAAAATTAATGGAAGATAATGATTTTTTTAATTTTAAAATTAGCGTTAAATCCTCAGATGTATTTTTAGCTGTTAAATCTTATGAACAATTATCCGAGGCTTGTGATTATCCTTTACACGTTGGTATTACAGAAGCAGGCGGGCTTTTGACTGGAAGCATAAAATCTTCAATTGGAATAGGAAGGTTACTAATGCAAGGTATAGGAGATACTATTAGAGTTTCATTGTCTGCAGATCCTGTTGAAGAAATAAAAGCAGGATATGAAATTTTAAAATCTTTAAATATTCGATCAAGAGGAGTGCAAATAGTTTCTTGCCCATCATGTGCAAGACAGGCATTTCCAGTAATAGAAACAGTAAAAATCTTGGAAAAAAAATTAGCTCACATTAAAACACCAGTTACTTTGTCCATCATTGGATGTGTAGTTAATGGTCCGGGTGAAGCTGCTCAAACAGAAATAGGATTAACCGGAGGTGGGCAAGATAATAATTTAATATATCTTTCTGGAGTACCACACACAAAGGTTCCAAGCGCTGATATTATACAAAAAATTGTTCAATTAGTTGAAGATAAAGTTAAAGAAAAAGTTAATTAAATAATGATCCCATTAGACAAGGTTAAAGATCTGGTAACAAAACACGATTCTTTGGAAAAAGAATTATCTACTGGCTCTATAGACCCAAAAACTTTTGCCCAAAAATCTAAAGAATATTCGGATTTAGGAAACATCATTATTTTTGCAAGAGAATATCTAAAATTTGATCAAGATCAGAAAGACCTTGAGCAAATATTAAATGACAAAAGTAGTGATGGTGAAATGAAAAATTTAGCAGAAAAGGAATTGGAAGTTTTGAAAGAAAAAAAAATATCATACACAACAAAATTGAAGGTATTCTTATTACCTAAAGATGAAGATGATAATAAGAATGCTATTGTTGAGATTAGAGCTGGCACAGGTGGATTGGAAGCATCTCTTTTCTGTGCTGATTTGTTCAGAATGTATGAAAAAGTTTGTTCTAAAAAAAAATGGAAATTAGACATTATTAGTATTTCAAAAAGTGAAGCAGGTGGATTCAAAGAGGTTATTTTTTCAGTAAGCGGTAATGATATTTATTCTTATTTAAAATATGAGTCTGGGGTACATCGGGTTCAAAGAGTTCCAACCACAGAAACGCAGGGCAGAGTTCATACTTCCGCAGCAACGGTTGCAGTTTTACCTGAAGCTGAGGAAGTTGATATTCAAATTAAAGACTCTGATTTAAGAATTGATGTATTTAGAGCAGGTGGTCCAGGTGGACAATCAGTTAATACAACAGATAGTGCTGTTAGAATTACTCACCTTCCAACAGGTGTGGTTGTTAGTCAGCAAGATGAAAAATCACAACATAAAAATAAGGCTAAAGCTTTGAAAATATTAAGATCAAGAGTTTATGAAGCAGAAAAAAGAAAAAAAGACCAAGAGCGTGCAGATAATAGGAAAAGCCAAATTGGAACGGGAGATCGATCAGAGAGAATAAGAACTTATAATTTTCCTCAAGGAAGAGTTACAGATCATAGAATTAATT
>VMBT01000708.1_pt1 | contig 19637 bp, 35 predicted proteins | sample 4404301 | NCBI WGS metagenome assembly VMBT01 (sample SAMN12238535, study PRJNA552566) | marine metagenome | isolation source: Coastal seawater | place: USA: coastal Georgia, Sapelo Island | collected 2008-08/2009-08
GAACCTCATCCCCAGTCGTCGGCAACGGCCTCCCCGCCCGAGGAGGCTCAGGAACACCCCAACCCTCACGCAACGCACGCTGCAACACCGACACAAACCACTGCGACAACGACTCCCCAGAACCCTCCAAATACTCCACAACCTCATTCTTCAACCAACCCGGCACCCGAACCGCCAAATTCACATCCACATCAGGATCAACCCTACGAATCGACTTCGGCATCCCTCACCACCAAAGAAACCAAATACTCAGTAATCGACATGTCATAAGCCTCAGCCTGATCAATAATATGATTCTTCAAATGAGCAGGAAGCTTCAACGTCAAAGTCGAAGGGCCAGAAGCACGTTTAGGGGGGCGTCCGCGGGTCATGTTGGGGAGTCTAGTTTTGTTGTTGTTGGGTCCAGTGGTTGTTGAGGTTGTGGGTGTAGGTGGTGATGAAGTGTTCTCGGTCTCCGTTGGTGTGGAGGTTGAGGGCTTTTGTGCCGCCGAGTTGTTGGATGGTTTGTAGGACGAGGGGGTGGGTTTGGGTTGGGGTGTGGGTGCCGTTGTTGGTTTGTTCGGACATTTGGCGGAGTTGGTGCCATGCTTCGAGGGGTGTTGGTGGGTGGTCGCCTGTAATGTTTTTTAGGGTTTGTTGGTAGAGGGCTCCGGGTCTCGGCATGTAGCCGTCCTGTTTTATCAACTGATCAAGAGCGGTGTGGCAGTCGTCACACTCCAACTCTTTCAGGATCCGCCACCAAGCGTCATACACCGACTTCTGCTGCAACGCCGAAATCTGCTGATTCCAAGACGCATACACCCGATCCACCAACTCAACCAGCTCCTCCTTAGTCATCAAGGAACCCTCCCTTACTGTCTTCCGCCACCGTCAGACCATAGAAGCGCTCTATGTGAGCCCCGTCCCTCAAAATAAGCTCGATCGACGTATACCGCCGGCCCGCAGGATTCCCACCCATATGCCACTCCGACAGGCTACACCCAGTGATCGCATCCAACGTGGCCTGTTTCCCATACTCATTCACGGCCATCGTGATCAACTGGACACGGTCCGCGGTGAGGCGGGGCTGCCGACCCCGATGCGAAAACGTTGACACATAATGCGCCCACACTTCGTGCAAAACTGTGTCAGGAATAGAATGTCCGTACAATTGTCGCCGGCTGCCCTTTTTGGGCGCCGGCTCATCCCCAGTATCAAAAAGCTGTAGCTCTTCCCATTCGGGCATAGTTATCCTCTTTTGACGTTCTGAATGGTAATTCTCGAGACTTACCATTCTTTACGTGGAATGAATGCGCTGAATCATCTCCACGTTCAAAAAACTCTTCGTGTTGTGAATTACCAGAAGAGCGTCGAGACTTACCATTCGTTCCCTATCTCTCCCCCAGTGATTCTGGAGGGGGGTGTGGGGGGAACCAAACTGGGCCTTTTGCCAGAAAACTGGGCATGCTAAAGGCCACTCGTGTTCGGAGTGGTTTTTCTCAGGTTTTGACCATGCCCTCGAGGTGGTTTTTGTTAGGCGACTTCGACGATACCAGCTGCCGGCCCGAGCTGCACGCGTTTACCGCGAACTTTTCGTCAGCACGGTGCCCTCTTCCACCACCGTCAACTGTTGAGGCCGTTTTCGCCGGCCCCACCATTTAGTGCTAAATCGGCTTCGAGCGGGAGGAGGAAGCTGCGGGTTTCCCACATGATCCCGATCGCTCCGTAGCCGGCGATGTCGAGGTAGGTGTCGCGGATCGTTTCGTTCTTCGGGGTGCGGCCGGTCAGTGTGAGGTTCTCGAGCCGCGCGATTTTGTCGTGCATTCGTACCATCAGGCCGGGCCGCCCGAACCTTTTGATGTTGTCCGGACCGTAGTCGGATTGTTTTCCGATCAGTGTGGCGAGGAGCTCTGACGGTCTGATTGAAATCCGCTCGTTTCTTGCAATTTCGATTGAGTCAGCTGCGATCGATAACCACATTGCTGCCGCATGTTCGTTGCCGCCGGGTGACGCCCACATGTTGTCTAGGAACTGGTCGAATTCGTCGCGGAGATCTAGCAGCTGTACGAGGCTACGTTTTCTGACACTGTCAAAGATTGCTGTGACGGCTGCTTCTGCTGATTGATCCCATGTTTCGTACACGGATTCTATTTCTACTACAGCTCGAGCTGCGCGTGCGGGTTCGATGTGCATCTCTTCCGCCACCGTCAACTGTTGAGGTCGGAAAGTATTTTGACGTCGTCCCACATCGTATCGATGACCTCGTCGTCGTCGTCGAGCTCGTCGTCGATCCGAATCATTTCGATCTCGATTTTTGCGATCCGCCGCCCCCAATCCTTCGTATTCAGGAAGGTTCCGTAGACGTCGTATACGCCGTCTCCCAAACCTGATGCGAAAGCTAACGACCACTTCTCGATCTGGCCGTAGCCGTCCTCAGAGTTCGTAGCTCCACAGCATCCGTTGTAGCTCATCGGATATGAGCCGTTCTCGTCTGGCTCGGCGGGGTCGTATTCCTCGTCGACATTCCACTTGGGGCCGATGTAGCACGGGTCGCTGATCATGAGCTGGCCGGAGTCGACGGCTACGCGGCCGATCCGCTCGCGGTCAATGCTGTCGATCTCGTTGCTTCCGAATACGTATGTCATGATTCCTCCAGTACAGGGGGTGTAAGCCCGAACATGAATCCGGGCCCATTGCCTTCAGGGTCGCGTGAGATTTCGAGCCGGAACTCGACGCCGTCTTTGTCGACAGCGGTAAACACCGGCCAGTACTCGACGCCGAAGTCGTCTTCTTCGACGATTTCGAATTTTGTGATGGTGAGGCCTACGGCCGAGCCGTAGTACCCCTCCATCCACTGCTTTTCTGCTGATGCGAGACTGCTCATGCCGGAACCTCGATTCCGTACAGTTCTTGCTCGATGCGGTCAAGGACCTCGCCGCGCCATTCGGACTGCTGGTCCCATGCGGCATCAGGGTCGGTGTCCCAGTCGAGATCAGGATGGTCGACCCAGTCGTCGTACGCGGCGGCGATTGTTTCGCCGTTGAGGTAGCGGTTACCGCCGGAGAAGCACATTCCGGGCTCTTCGTACAAAATCTCGACGTGGACGTCAGGGTAGGCCTCGGTGACCTTCTCCCAGAACGTGTCGTCGAACGGGCCCCACGGGGTCTGGTAGCCGACGGACAGCGTGATGTGAGTCTCGTCGGCGTCGGTGAAGGTTTCGCTGATGATGTTGCTGTCGCTGTCGCCCCACTTGATGCCGTAGGTCGAGTGTTGCCAGTCGTACCAGTTGTAGAAACCAGTCTCGGCGAACGCGGCCACGGCTTTCGCACGGCCCTCGGCGTGGCGGATGCGAGCCTCGGCGAGGGTTTCCTCGGTCCAATGCTCGTTGGTCGGGTCGTCTACCCATTCACGGTAGGTGGCCTCGGGGAACTCGTCGGCCGGTGTCGGCGACATCGTGTCTTCGAGAATCTTCGGCATCGGGATGAGTTCCGCGAAACGGATCTCCTGATTGCCGTACTCGTCGGTGTAGGTGGCGGCACGCGTCAGGTCCTCGATGGCCTGTCGCGGTCCGGTGATGGTTGCTCGGTTGGAACACCAGTTAGGCATTCTGAACTCCTTTCGAGAGTCGGTTAGTAGGTTTGGTTTTAGTCTAGTGATTGGTTTGGGTAGAAACAACCTCCGCCGGGAGAAAGGGGATCCCGACGGAGGCTGAATCTCTTCTCACCGGCTCACAGGCCGGCGAGGAACTCGCGCCCGAACTCGATCAGGTAATCCAGATCGGTCTCGAGCGATTGACGAAGCTCTTCTTCGTCCGCGTCAGCGATGTTTGACGGATTGTAAGCGGCAGACTTCCACCGGTCACCCTCCCGATTGGGAGTGAAATGACCGATGCGTTGCCAACCGTTATCAGTCCAAACAGAAACTGACGCTGTGTAGTCGACGTGGTCGAAGTCGAGATAAAGATCGGCTTTGATCCGACCCTCGTACCTAACACCTGACCAGCGATGGCGGTTGATGCTCGTTACATCTGTACGTTCCAAGGTTTACACCTCCTTTCTTACGTATCCACATTTGTCTTCCGCCACCGTCAACTGTTGAGGAGATTGCGGCCAGCAGGATGCTGGGACCGAATTTCGGTCACGCACCCCGCGCAGGCGGCCACCCCCGTGAAGGGGGAGACCATCCCGCCGGACCGCTGATACACCTCCAATGCTTCAGGTTTGCTGGGGCCGAGCTTCAGCTCGTGCCCACATGTGTCGCAGGTGATCATGATGCTGATCATGATCCGCCTCCTTTCAGGTATTCGATGAGTATTTCGGCGAGACTGAAGTCGTCGAACTCGTCGGTCGGCCAGTCGCCCCACGACAGGCCGCCGGTGACGGCCCACGGTTTGCCGTCGAGCAGAACCTTGTAGGCGTACCTGCTCGTCGACTCGTACGCCGCGTCGATCGCGACGTTGAGCCGCTCAACGAACGCCTGTCGAACCTCGGCGAGAAACTCGGGGTCGTCGATGGAGTATTCGATGTCTCGGGCATCCCACATGTCGGCGGCCTCTTGCGTGAGGTCTTCCCAGATGTGGTCCACGCCGCGGTCCTTGACGAACTTGTCGACTTGTGCGTCGTTCCATTCGCCGATGATGTCGAGCCACTTTTGCTTCGGCTCGGAGACGTCGACGAACGACAGCATGAGATCGGCTCCCATCAGAGAGTCACCTCCCGACGCTCGAACCCTTTGCGGTCCTCCAACTCGTGGAGGTAGGTGGGCGTGTGACCCTCGTCGGCGACGACTTCGATCACATCGTGAATCGTCATTGTGCCGTCGTGGAACTTGTGGGCCCATGCGTAGCCGTCCTCTCCACGCCAGCGGAGGAGAGAGCCGTCGGTGACGTACGGGGACATGGCGAGGAGGAAAACGTCCTCAGCACCAGTCTTGTTGTCGTAAGCGAGGTCGGTGATGTCGCCGTTGTCGTCGACTAGGAACTCGAAGCCGAGGAGGTTCAGAACGTCCTCCAGCGTCTCGGTCTCGGCCGGATAGTCGGCAGGCATCCACGAGTACCAGACTGTGGTTTTGCCGTCCGGTCCCCACGAGCCGCCTCGCTTGAGGTGGTCGTACTCGGGGGCGTTGATGCGACAGACAGCATCGTACGCATCGGCCTTGCGGTCGGCGGCGATGTGGAAGTCGCTGTTAGTGATGTTGACGTAGTAACCCATGTGTTTCCCTTTCGTTAGTAGTTACGGGTTAGTTGTGATTCTAGGCCGGTGTTTAGGAAATACCAACCTCGGTGTCAGGATTTCTTTCGGGCCAACCGAAACGGGCCTCCAGTTCACGAAGAACCGCGAAAGCGTGATCCTCGGTGAGATCCTGTATGTAGTTGACGATCAAATCTTGGGCCAAGTCAGCCTGAATCTGTTTAGCTTTACTGATCACGATTGTGCCTTTCCGTAGATGTGTGTCGTGATGCCGTTGTGTTCGGCGAGCGCGGTCAGCGCAGAACCGAGCGCGATGATCAGTTCCGCGTCTTCCATCGGGGAGTAACCCATCGACTGATCGGCCGCGTCCCATGTCATGAACCAGTCGAGCGTTTGCTCGACCTGCTCGCGGATGTGCGGCCAGTCAGGATTGGAGTCGTTCGTCCATTTCTTCATCGCTTGTCCTCCCATTCGAGTTCTTCCCAAATGAGTTCGCTGATGACTTCCCAGCCCTGTTCGATCATGTGATCGGTGAGCCATTTGCGCCAAGTCGAACTGGAAGTGACCTTTGCGACCGCGGCCTCCAACTCGTCGCCCGCCAGCTCGTCTAAGTCGTCACAGAGGCGACGATGGTTGATCTGTGTCCGGATGTCTTCGTGCGTGAAGAACGTGCCCTGCCATCCGAACGCTGACGCGATGGCGAAATACAAGTTGATCGCCATGTCCTCGTTGAGAACGTGGCTGGTGCCGTTGGCTTCGACTGTGATGTAGTCACTCATGTCAGTTGTCCTCCTTGACGAACCGAATCACGTTGCTGTGAATCACGTTTCTGTCGGCGTGATCCTCGCAGACGGGGGTCGCATGGATCTCTCCGAGGCCGGTGATGGCATCGCCGTACACGCTGTAGTTGACGCCGATTGCCACGGTCTGGGTGCGATCGTTCATGTCGCAGACGGCGCACATGACGCCTTCGCGCCAGAGTGCCCACTCGTGGTCTCCTGAGTATTCGAATGTGTCTGCCATTTCTGGCCCCTTTCTGTAGTAGTTGGTTTTATTCTAGGCCTGAGGCTGGTGATTTCCAACCTCGGGCCAAGAATCATGCGGCCTCGCTGTCCGCTTTCTGTTTGGCGTCGAAGCCATCGGCAACTGCCTCAAACAGTTCCTTCGCTTCCTCTCTCGCGCGATCGATGTACGCGTGATGCGAGTTGTAATGGAATCTGCTGTTCGGCTCAGCGTCAACCCAGTTATCCATCACGTAGTCGAGGAACTCGTACCTGATCATGTAGCCGGAGACCGAATCGGCTCTCGCGTCTAGATTCTCGGCGCAACCCACCCCGAGGGCCACGGTTGCGGAGATGTCGATCAAAAGAAGGTTGGCAAGTTCTCTGGCATCTTCCCACGCGTTGTGAAAGCTGTACTTCCCAGTAGAAGGGCTGTCGTATTCGTCCAGCACGGTCGGGTTGTATGTGACAGTCTGAACACCTTTTCTGCCAACATCGACGGCGATGTCGATCATTCGTCGAAGTTGTCCGTGAAGCTGGATAAGTCCGCGATATTCGGGCGTGTATTTGCCGCCATCAAGACGCGCGATCCGCTCGGCCTTCATCTTGACCTCTTTCGGAGTCAACGACTGAATCCGGCGGTCAATCTCCCACTTCTCGGTCAGTTCTTCCACTCCGCTGATATACGGATCGTAGTGATAGCCAGAATGGGAGGTGGCGCAGGGGCGAAGGAAGCCTTCGACCGTTTCGGGGAATAGGCCGGTCTCAATGAGCAGGGCAGGGTTGGCGATGGGGGCGGTCCATAGGGAGTCCCATTTCAGCGAGGGCGTGCTCTCGCGGCCGTAGTAGCCTTCCAGCCCCATGGTAAGACCGCGAGGATAAACGTACTCATACTCAGGTTCGCCGTTACGTTGAGTTCCGCCGTTGGGGACAAGCCACTCCGTCGGATACAGGCGCATGAAGTCGGGAAGGTACTGCTCCCAGTCGCCATCGACGGTCACGCCGTTGCTCACGAGGTCGTCCCTGAACTTCGTCTCGATTTGGGCCTTCCAGATTTCTTCATCCGTGTCGCGACGGATACGGCTGCTCCACGTGTCTTCCACGTGGGACTGGTGGCTATATCGAACCCAGTTTTCGATGACGTTGAACAGTTCGCCCTCAACTCGGGCGTGATGCCAGAAGCGACGAGCGAAGTTTCTGGTGTGCGTCTCGGTGTAACACGTGTAGCAGCGGGCGTAGCCTGCCTTACGTGAACGGGGGGTGAAGCCGAGGATATCCTTCTCGGCCTTTCGCGGATCGCCGCCGTGCCATTCGAGGACGTCGAGCATCCTCTGAGGCCAGTGGTCCGCGGTGAGCGGTCGGTCCTGCTTGCAGTAGGCGCATTGGTAGGTTGTTGCGGTTGCGGTTTTGGTTGCCATTGCTGGCTCCTTTCGTTAGTAGTTGGTTTTAGTTTAGGCCGGCGTTTTGGTTTTTCCAACCTGACGCCGACCGAAACTTTGTCCGGACATTATCAGCTGATAGTCTCTTCTCTCAGCTCGTAAACTCCTTCGTCGTCGATGTAGCCCGGAATCTGCCAACTGACGATCTGGTCCTTACTGCCCAGAACCGTGATGACCTCATACGGCCAGTACGGTGTGGCGCACTGCGGGAGATCGGCTCTGATCTCCATGTCGAACACGTTGCTGAGAGCCTCGGGGGTCTCGCTTCTGGAAATCATCCGGTATTGGATGAAGCCGTAGTCGTCAACGGTCACGAAGAGATGATGGAACTGTCCCTCATCGGCTCGCTGCTTCTTGACTCGTAAGTACATGGATCGGTTGCGATGCATGATTGTCCTTTCTGTAGTAGGTAACTGGGAGTGTAGCGGGTAAATAACTAAACAACAACCTGAGGGTGTCCCCGCGGCGCGCCGGCCAGCAAGTTACACTCATGTCATTCGCCGGCTGGCCTCCTTGCCGGCGGAGCGGCGACCCCCGTCGGGAATTTCCTCCTTTCGCCCGACGGGGGTGCCGGCTCTTCCACCACCGTCAACGGTTGAAGTCGAACTACAATCACCCCCATGAACGTGACACAAAGCGTGATCGGATTCGTCGTGATGACCGCCCTCGTCGGAGCTGTCATCAAGATGGGCGTGTACTTCGCCGAGCTCGAGCTGAGCTGGCGGGGGGCGTTCGGTCTGGCCTTGTCCTTCTGGATTGTCCGGACAATCGACCGCGCGGTCTGGTCACAGGCTGAGGCGACCGAAGCCCGAAAGCTCGACCGCCTCAGCCTGCGCTGATCACACCTCCTCTAGTATCCGCTGGCGAATCTCGACGATCTCGTCGACCGTGTAGGTCTTCTCGTCGAGCATGAGGCCGTCGGCCTCGATCTTGGCGATCTGAGCGTCGGTGAGACCGACCGTGTCGCCGTGGTGGTCGTGACGGGTGAGGACGACCGGTCCGACGATCGGCTGGCGCGCGATGTAGGACGCGAGGTAGTTCATCGGGAACTGGCCCAGTCCCTCGTCGTTCGCGACGACGTCGACGATGACTCCGCCGACAACTCCGTCGACGATGGTGATGAGACCGCCGACCGCGGACTGGAGGGTGCCCAGCGTGTTGGTGTCCTCCGCGATCATTCGGGCCGCGTTGCCGAACTCGTCGGCGTAGATGAATGTCTTCATGTCAGTGATGTCCTTTCGTTAGTTGCTGACAGTTGTCAGGCTACCGCGTAAATGCGGAAACAACAACCTCGAGCTGATCCTTTCTAGGGTGGTCCCCCTCTGGTTCTCAGGGGGAGTTACCAGAGGGGGACCGGACTGGCAGGGAGGGGAAAGGATGACCCTCCCTGCCAGAGAACTCACGACTCTCGCCAACCGCCTAACTTCGCGTAATCGGTCAGGACGGGAGCCGACTGGACCGGCAGACGCGAGCCAGAGTGAGCGCGCTTCAGCGCGACCTGAGCGTCCGCGACGGTCGGCACCGTGTGGATGCCGTACTGGAACACCTTGCGCTGAGCCTCGACACAGAGGTTGACCTTGTGATGATCGAAAGCGTCGGTCACGATGCCGTCGCAAACCCAGATGAACGGCTCTCCACCCTTGCGCTGTTTCTGCGCGAAGTCCAGAGCCGGACCGTCCACACCGTTGCCACCGTTGCCGGAGGGCAGAGCGTCGCGGTCGATGACCTTGCCACGCTCGGCCATGACCCAGATGTTCGGAACGCCGGTCGAGCCGGGCCGATGTGAGTAGCCGATGATGACCGCGCCGGGCGCGGCCTCCAACAGACCCCAGAGATCGGAGTCGCTGAGTCCCATGGAACCGGACTGATCGATTAGCACGATGCCACCCTTGCCGCGCACCTTGCGATCGAATACGCGCTTCTCAGGGTCTGTCAGCAGACGCGAGAGGTGGCGCGGATTACGACCGATCTGGGACGCGACGCGCTTCCGACCGATGATGCCGTCCGACGTGCGAGGCAGAGGCAGACGCTTCACGATGGGACGCGCCCACGAGCCGTGGTCGCCACCCTTCGCGTCGCCCTTGATCTCGTCGGCGGTCGGCAGGTCGTCCGCGTCGGTCTCAGCGTCGCCCTCATGCCTGAGGAACCGCTGAGTGAACTTGGCGATCTCGAGCGCGTAGCCGTAACCCTGAGGGTACTGAACGTCCTCGGTCTCGGTGTCAGAGAGGCGACCCTTTGAGTCGATGATGGTCGGAACGGTGGCATTACGGGGAGAGGTTGAGCCGATGCGCTCCATCGCGCGCTTCGGGCTACGGCCTCCGGCTTGCTTGACCAGTCGCTTCCATTCTTTCTTGATGGCCTTGTGGACCTCGCGGAGCGCGAGCATCATCTCGTTGTTGGACTTGCCCACGCCTCGCACGAAGTCGTTGCCGGCCTTCGTGTTGGCACACGCGAGCAGGTGCTTGACCGCGCCGTTCCAGTCGTTGTTCTTGCCGGTGATCTCGCCGGACTGAACCTCGGAGCCGTCGCGCAACTCGTTCATGTCGAACCCTGCCATCTGCGCGAGCATGTTCACGCGCAACTCTTCGGCAGGTATCGCCATGTCCATCGACGTTCCGTAGAGGGTCGCTACGCGCGAGTCGATCACCTTCGGTGACACCTTCGCGTGAGTCATCTCGTGGGCGCGGACGAGTCGGCTGATCTCGTCGTTACCGAACGGAACGCGCATCTCGCACTCCGTGATGTTGGTCCACGCGTCGCCACGGACCGGCTGGCCCTCGGTGACATTCCACGACTGGGGCGCGTTGTCACCTCGGGTCAGCCACTCCGGCATGGCCTTCGCGTGTTCCCCGACCTTCTGTCGGGTGTTCGTCGCGGTCGTCATCAGATGGCCTCCGATGAGATCGCGTTGATCTTGATCGCGTCGATGATGGAGTCGGCGTGGGAGCCGAAGATCATCGTCGCGGCACGCTCGACACCCATCTGGTCGCGCAACTTGGCGAACGCTTGGAACGCGCGGAGCGAGAACCGACGATCGCGGTCAGCGTCAGCCGAAGCCTGAGCCGCCGGTCGAAGATCGGCAGGGAGCGAGAGCAGACCGTTCGGGTGCGGTTGGTCGATACGGATGGCGACGGGGAACCGGTCCTTGAGAGCCTGAGGCAACTCGCGCATGTCCTCCACGTTCGTGGTCATGACGACGCTGAAACCGGGGAGAGGGCTGATGCTGACTCCGGTCTCCGGATGCTCCCACGACGCGGAGTCGGGGGTGTCGAACATGGCGAGCAGGAGCGACAGAACGTCGCCCGACGCGCGGTCGATCTCGTCGGCCACGACACGGCCACCGGAGTACCCGTTGCCCTGCCAAGCCTTGACGACCTGACCGTCCTGCCACTTCCAGTCGTTGCCGGAGGGCTTGTAGTGGCCGGTCACGTCAGCCGCGGTCATGTCCTCGTTACAGATGACACGGAACGCGCCCTGAGCCACGTTGCCGAAGGTGAGACCAGCGTAGGTCTTGCCGGTTCCCGGAGGGCCGAACAGGATGAGCCGGTCGATGCCAGCAGCGAGCGCGTCCTCTACGTCGCGCCAGCATTGGGGAATGTTCATTGTCTCGGTCATGAGTATCCTTTCGTTAGTAGTTGTATGACCTGACTCGAAGTGTATCGAGCCTATGTTGTATTCACAACCTCCGATCAGCATTCTTCGTGAGGCTCCGCGAGAAACCCGTCGGTCTACACCACCCACACCTATCCGGATGGCGTGGGGACTTGAACGGGTCAGAGCGTGTCGCAGAGAGGAGGACGGTGTACTGGCCAGAGCTGATTTCGCACGGTCTATGTCAGTCCTAGGCCTGACACCGTGGAGGGAAGAGAGTACGCCAGAGAGCCTTATCGTGCTGGAGGGACGGTAACGCCGTTCGGGTGTCCTAGTGATGCCGAAGCCTCACGAGGAATGCTGATCTTCAGTTGTCAATGCGACCCATTCTAGGCCGTTATTCTCGAATCACAACCTCGCGGTTGAGATTGTTTGTCGAGCGAACCCGACAAGGTGATGAACGGAACACTACAGGCAAAGTGTGACATTCACAACCTAGCCTCTGAAACCCGCATAAACATTAGGCTAAACGGGTGAGGTTGTCATTCTTAGATAGGCGCGGTATCTTTGAGTCCATGAACGAGAAAGCCTCCATCATCGAACTGAAAGCACGGAAGAAGGCGCGCCGTAAGGCGCGACGTGCCTCCGCGCGTCAACTCGAACTCGCAGACCTGCGAGATGGCCGTCGCAACCGCGCGACCACGTTCACCGACAGAAAGAAAGAGGCGTCACGCCGAGCGTGTCGCGGAAAGGTTACCTACTAATGGAAGTCAAACTCTGGGACCCTGATTCGGTCCTCGCCGTCTCCTCGGAGGTTCGCAACCGCGCCGTCGCGTGTATGCGCCAACTCATGGAGTTCGGTGAAGGTCCGGACCCGTCAGTCGTGATCGAGGACATGGCCAGCGAGCTATCCCTCTCCCGTGAGCTTCTCATGGGAGTCCTGCTGGCCGGTCAGCTCATCGAAACCGACCGCCTTCTCAGCGAACTCACTCCGGAGGAGCGAGAGCAAGCGAAGGCCTACATGGCTGAAGAGGAGGCCGACATGGACGCCGAGATCAAGCGCATCCACGACGACCTCTCCAAGCAGCGCGAGGAGCGCGACGAGCAGGTCCAACTGCTCCGCGAGATCTTCGAGCTCGAGACCGACGAGGAGTGAGCTGAGGCGCGGGTTGTCCACACCCTGTGGATAACCCGCGCAGCTCTCTTCCACCACCGTCGAAGTAGAAGCGCGTCAGCAGCCCCGGCCCGGTTTTGCGGGTTGCGGGGCTGTTGTGGTTTTCGCGGGAGTTTTCCACAGGCTGGGGATAAAGGTTTTCCACAGGTTGTGGATAAGTGCGGACATGAGTTATCCACAGCCCAACACCAGAGGCTGTGGATAACTTCGACGGTCCAGACGGGCGACGGGTTACCAGCCCGTGTCCTCTGTCCGTAGTGGCGGGCCATAACCAAACCCGCCTATGGCGTGGGGAAGGAGACCCACGCGGTCTCCCCGCCCGATGCTCGGCGAGCGGGGAGAGTTCGTGGCCGATCAGACCGTCGCGGGGACGGAAAGATCGGCGCGCTTGATCGCGTTTGCCATTCGGCCGAGCGAGTTGCCCGAGTTGACTTGGGCCTCAAGGTATGCGGCCCATGTCACGACGTAGAAGTAGGGCGCGGTGGGCGCGGACTTCCACTCGATCGTGGTGTCGACGTACCATTGGCCGGAGGTCCATCTCATGCGACAGTCGATCCTGTTGACTGCCGATGAGTCGTCGGACTTGATCGTCCAACTGAGTGGGCCGGTGGTGTAGGTGTTCATGTTGTTCCTTTCTGTAGTAGGTGTGTTGGTGATAACGGAACTTTACCGTGAAGGTGTGACGTTTCGCAACCTATGCTCTAAAGACCAATGAACATAAGGGTTTCGTGGGGTGCGTCACACTCTGGGCCTAAAGTTGTGTTTACCTCATTACCGGCGAGGTTGTGAGTGCCACACCGGTCCGATACACTCCAACTCACCTACTACGAAAGGAACACCAAATGGACACCAACACTCTGATCGACAAGGCGATCGAGGACATGAAGGACTTCACCTACTTCATGGGTCTCAGCGGACTCACCAACGAGGGTCTGCCTGCTCTCTGGCAGGACGGGGACCACGAGTTCGAGGTCACCCGTGGCCCGAAGATCGAGGTGACCGTGTTCGATGAGATCGGCGACGCGATCGCGCGAGTGATCGGCGAGATCGAGTACGACAACACGATCGACCACATCACGATCTACACCTACCTCTGACAGGCCGGTGGGGGAGGTCACACTCCCCCACCCATCCTGCGTTAGCACTATTACACCAACCAACGAAAGGAACCCGATGGACACCATCCAACTCACCGACGAACAACTCGCGGACACGATTCGCGCCGACTACGAGGACGCGCTACTCACCGGCGAGACGCGCGATGTAGAGGACTACCTCTCATGGGTGCGCGCGGTCCTGACCGGCAACCATCGCCCGATCGAGTCGCTCGCTCTCCCCTACCTCGAGTTCCAGTATGAGGAGGCCACCGACCGCGTGGGTTCCCTTGACTTCGAGGAGGCCCAGAAGTTCGTCGGTCGCGAGGTGTTCGTCCGGTGGCAGGCGACCGATTCGTGGCGGTCGTTCACGATGGACAACGCGATCGTGACCGGGGTCAGGCATGGCCGTCACGACGAGTTGTTGGCCGTCAGCGGTCGCGACGATGGCGATGCGGTCATCCCTCTGGCCCGTGTGACCCGCCTGCGGACCGTGGATGTTCGTAGAACGTCGATCTGAGATTCTTTGGGCGCGAGGTTGGAACTGCCGGCCTCGCGCCCTAGAATGAAATGAACCTACTAACGAAAGGAACACCAGATGAGGTTCGACACCACCCGAAAGTGCCAAGAGTGCGGACGCGAGTTCGACATGGCCGATGACAACGACGCGATGGAATGGGCCTACGGCCACGACTGCGAGGCATCATGATGACCGAGTGCGAACTGCTACAAGCCTACGGGGAGACCTGCGAGGCCGTAGAGGACGGTCTGCCCACATGGGCATCGCTCGTCCTTGTGGGCGTTGCCCTCGCGGTCATCGCGTTGTTCCAATGGCTTGGACGGTCTGGCCGTCTGGGTCCGCTCTGGTACGGCGACGACGACGACCGCTACTGCGACCACGAGTACGACTCGTACTGTGGGCGATGCGGCCTAGCGGCGGAGGATTGACCGCTAGAAGGCTCTGAGAGGCGCGTTAGCCGGCTTTCGGTCCTGAGGGACTGGGGGCCGGCTTTCGGTCGTCCTGAGGCGATCTAGGGAATAGGTTGGAAACATCGAACCTAAACGGTAACCTGATCTCATGATTACTAACACCTACCTCACCATCCGTATGATCGCCGATCGCGTCGGATTCGACCCGTGGGACGCGCACCTGCCGACCCTCACGGCTCGCGCCCGACAGACCGAGGCGGACCCTCAGAGCCGTTACCCGTTCGGGTCGCCCTGCCGATTCGTCCGGTCGATCGACTTCGCGGTCCACGTTCTACTGCCCGAGATGCTGTACGAACGTCACCCCGTGTGGGCCTGCTACCTGCGAACCACCAGCCCCCGATGGGGCCGGTCGTGGCGCACATGGTGAAACGTCACACCCATCCGGTAAAGTTTCGTTATTACCTACACAACGAAAGGAACCACAGATGAGAACCATCAACTACGACTACCCCGAACCCTGCGACCGGTGCCACATCCACCTCGCGACCACCACGCGAAAGGATGACGCGCTCTGCCCGTCGTGCGCCCACATCACCGACCTAGCGCGGATGATGCGCCGGCTTGACGACGAGGCGCAGGCCGAGATCGAAGAGGCCCAGTTCGACGTCTGGTACTCGTGAGATCGTGGGGCCGGCGAGAGTGTGGAGACTCGCCGGCCCCACTTCCCACAGCCTGTGGATAAAGTTATCCACAGCGTCATCCACCACCGTCGGAAGTAGCGCAACTTGCGCGGGAGCCCCGGCCCCCTGTTTTTGGCTGCGGGGCTGGCGGGCGAGTTTTCCACAGCCTGTGGAAAAAGTTGTCCACAAGCTGTGGATAAGTTGGCGAAAGCGAACAGGTGTTCGATAATCGAACAGGTGTCCGGTAATCGAACGAATGTGCGATCGGGCCGGCATCGCCCGGGCAGATGCCCACCTATCTGATTTAGGTATGGGGTTGAGGTTGACATTCCGATTTAGGTCCGGTAGATTTACTCTCATCAGCCGGACGGTCCGGCCGATGGAAAGGACAGGCGCATGCCCGAGACCCCAGCCCCAATCCGGATCGAAGTCGATCCGTTCCACCTCGCCAGCGTGATCGCGGCCCTCAGGATCGAGGTCCGCACCGGACTCCGCCACTCGCGCGGTTCGGTTCTCCGCGTCGCTCAGGACGCGTACGCCATCCGCTCGCGGACCAAGGCGGGGGCACTCGCCGAGCTGGAGGCCATCAAGGCCGACATCGACCGACAGATCGCCGCACGGTGATCGACCGGCCGGCCCCCCCTCGCGGGGGGCCGGCACCCCCCCCTCCCGGGTCTTCCGCCACCGTCGAAGTTAGAAGACCCCCGCCAGCCCCGCTTCTACTTTTTTCTTTGGAGTCCTCCCGCGCGGGTTTTCCACAGGGTTTTCCCCAAGCTGTGGATAACTCGGGTTTTCCACAGGGTTTTCCACAGGGTTGGGGATAAAGGTTTAGGCGGCTAAAGTGATAGGGCAACTACTAGCCCGCGAAAGGGGGTATCACGATTAGAGATCGGCATTATCTCAAAAACTTATGGGACATGATTTACGACCGCGACGGCTTGCCGCGTAGCGGTCACTCTGACGCGCAGTTGCGCGAGATCGCGGCCCTCTGGGGCCGGTGGCTCGCCGATCATCCCGAGGATGCCGCCACCCCTATGGGCAACGACATCCGGAGGATTCTGCGCCCCTGATCTCGCGCCTATGTTGGAAAGCGTCACACCCTGACGCTAGATTACGTTCTACCTACTAACGCGCCCCCGTCGGGGGCCACTATCCCGAAGGGGGATGACATGGCAGACCAACTCACCACCCGCGACCTGATCGCGTGGCTCGCCGCGCAAACGTGGTCGGAGTTCGCGCAGTCGCTGACCGCGCAAGCCGAGCGCACCGGCGGCATCCTGTCCGAGCGGCAGATCGCGGCCGCGCATCGCATGTACGCGACCTGCGCCCGCCGCGCCGCCGAGCGCATCGCGCCCCCTGTCACGCACGAGGGCCACACCATCACCGAGGGGTTCTACCTCGTGAACGGCTGGCTTTGGCGCGTGAAGAGGTCTCAGCGCGGCAACCTGTACGCGATGACGCGCGGCGAGCATGGCGGCTGGGAGTTCGTCCGAGGCGGCATGCGGCACCTCGAGGGGTGCCACGAGGTCACGCCTGACGAGGCGATCGACTGGGGCCACGCCACCGGCCGGTGCCTGTTCTGCGATGCCGAACTGGACGACCGTGAGGGCCTCGGCGCGCTCGTGGGGGTCGGTCCGGTCTGCGCCCGCACGCATCTCGGGATGACTCAGCGGCAACTGGCCGAGCATCGCGGCATCACGATCTGACCGGCCGCGAGCGTTCTAACTAGGGCGGGGGCATCCGGCCCCCGCCCGCTAGTCCTGAAAGGGGACACCATGACACCGACACTCAACACAAGCCTACGGCGGCTGATCTGGACGGCTCGCACGCGGCACGACGGCCGCGCGAAGGCATCCGGTGGCCGCTGGACGGCTCGCACCGAAGGCGGCGAGATCATCGTGCGGCACTTCACGACCGACATGTTCGCGGTCGCCGCGCAGGGCGACGACGTGCGCCCGATCTCGCGCGGCTGGGGATCGATGACCGACAAGTGCGGCACCGGCCGCATCCTGTCCGGCGCGGGCATCTGGGCGTCGTACTTCACCCTCTTCGGCTGACCGACACCGAACCCCCCACAAAGCCCCCCGCACCCCCCGCGGGGGGCTTTGCTATGCGCGGGGGCCTGTCGCACGCCTGCGGGCGTTCTAGGGGCCTCTGCGGGCCACGCAGGGCGACGTATCCGATCGGATACCCGAGGGCGCACCGAGCGGCACCGACCGAGCGTCACACTTCGCGCCGGTGCCTGCGTTTAGGGGAATACACCGACACCGACCCATGAAAGGGGGGACATGATTAGCAACCCTGAAAGCCTCACCACCGCGACGCTATTGCTCGCGCTGGAGATGGGCATCGCGTCGGGCGCGCTCGCCGATCGCATCCGCGCGATCATCGTGGCGCGCACCGGCGAGAACGCCTGACCAGAGGGCCGGCCTCCCACGCGGGGGCCGGCCTTCGCGCGCGCCGGCCCGAGTTGCCCACAGCCTGTGGATAACTCACCCCGCGAGCCCCGCACCCGACCGAACCTGCCGGACGGGGGCGGGCGGGGCTGTCGAGCCGGCTGTCACCGAGCTGGACGCGGAGCTCGAGCTGGACGCGGAGCTGGACGCGGAACGCAAAAATCCCCGCCCTCCGAGCTGGAAAGCGGGGATTTTCACTTGATGTCAACCGGCCGCAGCTCGGCGAGCCTTTGCTGCTTCGGCGAGTTCGATGGCTTCCATGAAAGCGAATTCTGGGGTGACGTGTTCGCCACCGACCCGAATCGCTCCTCCGAAAACCCCGAGGTGCTTCTTGGAACGGACGATGAACTCGATTTCGCGACATCCGGAGCAACGCATGGTTTCTACGGTGGTGTCGCCTCCGAGATCGGTCACGTTCCGAAGGGACCAACGGCCCTCGCAGGTGATTTCCATCTTCTGACCTCCTTGCTGGTGGTGTTTGTCGAGTGTCAAAATACGCCCGCCCGCGCTAAAAAGCAACTTCCATCTAAAAGAATGATGGCCGCAGCTCAGCCATCGCTGCCGCAGCTCGCAGCCCAGCTCCCCCGCAGCTCAGCTCCCAGCTCAGCTCAGCTCCCATCTCACCCCGACTTATCCACAGCTTGTGGACAACCCGGCGGGCTCTTCCACCACCGTCAGAAGTAGCGGCCTCATCAGCCCCGCCCCCCTCCTCGCCCCCCGGCGCGCCCCCGCGGGGCTGTCGAGGTCGAGGGCGCAAAGTTTTCCACAGGCTGTGGAAAAAGTTATCCACAAGCGGTTATCCACAAGCGAACACTTGTGCGGTTCTCGAACACTTGTTCGGTATCGCTGCGGGCGATCGGGGGCCATCTCGAATAGGAATGTCCGGAGTGTTACACCCCGCCCGTAAAGTAGCGTTCATTCCAACACCTACTACCTAAGGGAGGCAGACATGATTACTCACCCCGACCAAGTGACCGACCCCGAACTAATCGCGGCCTATCGGGAGCTCCCGCTAGTCGCGGATTACGCGCTCGTGGACATTACGGGTGAACGGAACCCGACCCGCGCGGTTCCTTGCCGCATCTACGGCAACGGGAGCCGCCTATTCGCGGTCGCGATCTACGCGCGATTCGCACTCACGGATGTTCGCTACTTGGCGGGCGGGTACAACACCCCCGACTACTTCGAGCGGGCGATCGCGGCCGGTATCCCGCTGGGAATGCCCGCCCCCTTGCCCGCGTGAGTGTTACACCCTTGATTTAGGGTGAAACCAATCCGGTCGGGTGGCGAACCCCCCCGCCCCCCGACCGGATAACCGAATACCTACTACCGAGAAGGAGAATGATGATGGAACCCCCAACTACCCCGAACCCCGACCCGTACTGGGTTTGTGTCGATTGCTTGTTCTGGCACGCCAACGGTGACCTACCGGAGGACCCCGCCCGTGCGGAGGAAGTGCGCGCCGGAGGCGTGGCCGACGGTTCACGCTGGACCCTTGGCCGATTCCACGGTCCGGACGGGTGCGGCACCGATCACGCCGACGACACGGATGACGCGACCGAGTGCGAGTCACGGACGTTCTCATGGACCCCGTGCGCGGCGTGCGGGTCGCCCTTGGGCGGGTCACGCCACGCCATGACGTACTGGCCGGAGGAGCCGGAGCCGGTGCTTGAGTGCGCCGAGTGCGGCGAACCGGTCGATTCCGGTGACGGCGTGTCGATCGGCGGCCTGCCGTTCTGCGGGAACTACTACGGCAACGGGTGCGGCGACGCGATTCTGCGCGACCGTGCCGACGGCCCGCGACCGGCCACGTTCTGGCAGGAATCGCGCGCGGAGGATCTAGAGACTCACGGGCTGGATATGTACCGATGACCGCCGATATCGGGTTCGCGTTCATGACCGTGGCCATTGTGTTTCTCGCTTGGGTCACGGCCCGCCTAGGTCCGCGCCGGTGACCCGCCGACCGGTATCCCGCCCGCCACCAAGACACTCACCGACCGGACCCCCCGCCCCCCGCGGGGGGTTCTGTCATGTCCGCACCCGAACCCCTACCGGCCCCCCGCGTGGCCGTTACGCGGCGATTCACGGGCCACTCACCGACGGC
>VMBT01000710.1_pt1 | contig 19592 bp, 16 predicted proteins | sample 4404301 | NCBI WGS metagenome assembly VMBT01 (sample SAMN12238535, study PRJNA552566) | marine metagenome | isolation source: Coastal seawater | place: USA: coastal Georgia, Sapelo Island | collected 2008-08/2009-08
TGGTCATCTTTAAGGCCTTCAGCTTTTCATTATTCTCGCTTGCCATTCGAATACTATTTTTAATGGAATTCAAAGATAGTTGACATTCTGAGTGCTCAAAAACGACTGAATCGAATGTTGATAATTCGTAGCAGAAGTCTCTCCCAACGATACTTAACCACAGAATAAGCCGTTTTTGTGGAAATGTATTCGGGCAGAGCCCTGAAGCATATTCTAATTTTGATGTTCAGCATTTAATATGAGAAGATCCGTAGCACTCTTATTCATTCTCGCAACCGCATTTACGGAGCTATTTGCTCAACAGGATTCGATCGAGAAGATCGAAGTAGTGACGTACACGAGATACAATCCGGTGCTGACCGCTGCCAGGAAACTTCCCACTATTCCTGTCTTTGAGACCACTGAAACGGAATTGCCCGAATTCGAATATCAGCTACCCGAATTCCGCTATGCCGTACAGCCGACCTATTTGCCGGCCAAGGCTATATCCGTGCAAACGAATTCAGACCGCGTCCTGAATGACCATTACTTCAAAGTTGGAGGTGGAAATTACTTGACAGGTCTGGCGGAAGTGCACCTGCACAACACCCAGAACAAGAATTACGACTTCGGCGGATTTGCCAGACATTTCTCCAGTAATGCGGTAAATCCTGAGAACGCCGACTTCAGCGACAATCAACTGGGGATATTCGGAACAAAGACCACATCCAAAGGAGCCCTCAGCGGGAAACTGAATTATGAACGGCATGTCGTTCACTTTTACGGTTTCAACGACAGTCTGGAATTCGACAAGCAATTCACCAACCAAATCTACAACGACATCAACGGATTGATCGGTTGGCAAAGCAATCCGGGTCGCCGAGGCTGGGGATTGGCCACAGATCTTGATTTCTACCTATTCTCCACATTGAAGAACAGCGAGAACGCGTTCAAGCTGACGTTGAATCCTTTCCTCGAGATGAAGAAGAAAGGTAAAGTCGACCTCAAAGCGATGGTGGACTTCAACATGCTTGATATTGCGGACTCATCATTCAACCGGATGTTCGTGCACTTTGATCCGAGTTACAGTTTTGAAGCTAAGAAGTTCAACTTCAAGGCGGGTGTAAAAACACTTTATACCATGCGCGGCGATGAAGGCAAATTCTATGTCTTTCCGGATATCACCGCTCAGCATTATATCGTGAAAGACAGGCTAAAGGCATTCGCATCGGTTGGTGGTGGTGTTCAGAAGAATCAACTGCGTACGCTCAGTTATATCAACCCGTTCCTACTTGACAGCGTTGGGGTGCAACGCACCATCAATCAACTTGAATTCAATGCCGGTATCAAAGGGACGCTGGTCAAGAAGGTCGATTACCTCGTTGCGGTCAACTATAGAAATCAGAAAGATCTGCCGCTTTTCCTGAGCGATACAGGAGTACTCAATCGATTTGGTACCGTTTACGACAACGTGAACGTCACTGCATTCAAAACGGGTCTCGGTGTAAGGGTCAATGAGGAATTCTTTATCCAGTGGGGAGGAACATTTTATACGTATCAAACGGACAAACAAGCTCAAGCTTGGCAGTTGCCGGATTATGAGATCGACTTCAACATCCGCTACCGCCTTGGGAAAAAACTATACCTGAGAGCTCAGACCTATGTGATCGGTGAGCGATTCCAACGAGACCTAAGAGAGAACGTCAACAAGAAACTCAATGCATTTGCCGATATAAACGCAATGGCAGAATACCGATACAGTGATTATCTGGCTTTCTTCCTAAACGTGAACAATATCAGCAATGCCCGATATCAGAAGTGGTACAATTACCCGGCTTATGGTATCAACGTTTTAGGTGGAGTGAGCTTTTCGCTCTAAAGCACATTAAGTACATTTGTGCGAATTGGAATTATGCAATTGATCGACCTCATACCGGATCTGCTCTTCAAGCACAATTGTGTGATCATTCCTGAATTCGGAGGATTTGTGGCAAATTTCAAATCTGCACGATTCAATGAAGAGCGACTCCTGGCTTCACCGGCGATCAAGCGGATCGCATTCAATCAGAGTTTGACCGAGAATGACGGTCTGCTCATCAAAGAACTCTCCAGAGTCAAAGGTATTTCGTACGCCGATGCGGAAAAGGAAGTGAGCAACTTCGTCAATTTCCTCAAAGGCCGACTGGATCAGTACAACAACTACGAATTCAAGAATATCGGGTCTTTCTACCTGAATAAAGAAGGTAAGATCGTCTTCGTGGCTTATGAAGGGTTGAATTTCTATCCGAACAGTTACGGACTGGCGGATGTAAAAGTGAAGCGTCTTGAACGAACTATCGACGAACAACGCATTAGCGAACGTCAGATCCGCAAGCCGGAAGTACATGACCCTGTTCTCGACAATCAGCGAAATATCCCCTGGCGATCGGTGGCAGCTGTATTGGTGGTGATCGTTGCTTTTTCTTTCATCATTTGGCAAATAGTGGGCAGTAACGTTCAGGGCGATATGGCCATGGTCGACAAAGACACTCAGAATGTCGCTTCCATGATCGATCCCGCAACTGCGGAGGACAGTTTTGCAGAAGAAACATCCCCGACAGAAATATCAGTTGAAGAGATCGAAGATGAGCAACCTGTCATCGAAGAAGAGGTTCCCTCAGCGGACAACTCAGAAGACTACGCTGAATCGACCTTCGATGATCAGCCTTCTGAGCAAATGGACTACCCGGAAGAAACGGAATCCTGGGACGACCAACCTACCGAATCTGATGTAGTCGAAGCAGAAACCGATTATATCTCTGACAACATAGAGGAGGCAGTTCGCGAAACAGATGCCCTCCCACTCACTTTAAGTGAGCTTCGAGCAATGCGCCAAGCTCATTTTGGGCAGGAGCAAGTGTTCTATGTAGTTGTTCTCAAAAGCAACAACACTTCAGAGATCGATCAAGTGCTTCAAAATTACCGAAGTAGATCGTTCGACGCCTTTGTGATCGATGGCATGCAAAAAGGAGAAAAGGCGGTTTGTTTGGAAAGATTTTACGACCGTCAGAACGCTGATGAATACTTGCGTTTGATCCGCAATTATGAACATATCAATGCGGATATCATGCAGGTCATGGAATAATAATCCGACAAAACACAGAGTTAACTAATTGAAACTGAGCATAAATGAAAAACATCCTATTGCAAGTCACTGATGTAGTTGCCACGGATTCGGCAGGTATCATCATTAAGAACGAAGAGTCAATGAACGTGATGGACCTTGCCCTCAAGGGCGGTTACATGCTTCTTCCAATTGTCATTCTCAGTATCATAGCTGTGTATTTGTTGATCGAACGCTATCTCACCATCAAAAAGGCGAGAAAATTCGATCCTACATTCATGGCACGGATCAAGGAAATGGTTCTGGATGGTAATATCAAAGGCGCCGAAAGCCTCTGTGAATCAGCCAATACCCCTACTGCTAGAATGTTGAGCAAAGGCATCTCGCGCATAGGTAAACCATTAAAGGATATCCAGGTAGCCGTTCACAATGTCGGGAACCTCGAAGTGTCTAAACTCGAAAAAGGGATGGCACTCCTGGCTACGATCTCGGGAGCAGCTCCGATGCTCGGATTCCTCGGAACGGTTACAGGAATGATCAAGACTTTCTATACCCTGAGTCAAAATGCCGACAGCGTAGACGTTGGAGATTTCTCAGGTGGTATCTACGAAGCGATGATCACCACAGTAGGAGGATTGATCGTTGGAATCTTCGCATATATCAGTTATAATATCCTCACATCAATGATCGATAAGGTGATCTATCGAATGGAGTCGACTTCCATGGAATTCCTCGACATCCTGCACGAACCGATGTCGTAAGATCATTTGAAGAAAGGAGCATACAGTGAAGCTTAAAAGAAGACAAAAAATACAGGCAGAGTTCAATATGTCGTCCATGACGGACATCATATTCCTCTTGCTCATATTCTTCGTCATCACCTCCAAGATCGTTCCAGAGCCTATTCTGAAAGTGCTTTTGCCAAAAGGCGCCAAGAAGGAAGTGGTTCAGCAAGTAGTCAAGATCTACGTGAATAGCGATCTGGAATATGCGATCGATGGACGGATCATCACATTTGATCGTTTACCTGAGGAGATGAATAAGATATTAACCCAACAACCCGGTGCCACCGTTTCCATTTATGGTGATAAGACCGTGGCTTACGAAAAGGTAATGGACTTGGTTTACATGGTGAATGAACTCGGAGGTAGGCCGGTATTGGCACTTAAACCGGTTATCAAAGGATAATGAACCTCAAAAAGCGTAACGATCGCCAGGGCGTTGCCGGGACCATCCTGGTACACGTCATCATAGCACTGCTCATGCTGTTGTGGGCATTTGCACCCCCAATGGTCGACGATGAAGACGACGGCGGAGTGATGGTGAGCTTTGGTGAGATCGATGCCGGTGGCCCGGAAAATACGTCAGAAGTTTCGGAGCAAACAGAACAAGCTCAAGAATCCACTCCTTCTGAAAATAAGCCTGATGAAGCTGAAGATCCTGTTGTGACCAACGAAGATGTGGATGCGCCGGAGGTGGTAGAGCAAACTGAAAAGACAGACGAACCTCCTGAAGAAAAGAAACCAGAGATCGACCGTCGCATGCAAGAGGCGATCAACAAACTCAAGAAAAAGAATTCAGAGAAATCATCGAATAGCGGTGACGGCTCCAAAGATGGACAGCAAGGCGATCCCAACAGCGACCAACCCGGACAAGGTGGTCCCGGTGGTGGATTGACCGGTGCCGGCTTTGGGGTATCTCTCAATGGATTCAACGTGAGCGGAAACCCGGTCATTGAGAATACCACTCAGGATTTCGGAAAGGTAGAATTGGATTTCTGTGTCGACAAAGACGGTAGAATTCTAGCGAATACCATTACAATTGGACGTCGTTCGACGACCTCCTCACGGCATCTGCAGGATCTTGCAAGACGCGGACTGATGCAGCTTAACATCAAGCCGAAACAAGGTATAACCAACGGTGGTTGTGGAAGCATCACTGTCGAGTATCTTGCGCACTGATCCCGTTCAAATCACATCACGGTGAATTACCAGCAGACGATAGAAGATCTGTTCAGCCGACTTCCCATGTACCAACGGGTTGGGAAGGCCGCATTCAAAAAGGATCTCACCAATATCATCGCCTTATGCGAGGCCTTAGGTGATCCGCAAATGGAATTCCAATGCATACACGTCGCCGGAACCAACGGTAAAGGGAGTTGCAGCCATATGCTTGCATCCATCCTTCAGGACAGCGGATATAAAACAGGATTGTACACCTCTCCTCACCTTCGGGATTTTCGGGAAAGGATACGGATCAATGGAAAGTGCATTTCAAAATCCTCAGTGGTGGAATTTGTGGAGGACAATAAAGACCTCATTGATGAGATCCAACCATCATTCTTCGAGATCACAGTTGCTATGGCCTTCCTGCACTTTGCCGAAGAAATGGTGGATGTCGCTGTCATCGAAACAGGATTAGGTGGTCGTTTGGACTCCACTAATATCATCCGGCCTGAATTAAGCATCATCACCAACATTGGTTGGGATCATATGGACATGCTTGGCGACACGCTGGGCAAGATCGCGGTTGAGAAGGGCGGCATCATCAAGTCGCGAAAACCTGCGCTCATCGGAGAAAGAGATGCCGACACCGAGGCAGTCTTCGAGAAGATCGCAAATGAGCGAAAAGCACCACTGCATTTTGCGGAAGATATCATACCCGACCATCCCATCGAGTCCTTTCGAGATCTCAATAAAAGAACTATTCGAGCAGCGGTTGACCTCCTAATTGAACAAGGGTTAGAGATCAACAAAAAGCGCAGTGAGAAGATCATTCAGCAGTTTCCCAAAGGAAGCACACTGAAAGGTCGTTGGCAGGAATTGCGCACTGCTCCTCGCCTGCTTTGCGATACAGGGCACAATCTAAACGGGGTGGAATGGATCGTGCGCCAACTTTCAGAAGAATCCTTCAATAAACTTCATATGGTATGGGGATGCGTCAGTGGAAAGGATCACACACGAATTTTGAAGCTTCTCCCGGCTTCTGCCAAATATTACTGGTGCCAACCATCAGTGCCAAGAGCTTATTCTAGCTCAGATCTGCAGAAGGACGGAAAGAAATCAGGATTGATCGGAGAAGATCACGGCAACGTAGCTGACGCGTTGGAGACTGCATTGGCCATCGCGAATGATGATGACTTGGTATTTGTAGGTGGCAGCACCTTTGTGGTGGCCGATCTGATGGATCACCTGGATCTAAGCACTTGCTGACTTTCTTCGAGCCAATTCCGTTCGGATCAAGCTGATCTCTCTGCCTGCTTGTCCGGCAACAGAACTATTCTCACGTGCTCTCCGACTTAAATACGGCAATACCGCAGCGACCGGTCCATATGGGAGATACTTTGCCACATTGAAACCGGCATGTGCCAAATTGAATGAAATATGATCGCTCATTCCATAGAGCTGAGCAAACCAGAACCGATCGTCATTGCGCTCCAGACCTGCTTCATCGATCATATTGGCCAGGAGCATGGAACTATTCTCGTTGTGTGTTCCCATACAAAGCTTCGTGATGTCGCGCTGCTCAAAACAAAGCTTCACCGCAGCATCGAAATCCGCATCGCATTCTTTCTTGTTGTCCTGGATCGGGCTTGGATATCCGTACTTCTCCGCACGTTCTCTTTCCTTTTCCATGTACGCACCTCGTACCAGCTTCAAGCCAACCTTGAATCCCTGTACCCGAGCCTTTTCATAAAGCTGGGAAATATATGCGACACGCCCCTTGCGATACAATTGTACGGTGTTGAATATGAGCGGCTTATCAGCATTATACAGCACCATCATCTCCTCTACCAGATCGTCAATGGCATCTTGGATCCAGCTTTCCTCTGCATCCACAAAAAGTGGTACACCGAGTTCATGTGCTCGCTTGCAGACCATCTTGAAACGGTCCTTCATCGCATAGTACATTTCTGTCTCGTCGGAGGACAGCGTGACCTTGGCACTAACCTTTTCGTAAATGCTGAATCGGCCTATTCCTGTGGGCTTGAAAACCGCAAATGGGTAAGCTCCACCGGTAGAGGCCTTTTCAATGGTTTTAACGATCTCTCGTGCATTGGCTTCAAATTCCTTAACATTTTGATGCCCTTCGACAGAATAGTCGAGAATCGCTCCAATATTATTTTCGTGCAGCACTCCTACAGTGCGATCGCAATCGTTAATGGTTTCGCCTCCACAGAAATGATTGAAGATCGTACGTCGCACGAGTCCTTTGACAGGAAGCCCCATCTTCAATGCGACAGATGTGACAGGAGGAGCATAGTTTACGATAAAACGATAGTTGAACATCCCGAACAACCATTTGGCTCTTTTGAGATCAGCATTCGAGTACCTGCCGAAGGCGATCTCCGTATTTTCGAATGAAAGCGGAGCTTTATCCTGCATCGAGCAAAATTACTCCAAATGCTAGCTTTTCAGCACCTTTTTCATCATGCAAAAAGAGAAATACAGATCAACTGAAAATGACGCCTACAAGTACATTGCACCTGTATACTGCTGGCTGGAGAAGATCGTCTTCGGGAGGGCCCTTTCCCGTTCTAGACGCTATGGTCTGGATAAGGTCCGGAACGGTTCAAAGGTGTTGATTCTGGGTGGTGGCAGCGGGGAAGTATTAAAATACCTCCCTGATTGCGAGATCGACTATGTCGAAAATTCGGAGAGTATGATCTTTCGTACATCCAGAAAAGTCGAAGATCAGATCGTGCATTTTCACCATCTTCCTTTTTCGGAGTACCGCTCGTCCATTCAATACGACCACATCATTTGTCAATATTTCATGGACCTTTTCGAAGAAGAAGAACTCCTGGAGATCATAGGCCACATTGCGCGATTGTCCACCGGTCACACCAAACTTCACCTGGCAGATTTCCGAATCACCGCACGAGGTTCAGAAGTGTGGTGGCAGAAGCCTCTGGTGAAGTTGATGTATTTCTTCTTTAGGATCACAACTGGACTAGAAACGAGAGAGCTTCCCTCGATAGAAGAAATCTTGAAACGCTCGGGTTATGCTGAAATGGAAGGACGATCTTGGATGAACGGCCTTGTATTCGCTTCCGTTTGGAGTCGAAGAGCTACTTCTTCGGACCCTTAGGCTGTAAGGGGCGTACTTCGAGGTTCACCTGGTGGAAATTGTCCGGTGACTCCAGCGCCCAAACGATCATCTCTGCCACGTCTTCGGGCATGAGCATATAGTCATGTGGATCAATGTTGGAATTGCGAAAGAAATCCGTCTTAACCGACCCGGGATACACGCATGTCACCTTGATCCTATCATCCCGCATTTCTTTATACATGGACTGACTGATCCCCTTCACAGCGAACTTGGAACCGCAGTAGCCGCTCACCTGCGGGTACCCTTCCAACCCGGCAGTTGAGGCTATGTTCACTATATGGCCATATTGCTGTTGCTTCATTACTGGAACAGCGAGCTTCGATGTGTAAAAGATGCTGTTCACATTCGTCTCGTACATCGTATGCCATTGCTCCAGGGTATGGTCTTCGATATACCCGAAATAACCCAAACCTGCATTATTGATCACGATGTGGATCTGATCATTGGAAGATCGAAAGACATGTTGGAAAGCTGATCGCACTTCTTCAAATGAGCGGACATCAGTTTTGATGAACTCAAAATTTTGATGCTCGATCTCCGGGTTTGACCGACTTAGCCCGAACACCGATGCTCCTTTGTCGAGCAATTGTAATGCAATGGCTTTACCAATGCCCTTGCTGGCACCGGTGATCACTGCAACTTTGTCTTGTAGATCCATGGTTCAAATAAACAGATATTTTGGGCTAAAGTTCGAAGCCGAGCCTCACACCGACTCGTGATCGGAAGCCGGGTACGAAATCCCGTCCCGGCACACGTTTTCTCAGCTTATGATCCGTGACTGTGATCTCCTGCTGAAAGTATATATCCAGTGGCAGCATCGCAAAATTCCAGCTATATCCCAGTGTCCCACTGAATGCATGTGCTTCGTGAATATGTTCGATCTTTCTGTTTCGGGGAGTATATTGAGCATGCGCTTTTCGGTAGGTATATCCCGTCTCCAGATAAGGTCCTTCAAAGTTGGAGTACCCGCTGAAGTAATTCCTCCACATCAATCCTGATTCAAATCCTGTGGCAAAGGAGAGATCCGGACCTACAATTCCGCGATCGATGAAGTTGTCGGATCGATAATAGTACTTCACGGCCAATGCAGATCGCTCTTGTACCGGGATGAACACCTCACCCCCTACTCTACCATTTACGAGGGCAAATATGTCGGAAAGCACCATCAGATGGGCATCGCGCTTATCTTCACTCATCTCTGGACTTTTGCGCTCAGGGTCTGCAACCCTCAACCCCAATTTGACATCAACCATTCCGAGAACAGGCTCTGTGGGATTGATGCTGGTTGGTAAGTTGATTCCAAAAATTGGCTGCATTTCACCGCTAAAGGTGTTTGCCAAGATGTGCATATTGGCATCTACATATAGCACCTTTGCAAATTCTTTCTGCCATCCAAAGAACAGCCCGAACTGTCGCGACTTCATGTGTTGCGAAACATGGCTCAGCGTCTGTACTGGGTTCTCATTCTCCCAAAGAATGGCAGTAGTTCGCGATAGTCTCAAAGCAGGACCATAATAGAATCCGTTCAGAGCATCCGCTTTCTTCCCAATGGCGAATTTGATCCCAAACTCGTGTTGATGCTTTGCCACAGCTTGTAAGATGAAATTATTGATCGGTGGAAAGATAAAATCGCGAATTCCGAAGAACAGATCCAGATCGAGGTATTCAGGATCGTAGGCGTAGATACCTAGTCTTCCATAGTAAAGGCTTGTTCTTTCATTAAGGGCTATATCGAATCCAAAATAGGTCCCGTGGTTCAGGAATTGCAAAGGATCTATACTGAGATTGATCCTGGAGTTCTCCTTAGAGCGCAACTGCTCTGAAAATGTTGATTGGGCTTGCAGGGATGTTACAGCTGCGAGCACGAACACGAATGTGAGCAGTGCGTTAGCTCGCTTTTTTAACATCGCTTTTGAATTTGAAGATCTCTCGTTTTCTCATTGCTTCAATGATCAACTTATTCTTGTCGTACACGTCGCGACGATACTCTACTTCTCCTTCTTCATCGAACCAGACCGTCTTGTACAGGAAGTACACCGGGACGGGTTTGTTCAGGCGGATGATGGTCGTAGAATCCAGCGGCTGGATCTCTGCCGTAGTATCTTCAGGATCATATTCTTCCAGTCTGTCCTCATCCTCGGGCTCATACCCCATCAGTATCCTGAAATCATCCGAGTCGTAGTCATCATGGTTCATCATCAGGAACTCACCCAATTCGAGAGGCTCCTGAACACGAACACATCCATGACTAACGGCTCTTTCGCTTCGTTCGAATTTGGAACGTTGCGGTGTGTCATGTAAGTATACCTGGAACGGGTTAGGGAATATGAATTTGACTTTTCCAAGAGCATTCGCCTCCCCTGCTTGCTGAACGATGGTAAAAGGAAGTTTATTCGGATTGAATTTCCTCCAGTTGATCGTATCGGGATTCAATTCCTTGCCTTTATAATACACAACATATCCATTTTCACGGAGATAGAAGCTATCACGCTTCATTTGATGGTACATTTCCCGGGTCACTATGCTTTTGGGCACGGTCCAGGTGGGGTTAACAACGAGGTAGTGCACTCTGCTTGCCACTTGAGGGGTTTCAAAATCCCGTGGTCGGTCCCACCATTTTCCCGTTTCCAGGTATTTCTCATATGCTGAGTTATAGGAAGGCGGTCGGGCCTTGCCTATGCACACTCGCATACGCTGAATGCTGTCCGGATGGTGTAATTCCAGCTCAAAACCAGGCAGATTCACTTGAATATACGGTGGCTCATCATCTATGACGAACCAGCGAATTCGTTCCATCGTTGCCGCGATCTGTTCGATCCTGTCCTGCAGTGAGGTATTTATCAGATCCAGCGTTTTTCTTCCTATGATGCCATCGCTTAATAAGCCGAATCTCTTTTGTGCACTGTCGATCACAGATTTAACAGCACGCGTGTAGCGCTGTGAATCTGCAAGCATGACCTCTTCGGCGGAAGCTAGCCCCATGAGATATAACTTGTTCAACACAGCGGGCATGATGTCCGTGGTATCTCCCGGTTCGATCTTCCTGATACCTGTTGTGTCGATGGTGAACCAGTCGACTCCTGAATCGATCGCCTGATAATACGTGCGGAGGAGATCCATATACTGCGCATATTCTTCCTCCCTATGGGTGTTCCAGGTCAACTGCCTCTGAAAATGCTTATGGTCCAGGATCCCCATGAGATCAAATTCAGGATACACTCTACGAGGCAACGTATATCCGCTTTTGAAGATAGAATCTGGTTCCGTTCGTCCGATCACTCGATCCCTGTGGTATGACAGTAGGTGGTCGGAGATCTTCATTTCGAGCCATGCCATGGTTCGATACAGGTCATCATACTCAAGCGTTTTCAGTTGAGACGACAGATCTGCGAGCGTGTCGAAATCGTATAGGCTGCGCTCCAATCCTTCATATCTGCATTCACCGAGTTTGTAGAGCACTGAGTGATCACCTTTGCGAAGGCCAAGCACCCAGATTGGACGGTAGTTGCGCTTTGCGTAAAATGATGCCAGAGTATCTCCGAATCTGAGATCACTATATAACCTATTCCAGGATTTGACCTCAGTTAATTGAGATCTCAAAGCCTTTTTGACCTCACTCTTTTCGAACTCAAAAACGGGAGGAGGATCAGTAGATTCTTGTGGTTCCGGGTCCTTGGCGCAGGCACCCAATAATAGCGCGAACAGAACAATGCAGACCTGCTTCATTTCAGTCGAGAAATGTACAAAAATTATTCCGTCAAAAGTCGGATCTCGGACATAGGTACGTAAAGATCCGAGTTGAGAATGCGGGAAGTCTGAATGTAAGATTCATCCGGGTAATAATGGAACACGCACGAACCACCGGCTATGGCATCTACCAATGTATGAACCAGATCTTGAGAAACAGCGGGACAGCCAAAGCTGCGGCCTATCGTTTCATCTTCTTTGACGTACTGTTGGTGAACATAGTACGCACCGTGTATCACGATACCTCTTCCAAAGGCATTGTGATTCACGCCGTATTCTTGTCCGTGCAGTTTAAGTGAACGACGATGACGTCCATTATAGATGCTACCGGTTTTCAAGAATCCAATACTGGATTTTTTCGACTGGTATCTGTTAGAAAATGAATGTGCGAACTCGTTCCCGGAATATTTGCCATGTGCTACGAGATCATGGAAGAGTACTCGTCCTTGATACATGTCCAAAACCCATAATCGACGTTTTTTCGAAGACAAACTATAGTCAATGATGGTGAGGAAACGCTCATTTTCAAGCTCACCATGCAATTTCATATAGAAATACCCTCGCAATGCTAATTCGAATGCCTCAGCATTCAATTCATCATCATTCAGGTCCCATTCCGCATAGATCGCTTTCGCTTGTCGGCTGAATTCCTCACCCGACAAAGACACAGAGAGCTGATAATGAACCTGTTGCACACTTGGAGCCGGCTGTGGTCCAGTGAATGCCGTGATCATCAAGGTCGATATGATAATTATTAAAACTCGCATAGCGGGTTTACTGCAATGACAAATATATCCAACGCATTTGCCAGCACAAGTGACTTAAGTCCCCGAGAAAAAAATCGTGTAGTCTGCAGACTACAGACTACTGTACGGTAGTCTCGTCTGATTCAACGCTATTCTCTGAGTGAATGTTCTCCATTTCCTCAGACTCAACAGACGCTGAACCTTTGATGTCGCCACACATAGCAGCACAATCATCTTTGCTCTTACAAGCTTTCATTTTAGCAGGTGTACAGTGCGTGTCGACACATTCGACCTGAGCATGAGCATCATCACCGTGGTGACCGCTTCCCCATACTTCGCCCAAGATCGGAGCGATAACCAGACCTACCAAACAAGTCAGCTTGATCAGGATATTCATCGATGGTCCGGAAGTATCCTTGAATGGATCTCCAACTGTATCACCGGTTACGGCTGCTTTATGAGCATCAGAACCTTTGTAGGTCATCTCTCCGTCGATCTCTACTCCTGCCTCGAATGATTTCTTGGCATTATCCCAAGCACCACCGGCGTTGTTTTGGAAGATCGCCCACATGACACCTGACACGGCAACACCTGCCATGTAAGCTCCAAGAGCCTCAGGCCCCATCAGGAAACCGATGATGATCGGGGTAACGATCGTGATCGCACCAGGCAACATCATCTCGCGAAGAGCCGCTTTAGTGGAGATGTCTACACATTTCCCATATTCCGGAGTTCCGGTACCTTCCATGATACCAGGGATCTCTTTGAACTGACGGCGTACTTCCATAACCATTTCCATGGCAGCTTTACCCACAGAACGCATAGCGAGTGCGGAAAATACTACTGGGATCATACCTCCAACGAAGAGTGCGGCAAGCACATCTGCTTTGAAGATATTGATACCATCGATGCCGGTGAAAGTCACATAGGCAGCAAAAAGTGCGAGGGCAGTCAAGGCTGCAGAAGCGATCGCAAATCCTTTCCCGATGGCTGCTGTAGTATTTCCCACTGAATCAAGAATATCCGTTCTTTCACGAACTTCTTCCGGAAGCTCACTCATTTCAGCAATACCTCCTGCGTTGTCTGCGATAGGACCAAATGCGTCAATGGCAAGCTGCATGGCTGTTGTTGCCATCATGGCACTTGCAGCGATCGCAACACCGTAGAATCCTGCCAACGCATAAGCACCCCAGATCGCACCGGCGAACATAAGAATTGGTGCGAAAGTCGAGATCATTCCGGTTGAAAGTCCGGCGATGATGTTTGTTGCAGCTCCGGTACTTGATTTTTGAACGATATCGAGAACAGGCTTTTTACCGAGCCCTGTATAATATTCTGTGAAGTACGAGATCAATCCTCCTACCGCCAGTCCAACTAGAACAGCGTAGAATACTCGCATTACAGCTATATCCTTAACTCCTTCTCCGAAGAAATTCATTTGAAGAGTCTCAGGAAGCATCCATTTGATAGCGAAGAAAGAAGCAACGGCTGTCAAGACGATAGCCGACCAGTTACCCATATTCAGAGCACGTTGTACTTCAGGTTCCTTAGCATCATTGTTCTTGATGCGGATGAACGCTGTACCAATGATCGAGAAAATGATTCCTAATCCAGCGATGAGAATAGGAAGAAGGATCGGTCCCATGCCATTGAACATATCGGTGAACTGCGAGGCTGAGCTCATATCACGGATCACATAGTTACCAAGTACCATAGCCGCAAGAACGGTTGCCACATAAGAACCGAAGAGGTCGGCTCCCATACCGGCGACGTCACCTACGTTATCTCCTACGTTATCAGCGATAGTCGCAGGGTTACGTGGATCATCCTCAGGGATACCGGCTTCTACTTTTCCTACGAGGTCAGCTCCCACGTCAGCAGCTTTTGTATAAATCCCACCACCAACACGTGCGAAGAGTGCAATTGACTCTGCACCGAGTGAGAATCCTGCCAAGGTTTCGAGAACCATGGTCATTTCAATATCGAATTTTGCATTGCCTACGAGCATCCACTCAGAGAGCAATACGAAAAGAAGGCTGAGTCCCAACACTGCGAGACCGGCAACACCAAGTCCCATAACCGTTCCTCCATTGAAAGAGACTTTCAAGGCTTGTGGCAAACTTGTGCGCGCTGCTTGAGTTGTCCTTACGTTCGCTGAAGTTGCGATTCGCATTCCAATATTTCCTGCAACTGCAGAGAAGATTGCACCGATGACGAATGCCACTACGATGAACCAATGAGTGGTCTCAACCATTGAGGATATCACACCCAGAAGGATTCCAGCGATCACTACGAATATGGCAAGGATGCGATATTCAGCGCTCAAGAAAGCAAGAGCACCTTCTTTGATGTGAACGGAAATCGTTTTCATGCGGTCTTCTCCGGCGTCTTGCTTATTGACCCACGAAGCTTTAAAGATCATCACTGCGATACCTATAAGTCCGAACAGTGGTAACAAGTAAATAAGATTCTCTCCCATTGTTGTGTCTGTTTTCTTTGAAGTCCGCGAAAATACTACAAATCCAAGCGAACTACGCAAATAAAACACGCTTAAAAATGATGGTATGGATAACTCATTTTGGGCGGTCATGTGCGAATTATTTTTCAGACGATGGGAGAATTTTGTCATGCTGTCGGAGACTGGCAACCATCGTTTACTGAAACTCTGATAAACGTCGTGGATTTTGAGGGGAATCGGGGGTAACTTGCTCTTGGGGAGGAGGAGTGGTGGACCCCGAGGATTCGTGACTGTGTCTTGAAATAGATAAAAATTCGGCCCGCAATGGCGATTGTAATCGCCTCAATATCTGCATATTAAAGCCGGAATAAACATCGCTCGTCATGAGGATTTTTCATTGGATTATTGATTTATCTTTGCGCCCCAATGAAGCACATCCGCAACTTCTGTATCATCGCTCATATCGACCATGGAAAAAGCACCCTGGCCGATCGCCTTTTGCAGGAGACCAAAACTGTTTCTGAACGGGATCTGAAAGAACAGACCCTCGATGATATGGATCTGGAGCGCGAAAGAGGGATCACCATCAAGTCGCACGCTATCCAGATGAATTACCAGCACGAAGGGCAGGAATACGTGCTTAACCTCATAGACACCCCGGGACACGTGGATTTTTCATACGAAGTTTCCCGTTCCATCGCCGCATGCGAAGGGGCACTGCTCATCGTAGATGCTGCCCAGGGAATTCAGGCGCAGACCATTTCGAATTTATATCTGGCTTTGGATCACGATCTCGTGATCATCCCTGTACTGAATAAAATGGACCTTCCCGGAGCCATGCCCGAGGAAGTGAAAGACCAGATCGAAGAACTTATCCTCTGTGATCGTGATGAGATCATTCCCGCCAGCGGAAAAACGGGCCTGGGAGTTGACAAGATCCTGGAGGCCATTGTAGATCGCATTCCTGCGCCAAAAGGTGACCCTAACGCACCGCTGAAAGCCTTGATCTTCGACTCCGTTTATAATTCTTTTCGAGGGATCATCGCTTACTTCAAAGTGATCAATGGGGAGATCAACTCCGGAGATAAAGTGAAATTCGTTCATACCGGTAAAGAATACCTCGCTGATGAGATCGGAGTACTGCGAATGAAGCAGGAACCGCGCAAAAGCATAAGTGCCGGAAATGTTGGCTATATCATATCCGGGATCAAAGAAGCCAAAGAGGTCAAAGTTGGTGATACCATTACCCATACAAATGATCCAACCAAAGAAGCCATCCAGGGATTCGAAGATGTAAAACCGATGGTTTTTGCCGGGATCTATCCGGTCGATACCGAAGACTTTGAGGATCTCCGCGATTCGATGGCAAAGCTTCAGCTCAATGATGCATCCCTTGTTTTTGAGCCTGAGTCATCCATGGCTTTGGGTTTTGGATTCCGTTGTGGATTTCTGGGAATGCTGCACATGGAGATCATTCAGGAACGATTGGAGCGTGAATTCGGGATGACCGTGATAACAACCGTACCGAACGTAAGCTACCACGCATTCGTGAAAGGATCGGAAATGGTCATCGTGAACAATCCTACCGATCTTCCTGAGCCAAACCACATCGATCATGTGGAAGAACCATTCATCAGCGCTCAAATAATCACGGCAAGTGAGTATGTCGGTGCGATCATGGGGCTCTGCATGGAGAAGCGTGGCGTTTTGAAGAATCAGGTATACCTCACTACCAACCGGGTAGAACTAGTATTCGAGATGCCAATGGCTGAGGTCGTTTTTGACTTTTACGACAAACTCAAATCCATATCAAGAGGTTATGCGTCATTCGATTACCATCCGATCGAGTATCGCGACTCGCACTTGGTCAAACTCGACATCCTGTTGAACGGCAAGCAGGTGGATGCTCTCAGCGCTATCATTCACCGCGATAAAGCGTACGAATACGGGAAGAAGATCTGCGTAAAGCTCAAAGAACTCATCCCGAAGCAGCAGTTCGAGATCGCCATCCAAGCTGGTATAGGTTCTAAGATCATTGCACGCGAAACGATCAAAGCGATGCGGAAAGACGTCACGTCAAAATGTTATGGTGGTGATATCACCAGAAAGCGTAAACTCCTCGAAAAACAGAAAGCAGGTAAGAAACGTATGCGTCAGGTAGGAAGTGTGGAGATCCCACAATCTGCTTTCATGGCCGTCCTCAAGATCAACGACTAGGCAGCGAAGCTGCCAGCTATTAGCTATTTGCTATTAGCATCTTACTTGAGACTCTAATCATTTTGCAAGCCTAGCTAGATGCTAAATGCTAGAAGCCAGAGCTATTCAAACCCGGCTTCCTTCAACAAGCCCAGATCCAACCAATTGGCAATAGCTTGTCGGTTGTTCACGATCAACAACCGCTTCTGGTCGAAGTCATTGGTGATATTGCCGAGTTCGATGTAAACCGTTGACGGTTTTGACTCGCGCAACATGAAAAGATTACGCGTTTTGACCACACCCCGGTATTCCCGATCTTTTTGATGCTCCGCGTATTTGTCCTTAATGGTTGTCAACATGGTATTCGCCAGTTTCTCCCCGACCTGCGATCCTTCGTAGTGGTAGAAAAAGATATCGATCTTCTGCCCTTCTGACCTCGAATCCACATGGATCGTGACCATTCGCTGTTGAACAGCATCGTTTTTATGCTTGTCATACAGCTTGTTGACGGTATTCACCCTCTGTCGCAATCGTGCCACTTGATTTAGCGGTATCGCTTTGTTATAGTAACAACGCTCATCCTTATCCATTTCCAAATATTCCGTGTCCCGGATCCCATCGTCCCGGTCTCGGGTGATCATATATACAGTGGCTCCATGACTGATAAGATTCCTGGCGAGTCTTATTGTGACGTCATACGCATATTCATCTTCACAAAGGAAATGGCCGTCCTTTTTGGTCATAGCTCCCGGATCCGGGCCACCGTGCCCACTCACGAGATAGTATACATGACCCTTTAAGCGTTCATCACTAACTGTGACATTCTTGTGCTCTTCACCAAATATCGGGATCACGGTAGTATATGGCTTGAAACCTTCAACCGCTTGTCCGCAATACAATTCATGAAAAGGCACCCACAGGATGTTGTCCTTCCTGTAATCGGCATCCTTTATGCCTTTCTTGACCAATTGCTCATTGAAATATTGAATGCGCACGGCTTTTTCATAATCCTCGTCACCGATCGTGGAACGAATGGATGTTCCATTGTACGTGTACACCTTTATTGGAAGAACATACTTCCTGTCCAGCATGAGGAAATCAGTAGGCCCCATCCCATTCAAGGTCAAAAAAGAATCCATGTTGCAGGCATTTTCTGCCAGACCGTAACGCGTGAGTAAGGAATGTATTCCGTCGCCTCGTTGGACTTCCGATTTGAGATTGTCGGCAGCTACCGAAGAACTCGAAAAAATGAAGAGATATAATGCAGTGAGTAGTACAGTTCTAATTCGTCCAGCCATATTTCCCAATGAGTGGGACGAATTTAAAATCACCGTGTTCGGTGCGTCGGTATTTATTATCAACAAGGCGTTCAATGAGTACCATTTTTTGGAAGCTCTGATCACCTACCGGTAAGACCAGTCGCCCCCCTGTCTTCAATTGTACCTTCAAATGTTCTGCCAGATCCGGTGCTGCCGCTGTGACAATGATACCATCAAAGGGACCTTTTGACGGTAAGCCCACTGTTCCATCACCTAGAAAAACGTTCACCGGGTATCCGCATTCCTTCAACTTTTCTGCAGCACTTCGGAACAACTCCTCTACTCTTTCGATCGAATAGACTTCTGCTCCCATGGCACTTAAAACCGCAGCCTGATATCCCGAACCCGTACCGATCTCAAGTACTCTGGCTCCGGGCTTTAAGGCCAGTAACTGTGTTTGAAACGCTACGGTGAATGGTTGTGAAATGGTTTGCCCCCCTTCTATTGGAAATGCAGCATCGTCATATGCTTTGGACCAGAATGCCTCCGGGAAGAAAAAGTGACGAGGCACACTTAACATAGCCTGAATCACCCTTTCATCCGTAATTCCCTTTGACTGAAGGGATTCGACTAATCTCTTTCGCTGTCCTTTATACTTGTATGAATCTTCCAAAGTGTAGATTTTAGCATACAACCAATGAAAACATTATTTGTGTCTGCCTCAATGAATGGTCGTAATTCGTAACCGTCGTTCGATGCAAATAAATTCAAAATCGCTGAACATTGGTATTGTCGGCAAGGGCAATTACGGGGAAGAAACCTTCCGCCCCCTGATCGACAAAGGCATGATCGGATTATGCTGTGGTCTGTTCAGTCATTCATTTCACGACATTATACCTCTCAGAAGCTACGAAGAGCTTGAAGACGCTGTTGATGCTGTCTTGATCCTCGATCCTGAATATTGCACATTCAACACTATTAGCGACCTCATG
>VMBT01000711.1_pt1 | contig 19572 bp, 21 predicted proteins | sample 4404301 | NCBI WGS metagenome assembly VMBT01 (sample SAMN12238535, study PRJNA552566) | marine metagenome | isolation source: Coastal seawater | place: USA: coastal Georgia, Sapelo Island | collected 2008-08/2009-08
GACAACACCTGCTGCAACTGAAATGCGTTTCGGTTTTGAAGTAACAATGTACGTAATGAACAAGTAATTGTTTTTTACAAAACATTTTTACGAAGGGAGCTAGTCTCCCTTTTTTTATGGAAATTTAAATCCTTTCGGAAGCAAGACCCAGACCTTACCCTCTTGCTTCATTGAGCCTGCCAATTTTCCCGCTCGGTCTCCTTGACCCCAATAGAAATCAATACGGACACCTCCGCCAATCGCACCTCCTGTATCCTGAGCCATCATGAGCTGATTGAGTGGTTTTGAGGAATTAGGCCATGTAGTCGATAAAAAAACTGGGGCTCCTAATGGAATAAATTTACGATCAACGGCCACTGAACGTTCAGCCGTGACTGGAACGCCCATAGCCCCAAGCGGGCCTGGTAAACCTTTTTCTAGCTCACGAAAAAAAACAACACTGGGATTAGCATTTAAAAATTTCTGTAATTTTTTTGGATTCTTTTTTGCCCAAGTTTTTATGCTTTGCATAGATACGCGGTGCCTCGATAACTCACCCTCATTAATTAATGCACGTCCCATCGAGCGATATGGGTGTCCGTTTTGATTCGCATAACCCACCTGAATTCTCTCACCCGAATCTAACTCAATAACACCAGATCCTTGAATCTCTAGAAAAAAAGCTTCGACTGGATCTTTGACCCAAAGTAATTCATTGCCCAGAATTTGATCTTGTTTATGCGCAAGCTCCTCTCTCGTTGAATAGGGAACCAATTTATTGCCCTCAACCTTTCCCCTTAATCGCATGTACTTTAAGTCTGGATAAACCTCACTTAAATCAACCGTGATTAAATCATTAGGTGGTGAATAGAGAGGAGTTGCATATTGCTTTGATTTTTTTCGGCTTCCTTTTAGGATTGGCTGATAGTAACCAGTGACCAGGCCCTCTAACGACTCATCATCTTTTTTAGCTTGGTATAAATCAAAGTGGCTATAAAAAAAGGATTTAATTTCATCATCTGAAGGAGAAATAAGTTGGTTGGCTTCATGACAAACATCTTGCCATGACTCTCTATTTTTTAATGCATCACAACTTCGAAGCCAGGCAGGCCAAGATAGATTCAAATGATCCTCGGCTAAAAGTGAATCAATTTCTGTCCAAGAGGTTTTTACAAGAAGGCTATAAGGTTTAATTTCTGCTTCAAGTGCTTTTTCTGGATAAGCCTCACATTTAAGCGACTCCTCTTTTGTAGCCTTTAATATTTGTTCCTCACAATCACAATCAGCAACATCTTGACCTAGTTGGCTACAACTATTAAGCAATATCAAAACGGCTAAGATGAAAATTAATCTCATTAATGGAGCACTCTTGGCATAATTAATTTAAAGATAGGAATTTTTGCATCAAACCCTTGGGCTTTTTCATCAATCATCTGATAAGAACCATACATAAGACCGCTCGGTGTATTGATCTCTGTAGCGCTCGTGTAAGAATAAATTTCACCCGACTTTATGACTGGCTTCTCGCCCACCACGCCTGACCCTTTAACTTCAAACGTTTCCCCATGAGCATTCTCAAAAATCCAATGACGACTGATCAATTGGACGGTTTGTTGACTTATGTTTTTTATATGAACCGTATAAGTAAAAAAATATCGATTTTTTTCAATAATCGATCTTTCCTGAATATAGTTTGTTTCGATTTGAATTTCTATTTCAGGTGTATGCACTTTTTATTTTATCAATCCTGTCGTGGGTGAGCTTGGTGAGGCTGAGTATAATTTTTTATCCATTCGACCAGCTAGAAAAGCTTCCCTGCCTGCCTCAATGGATTTTTTCATTGCAGAAGCCATAAGTATTGGATCTTTTGCAGTAGCAATGGCGGTATTCATCAGAACCCCGTCACAACCTAACTCCATGGCAATAGCAGCATCTGATGCAGTACCCACACCGGCATCAACAATGACTGGGACTTTGACTGTATCGATAATAATTTCTAAATTCCAAGGATTTAAAATCCCCATACCGGAACCAATGAGTGATGCCAATGGCATGATAGCGCAACAACCAATGTCCTCTAATTGTTTGGCAATGATGGGATCATCCGACGTATAGACCATCACATCAAATCCATCCTTGATAAGAATCTCAGCTGCCTTAAGCGTTTCAACGACATTAGGATAAAGTGTTTTTTGATCACCTAAGACTTCTAGCTTGACTAAATTATGACCATCTAAAAGTTCACGGGCTAACCTTAACGTCCTGATAGCATCATCCGCTGTATAGCAACCTGCTGTATTGGGTAAATAGGTAAACTGATCGGGGGGTAAAAACTCTAGTAACGATGGCTCATTAGCATCTTGACCAATATTAGTTCGTCGGATCGCTACAGTAACAATTTGCGCCCCACTTTTCTCAATGGCTAAACGTGTCTCTTTAAAATCTCTATACTTGCCCGTACCCACAAGCAGCCTAGACTGGAACGGTCGTCCAGCAATGACCCACTCATTGGTATTAAATTCATGTTTATCCACCGCCCACAGCTCCTACTATTTCTAAACGATCGCCCTCATTAATGGTGAGTTCAGCAAACAATCCTTTAGGTAAAATTTCTCCATTACGTTCAATGGCAAACCGTTTACCCTCTAGTTGTAAGTGCTTGACTAATTCATTAGCCGTTAATGAATTACCATCAAACTCTTTTTCGATTCCATTAATTATTATTTTCATATTAGAATAACAAATATAAATATTAAATAAATATAACCTATTTACTTTATTATTTAAAAATTGAATTTTTATGACATTTTGATATCTATTCAATTTTATGGGACACAATCCCGAACAACATTTCCCAAAAGGAAAAAATGATGAAAGTTAAAAATTTAAAAGACGCAAATAATCGTCCTGATCTTGATAAGAAAAATATCGATCAGCCATCAAACAACAATCAAGAATCCCAGAAAACTAATAAGCGTAGCGATTTTTTTCGCTCACTTGAAGCTTTCTCTGATTGTGTTTAATTAATAAAGCGTCCTTGAAAACATTCTAAGCGTGATCTGATAGCACAAAGCGGCTAGCTCTGGATCGTATCGTTCTCCCTCATCTCTCATAAAAGCATGTTGGGCATTAAACTCGTGCCAACTAAATACAATATCTGTTTTTAATAGTTGATTATGTATTTCAACACGATTGCTTGTTGGGATATGTGTGTCCTGCTTACCCCAAATCATTAAAAGCTCACCTTTAATATCATCAAGCCTTTCCATGCTGTGTTGACCCGGTTTATTTGGGATCGTATTGGTATGAAGATCAGTTGCATAAAAACACGCTGTAGCTTTGACTTCTGGATTTAATGCGGCTCTAAAGGCAAGGTGGCCGCCAATACAAAACCCCATGGCACCAATATGACCATTCGACCAAGATTGTTTTTTTACCCAATCAATCATGGCTTGATTGTCGGAATCATAACCCTCAACATCTTTAGCAGCTTTATCTGCATTGCCTTTTTCTCGTCCGGCATCGTCATAATTTAAAACCGTACCAATAGGATTGAGCTCATGAAAAACTTCAGGGACTAAAACAACATACCCATGACTGGCCATAATTTTAGCCGCCCTCTCAATAGGGCCTGTTTGTTGAAAAATCTCTGAGTAAAACAAGATAGTTGGATACTGACTGGCTTCTACAGGCCTATGAACATAGGTTCTCATATCACCCGTAGGTGTACTAATATCGACAAACTCTGATTGAATTAACATTTATACCTCAAAAAAAAGATTAATAATCTGCGCTACGGCCGGTGGAATAATTCGAAGGGATATCGTTTTGCCACTCACCACAATCTTCACATTGATGATCCTGCATAGTTGGACAATAGTGCAAGTGTTCACCATCACATGAGCGACATTTTAGTTGCTGGTCTTTTTTGTGCAGTTCAACTGCAACCTTAGAGCTACCCAAACCATACTTATTATCCATAACCACCTCAATGATTAAGATTTAATTAAAAGTTACATCATCGGTTTTAGGTTGGCAAGACTTAATCGTTTAATTTAACAAAACAATTTTCGTAAACAATACCTTTTTGATCTTTGACTAAGGTATTCTCATTTGAGAGCTCAAGTGTTGTAAGGGAATTTGTATAAATAGCAGGATTGGCTTCATCTTGATATAGCTTAAATTCTCTTTCTGGAAAAACAATCCAGATGGTTTTCTTATCATCCAAGTATTTGATGAAAAAGCGATTCTTCGCTTTACACTCATACATAATGGCATCATCAGGTATTTGATCTTGTTCAGTATCACCCCATGAAAAAAAATCCTCTACTTTTTCTGGCTCAAAGACAATACCGGCGCAAGAAGCTAAGAAAATTGAGCTAAGAAATAGAATTAATTTATTTTTCATTAGCGAGAATTGAGTCATCTAAATTATTTAATGAGGTTTTATATGACTCAGCGACATCCAGCTGGTTATTTGTTTTGGCTATTTTATAAAGGTAGTAAATACTTTGTGAATGTTTTTCATTCAACTGAATGACTTGTTTAAATTGTTTTTCTGCTAACTCAATTTCGCCAAGGTGAAATAAGGCAATGCCATAGTAATTTATTGCCTCTATTGATTCTGGCTCTTTAACTTCCCAGTCCAAGGCTACTTTTTTAAGGTTCTCCCAGTCTTTATTCCTTTCTAAACGAACAACCCTCATAAAGTAAGGTAATTCTTCCTCAGGTGCATCCCAGAACGGAAGTTCTCGTTGGGTTGTTACTGAAATTTCCTCTCCACTGCTTAACATGGTTTTAATAACCTCAACTGGAACACTATAAAAGTAAGCAAATCTTCCAGCCGTTTTAAAGGTTGTGACTCCAATTAACTCGCCCTCTGAATTAAATAACCCACCACCACTTGCTCCTAGCGAAAACCAGGCTGAGGACTGGATGATGTTATTACCTAAAAATGGATGTATGCCCTTGATCTTTCCATAGGATGTGTGTGGCTTAACAGTATTACCACCATAACTTTTTCCAAAGACCTCCATTTCATATTCTAGATGATCAGAGCTGCCTAACTTTACAGCTGGCAATTCTAAAAATTTAAACTTCAATATACAAAGATCATTTTTCCAGTCAGCGATTAGCGCATCAGGAGAATAACTGTAACCAAACTTTGTCACATGCACACCTTGAGCATTGGCAATCACATGACAATTGGTGACCACATAATCTTTTTGGATAACCACACCTGAACCTACACCATGGTGACCTTCTTTGGTAGCTACATGAACTTTAAGGACGGATTGATTAAGTGAAAATAAAAGCTCATTAGATGGTTGAGCAAAAACAAAATTTGTAGAAATTAATACAAAGAGAAATAATAATTTTTTAAACATGGCTAACAGAATTTACAAAGGAATATAGATTTCAATCTACCCCTTAAGTTCATTCAAACTAACCGCATTTACTCTCGCCGCAGTTGAGGCATGTCAAACAACCATCCATTAAGATCGATGCTTTAGTCTGGCATTTAGCACATAACTGAGCGTCTTTAGGAAAACCACTCTCATCAAGATTGCCTGAATTTTGTTTTAAGTATTCTTCCTTCTTTTCATCGATCAGTTTTTTTTGATACTCATCAGGTTCACTGGATTTCAGCATGCCGATATTCTCTAAATGTGTTTCAACAACATGGCCCAGTTCAGCAACCAAACTTGGAATATATTTACCACCTTTCTTATAGTAACCTCCGTTAGGATCAAACACCGATTCAAGCTCCTCAACTAAGAAAGTGACATCACCACCTTTTCTAAAAACAGCTGACATCACACGTGTTAAAGCAACAATCCATTGGAAATGTTCCATGTTTTTTGAATTAACAAAAATCTCAAAAGGTCGGCGATGTTCTTGGTCAGTACCCTCGTTCATGATCACATCATTAATGGTGATATAAAAAGCATGGTCAGTGACCGGTGTCTTAACTTTATACGTTGTTCCAGTAATTTTTTCAGGACGATCTAAAGGCTCGCCTAACTGTACAATATTAGTCTCTGGCTTTTCATCTGCTTTTTTTGGCTCAGCTAGACTGTACCCAACAATTTTTTTCTCAATTTTAATAGCCATGTTTTATCCTAAAATTTACCGTAATATCCCTCTTTAAGCGCATCATACAAATTAGCCGCTGTATGTGTCTCGCCATCATATTCAATTTCTTCGTTACCCTTAACTTCAATCACGGCACCATCATCCAGCGTGAATTTGTAAGTTGTATTTTCTAAATCTTTCTCTGTCACCAATACACCTTGGAACGCTTCTGGATTGAATCTAAACGTGGTACAGCCTTTTAAGCCTTTCTCATAAGCGTACAAGTAGATACTCTTAAAATCATCAAAATCATAATCTGTAGGAACGTTAATCGTCTTTGAAATCGAGCTATCAATCCATTTTTGCGCAGCCGCTTGAATATCTACATGAGCCTTCGCTTTAATGGTTGATGAATCAATAAAGTAATCAGGTAATTTTTCTTCTTCTTGATCAGAAAATGGCATTGCCTTCTCGTTGATTAAGTGACGATAAGCAAGTAACTCATAGGAAAAAACGTCTACTTTTTCTTTTGTCTTTTTACCTTCACGAATCACGTTACGATTATAGTGATGAGCAAAAGAGGGTTCGATACCATTACTTGCATTGTTCGCTAGCGAAAGGGAGATGGTTCCGGTTGGTGCAATTGAACTGTGATGACTGAATCTCACACCATGATCTGCAATTTCATCCCTCAAATCACGAGGAAATTGCTGCATGTAGCGGCTGTATTGTCCCAACAAAACTTTACCCGGCACTTTATCACCAATCTTGATACCATCATCCTTCATTTCAGGTCGCATCGCCATAAGCTCAGGGGTAATCTCAAAAAGCTCATTCATAATAGGGGCAGGACCTTTTTCTTTAGCTAACTCAATACCTGTCTTCCAACCCTCTTCGGCAAGAGCTTTAGTAATCTCTTCGGTAAATTTAATGGAAGCCTCATCTCCATATACCATTTTCATCATCGCCATGGTTGAACCTAAACCTAAATAACCCATGCCGTGTCGACGTTTTCTAGCAATTTCATCGCGCTGTTTTTCTAAGGGTAGTCCATTAATTTCAACGACGTTATCAAGCATACGAGTAAAAATACTAATCACTTGTCTATACTCATCCCAATCGAAATAGGCTTCATCCGTAAATGGTGACTTAACAAACTTGGTTAAATTAATTGATCCTAGAAGACAGGCGCCATAGGGTGGTAAAGGTTGTTCGCCGCATGGATTCGTTGCGCGAATATTTTCACAAAACCAGTTGTTATTCATTTCATTAACACGATCAATAAGAATAAACCCGGGTTCCGCATAATCATAGGTGGAAGACATAATAATGTCCCAAAGTCTTTGTGCCTTCATGGGCTTATACACCTTACAAGCTACTTTGCCAGCACGTGGGCCTTTTTTCTCGACTAAATATTTTTCAGGATTTGGCCAGTCTCTCCAAACAACTTGGTCCTCATTATCAAGATCTAATTTTTCTTCCTTAGCTTCCTTGGCAGTCACAGGGAATGCAAGTTTCCAATCAGCCCCGGCCTTAACTGCCTCCATAAATTCTTTGGTAATCAAACAAGAAAGGTTAAATTGTCTTAGACGGCCATCTTCGCGTTTAGCTTTAATAAAGTCAGCAATGTCTGGGTGGGCAATATCAAATGTGGCCATTTGAGCACCTCGTCGGCCACCCGCACTTGATACTGTAAAACACATGCGGTCATAGATATCCATAAAAGATAATGGTCCGCTGGTGTAAGCCCCTGCACCTGCAACAAAAGCACCCTTGGGTCTAAGCGTAGAGTATTCATAGCCAATACCACAGCCAGCTTTGAGTGTCAGGCCAGCCTCATGGACCTTATCCAAGATACCCGACATGCTATCTTCAATCACACCTGAAACAGTACAGTTAATGGTGCTAGTCGCCGGTTTATGTTCAAGCGCTCCAGCATTCGATGTAATTCGTCCCGCAGGTATCGCGCCATGTTTTAATGCCCATAAAAACTTTTCATGCCACTCATCACGTATTTTAGGATCTTCAACTTCAGCAAGGGCTTTTGCTACGCGGTCATAGGTATCTTGAATATCTTCATCGACAAACTCACCTTTTTTTGTTTTTAAACGATACTTTTTATCCCATATGTCCATCGAGACCGACTGGACGGGTATATCGTTGTCATCATCAACAGATGATTTTGATTCTGAAGAAACAGCCTTGAGCATTAAAATCCCCTAAGTTATTGGTATTACGAAGAAAATTGACTCCTTAAACCAGTTTTGAGAAAACCACAACATATTGTGATTAATGGAAAAATTTTATCATCTGGTTGTGGTTGGTCAATAGCTTTTTTATAAAAAAAACTTATTTTTTGATTGCTAAAAAAAAAGTTGAATAAAAACAATATGTTCGCAAGAAAAAAATAATTTTAAATTGTGAATTATGAGAAAATTCACCTATGTATTTATTTTTTTATCAGGTCCTTGTTCTAATTTTAATCCCTTTTGCATTGGCTAAACTAATTTATCGTAGTTTATTCAATCAAAATTACCTCAACTATGTGTTAGAGCGTTTCGGTATTTATAAAAAAAAGCATTATAAAAATCCGATTGTTTGGATTCATGCGGTATCGGTTGGTGAATCAAATGCAATCAAGCCCCTGGTTGATAGTATTTTAAAACTAAATAATTCGGTAGAGATATTAATTACTCATGGGACCCTGACAGGGAGGGAGGTCAAAATAAATGATTCAACCAGAATTCATCGGGCCTACTTACCCTATGATTTAAAACCTTTTGTTCAAAGCTTTTTAAATCATTTCAAACCGAATCTTGGTTTAATTGTTGAAACTGAAATTTGGCCCAGCCTAATGCATCAAGCACAAAACCATAAAATACCTTTATTTTTAATTAATGGGCGTCTGTCTCAAAGATCCCTTAAAAAATACCTTATGGCAAAACACTTTTTTGTTAGAGTATTTGAAGGGTTTCAAAGTATCTACGCTCAATCAGATCAAGATAAAAATCATTTTGCTCAAATTTATTCAAAAAAAATTTATACCCAAGGTAACCTAAAATTTGACTTTCCCTTACCTAAGGGGATTCAAAACACCAGAAGTTTACTTGCTAAAAAACTAAACATTGATAAACAATTTGTCATGGTGGCTGGGAGTACTCGACAAGGTGAGGAATTAGAGCTTCTTAAACTTTATAAAGAATTAAATCACCCAAAAATTACACTTATCATCGTGCCTAGACACCCCCAACGATTTAGAGAAGTTGAAAAGCTTATCCAAACTTCAAATTTTGACTACGTTAAAAGAACAACCACACAAAACATGAATAAGGTTCCACAAATTATTCTGGGAGACTCGATGGGAGAAATGTTTAGTTACTACGCTATGGCTGACTTCATCATTATGGGAGGAAGCATTCAAGATTTCGGATCACAAAATCCAATTGAGGCATTAAAGCTTGAAAAAAAGATTGCTATAGGACCTTCGGATTACAATTTTAAACACATTATTGATGATGGAACGAGTAAGGGTATTTTTATCAGATTCAAAAAATTAGCTGATATTAAAGACGAAGTATTAACGCAAATAAACCATAAAAATGATCAGCAAGAATCAAAAAAAATTAAGGCATTTATTAGAAATAATTCAGGTGCAAGCGTTCAAATCGCCAAAAAAATTAATCAATATCTTTGATTAATCCTGCCACTTTTTTAAACACCTCATTGTCAGCAGACTTAATCCATTCAAATACAACTGATTCAGTGGTTGTAATGATGCAACCGGCTTGACGAAGTCGATTGATTGCATTTTGTTTATTCAAAATATTGCGAGAAACAATGGCATCTTCGACGATAAAAACATCTTTACCTTTATCTAATAATGATAAAGCTGTCTGCAAAACACAGATGTGTGCTTCCATACCCATAATAAAGATTTGGGGTCTAGATTTCACCAAGCAACGTTCGAATACTGGCTCATCCACGCAGTTAAAAGCCACCTTCTCCACAAACTTTGCATCACTTAAAAAAGATTGCATGGAGGGTAATGTAGGTCCAAGGCCTTTTGGATATTGTTCAGAACAAATAAAAGGTACGCCAAATTCTGATGCAGTCGTCACCAATAACTCACAACGCTTGACCAATTTATTGATCACTTCTTTTGGCATCGCTGCAGCCAATTTTTCTTGAATATCAATTATTACGAGTTGACTCTTTTCGAAATCTGCCATCATATTTCATTCACCACCAAATATTGATTGATTTCCTCAAGATCACTAGCAGTCAAAATTCCTACAGATTGCTTAAGGCTAATTAAATATATCAGATAATTATAACGTGATTTTAATAAATCTCTTTTTGCATTAAACAGGACTTGCTGTGCAACCAAAACTTCAACGCCGTTTCTCAGCCCCTCTTGAAAAGCCAGCTGAGTCGATTCAAGCGACAATTCAGCTGATTTTAAGGCCTGCTGATAAGCCTCAATTTCAGCATAATTGGCTTGCAAGCTTAAAAAGTTTTGTTTGACTTTTAATTCAACCTCTCTTTTTATGTATTCTGCATCCTCTTCAGTTTTAAACTTTAAAAGTTTAGCCTCACGCACCCTTGAACTTGTGTAGCCTCCTGAAAATATAGGAATGTTAATTTCAACACCCAAGACATCTGAATAACTTCGTATACCTTTGTTTTCTGTAGCGCCATAAGGATAGCCACCTTTATCCCAATTTCTTGTTCTGCTTGCAATGGCATCAATGGTTGGCAAATGATCCGATTCACGAATACTGATTTCATAGTCGGCAACTTTAATTTGATCTTGTGCAATACCGAGTTCAAGATTATTTTCCAACCCTAAACTGACCCAACGATTCATATCCGAATCAATTGCCACGAAATTCATAGCCGCTTGCAAGCCTTTTAATTTTCCAGGTTCTTCGCCCGTTAAAACTTTAATTTGCTGGCGCTTAACTTCAAGTTTTTGCACAGCGGAAATTAATTGCGCTTCGATTAAAGAGGCCTTCGTTTTTGCTTCATTTACATCTGTGATCGATATTAAGCCAGATTCAAAACGTGCTTGAGATTCAAGCAGCTGCTCATTCACTGCCTTTTTTTGAGATTGCAATAATTCAATTTCATCCCTAGCCATTAGTGTTTCAAAATAAATTAAAACGACTCGATAAATTAAATCTTGTTGTGATTGCAATAATTGTTTATCAGACAAATTCGTTTGAGAAATAATTTGCTTATATTGTTGAAATGCGCCGTAATCAAAGAGAGGTTGTCTGATCGTTATGCTGTAATCATAGCTATGAAAATCTGCTTTGGTTCCAGATAGCAGCTGATTATCGATGTTTGTTAAGATCTTTCGTTCATTATCATTTTCATCGTAACCCCCTGTCGCAGTAATGGAAGGTAAAAATAAGGAGCGGCCCTGATTAATAAGTTCTTTGGTCGCATCATTTTGATAGCGTGATGCCGATAGAAGAGCATCATAAGTTAGGGCTCTCTGATAAATCTCAACCAAATCAGAATCCTTTGCATAAAGATTCAAAGGATTCATCAGGTATAACCCTAATAAACAAAAAAAAGATAATCTAGAAAGCAAAATCAGGCTCTTTACGCTCATAGGATAAATGAGGGATAGCACAATCAAATAATTCGTTCATGCTAAATTGATCCTCGCTGATTCGCTTTATTAATTTAGCTTTCATAATTGAGCCATGATTTTCAATGTAGAACATTCGACCATTCAGATTTAATCTTTCCCGAAAACCAAGAGGCTCAAATTTACACGATCCCGTGAAAACAATCACATCAAACGATTTAAATTCAGATGACAAAATAAACCCGTTACCGTGAATGTAATGAATATTTGATAATTTTTGCGATCGATGAAGCGCTTTAGCCGCCTCAATAAAATCAAGATGAATATCTACGGTAAGAACATCATTTGCCAGTGAAGCTAGCAACAAAACAAAGTAACCTGATCCCGTTCCAACATGGTAAACATGATCATGAGGCTTAATCTCTAAAGACTGTAATATTCGTCCCTCAATTTTTGGCGAAAGCATTTTTTCACCATGACTCAGAGGAATCTCAATATCAGCGAACGCCAGCTTATGAAATTGCTTAGGGACATAATCCTCTCTTTTAGATGTTTTTAATAAATCCAAAACATTTTCATCTAAAACATCCCAGGTTCTCACCTGTTGCTCAATCATATTAAAACGAAGTTTTTCTAACATAGTGGCTTTTTTTCAAAAGAGTTTAATTATAGCGAAAATCCAAGCCCAAATTGGATTATTTCACTGATCAAAAATTCAAAATTAAGAGTTCAAGCCTTGCTTATTCAAGCAATATAAAGTAACTTTAAACTAATGCTAGGGGTCTATTGAAATTTAACAAATAGTGAGAAAAACCCTTTGAACCTGATGTGGATAATGCCATCGTAGGAAAGCAATGTTTTTGCTCCTGCGTTGATTGGAGCAAAAAATGAATGCAACAGATAAAGAATTTAAGAAAAATATTGATAATTTTATAAGCAAGGATGCCAAGCTCGATCCTGAAGCTCATAAATCATTCAGCAATTCCAAAAAAGTTTATCTAGAGGGAAGTTCGCCCGATATTCAAGTTCCTTTTAGAGAAATTTCGCTCTCAGACACACCTTCACAATTTGGTGCTGAAAAAAATAATCCTGTTTTAGTGTACGACACCTCTGGCCCTTACACAGACCCTAATTACGCTATAGATATTCGTGACGGCTTACCAGAATTAAGAAAAGCTTGGATTGAAAATCGAAATGACACTGAGCTTTTGACGGGGCCAACATCATCGTATGGACAAAAACGTCAAGATGACCCTATGTTAGATAACATGCGATTTAATCTTAAACGCCAACCACGAAGAGCCAAACAGGGTCAAAACGTATCACAAATGCATTATGCCAAAAAAGGCATTATCACTCCGGAAATGGAGTTTATCGCAATACGAGAAAATCAACGACGCGAAGGCATATCTGACTTTATCCAAACCCAACATAAAGGTGAGAACTATGGTGCATCAATTCCAAAACTCATCACCCCAGAATTTGTCAGAGACGAGGTTGCCCGAGGTCGAGCTATTATTCCTGCCAACATCAATCACCCAGAATCAGAGCCCATGATTATAGGTCGTAATTTTTTAGTCAAAATTAACGCCAACATTGGTAATTCAGCTCTAGGTTCGAGCATCAGCGAAGAAGTTGAGAAAATGGTTTGGAGCACGCGTTGGGGTGGTGACACCGTCATGGATCTTTCAACCGGGAAAAATATTCATGAAACACGTGAATGGATTATTAGAAATAGTCCGGTACCCATTGGCACGGTTCCAATTTATCAAGCGCTGGAAAAAGTGGATGGAAAAGCCGAAGACCTCACCTGGGAAATTTTTAGGGACACACTGATTGAACAAGCCGAACAAGGCGTTGATTACTTTACCATTCACGCTGGGGTTCGACTAAGCTACATTCCCATGACAGCCAAACGCATGACGGGCATTGTCAGTCGAGGAGGTTCCATCATGGCCAAATGGTGTTTGGCTCATCACAAAGAGTCATTCTTATACACTCACTTTGAAGAAATTTGTGAAATTATGAAGGCCTATGACGTAAGCTTTAGTCTTGGCGATGGTCTTCGTCCAGGCTCTATTTATGATGCCAATGATGAAGCACAATTTGCAGAATTAAAAACCCTAGGTGAATTGACACAAATTGCATGGAAACATGATGTGCAAGTGATGATTGAAGGCCCTGGTCATGTGCCTATGCATATGATTAAAGAAAATATGGACATGCAACTCAAACATTGTGATGAGGCACCTTTTTACACACTAGGGCCTCTGACCACAGACATTGCACCTGGATACGATCATATTACTTCAGGCATTGGTGCCGCGATGATTGGTTGGTATGGTTGTGCCATGTTATGTTATGTAACCCCCAAAGAACACTTAGGGTTACCCGACAAAGAAGATGTCAGGGAAGGTATTGTGACTTACAAAATTGCAGCCCATGCTGCTGATTTAGCCAAAGGACATCCTGGCGCACAAATTCGTGATAATGCTCTTTCCAAAGCTCGCTTTGAATTTAGATGGGATGATCAATTTAATTTAGGTTTGGATCCAGAAAAGGCGAAAGAATTTCATGATGAAACCTTACCGCAAGAAGGTGCTAAACAAGCACATTTTTGTTCTATGTGTGGACCACATTTTTGCTCCATGAAAATTTCTCAAGATGTGCGAGATTTTGCCGCTGAAAAAGGCATTTCTGAGGAAGAAGCGCTTAAAAAAGGCATGGAAGAAAAAGCCATCGAGTTTGTTAAAAAAGGTTCTGAGGTTTACCACAAAATTTAACAGGGCCATTGATGGATCTTTATCTTTTATGGGCAGCATTCATTTTAGGCATTATCGAGGGTGCAACAGAATTTTTACCTGTAAGCTCAACAGGTCATTTAATTATTGCCGCTGATGTTCTAGATTTTGGAACAAACAGCAGCCAAGTATTTGAAATCTTTATTCAGCTCGGTGCCATCTTAGCCGTACTCATTGAATACCGAAAAAAAATAACAGATACATTTATTGGTCTTCCAAATTCATCGATAGCGCAAAATTTTACCCTGCTTATTTTTATTGCATTCTTTCCCGCCGCACTTTTGGGACTTTTATTTCATGAATACATTAAGTTTTATTTATTCAACCCAATTACAGTGGCCTATGCACTCATCATTGGTGGGATGATTCTAATCATCATTGAAAAAAAATTACCTGAGAGAAAACCCATCGATGTCGATCAAATATCAAAACCTCAAGCATTCATGATTGGCTTAGCTCAATGTTTTTCTCTTATTCCTGGTGTTTCAAGGGCAGCCTCAACAATCATGGGTGGGCTCATAGTCGGCCTTGATCGCAAAACGGCAGCCGAATTTTCATTTTACCTTGCCATACCCATCATCGTCGCCGCCTCTTTTTTTGATCTATTTAAAAATATAGATCTTTTGAATAGTAGCGATATACCAATCTTTGCAATCGGCTTTATCACCTCTTTTATCAGCGCTCTAATTGTTATTAAAATTTTTATTAGTTTTATTTCACGTCATAATTTTGTGATCTTTGGGTGGTATCGCATCCTGGTAGGACTCATCACGCTCTATTACTTTTATTAATTATGTCATCTTATGATCAGCTTATTTTGATCCTCAAGTCCATCAGTGAGTCAAGCAAAGCATCCACCATTGGGGCTGTTTTAAAAAAACTAAATCATTTTGGCTTCTCGCTCATCGCTCTTCTTTTAGTTTTGCCTTTTATGCAGCCTATTCCTGTGGGCCCCATCAGCGTAATTGGGGGAATGACTTTTGCCGCACTAGGCTTACAACTTTTAAAACAACAAAAAATTCCTGTCTTACCCCATAAAATTTTAAATATCTCACTTCAACAACATCACTGGCAAAAAATAACCCAAGTTTGTATGTTTATTATTAAGGTTTCAAAAAAAATTACTCGGCCAAGATTGAAAAATTTAGTCTCCAATGGCCTAGGTTTAAAGTGTGAAGGCTTCATTTTAATTGCGGGAGGTCTTTTAATGGCCATTCCCTTTGGAGTACTGCCCTTAAATAATTTTTTTCCAGGTCTGGCCATTTTATTTGCTGCACTTGCCCAATTTGAGCAAGATGGCCTATTTATCTTAATCTCATTTTTTTGGCTTATCTTTAGTGTGTTTTACTTCGCCTTATTTTTTTTAGGGATCTATCTTTTAGGAAGTGAGGGTATCAATTATCTACCTGAATGGTTAGCCCATTGGACATGATTGCTAAGGTCTTAATTCAATGGCACGCAAAACATGGTCGAAAAAATTTACCATGGCAAAAAAACTTTGATCCCTATCATATTTGGGTCTCAGAAATTATGTTACAGCAAACCCAAGTGGTCACAGTGATTGAATACTATCAAAATTTTTTAAAAAAATTTCCCACCATTCTAAGCCTCGCAAATGCTGATATCGATGAGGTGATGCAATCATGGAGTGGTTTAGGGTATTACCGACGAGCAAGAAATTTACATGATACGGCCGTCATGATTCGGGATAGCTTTAAAGGTCAATTTCCAAATAGATATGAGGATCTCATAAAGTTACCCGGCATTGGTCGATCAACAGCAGGCGCCATCTTGGCCTTTAGCTTTAACAAAAAATATCCCATCTTAGATGGCAATGTTAAACGCCTATTTAGTCGTCTTTATGGCATTCAGGAGTGGTCAGGTTTAACGCTTGTTGAAAAAAAACTATGGGGTATTGCTCAAGAGCTCTTACCTAACGAGAGTATCAAAATTTATACACAAGCCCTGATGGATTTAGGTGCAACGATTTGTAAAAAAAATAATCCTGAGTGTCCTCAATGCCCTCTGATTAAACAATGTCTGGCATTTAACAAAAACCTAACGCACCTTATCCCAGCCTCAAAGCCAAAAAAAAATTTGCCCATCATGGATACGAATATTCTTCTCATTGAAAATGCCAAAACAATCCTTCTTACTAAAAGAACAGAAAAAAAAGTATGGCAGGGCCTATGGTCACTTCCTGAAGTGGAGAATGATGATGCTCAGACATGGATTCAAAAGAATTTAAATATTCATCAAAGTCAGATCATTACACAAGGTACTAAAACAGCGACGTTTTCTCATTACAAGCTTCGTATGCATTTCACACATCTTAATGTTCAGATCAAAAATGATATGAATCAAATTAAAAATACCATTTGGATGCCCTTAGAAGAAATTGAAGGCGCAGCCTTACCCAGTCCTATTAAAGTTTTAATCAAACAATGTTACAAACTAAAGTAGTTTTAAAATGAAACTTTATGGGTTGCAGACAACCCAAGAACAAGGCATTATTCGGTTTAATAAATTTAAAGGAATGATTATGAGTCAATACATGGGTTTAATTGCAAGGGTATTTTTGAGTAGTTTATATTTCATCAGTATGCTCTTCATTTTAGATTTCATTGTGAGCACACCGCAAGGCTACGAAGCATATCAAGTCAGCCTCATGTCAAAAGGTCTGCCTGGTATTTTTGCTCCATTAAGTATTCTCATCCAAATTATTTTTGGTGCCTTTTTAATTGCAGGTTTTAAAATCAAATTATCGTCTTACATCTTTGCGATCTATTCGCTGATTTGGGCCATCACCTACTTTTTATTCATGGGCAATCTTCCAGCCGAAGTCTCACCTTCTGTATACCAAGATCTAATTTTAAAGGGTTTACAGTACCTCTCATTGTTTGGTGGGTTTTTATATATGGCCATTCATCCAGAAATGCCCTTTAGCTTAGACAGCTTATGTGCTAAAAGAAAAAAATAAAGTTATTCCCACTCCATAGAGGGATAAACGCGATTTATATTTCTTGGGTTTTGGATATTAAATAATTCCCACTCATTGGCTTGGTCTTTCAACAATGTTTGGGTTGCCTCATCTAAATCAATACCATCATCAATAGCCTGCCTTATCGCATCACGAAGGCTAACTAAATAATGTTGCATTTTTTTAAAGGCTTTTTGGTGATCCTCAGGCGGGGTTCCGTGACCAGGTACTACAAGATCTAACGATCGATGAGATAAATTCTTGACCACTTCTATAAAGCCATGAATATTGCCATCAATCACAGGTGCTCGCTCAACAAACAATAAATCACCTGTCCATAAGGTCTTGGTTTTTTCATCGAACACAGTTACATCAGAATCTGTATGAGCCTCTGGGTAGGCCTCAATCGATAAAACTCGATCACCAAGATCTATCTTTAAAATCTCACCTTCGTTAATTTCAATACTAGGAGGTACTTGGACTGAATCCTTAAAAGGGACTTTTAAAAGCTCTAAATTTAAACGCTCATAAAAAGCTTTCCTAATTAACATCGCTTTCGCTAGATTTTTATGGCCCACAAATTCAGAATGCTCTGCTTTAAAAACGGCATTACCGTAAATGTGATCAAGATGAACGTGTGTATTAATGACATGGCTAATCGGTAAACTTGATCGCTTCCTAATCTCTTTTAAAAGTTCACTACCAACTTTAAGGCTTCCCCCAGTATCTATGACGGCAATAGATTTATTACCAATAATAAATCCGATATTGCATATATCACCTTGGTAGCCTTTATCCACATCAAGATGCTGCCCTTGATGCACAAAAACATTAGGCTTGACCTCAACCATATTCAAACTTGCATACAAATGATTCATGCATGCAAAAAGCGAGGTTAGTAGAAAAATAATTTTTTTCATCTTTTCATTTCATCCCTAAGGCATTAAACTTAAAACGAAACTCAATGAAGGAACATGATGGCACAAGTAAAGAAAAATTTCTCATTTTTAAATAATTCTAAACGTTATACCAATACTGCAGTGCTTCTGCATTGGCTGATTGGTATTGCGATTATCTTTATGCTTGCTCTAGGCATTTTTATGACAGATATTCCAAAAGAAGCACCAAAACAAACCAGTTTTGATCTTTTTAATTTGGGCATTTATACATGGGAAGTTGCAAAAGAAGAATCGCCACGTTCTTTTTATTTTAATTTTCATAAATCATTGGGGGTCACCATCTTCGTCTTAGTGCTTTTTAGAATTTTCTGGCGCTTTACCCATAAACCACCAGCGCTATTAACCACCATGAAGCCATGGGAAAAACGACTCGCAACGGCTGCGCATCATGGATTGTATTTGCTGATGTTTTTAATTCCTCTTACTGGCATCATCATGTCAATTGGAAGTAAATACGGTATCAAATGGTTTGGTATCAAAATCATCCCAGGGATTGATAATGAAGTCATGCGTGAATTGTTCTATGAATTCCATGAAATTTTTGGTCAACTGCTTCTACTCATTCTTATCTTCCACATTTTAGGTGCTCTCAAGCATGCGATTATTGATAAGGATGGAACGTTAAGGCGCATGTGGTTTAATAAAAATACCTAAATATATAATTGTCACTCATTTCAAAGTATCATCGTAGCTAGACTATTATGAAACTTTCAATTACCGATCATCGCAGGGATATTTTTAAAAAAAAATATGTCTACCCAGTTGTGTCTCGCAGAGCCCAGGGGCTTTCTTTAGGTATTAATTTAAATACCAATAATGCTTGTAACTGGCAATGTATTTATTGTGAGGTACCCAATCTTACTCGCGGTAAACCAGAGAGTATTGATGTTGATCTACTCGAGCGTGAACTTAATTTTTGGCTTAAAGAAATTTTAGAGGGTTACTTTTTAGCCAAGCACACAGAGCCAGGCACCATCCTTCGTGATATTGCCTTCTCAGGCAATGGTGAACCGTCGGCATGCCCTGAATTAGGTGATGTCATTGATCGCGTTCTCAATCAACTTGAATTAAATCATCTGAATGAAAAAATTATTATTCGGCTCATCACCAACGGAACTCATCTTTCTGAAAATTATGTTCAAACTGCTTGGAAGAAAATTCATGGTAAAAAAGAGATTT
>VMBT01000714.1_pt1 | contig 19497 bp, 19 predicted proteins | sample 4404301 | NCBI WGS metagenome assembly VMBT01 (sample SAMN12238535, study PRJNA552566) | marine metagenome | isolation source: Coastal seawater | place: USA: coastal Georgia, Sapelo Island | collected 2008-08/2009-08
TATGGCCAGGCGGAATCAGAGTCACTCCTAAAGAAGAGGAGATTGGTCTCGATTTAGCACAACACGGCGAGAGAGCATACGTAAACGAATAGAAAAAACCCTTTTCTTTTCTTCTTTTTATTATCTACCACAATCATTTTACATTCATTATTTTTATCCAAATCATGTTAATCTCCACAAATGATCTTCATTCAATTCTTGATGATCCAAATCTCATTTTAGTTGATACTAGATCTTACAAAGAATACTCAGAAGGTCATATTCCTGGTGCTGTAAATTTGGATCTTTTCTCATTTCATTGGATAGATACTACTGATTCTGGAATTGAGAATTTCAATAATCAAACCAAAAATTTACTGTCATTTTTGGGAGTATCTTCAGAAAAAAAAATTATTTTTTATGACAATGTTTCAGGAATGCTTGCAGCAAGAGGTGTATGGATGCTCTTGTATTTTTCTCATGAAAATACTGCAATGCTTGATGGAGGGATTTCAAAATGGAGAAAAGAAAATCTTTCAATTGAAACAACTGCTAATCCATTCAAACCCTCAAAATTCTCAGGCTCTGCTAATCCTAAAATTATTTCCGGATTTGAAAATATTCAAAAAAATCTAAATAAAATAAAAATCATTGATGCAAGATCCATTGGTGAATTTGATGGAAAGATTATCAGAGCTGCACGAACCGGTCATATCCCAAATTCTGTAAATATTGATTGGAATCAGAATCTAAAAGAAGACGGTACTTTCAAAGACGATGAAGATTTAAAAAAAATCTATGATTTTCCAAAAGATTCAGAAATAGTGACCTATTGTCAGGGTGCTTATCGAGCAGCAAATTCTTTTCTAATTTTAAAAAAACTTGGATTTGAAAATGTCAGAGTCTATCTTGGTTCATGGGGTGAGTGGGGAAATAAAATGGATTTACCAATTGAGAAATAGGCGTAAATTTTTTTAAAAAAACTATCAAAATTATTATAGAAAAAATTTTAGTCAATTTTATGAGATTGGGAAAACTTTCTCTGATGTTCATTTTGTTGTTGATTCCAGTTGGATTAGGATTATCAAACGATGCTTTTGGAAATATGCGGGATTCTGTAGAAATTCTTACTGTAAAGCAAACTAACGAGTATTCAAATTATATTCATTTTCAACCTGAATGGAAAAGCTATCCTCGAAATCTAATTTTGGACGTGAATACCACTTGGGATAGAATCGTTGTTCCAGGAGAAGAGGAAGATACTGATTATTCTAATCATGGTGCAAAACAAAGGCAAAATGGACTTCATTATGTAAACAGCAAACCCGTTGTTTTAGTTCAATATGATTACATGAATTGCCAAACTCAGTGGTTTCATTATGCAAAAACAGGACTGGATTTTTTAGGCTATCAATTTGATTTATTGAAGCAACACAAATCCATTCACAATACAATCTATTCTGATGAATCACAATCTCAAAAATTAAAAAATGGTTTTGCTCAGTTTGTTCCAATTTGTACTTCTAAAGATTCTACAAATTACAAATACTCTATAACTGTGGATGATGACAAATTTGGCTTTGATGTATTTTTTGTTCCATCTTATGCACAACAATGGAATTATTTTCTATATCCTGATTCATTCGAATATTTTTCTGAGCCAGGATGTTACGGACAAAATTATCAAAAATTCTATGGTCAATGTATGAATGTAGGAAAAGACAGTGGATTACTAATTGTGATTCCAGATGAACTGCATAGACCTATGACCAAGATTACAATTAAACTAGATGAGATTAACTAGTTTCTTTTCCAGACAAATTGATTGTAAATCAATTCTGGTCTAATTTGTCTAAATGGTTGTGAACCGCCATCATACCATTTTGTAAAGAATTCATACAAGTGCAATCTGAGTGACTGGATGTATACAATTAATCCTTCAATCATCATGATTCCAAGGTTTCCACCAATGATCATTGCCCATGCACCACCAGATTCTGCTCCACCAAGGGAGACAAATGCGTTATTTACTGTGAGTAATAATGCTGCGTGTACCAGAAGCATAATTCCAAGTCGAGCATAAGAAATTGTATGAGCTAAACTCTCTACTGTCTTTCCAAGAAATACTTCCATGACTACATTTGCTGCCGAACCTCCATCTTCTGGGTGTTTCTTAGCATGCAAAATTCCACCAACCATCATCATTGCCATTGAAGCAATTACAACTACTACTGCTATTCTAGTAACAATCCAAACTTGAGCCCATTCTCCCAAAAATACTGTGACCCATGGTACATTTTCTGTGTGTACTTTGGAATACATGTTCATCACATCATATTGTGAACCGATTGCACACATCATAATTACAACAATTCCACCATATAGTGTGATATTTGGAATTGCTTCCATGTACATTACCAGTTTGTGTCCTTCATGAGCTAATCTCTTAACTCTGAGAACCATTGCCCAAACTAAATGAACAATTCCAATGAATAATGAAACTTTTAGAATGTTGATTACTTGTTCAAATGTTAATTCAGCAACACTAAGAATGCCAACAATCCAACTTACAGAATGTAACATTCCTCCTTCTTCTAATAATCCTTCAAATGGACCCATGTGATCAAGATGATAACCAAACATCTCTCCAGCACCAACACCTGCAATAGCAGCTGATGCACCAGATATTGCAATTAACATACCCCATCTTGAAAGATTTCCTTGTCCTTTTACTTTGAATAATAATCCCATTCCCATTAACAGTAAACCGTGACCCATATCAGCAAACATCAATCCATAGAAAATTGGCCACATCAGAGCAATCATTGGTGTTGGATCTGCTTCACCTTTTCTTGGAATTCCTTGGCTTTCAGTAATTACTTCAAAGGTTCGAACAAATCTCTTATTATCAAATAGTATAGGATATTGTTGTTTTAATTTTGGATCTTTAACTTCCTCAACAATAGATGTCCACTCTTTAGTAACATTGGTAAATTTATTTTCCATTTTAGATGGAATGAATCCTTGAATTACTGCAAAGTGCTTTGTACCACCTGGTTTTCTTAATGTCTCAAGAACATCTTTTGCAACTAGTGCTTCTTCATGTAATGTGAGAATGTCTCTTCTAATCTTCTTTTTTGTCTCGGCTAGCTGTTTGCCAAGGCTAGTTTGTTTTGCTGTGAGTTCTTTAATTTTTGCTTCAGCCATTGCAAATGCCTCAGATGGAATCTGAGTAATTCCTTCAGGAATTGAGAAAGGATTTGCATTAAATCCTCTTAGAATCTTTAATGCTTTTTCAGAATCAGCAATTCCAGAAATAACAAGAATTGCTGCCTTTTCTTTACTTTCTAGGTCATATTTGTAAAATGTAATTCCTTCTAGGGCTCTGCTAATCTCTTCAAAGTCCGAAGAGTTTATGACAAATAGATTTGCATAAAAATACTTCATTAATCCAAAACCTGACAAGTCAATGTTCAACTTTTTTGCAACTGCTAGTGTATCTCTAAGTGATCTGAACTCTTCTAATGCTCGTTTTGTATCTGATTCCTCTTGTAATAATTTAGCCGGCTCGTCAATAATTGATGGGGCTCTTTTTTTAAGGTCATTTACCATCTCCTCTATCTCTGAAATCTCATAGTCTGTCTTTTTGATTACGGTCCCTTTAAACAAAATCTCCAAAATCCCTACAGTTGGTGGAACTCCTAGTCCCTTCACAACATCATCTACTTCTTGGTATGTTTTTTGTGCCTCTAATAGAAGATCGTCAATCTCTGGTGTTACAAGATCACTTTCTGAATCAATTTTGTGGAACCACTCAAATTCAGTCAATCTTGAAATTGCTTTTGGAGAATCACTTCTTGGTAAAATTACACTGCCGAGTTTAAGATCCGCTACTACCAAGATATTTCATCGGTCACTCTTTTGTTTATAATATCTTTCTAAATGTTCTATTCCCAAACATTAAAATCCATTACGGCTTAACGGCACTCATTGGCTAGTTCAACACTAGAAAACACGATCAATAAAATACTCGATCAGACCGAAAAAACCATCATTTCTGATGTAGAGTCCGCTTTACATGATTCAATTACCACTTTGGAAAATTCTGTACCTAAATTGGAACAAGAATTCGATAAAATTATCTCAGATGGTAAAAAAGAGGCAGATAAAATTGAAAAACAAATAGTTGGAAGCGCTGATCTTGAGGCTCGAAACAAGCAATTAATGGCTCTAGAAGACGCTGTCACCAGAGTTTTTGAAAAAAGTCTTGATGAAATTAAAAACGCTGATCGTAGTGGTGACTATGCAAATTTGATTAAATCATTACTTGATGATGCAACCAAAATTCTTGGAACAACAAATGTTGTTGTTCACACTAATTCAAAAGATAAAGATGTTGTATCTTCTACATTATCACAATTTCCAGGAGCTGAACTTTCAAGTGAATTAGTTGATTGTTTGGGTGGTGTAATTGTAAAATCAAAAGATGGTGCAATGACTTTTGATAACTCTATTGATGCAAGAATTGATAGATTGAAGCCTTTAATTAGGAAAGAAATTGCATCAAAATTCGGAGTAGGAAATTAAGATGGCAGCACAAGGCAGAATTGTATGGGTTAGTGGACCTGCAGTTAAAGCAGACGGTATGTCTGAAGCAAAAATGTATGAAACTGTAACTGTCGGTGACTCAAAATTAGTAGGTGAAGTAATTAGATTGACAGGTGATGTTGCATTTATTCAAGTATACGAATCAACCAGTGGATTAAAACCAGGTGAACCAGTAATTGGTACTGGAAACCCATTGAGTGTATTACTAGGTCCAGGAATTATCGGACAACTCTATGATGGTATTCAAAGACCACTAAGAGAATTATCAAAAGCTTCTGGTTCCTTCATTGGTAGAGGAATTACAACTACACCAGTAGATATGACCAAAAAATATCATTTTGTTCCAACTGTCAGTAATGGTGATGAAATTTCTGCTGGAAACATCATCGGTACAGTTCAAGAAACTGATTTGATTGAACACTCTATTATGGTACCACCAGACCACAAAGGTGGAAAAATTTCCAACCTTGTCTCAGAAGGAGATTATGATTTAGAAACTGTTTTAGCTACTACTGAAAAAGATGGAGTTCAAGTCGAGCTCAAAATGTATCACAAATGGCCTGTAAGAAAACCACGTCCATACAAAAACAGATACGATCCTACAGTTCCATTACTTACTGGACAAAGAGTCATTGATACCTTCTTCCCAATTGCCAAAGGTGGTACAGGTTCAATTCCTGGAGCATTTGGAACTGGAAAGACTGTTACATTACACCAAATTGCAAAATGGGCAGATTCACAAGTTGTAGTTTACATCGGTTGTGGTGAAAGAGGAAACGAGATGACTGAAGTTCTCGTAGAGTTCCCACACTTGCAAGATCCAAGAACTGGAAAACCATTGATGGATAGAACTGTCTTGGTAGCAAACACAAGTAACATGCCAGTAGCAGCAAGAGAAGCAAGTATCTACACTGGTGTTACAATTGCAGAATATTATAGAGACATGGGAAAAGATGTCGTTTTAGTTGCTGATTCAACAAGTAGATGGGCTGAAGCACTCAGAGAGATGAGTGGAAGATTAGAAGAAATGCCCGCAGAAGAAGGTTATCCTTCATACCTTGCATCAAGATTAGCAGAATTCTATGAAAGAGCAGGTCGTGTAAAGGCAGCTGGTTCTCCAGACCGTGACGGTTCAGTTACTTTGATTGGTGCTGTTTCACCATCAGGTGGTGACTTTACAGAACCAGTTACAACACATACAATGAGATTTATCAAAACATTCTGGGCTTTAGATGCAAAACTTGCATACTCTAGACACTATCCATCAATTAACTGGATGAACAGTTATTCTGGTTATCTTGCTGATATTGCAAAATGGTGGGGTGAAAACATTAACCAAGATTGGCTCAGTTTAAGAAGTGAAGTTTATGGTGTTTTACAAAGAGAAGATACCCTAAAAGAAATTGTAAGACTTTTGGGTCCAGAAGCTCTTCCAGACGAAGAAAAATTAATTCTTGAAGTTGCCAGAATGGTAAAGATTGGATTATTACAGCAAAACTCATTTGATGATGTTGATACCTATTGTAGTCCTGAGAAACAATACAAGTTAATGAAATTATTAGTTGACTTTTACAGAAAGGGTCAACAAGCAATTAAAGAGGGAACTCCACTTGCTGATATACGTGCAATGAACAGCATTACACAGTTACTGAAAGCAAGAATGGATGTTAAAGATGATGAAATGCCAAAATTAGATAAATTAGAATCTGATATGGCAGCAGAATTCAAAACAATTACAGGAGTAAAGGTTTCAAATTGAGCGGACAAGGCGGAGTTCAATATAGCAAAATTGCTGAAATCAAAGGTCCTCTAGTAATTGTAGATGATGTAGATAATGCAGCATTTGATGAATTAGTTGAAATTGAAACTAAAGACGGTGAAAGAAGATTAGGTAAAGTTTTGGAAGTAGGAAATGGAAAAGCAATTGTTCAGGTATTTGAAGGAACAACTGGATTATCTATTGCTGCAACCAATGCAAAATTTGTCGGTAAAGTTATGGAAATGCCAGTATCAAGAGAAGTACTGGGTAGAGTCTTTGATGGTTTAGGTAGACCAAAAGATGGTTTACCAGATCCTATTGCAGATTCATTTATTGATATTAACGGTGAACCAATGAATCCAGAACAACGTGAATATCCTAAAGATTTCATTCAAACTGGTGTTTCAGTAATTGATGGAATGATTACTCTAGTTCGTGGACAGAAACTACCAATCTTTTCAGGTTCTGGTATGTCTCACAATTTACTTGCAGCACAAATTGCAAGACAAGCAAGTGTCATTGGTACACAAGATGACTTTGCTGTAGTATTTGCAGCAATTGGTGTGCAGTATAGTGAAGCAGAATATTTCAGAAGAAGTCTTGAAGAATCTGGTGCACTCAAAAGAAGTGTCTTATTTTTGAATACAGCAGATGATCCAGCAATTGAAAGAATCATCACACCTCGTGTAGCATTAACTGTTGCAGAGTATTTGGCTTTTGAATTAGGTATGCACGTACTTGTAATCTTGACAGATATGACAAACTATGCTGAGGCATTAAGAGAGATTAGTGCAGCAAGAGAAGAAGTACCAGGTAGAAAAGGATATCCTGGATATCTATACACAGACCTTTCAACTATCTATGAAAGAGCAGGAAAATTAAATGGCAAGAAAGGAAGTGTTACACAAGTTCCAATTTTATCAATGCCATCAGATGATATTACACACCCAATTCCAGATTTGACTGGTTACATTACTGAAGGTCAGATTGTACTTGGTAGAGATTTGTTTAGACAAGGAGTTTATCCACCTGTAAACATCTTGATGAGTTTATCCAGATTAATGAAAGACGGAATTGGTGAAGGTAGTACAAGAGCAGATCATGGTGAGATTTCAAATCAAGTTTATGATGCATATTCAAGAGCTCAAGAAGTTAGAGCATTAGCAGGAATCGTTGGTAAGGCAGGTCTTACAGATATTGATCTCAAATACATGGATTTGGGTGACATGTTTGAAAATCAATTCCTTTCTCAAGCTACTGATGAGAACAGAACAATTGAAGAAACATTAGGAATTTTATGGAAACTAGTTTCCAAATTACCAAAGAATGAGATTACAAAAATCAAAGACAAATACGTAGAACAATACTACCAGGAAGAGTAGCAAAATGTCTTTTGGACAGAATGTCGCTGCAACAAAAATTGAACTTTTCAAATACAAAAAATCTAGTCAAGTAGCCGTTATGGTTCAGAAAATTCTGGACGATAAGCGAAAGGTTTTGCTAAAAAATATTGAAGAGATGATTGAAGAAGCATCAAAAGCCAGAGGTGGAATTTGGGATCCTCTTCAAGATATTTACAAATCAGTAAATGAGGCATACCTTGCTTTAGGCAGTTCTACAGTAGATTCTGTAGCCGAATCAACCCCTCCAGTCATGGAAGTTGATGTTAAAGTAAGAAGAGTAGTAGATGTAAAGATTCCAGCCCTTTCTGTAACTGAAAAAGATACAAAATCAATGCCTTATGGATTTGCAGATACCAACTCATCTATTGATAGGGCATCTAAACAAATCAAAGAACTATTACCAAAAATTTGCAAAGCTGCAGAATATGAAAATTCCATTTTTAGTTTGGCAAAGGCATTAGAAAAAACCCAGAAATTACTTAATGCTTTAGAGAATGTAATTATTCCTCAATATCAACAAAAAGTGCGATTCATCATTGCTACTCTTGAAGAGAGAGAAAGAGAAGAATTCGCAAAGTTAAAAAAAGTAAAGGCTAAGATGGAAAGTAGATAAAAATGGGAAAAGAAGAAATTAAAAAATTTGTAGAGGATTCAAAAAAATCTCTAGAATCAGAACATGAAAGTTTTGCAACTTCAATAAAGGACGATCTAAATTCCTTTAAGAAGAAAGCATTAGAAAGAATTTGATCTTTCTACTCATCATGATTTAAATAAGGACTTGGAGGAGCCTCTTCATACATGAAAACTATAGTATTGTTACTTTTGGCAGCAACTGTAATTACTATTTCAGGATCAACCAGCGTTGCATTTGCAGCTGAGGGAGATGCAGCAGCAAGTTCTGACTCATTGAAAATCCTTGGTGCTGGTCTTGCATTCGGTTTAGCCGCATTCGGTGCAGGTATTGGTCTTGGACAAGTAGGTGCAGCAGGTCTAGCCGTCATTAGTGAAAATCCTGCTTTACAATCAAAGGTATTCATCTTTGTCGGTATGGTAGAATCAATCGCTATCTACGGTATAGTTATGATGTTCATCATCTTAGGACAGTAAACCAAAATAATTTTTTTAAAATATTTTTAATTCTTTTAGTAGTACTTTAGTCGGTTTATATCCAAAATTCTAGAGCAATATCTGCACTTTAGAACCGAGCCCTCTTTATCAATTACATCCATGACTGACTCAATTACCTCATTGCTGTTTGTTATGCAATCAGGATTAGAACATCGGAAAATTTTATCAATCTCATTAGGTAGAGACACTCGTCTTTTTTCTACCAACTTGTAGTCTCGAATCATGTTAATTGTTGCTTTTGGGGCAATCACTGCAATCTTGTTGGTATCCTCGTCTTTGAGAAATTTGTTTTCTACCTTTATGATGTCTTTTTTACTGAATTTTCCACTTGGTACATTCAATGCTATGGTGATTAAACTACCATCTTTTCCATCAATATGAAGGGCATTAATTACTTGAAGCCCCTTTCCCTCGTCAATATGGTCAATTACCGTGCCTTCCTTAATACGTCGAACCATCAGTTCAGACTGTTCCATCAGAATACTTTGTATACCCACCTGTATATATCATTGAAAGAATGAACGAGTTCTACAAAAAAGACATAATCACAATTAAGGACTTTTCAAAGAGTCAATTGGAGACAATCTTCTCATCTACTGACAAAATCATGCAGTTAGCACCAATAGATAGAAGAGAAATTTGTAAAGGTAGTACATTGGCATATCTGTTTTATGAACCAAGTACCAGAACCAGATTAAGTTTTGAATCTGCAATGGCATCAATTGGTGGAAGTTCATTGGGAATATCAAACATTTCAAATTCATCAACTCAAAAAGGTGAAAGTCTTGCAGACACTGTTAGAATGATGTCGATTTATTCTGATGTTCTAGTTTTGCGTCATCCATTAGATGGTTCCAGTAGATTTGCAGCAGAAATTTCAGACAAACCTGTAATTAATGCTGGAAGTGGAACTGAAGAACATCCAACTCAAGCAATTCAGGATCTCTTCACAATAAAAAAAGAAAAGAAAAAGATTGATGGTCTAAAAATTGGAATTGTTGGTGATCTGAAATATGGAAGAACTGTTTACTCATTTTTACATGCATTGGGAAACTACGATGTAGATGTACATCTAATTTCTCCAGAATCTCTTCGAATCAGAAATGATTCAACTTATGAAATCAAAAAGAAACTTGACTTTACTGAATCTACAAACATTGATGAGTACATTGATGAATTAGATGTCCTTTATGTCACAAGAATTCAAAAAGAACGTTTTCCAGATGAAGAAGAATATCTCAAAGTAAAGGGAAGCTATGTTGTTGGATTGGATCTTCTCAAAAAGATGAAATCTGACAGTATTGTTCTTCACCCACTTCCAAGAATTGATGAAATCTCAACAGATGTTGATAAAACTCCAAATGCAAAATATTTTGAACAAGCTGAATATGGAAAACATGTAAGGTCAACTTTATTGGGATTAATTCTCAATGAAAACGGCTTTTAGATTCCATATTCCATATATTTAGAGAGAAATCATAATTCCTAGTGGCTGAGACAAAAATCATTCCAATTTTTCCTCTTGATTTGGTATTATTCCCTAGACAAGAACTCCCTTTGAGGATTTTTGAGCCTAGATACAAACAATTAGTTGATGATTGTATGCTTGGAGACAAACAATTTGGTGTATGTCTTATTGATGAGTCAAGCCTGGTTAATGGTTGGAATTCTCCCAAAAAAATTGGTACAATTGCAAAAATTACAAAATGTGATGATATAGGAATTGATGGAATGCAACTTCATATAGAAACTATTGGAAGAAATCCATTTGAAATCAAGAAAATCATCCCACCTTCATTATCTTTACCAGAAAATTATGATCCACTAACCGTTGAAGGTCATCAAGAAGTTTCTGAATTACATGAAAAAATTGGAACTGATGAAAAAATGTACATCAGAGCTGAAGTGGAGTTACTTCCAGAAATTGATGAAAATTTTCCACTAGAGCAATGGGAAAGATTGGTTGATTTATGGAAAAAGAAGATCATTAGACAAGCTTACCCACAAATTGTTGAACCACATTCTTTGGAACATGTTTTAGAGCAATATTATCTAAAAACTGACACTCCTACCATTGATTATGTATATTCATTATCTGCACTAGGTGCAAAAGACCCAAATGAATTACAACCGCTTTTAGAAGCAAGGACCATGACTGATCTAATCACACGGATTGAGAAATTATTACAATAAATATGACTTTAAAAAAAATTCTACTAGTGAATACAAAAAAGTTATTTTTCATATTATTGATAGCATGTATCTTTCCAATTGGAAATGCATTTGGTCATGGAATAGGAACAGATACAATTTCATCTTTTAATGCCGGAGAAAAACTAATTTCAGTTTCAGTCGAGATGCCAATGTCTTTTGAAAATGAAAGTGAATTGATAACTATTACTGCAACTGAATCACAAACAAAAGATAATGCAAAAAATGTAACTTTTCTCATTGGACTATTCCATGAAAATGAGATGATTTTTAGAAATTACTTTTTCACTGAAGATGGAATCCTGACAATAAAAGTTACCCCCACTGATTCTGGTGATATTCAAATAATTGGTGAAAAAGACGACCTATTGGGAGCATGGCATGGAACTACATCTGAACCGATTCAACTAACTGGTCCTATCTTCAAAGATGGAGGTCTCTACAACTTTGAGATTGAGGTCAGAACTATTGATGAGCCTACTAACATTATTGAAGATTCAGGAGTAAACTATGCCGATGTAAGTGTAATTTCCACTCAATCTTTTGAAGAAATTGATCTAAATGGTGAGCAAATCACCTTTGGTACAAGGTCTTACTTTGACAAAGTTTCTGATTTTTCATATAATGCTGATACGAAGACAGTGACCATTGACATGCCATTTGACTGGAGTGAAAAGAAAATGTCTCATATTCCAGTTATCCATGTAGAGACACATTTCCCCAAAGAATTTCTTGAATTTTCTACTCCTAGTTATTCTGGTTCTGTAAATGGAATTGAGTTATTCAAATCTTCAATTTCTGTTGATGATTATTCTGTAGAAGATGAAAGAATTGTTCATTTTGTTTTGCTTCAAGATCATATCAGATACATAAAAAATGAATTAAAACGAAATAATCTTCCTTTAGATGGTGATATGCAATTTGTTCTATCCACTAGTGAAAAACCTGCATTCCCACTAGAAGCTTATACAAAAAGTGAAGATTTCAAAGTAAATCTTTCATGGGATCCTGTCTTAATTGAACCTGGTGTAGAAACAAATTTTATCTTTACAATTAGAGACGGTCGAACTAATGATCCTCTTAGAAATTCCGATTATACATTTGTCTTAATTCAAAATGGTAAAGAAATTCACAGAGTTAATGGATTGGCACAAGTTGGTGGAGAGTTTGAAAAATTTACATTTTCTGAAGAACAGACTGGTCCAACAATAATAAAATTTGAAAATATTAGAAATACTGGTCAAGAAACTGAATTTGCAATGGTGGTAGCTCCTGAGTTTGGAACAATCGTAATGTTAATTCTAGTAATTTCTATTTCAAGTATTGTGTTGTTAAGTAGAAAAAGTTCTATTGGATTTGCTTCTAGATTGTAACTAGTTTCACTGTATCCATATTTTTATTAGTTTGAAAATTTTTTGTCATCGTTGATACTTTTTCAGCATCTCCATCAATAACAAATAACTCCATGCATTTTTCTTTCTCTATTTTACTATGAAGATGAGTTGTAATCAAATCCTCAAAATTATGAGTGATTCCTGAAACAATATGATCAAACTCATCATTATGTACCACAAGCAAAATGGCATGAATGTTTCCTGACAAATCTGATTTTTGTTTTTCTTCAGAGACAAAAGTTCTGATTCCTGCTCTTATGGCCTCAGACCTTCCAGAGAAGCCCATACTGCTTTGTAGTTTATCTAATTCTGATAAAATTTCGTCATTAAGGGAAATAGATACAATTGGCACATCAATAATATTATTAATTATGTTATAAGTTTAGCATTAAATCTTATTAACTTTTTATAGATTTATTAATAAAATTCAGACATTTTATGCGTGAAACAACAATCGAGAATAGCTATTATCGCGATAATTATTGTAATACCTTTAACATCATTTTATGTTCTCAGTCAAGAATCCAAATCAATTCCGTCTACACCTCAAAATTCAAAATTACAAGCTATTTCTTCTTTTTACCCACTCTATGAATTTTCAAAAAATATTGGACAAGATAAAGTTGATGTTTCCTTACTAGTTCCAATTGGTGTTGAACCTCACGATTGGGAACCAACAATTCAAGATGTTCAAAGAATTCAAAAATCAGATCTTATCATAATAAATGGAATTGGATTTGAAGAATGGGTTCATGACTTAGAAGATATGGGTTACAATGGATTGATAGTAGATACGAGTAAAGGAATTCAGACAATTCATAATGAAGACGTTGAATCTGTTGAAGATGATGATCACCATCATGATGAAAATGATCCTCACATTTGGTTAGATCCAACTTTAGTTAAAATTCAAGTAAAAAATATTGCCAATTCATTTACCAAAAAAGATCCAAATAATGCAAATTTCTATCAAACAAATGCTGAAAAGTATATTGATGAACTTGATGAATTAGATTTAAAAATAAAAAATGAACTTCAATACTGTAAAAAAGATTTCATTGCATTTCATAATGCATTTACATATTTCTCAGAACAATATGGATTAAATCAACTTACCATCATTAATTCATTACAACCACATTTAGAACCATCAGCAAAAACTTTAGAATCTGTGATTAATACTGCAAAAAAATTAGATATTAAAATAATTTTTTCAGAAGAGACAGCTGATCCAAGAACTTCTCAAGTAATAGCAGATGAATTGGGAGGAAAAGTATTAACTTTATCTCCAATTGAAATTGGAAACGATCTTTCATACATTGAACGTATGACACAAAATCTTAACAATCTCAAGGAGGCATTGTGTTGAGTCTAGTTGAAATCAGTCATCTCACTGTAAAATATCCTGATGTAAAGGCATTAGATGACATAAATTTCACTGTAAATTCTGGAGACTTTCTAGGCATAATTGGACCAAATGGAGCTGGAAAATCCACACTTTTTGACTGTATGCTGAACCTGAATACAAAATACGATGGTGAAATCAAATTTTTTGGCGAAAATATCCGAAAATCAAAAAATTATTTGAATTCAATTGGATATGTTCCACAAAAACCCATCTTTGAAAAAAATTTTCCTGCAACTGTTACTGATGTAGTCAGAATGGATTTACGAAAAGATTCTGAAGAATCTAAGATTGATGAAATTCTGCAACAACTCTGGATTCATGAATTAAGAAATAGAAGAATTGGTGAATTATCTGGAGGACAACTACAAAGAGTGTTTATTGCAAAAGCCCTAATGAATAATCCCAAAATATTGATTCTTGATGAACCTGTAACAGGAATTGATCAACAAAGTATTGAATTATTTTACAGTATTTTACGTGAATTAAATTCTAAACAAAAAATTACTATTATTTGGTCATCACATGATCTTGATGCAGTTAATAGGTTGGCAAATCATGTTGCATGTCTAAATCGAACACTATTCTTTCATGGTCAATCTGAGAAATTTTTCTCTGATGATGATCTTGTTAAGCAATATTCTGAAGCATCAATGCAGGAACATATGCATCATCATTAGACATGTCTTTTGAAATTTTTACTTTTAGTTTCATGCATAGAGCATTAATTTCAGGAATTGCAATTGCAATTCTCTGTTCAGTAATTGGATTATTTTTGGTTCTAAGAAGATACTCATTATTTGGTGATGCCATCGCACATTCATCTTTTGGTGGAATTGCTGTTGGTCTTCTGGCAGGTGTATATCCATTATGGACAGCTTATGGTGTTTCAATAATCAGTGCATTAATCATTACTAGAATTAAAGACCGATACAATATCTCTGGTGATGCTTCAATTGCAGTTTTACTATCCTCTGGAATTGCTGTAGGTTTAGTAATAATTGGATTATCTGGGGGATTTACAATTGATATCTTTAGCTTTCTATTTGGAAGTATTCTTTTAGTGAGTGTAAATGATACTGTGTTAATTTTAGCTCTTACAGGCTCAATTTTGGTAGTTATTTTATTACTTTACAGACAGATTCTATATTCTACATTTAATGAGCAACAAGCAAAAGTTAGTGGAATTCCAGTTGAGAAAATTAATTATTTGATTATCTTTCTTGCGGGAATTACAGTTGTGACATCGATTCAGTTAGTTGGAGTTTTATTAATTTCTGCTTTATTTGTAATTCCAAACGTTTCGGCAATCATGTTTGGCAAGGGTTTCAAACAGACAGCTATCATTTCTATTTGCTTTTCAATTTTTTCAGTAGTTACTGGAATAATTATTTCATACATTTTTGATATTACTCCTGCCGGAACTATAGTTTTATTATCCATTGGATTATTTGTTGGAACAATTGGAATAAAATCTACTGGTTTACTTGCTAAGAATTAATGATCGAATTTAATCTTCTTTTATCTCTAACACTCTTTACAAAAAATAATGATGTTGCAATAATTCCTGCAGAAATTAATGGTGAAACAATTTCTGTATATTTGATTTCAACATTTTCTGTTTCCTGAATTTGTTGATTTACTGATGGAACTTCTGTAATCTTTATCATGCCAAGTTTGTTTGCCTGTTGTTCTACAAACCAAATATTATTTTCATCATCTGATGTCATGAATTGAACAAATGATGTTTCTGAAGGAATATCCACTTCAATCAAATTTTTATTGTCAGGATCATATGCTCCTATACTATCTATAGTGTGTTGAGCAAACCAAACATTTCCAAATTTATCAAACGTCATACCAAATGGTAATGATTCTGCATTTGGAACAGTTATTTTTTCAAATGTTTCCAAATATGGATTAAATTTTGTAATTGCAATGCCTGTGTGTTCTGCAATCCAAACATTATCTTTCTCATCAATTAGAAGTGCTTCAGGACCGCTTAGTGGAATATCTGATTCAAAAACCTTGTATTGATTATTTGCAGGCTCAATATACCCGATTTTTCCAGTTCCTGTAGCTGTAAACCAAATCTTTCCATCATTTCCCAAAGTTAGTGCAAATGGTAAATTCTCTCTTCCTTGAAGAACTATTTCATCAAATTGTTCCTCACTAGGAGTATACTTTACAATTCTATCTTTGTTAACAATTGAAATCCACATATTCCCATCATTATCTGATTGAATAAACAGTGGTCTATTTTCTGAAATTAGTGGATTCAATTTTGGAATTGATTTTAATTTAATCTCTTCAGTGTCTGGGTTCAAAAATCCAATTTGATTTCTTGGAGTATCTGTAAACCAAACATTTCCATCATTATCTAGTGTAAGAAACGTTGTAGTTAATCCATCAAATGTGTATGATGAAAATTCTTTCGTTTCTAAGGAGAACTTCCAAATTTTTGGTGCAGATGCATCACTTAACCAAATTGAATTCTTTCCATCAAATAGTGGGAATAATGGTTTTGCATCTTCAGGTAATTGATATTCAATTAAATCGGTTTGCAATTCTGTTAATCTTGGTTTTATTAATAAATTCAAAATTTTTGATTCATTTGCACTTGCATTTCGTTGAGCTTCAATCTCAATTACCCATTCACCTGAAAAACCAAAAGTAACCTCTCCTTGGAATTTTTCAATTGTTTCATCTCTGGTAATTTTTTCTACTGGAATTTCAATTGGAGAAATATTTTTGGATGGATTTGAAATTTTTATCTTGACTTCTTCTAAATCATTAATTTTATTTCCATTCAAATCTAAAGCCTTGATAGTAATTGTATTTGAGCCCGTCGAAAATGGGAATATGTCTATGTCAAATTTTGAAGTATCAGTGAATTCAATGGTTTTAAAGCCTGAAACTATTTGAGTTGCATCTGCTTTTTGAATTTCCCCTGCAGGCAATGTCCCATTAGAAATTAATGCGACAACTCCTAGAAGGGCAATACCTAAAACTACATCAGCTTTCAGTGATCTTTTCAATTTTCTATGTACTTGAAATTTTCCTGTGGATACTTCTTTTTCCGCATCTCTTTGAATCTTGAATTGGAAAATTGAACCTAATCCAATCATTACTGAAGCAATTGCAATTTTTACAAAGATTAATTGACCGTAAACTGATCTTGAAATTACATCAACATCACTTTCTAGAAACCACAGTAATGTTGGTCCTGAAATAATTACTATACCTAATCCGATTGTAAACGCAATTGAGAATCTTGGAATCATAACTAGACTCATTTTTTCTCTAGATGTATCTTTTAATTTTGAAAATGTTGGAAGTAGGATGTATGCAAAGTAAATGATTCCTCCAATCCAAACTGATGCAACAAAATTATGGACATAATCTAAAATAATTGCATAAATTTCTCCGCTTGCTGCTCCGTGACCAATTAAACTGGAAGTTCCAATCAGCAATAGTGTGATTACAAGTAATGCTATTTGTCCACCTCTGGATAATGACTTCTTGCGGTCAAGTGCAAACCAAATTCCAAGTAAAATAACTGTTAATGCCATTCTTAGCATCCAGATATTTCCAAAATCTGTCTGAATTGCATTAATTGGAGATGTTTCTAATCTAATTGTTTGAACAGCTATCATGAGAATGTCTGAAATGAAAATAAGTACAAGACCTATTCCTGTAATTGACATAAATTTTGAATGATGAAAATCCTCAACTTTCTGGATTTCTTCTCTAATCAATTGTTTATTTTGAGTTCCCCAAATGAGTAATGATGCAATTACTGCACCTAATACTATAGTTTGACCTACTAATCCGGGATATCTGGAACCAGCTTCAGGGAAAAAAATCAATTCAGAAGGACGCTCTGAATCATACATAGATTTGTCAATTACAACATCTCCAACACCAAAGATGAATGCACTTGGAACTAAATGTCCATCAACTTTGGATAATACTTTGGTTGACACTGTAAAAACTCCTTGTTCCATAGGAGATGTAGTTACTACAAGTGATTGCTCATCTTCAAAATAGTCTGTGTCCCTCTTGTCAATTTGATTTCCATTTGAGTCATACACTTTAAGTTCACTAAAATTGATGTCAACTGGTTCTGAAAAATATACAATTACTTCTGTAGTTCCTACTGGTGCATTTGCAGACAAACTTGGAATTGATTTTTCTGTAAATGGGTGTGCGCTTGCAATTGGAACTACGATTATTGAGAGTAAAAAAACAATTACCAGTAATTTTTTCATTTATACTATTTGCAGATGTTACCAATTTAAACAATCTTACTTTTATTCGATGCATGTACCAATCTACGTAAAAATAATAATGAGTAGATTTTTACACTTGTCAATGAAGATTTTACTTTTTATTTTAATGGGAATACTGTTTACAGGTGCAATTTCTCCATCTTTTGCTCATACTACTGTTAATGTTGAGCAACTTCAAATTGAAGTTGGTTGGAATTTAGAGCCACCAGTTGAAGGAATTAGAAACAACATTGTATTGAAATTCACTGAACGTGGTGATGTCGAAGGACAATACACTTCTGTCATCAATGTTTTCAAAAATCTGGATGCAAAAATTTTCTATGGTGGAGCATCAAAATCACTAGATATTGAATCTGATCCAAAACCTGGATATTATTTTTCAAAAATAATTCCAACCAAAACTGGAACTTATGAAGTTGAATTAAAGGGTGAAATTAAAGGAATTCCCATTGATGTGAAAATCCCTGTAGAAGATGTTGAACCCACAAGCGTTCTTGATTTCCCACCAAAGTCAAGTCAGGGTGACGCAGATGTATCAGCCTTGAAAAATGCAATTTCATCTTTACAACAGGATATTACCAAATTGAAGAGTGGAGAAACAACAGTACAATCTGAAGATAGTTCATCATACGACTTTGCTATATTTGGAATCTCTATTGCTGGAGCAGCAATAATACTAGCTGTAATTTCCCTAGTAAAAAGAAAATAGAAAAAGATTTTGTTTAGTATCTTGGAATGATACTAAGTTTTGATCTTGCTGAGAATGCAACAATTGAAATGATTGCTACTGCTAGAATCATTGCGGCGATTGTACCAAATTCAGGTACAACTTGTGCATTGAATGTTTCACCGGTTGGACCAGTCCAGTTATCCTCTTCACCTGGTAATCCCATTCCAAGTAATACTACTTGAACATCGAGAGCACTATCAGATGAGAGTTCACTTGTCTGAATCTCTACCATTCCATCATGAACGTGAGCACCCATTTCTTCATAGACTGTTTCACCATCTTGCATAACCATTATGTCAAAGTTGACATGTTCATATGCATTATGATCCATATCTTTGAAAGCTAGATTGAGATGTCCCATTGAACCTGCTGCTGGTGTCTCTGCATCAATATGTACATGCACAGAACCATCTGCTGATGAGAAGTGAACATCTGGCATCTTCATAGCTGCATCAGCATCATCGTGAGCCATTTCTGAATCACTGTGACCCATTTCAGCATCATCATGACCCATTTCTGAATCATGAGATTCCTCTGCTCCTGCTTCTTGAACAATGATTGTACCCATCATCCATGGATGTACCATAC
>VMBT01000716.1_pt1 | contig 19476 bp, 18 predicted proteins | sample 4404301 | NCBI WGS metagenome assembly VMBT01 (sample SAMN12238535, study PRJNA552566) | marine metagenome | isolation source: Coastal seawater | place: USA: coastal Georgia, Sapelo Island | collected 2008-08/2009-08
CTAATACAGCCGATGCGCCTAGAAAGAGTAACGCAATGCCGTGACCAACGTAGCTGCTCGATAATGATCGGGCAGCCGCTTCTACATGCACTATTTTCTCTAGATCTTTATCGAGAGTGGACTTCTTCGAATTCATCACAGCTCATCTTTTTATCTAAGCGACTGATAAGAGGCATTTAAAATACGCTCGGGGTTTCGAATAAGGTATTGGAGTAGACGGCGCAATTCCATTTCATCCACAAGGCTCGCAGCCTGCTCGAGCGACACCCATTCTAGGTCACGCTCTCTTCGTTCTCGCCAATCCAAACACTGATAGGACACTTTTAAAGGGTATACCTCAACTTTGGACTCAACATCGTAGCCTTTGGCAGTAGCTTTCTGATATTTAAAACTTCCACACGGCGCCATCGCAATTTGGCCCAGACAACCGGCTTCCTCTAACGCCTCTTGAGCTGCTGAGGCCGGGAGCGAAAGGTCTTTAATTGGCCATCCCTTTGGAAGGATCCATCGACCTCTACGCCGCGATGTAATCAGGGCAATTAGTATACCATCTTCAACAACAACAAATGGCAGCGCACCGACTTGTGAGACTGATTTCCTGAACCAGCCAAACAATGCTTTTTGTACTCGGTGTTTCAAAAATGCTGACCCGTTAAGTACTTGAGTTATCCTTTGAGCAGGAGGAGTAAAATTCCTAAAACGATTAAAATAATGCCAAAAATCTCACCTCTCGTGGAGCTCTCCTTGAAAAAAACTACAGAGGCAATGAAGGTAAAGACTAACTCGATTTGCCCTAGAGCCCGCACATAAGCAACATTCTGGATTGTCATTGCAGTAAACCAGCCAACAGAACCAAGGGCTCCTGAGGCACCCACAACACTTGCCACCTTCCATGATTTAAGGATTTTAGTGATCTGGCCAGGCTCTCGAATTCGAATATATATCAACATTGCGATGGTTTGGAGAAAAGTAGCCCATGCCAGTGTGTAGCCAGCCTGTATTAAGAAATGTGGTCCTCCAAGGCTCAAGCTCCCTCCACGATACGCGACTGCCGAAATCCCAAATAGCGCGCCCGAAACTAGACCAATAGCAGTTGTCTTTTCAAAAAAAGCAGTTGCAAGTTTTCCAGCTCCTCCTCCTGTTTTAGCGAGGCTAATGGAAACCACTCCAACGAGACTAATCATAATTGCGAGAACTGCAGGCCAGGACAGTGCGTCCCCTAAGAAAACCACACCAAAAATAGCTGCTTGGACAGTCTCTGTTTTTGAATATGCAGTTCCGACTGCAAAATTCCTTAGCCCAAAGAGGTAAACCAGTAACGCAGTTGCACCTATCTGGGTTGCTCCACCCAGTGCCGTCCACAAAAAGAATTCTAGATCTGGGTTGGGGATAGAAAATCCAACACCAAAGTGAAGAAAAACCACGTAAATTAATGCGACCGGGAACCCAAAGCCAAAGCGGGCAAACGTGGCCCCAGATGTAGATAGCTTTCCTTTGAGGTGCTTTTGAAGAGCAGACCTTAGGTTCTGCAAAAATGCTGCTGCGATAGTGACTGGGACCCAGAGTTCAAACATGTTCGTGCCTCAAAAGTTTTCTGCGACAAAGCACAGGCCCTGTCGCAGAAACACCAAATGATATGAGTATTGGCTAAGGAGCAACGTTCGAGAAAACGACGGAGCCAGACGCAGCAAACATTCCGCCAACACCATGGCAGAAGCTTATCTCGGCACCATCAACCTGAGCAGGCGAAACACCTCGCATTTGACGGACACTCTCCTGAAGAGCGTACATGCCATACATGCCTGAGTGCATGTAAGAAAGTCCACCACCGTTCGTATTCAAGGGTAGTTTCCCACCTGGAGCAGTATTTCTCTCCCAGATGAAATCCGCTGCTTCGCCACGATTACAGAACCCAAGATCTTCGAGCCCATAGAGAGGCAAATGTGCAAATGCGTCATAAATCATTAGGTGATCAACATCAGAGTGCTTGATCCCAGAAGTACGAAACGCTTCTGCACCTGAGATGCGAAATGCCTGGGACGATGTGAAATCCTTCATTTGGGAAATCATCGTTGTCTCGGCACCCTCACCTACGCCCATTACATATACGGGCTTTTGTTTCATATCCTTAGCTCTATCAGCACGAGAGAGGATCAAAGCGCCACCGCCATCAGTCACTAAGCAACACATTAAGAGAGTAAATGGATAGGCGATCATGCGCGCATTCAAGACATCATCGACAGTAATAGGATCACGCATGTAGGCACGAGGATGCATAGCAGCATATTCACGCTGAACAACAGCAACATTAGCTAATTTTTCAATGGGGATATTATAGGTCTTGAGGTATCGCAAAACCGGGATTGTGAACATGGTAGGAGGGTTCATAACCCCATATGGGAGCTGAAATTGCCCTTCCAACATTCCAGGACCAATGGCTCTAGGCGTCATACCAACTTGGCTACGACCACTTTCCCCGTGAGTTATTAAGATATTGTTAGCAAGACCTGCTTCGAGGGCAGCGACTGCATGGCGTACATGAACCATAAATGAACAGCCACCTACGCTAGTACCATCCACCCAACGTGGTTCAATACCAAGGTAGTGCGCTATTTCTGTTGGCACTTCGCGTGCTGTTGCTACTCCATCAATATCTGATGGTTTAAGACCGGCGTCTTCCATAGCGTTGAGAGCAGCATCAGCATGTAACATAATATTCGAAACGTGCGGCAGCTTGCCCATTTCAGTTGTTTCAGCGGCTCCTACTACCGCAACAGAACCTGGCTTCATAATGCTATCCTTCAACGCTGGGATGGCCGGAATACCGGCAAAGAGATATCGTCAGTAAGATGCTCAAAAGCGATCTCGACTGGCATATCGAGTTCTAAGGCTTCAGGAGTTTGCTCGCAGTCAATGATATTTGTCATCATTCGTGGCCCCTCCTGAAGCTCAACAACCGCAATAGCGAAAGGAGGTTCTAAAATGAAATTTGGGGGTGCCCTATGATTAATAACATAGCTGTACAGTATCCCCTTACCAGATGCTTTAAACGTCTCAACGTTGCGACTGCCAGTGAAAGGACTGAAAGGACGTGGGGGAAAATACGCTTTTCCAGTATCCTTACATCGCTGCAGGATAAGCTCACCATTTTTACATCCATCCCAAAAATGCTGGGTTTCGGGGGTTGGCTTCGGCACTGGACGCCGCGGCTTTTGGTCAGACAATACAGTAACTCCCTACAATTGACGCTGTTTCAGGGAGCAGCCTACCACTAAGCTGAATAAAACAAAGGCCCACTTTTTGATAAAAAGTGGGCCTAAATCAAAAAAAGTCGGATCTCTTAAATAAAAGAGATCTAAACCTTATTTTGCTGCGAAGACTTTCTTAGACTCTTCGATTGAAGCTGTTACGCGGTCGTTGATAAGACCAATTGCTTCATCAGTGGTTTTCACAGCCATGTCATAGATTTCTTTGCTGTTAGCAAAGAAAGCCGAGTAGCTGGATTTCGCAAAGTCAGCCTGCTTTGCAAGCCTTTCTTCTGGTGCAGCAACAGACACGTCTGAAAAAGCCTTCATGCCAGCTTCGGCGGTCTCGCGAGCGACCTCTGTTTGACGACGCACAAGAGCACTCATTCCCTCGAATGCACGCTGGTTAGCAGCAGCAGCCGCTTCAACATTCTTGCGCTGTGATGCCATGATAGCATCCATGTCAAAACCTGGAATCTTAAACTGTTCAAAGGCTTTAAACATATCAAAATCAAAAGCAGATTTTGCACCGGTTGTCTTGGCAGTCATGTGAGGAACTCCTTACCAAAAAACAGATCTTAACGATCTGTGTGGAAATTGATTTTTTGTGCGATGCACAATACATACCGCATATGCGTAATAATAATGATGATGTCAAGGAATTTTTGTGCGCTGCACAAATTAAATTTGTACTGAATGTTTAAATCCGGAAAACCCTACAGACCCGGAGAAATCTTGGATTAGCAGGGTCGGAATTAAATGATCGAGTTCTAAGCGAACTTTTTTCTGGCCGCAGCCTCTCTTCGGAAAATATAAAATCCAGACAAAATCACCACCGATGCACCTAACAATGTATGAATTGTTGGTATCTCAAGCCAAATTATAAATCCAATTGCGGTAGCCCATACCATCTGCATGTAGTCGAAGGGTGCCACAACTGTTGCGGGAGCCATTTTGTACGCGCCCACCATCGCAAACTGCCCAATTCCTCCCGCTATACCCGTGCATATAAGAAGAAGCCATTGATTTGGCGTTGGGTTAATCCAACCAAATAAACAAGCGATGCCACTGGCCATAGCAGCAACTGCAGAAAAATATAAAGTGGTGCGCAAAACAGGCTCTGTTCGCCCAAGTTGGCGCATTGCAATTACCGCAAGAGCATAAAAAAGTGCAGACGCAATAGCCGCGATATATGCAAGTTCAACGCCTAATATGCCCTCTTCGCCTGGCTGGATCATCAAAAGCACTCCTCCAAACCCGAGAAGCGTTGCTAAAGCTCTTCTCCACCCAACACTCTCTTGAAGCAGTGGGATGGAGAGCATTGTCACAAAAAGTGGCATCATAAATTGCGTAGCTGTAAGCAAAGCCAAAGGCATTCGAGCAGCTGCCCAATAAAGCAACATCATTGATGCAAAGCCGGCCAATATTCGATAAAGGTGACCAAATGGCCTGCTAGATTTCCAAATACTCCTGGGTGCTCTTAAAAGCATTGGTGTCAGCACTAGAATGCCAACAAACATTCGAAAAAACATAACTTGTTGAACTGGTATATCTTTTCCAAGCGCCTTGATGCACGCAAATGACAGCGTAAAGGCAAATCCCGCTACGATGGCCAATAGTATCGCCATTCTTATTGGAGCAGATGAGCCGCCGCCTACTCCACTTTGTTTTATCGTCAATCTTTTCAATGCACCCGCTTTCGTGGCACCAGTTTACTTGGCAAGTCTGGACGGAGTAGCTACCGTCGGCAACAAATCCTTTTTTTGTAAGGAAATTGTTTATCATGGCCGACCCAGTCCTATTGAAAAAAGATGGCGCTATTGCCGTTATTACCCTCAACCGACCTGACGTCCTAAATGCTCTTTCAATAGAAATGGCTGAGCTGCTTTGTGAGATCTGTTGGGAGATTGAAGCTGATCAAAGTATTCGAGCTGTGATAGTCAACGGAGCTGGTAAGGGTTTTCAGGCAGGAGGAGATGTTGCCTCCTTCCATTCGGAGATAAAGAGGATTGGTGAACACGCTGGCCGCATGATTGATACATATCATGTGGCGGTTAAAACGCTGGTTCGCATGCCAAAGCCGGTTATAGGGCAACTTCATGGCGCTGTGGCAGGTGCAGGAATGAGCCTTGCAATGAATCTCGATCTTGCAATTGCAGCAAAAGGAACCGTGTTCACGTTGGCCTATGCAAATCTTGGCACAAGCCCGGATGGAGGCTCAACATTTTTCTTACCAAGGTTGGTAGGCCGAAGAAGAGCAATGGAGATAGCCTTGCTGTCTGAGCGTTTCGACGCTGACCGTGCATATGAACTTGGTCTGGTTAATAGGGTCGTGCCGGACGACGCCATCGCAAAAGAAGTTATGGGGCTTGCAGAACAACTCGCAAAGGGTCCAACCCAAGCATATGCGAAAACAAAAATGTTAATCGACCAATCATTTGAGAATGATTTAGCCACGCAACTTGAAGCTGAAAGAACAAACTTTGTTTCATCAACATCAACAAAGGACTTCCAAGAGGGTGTTGATGCCTTCGTGAATAAACGACGCCCTGTTTTTAGGGGGGAATGAGTATGAAGAGCTCTCTGAAAGGCAAAACGATTTTTGTTACAGGAGCAAGTCGCGGTATCGGCGCAGAGATTGCAAAACGAGCGGCATCCGATGGGGCAAATGTCGTGTTGGCTGCAAAAACTATTGAGCCACACCAAAAACTTCCGGGCACTCTCCCAGAGATCGCTGCAGAGTGCGAAAAACTTGGTGGTCAAGCACTAGTAGTAAGAATGGATTTGCGAGATATAAGTCAAATTCAGGCAGCCGCAGAAGCAGCAGTTGAAGCGTTTGGGGGTATAGACGCTTTAGTGAATAACGCGAGCGTGCAAACTTTTACAAAAACAGCTGACACAACAGCAAAGCAATTTGATCTCTTATTTGACATCAATGCCCGTGGCACATTTTTTATCACCCAGGCGTGCCTTCCTCACCTTAAACGATCTTTAAATCCACACATTCTCACAATTGCATCACCGATAAATATGGATCCTCGCTGGTTTGCTGAAAGATTACCTCGCACAATTTCAAAGTACGCGATGTCAATGATGGTTTGCGGTTGGGCCGAGGAGCTAAAAGTGGATGGCATCGCCTCCACAGGGCTCTGGCCCAGGCATGCAGTCGCAACTATGGCTGTGAAGGTATTTAGTCCCGCAACGTATGAAGGTTGCCGAGATCCAAAAATCATGGCTGATGCTGCTCATTGGATTTTAACTCAGCCTGCAATCAACGTTACAGGGCGCTTCTTCCTTGACGACGAAGCGTTATCTGAGAAGGGATTAAGCCAATCAGAAATTGACAATTATTGGTTACATCCAACCAAACGCTCCCGTACCTCAAGTTTTCTTGATTATGACGAACGTCTTACCCCTCTAGGGAGCCCTGGCTCATGACAGATGAAATGGACGCAACAGCAGTAACAGAGGTCAGAGAGGCCCACACAATTGATCAGGGGCGCCTCGCGGAGTTCCTAAAGGAAGCATTACCAGAAACTCAGGGGTCTATGAAACTATCTCAGTTTGCGTATGGCCAATCAAATCCAACTTATGTGGTGGGTTTTGATGACGTAGAATATGTCCTACGCAAACAACCTCCAGGTGAGCTCTTACCATCCGCTCATCAAGTGGATCGAGAATTTCGCGTTCAAAAAGCACTATCCGAGGCGGGGTATCCGGTTGCCAAGCAGTTTCTTTATTCTGACAACCGCGAAATCGTGGGCACGCCTTTTTATGTGATGGAACGCATGCAAGGCCGGGTTTTCAAAGATACAAGTCTGCCTGGCTGCTCCCCTGAACATCGAGCCGAGATGTATAAGAGCCTTGCTGAGACACTGGCGCAACTTCATACCTTTAGCCCGGCAGAGCTTGGCTTAGAAGATTTTGGAAGACCTGGCGACTGGTATCGAAGGCAATTCAAGCGCTGGTCAAGAAATTTTTTTGAAACGCAGACGCAAGCAATGCCAGCAATGCAACCCCTCATGGAATGGCTGGATGCCCATATGCCGGAGGACAACGAAACACGTATTGCCCACGGGGACTACCGGATGGGCAATGTAATGTTTCACCCAACGGAGCCTCGAGTGGTCGCAGTCTTTGATTGGGAAATTTCTACTCTTGGTCACCCTCTAGGCGATTTAGCCTATTGTGCAATTTTGTACGGAACAAACCCACAGCAATTCTTCGGTTTAGAGGGCCTTAATTCAAACGCACTTGGAATTCCAACCTTTGAAGAATTTAACTCTATTTACTGTGAAGCTGCCGGGCGTAGCGATGGAGGCTTGACCAACGCCCATATGGCTCACGCTTTTTTCAGATTTGCTGCAATACTGGATGGAGTGCGTGCTCGTGGACTTGCGGGCAATGCCGCCTCTACAGATGCCGCTGATATTGGTCTGATAGCACCAGAGATTGCTGCTCGTGGTTGGAAGTATGCTCAGGCCAAAAATTCCATGTAGTGGGATAAAGTAGTTCCAAAACAATATTGTACCATTGGACCTGGTTGGTCCAAACTCGCAAAGAGAGACACGGATATTTTACCTTTTCGAAAGCTAAATAGAAAAAAAGGAATACTTCCTAGATGACTGAGGTTTTGCGCAATGATCCCGTTCGACGCCTTTTAGGTGGCCGTGCTCTTGCAGAGATGCTGAAGTTAGCCGGCGGCTCCCCGATGTTTGGAATGGGCGGCTTCCAACTACTTCCATTCTACGACGCAGTTCGTGAATTAGGTTTGGTGCATACCCTTATTAATGATGAGCGATGTGGCTGTTTTGCGGCGGATGCCTGGTCTCGGGTGACTGGTCGTGTCGGCGTGGTTGATGCCACTTTAGGTCCTGGAGCGACTAATCTCACAACCGCACTGGTTGAGAGCCTTAATGCGGGGGTTCCACTTATTGCAATCGTCGGAGATGCAAACCGCACACATGCTTGGAAAAATATGACGCAAGAGGCGAAGCAGCTAGAAATTCTCGCCCCATGCGCCAAAGAAGTCATTAGAGTTGAGGTAGGCACAAGAGTCCCAGAACTAGTTCGTCGTGCATTCGCGGTAGCAACCTCAGGACGCCCAGGACCCGTAATCTTAGACGTGCCTGAAGATATCGCCCACGGAGAATTCGACTACGACGCCAACGACTTTTGGATTGATGAGGATACACTCTCCATTCCTTCTCGCACTTCTCGCCCCGGACGGAGTGCAACAAGACAGGCAGCGGAATATCTACGTACAGCTAAGCGACCAATAATGATGGTTGGCGGAGGCATTCATTTATCCCAGGGTTACGATGCCCTTCTGAGACTGGCCGAGCAGGAAAATATTCCTGTTGCTCACACCATGAGCGGAAAAGGAGGCATTGCATGCAACCATCGCCTCAACGCAGGACTTTTTGGACGCTATGATCGGATTGCAAACGACTTAATTGAAGCGTCTGACTGTCTGTTAGTTGTTGGATGTAAACTTGGTGAAATTGCTACTAAACGTTTTGCTCTCCCTTTATCCGGAAAACCTCTTATCCATCTCGAAGTTTGGCCAGAAGAGATTGGACGTACGACACCACCAACAGTTGCCCTTGTTGGTGATGCTGGAGAAGGCCTTACCGACTTAGCTGATGAATTGAATGAGAAATCAGAGCTGAGACGGAAAAACCGTCAAGGCTATTGTGACGAGGTCCAGGAGAAAATGGCCAAATGGGTTGAAGGCGCTGAACCACGCTATGGCTCTGAAGAGCGCCCCATTAACATGGGACGCGTTATCCGGGAGCTAATGAATACTATGCCCGAAGATGGCGTATTAGTAGCGGACGGCGGTTTTGCTGGCCATTGGACTGGACTTCTCTATGACACAAAGAAATCAGGCCGCACCTACGTACCTGATCGTGGATTTGCTTCCATAGGTTATGGCCTACCTGGGGCAATAGGTGCTCAGCTGGCTTGTGGCAAAAGTTCCCCTGTTGTCGCGTTAACAGGTGATGGCGGATTCAATATGACATTGGGAGAGCTTGAAACCGCTCGAAGGCTAAAGCTTGGTCTGACGATGATAGTCGTAAACAATGCAGCATCCGGTTATGTCAAAGCGCTTCAGCACGCGATGTACGGTGGTCGCTATCAATCAAGTGATCTTGAAGAGGTCAATTATGCTGACGCAGCCACCGCACTAGGCTGCGAGGGAATACGTGTTGAAGACCCAGGCGATCTCGCAGAAGCACTTCGACGAGGCATGGCCAATAAAGATCAGCCAACCGTGCTTGATGTGGTTGTTACACGTGACCCAGCGAAAATGCTGCCAGCGGTAGACAGCCGCACAGCACCTATCAAAAAAGGCGATCGCATCGCCTAGTCAGCTAGGAGAAGGTTATGGACGGAGCATTAAAAAATGAGAGTGATGCCATACTGAAAGATCGCATTCGCGCTGCTGCCGCTGACCCTAATCTTGAAACAATGTTGGCAGAAGCTGATATTTCGCCCACCCTACTCACACTGGCACACATATCTGGGGATGATGATTTTTTAGATGAGGCCCGTCCCTACATAGAAGGCGGTTGGAGCTTCATGGTCCATATTCCAGAAGAGCTGGCAACTCGCATTCGTAAACGCTTAGCCGAGGTTTTGCGTGAAATAGCTTCAGGCGATAGGGAAGTAGCGCCTCCACCTTCGGGCAAACGACTACACCGCCTTATGAATGTGGGCGTTGGAATGGAAATGCCATCTTCCTACGTCCCAATGATGGTTGAAGAGATGCAATTTGACGACCGCGATCCACGATCCGTCGAATGGCGCAAAGCAAAGCCCGCTGGCCTAGAAAATTTCAAAATTGTGATTGTTGGGGCAGGACTCTCTGGGCTTGGACTAGCAATAAAACTCAAAGAAGCGGGATACAACTTTACTATCTACGACCGAGCTGATGCCGTAGGCGGAACCTGGTACGTCAACCGATACCCAGGCTGTGGCGTAGATACACCAAACCACTTCTTCTCCTATTCCTTTGAACCAAACCACGACTGGTCCGAACATTTTTCGAAACGTGATGAGCTGTGGGGCTATCAGGAGAGCCTTGCAAACACTTACGGACTTCGCCCGCATATCGAACTTAAAACTGAGGTTTTATCTGCAGACTTCAATGAAAGTTCCCAAATTTGGGTTATTCGAATAAGACGTGAAAACGGCACAGAAGAAACCGTCCAAGCCAATGTTTTTATAACGGCTGTTGGCCAACTTAACACGCCGAATATTCCAGCTATTGAGGGACTCGAAAATTTTAACGGCAGCGTGCTGCATACAGCCGAGTGGGATGACTCTGTATCGCTTGAAGGGCGTAACGTTGCGATGATTGGCACCGGCGCCAGTGGAATGCAAACGGGCCCATCAATTGCACCTAAAGTCAGTAACCTAACAATTTTTCAGCGATCGCCACATTGGGCAATCCCAAATGCGAACTACCACAAGCGCGTTGCTGAGGGCATGAAATGGACTTTGAAGTCCATCCCTTTCTACGCGAAATGGAACCGATTTTTGCTTTTCTGGGCTGGAAGCGATGTCCTTCACGACTCACTGCATATCGACCCAAACTGGTCCTCACCAGATCTTTCATTGAATGCTCAGAATCAGAAATTCCGTGAAGATCTAATCTCCCATATGCGACAAGAGATGGGAGGTAATGAGGAACTTTTATCCAAAACAACACCACCTTACCCTCCTTACGGAAAAAGGATGCTGAGGGACAATCACTGGTACCGAATGCTAGTCCGCGACAACGTAAACTTAGTTACCGAACAAATTACCCGCGTAACAGATTCAGGCATTGAAACGCATGATGGCCAAGAACACACGTGTGATACCATTATTCTTGCCACCGGTTTTCAAACTACTCGGATGCTTGGGCCGCTGGGAGAATCCATACGAAACGAAAATAAGGAAACTCTCCGCCAGAGCTGGAATGAAGATGACCCCCGTGCTCATCTTGGCATTATGAGCCTTCGCTTTCCAAATCTTTTTATGATGTATGGGCCAGGCACGAACCTCGCTCACGGTGGGAGCATCATTTTCCATATGGAATGTCAAATCCGATACATCATGCAAGCATTACGGGAAATGACCGAAAACGGTCACAATCGAATGGAAGTTCGAGCAGAACCTCACGATGCTTACAATGCAAAACTTGATGCCAAGCATTATTCCATGGTTTGGACTCACAAGGGGGTCAACAACTGGTATAAAAATAAGGCAGGGCGAGTATTTGCTAATTCCCCATGGCGCCTGGTTGACTACTGGGCCTTCACCCAAAAACTCAAACCCGAAGAATACGAATTCTCATAGGAGACCAAATTAAATGGGCAAATTAGAAGGCAAAGTGGCTCTCATTACGGGTGGTGCCCGAGGTATTGGTGCTGCAGCCGCTAAAAAGATGGCAGCTGAAGGGGCCACCGTTATGGTGGGTGATATTTTAGAAGCACAGGCCAAAGAAACTGTCTCGGCTATAGTTTCATCAGGCAGTCAAGCAGAATTTACAGAACTTGATGTGACGTCAGAAACATCCTGGCAATCGGCCATCGACGCAACGGTCAGTGCATTTGGTAAGCTTGATATTCTGGTTAACAACGCTGGAATATTTCTAGGTAAAGACCTCCTCGAAGCATCAATGGAGGAATGGAAGCGCCTAGTAGACATTAACTTAACTGGCGTATGGCTTGGAGTGAAATTATCAACCCCGGCCCTTGCAAAAGCTGGGGAAGCATCTCCACAAGGAAGTGCCATTGTTAACCTCGCATCAGTGGCAGGGGTGGTGGGTTCTCAACTCGATCCGCTTTATTCTTTAACCAAAGGTGGGGTCACTCTTTTCACAAAATCTGCGGCTCTGAACCTTTCTAGACGAGGTTATAAAATTCGAGTCAATTCAATTCATCCAGGTGTTATTGACACCGACATGGGCGCCCAAACATTTGTTGCGAGAGCGAACCAAACCCGTTCAAATGATACTGAGAGGGCAAGGCAAATAGCCATCTCAGGACACCCAATCGGGCGTCTTGGGCTTGCTGAAGACATAGCAAATGGCATCTGCTTCCTGGCATCAGATGAGGCCGGTTTCATGACCGGTTCCGCAATGGTTGTCGATGGTGGAATGACTGCGCAGTAAAAACGTTGTTGAAGCTAACGTTCTGCCTCCATCGAAAACCTGAAATGAGTCGGGAAGCTTTCCTGAAATACTGGGAACACGAACATGGCCCCCGCGTGGCTGGGCATTTAAAGGCAATAGGATGCAAAAAGTACGTTCAAGTTCGCAGCATCGAAGGAAATTTAGCAAAAAAAATTGCTAAGTCTCGTGGGGGACAGAAACCATTTGATGGTGTTGCAGAACTCTGGTTTGAGAACCAAGACCAATTCATAAAACATGCTATCACTGAGCATGGAATGGCGGCTGCCAAAGACCTTTATAAAGACGAGCAAAAATTTATTGATATGGCCAACTCAGTGATCTTTCTGTCTGAAGAACAGTTAGTCATTGAGGTAAATTAGCCTTTGGAAAGTCGCCTAATCCAAAAGTAAAAAAATACAAATGGGTAAAATTGGTGAGTGACGCCATGCGTTAAATAGAGTTATCCTTTCCTTGGATAAATGGGAGAGCACTATAAATGCCCGATAAATTTGATCTTATCATTCGCAATGGTTCTGTCGTTGATGGTACAGGATCTCAACCTTTCTCAGCTGATGTTGCCATCAAGGACGGGGTAATAGTAGCTGTTGGTACCGTGGACGGAGACGCACCGCGAGAGATTGATGCGAAAGGCAAATTAGTAACGCCAGGATTCGTCGATATTCATACACATTATGACGCTCAGGCGGTTTGGGACTCCCACCTAAAACCATCTTCTCTTCACGGAGTAACGACTGTCGTTATGGGCAACTGCGGCGTTGGCTTCGCGCCCTGCAAACCAGAAAATCGCGAAAAGCTAATCGAGCTAATGGAAGGTGTTGAAGACATTCCTGGCGCAGTAATGCACGAAGGGCTGGAGTGGACCTGGGAGAGCTTTCCTGAATATCTGAACGCTCTGGAAGCGAAAGCGAGAGATGTAGACGTATGTGCACTTCTCCCACATTCAGCGGTTCGAGTGCACGTTATGGGTGATAGGGCTGTTGCTTTTGAGCCAGCAACCAAGGATGACATCGCAGAAATGCGAGCAATAACGACGGAAGCCGTAAAAGCAGGAGCTTTTGGTATTTCAACCAGTCGAACCACAAGCCATAAAACCCTTGCTGGCGACTACATTCCTACATTACGAGTTTATGAAGATGAGCTACTTGGCCTTGCCGAGGGGGTTCGTGATGCAGGTGGTGGAATGATCGAGGCAGTCTCTGACTGGATCACAGATGCCACACCTGACACAATCAATGCTGAACCCGATCCGGTAGAAGCGTTTGGCATTCTTCGACGTGTGTCAGAAAAAAGTGGCCAGCCACTAGTTTATACGCTTGCTCAACGAAATAACTGGCCAGAAGTATTCGCGAAACTTCTCGAATTAAATCGCCAAGCCTATGCTGAAGGCGTAAATATTCGTCCTGTGTTCCCTCCTCGAGCGATTGGAATTCTTCTTGGTCTCCAGGCAACACAGACACCCTTCTCGGGCTGTCCAACCTTTAAGAAATTGAATGACCTTCCCCTTGAAGAAAAGGTTGAGAAGCTTCGTGATCCTAAAATCCGGTCACAGATTTTGTCTGAAGACCCCGTGAAAGAAAGTACCTTTCCTCTGATCCATCGCATGTCATATGGCTACATGTTCCGATTTGGAAATAAAGATTATATTCCACAAGCAGAGGACTCCGCGTCGGCTATAGCTGAACGAGAAGGTAGAACAGCAGCAGAAGTTGCGTACGACATGTTGCTCGAAAATGACGGCAAAAATTTTATCTATATGCCGATTACTAATTACACTGACTATGGGTTATCTGCTTCAGAAGCGTTACTTAATGAGAAGATGGCAATCATGGGCCTCGGTGATGGAGGTGCTCATGTCGGATTTATTCTCGACGCTGGCTTTCCTACCTGGCTGCTTACTCACTGGGGCAAAAGTACAGGTAAGTTCGATGCACCTGAACTCATCCGTCGCCTAACTTCGGATACAGCAGAAGCAGCAGGCCTTCGTGACCGTGGCCGCATAGCAGTTGGGTTTAAGGGCGATCTTAACGTGATTGATTGGGATGCCTTAGACTTTGAAGCTCCCTATATGATCCAGGATCTTCCAGCGGGCGGTAAACGGTTGATGCAAGGAGCGTCAGGCTACGATTATACGATAGTAAGTGGGGTGGTGACCTTTGAAGGGGGTGCCGCTACCGGAGCTTTGCCTGGCAGATTAGTCCGCGGGATGCAGAATACACCTGCATTGGCTATAGCCGCTGAATAGTTTCACCAGGGACCGATCATAAGTTTGTGAGCTCTTCCTCTACTGGAAACTCACAAACTTATAGAAAAGCCGATGCCCACTCTCATAAGATGGGCAGAAGAGTCGAATAAAAAACGGGTTGATTGTTAATAGGAAAGTACGCGCCACCATAGGCACATTTCCTAAACTATTTGATGTCTTTTACGCATCGAAAACCAATATAAACTACCGCCATATCTCTGGGCTTTGTTGCTCGATATCCAGCTTCCATTTGAGACGAACCATACCACCAAGAGCCACCACGCGTCCCCTTATGGCTATCGTCCGGAATCTCGACCCATTCCCAAACATTAGCCCCCATATCGAACAGTCCATTGACACCAGCCACCGTTTTTCCAGCCTCAGCATGCCCCCTTCCTCTCGATAAAACTGCCGAGTGATCTAGGCCAACACTATTACCGCAATCCCTTAAACAATTTGCGCCACTCGCGGTGTTACCTGTTGGATAACGATACGTATGACCTCTGGAGAATGGCTGGGGCGGTACTTTCCGCATCTCTGTATAAGCCGCCGTGATCCATTCAGATTCAGTTGGCAGGCGCTTGCCTGCCCATTTGCAGTAAGCAAAGGCTTCATCAAAAGTAATATGAACAGCGGGCTCATTTGCCATGCCTTTTACGCCATACGGAGACCGCCAGTTCCAGTCTGCTTTCTTTTCCCATCCAGCGTCATATACTAAACCACCGCCTTCACGCTCAGCTTTTGTCACGAGAGACGTACTCTCCGCGAAACGCGTGAATTCTGAAATTGTTACTTCGGTCAAATCAATTTCAAATGTCCCTATCGGTTGCATCCGCTCTGATGCAACACTTGGAGACACTCCTAAAACGATATTGAGCAGCAAAATGATAATAGAAGCTTTTTGTGGGCTCACGGCGCATCCTATGCTTAACTTTGAATTTAACTTTAGGCTTTATTTCAACACTTAACCCGCTTCTAAAACTCTCTCAGCGATGGCATTTCCACTGGCCCAGGCAGCCTCAATACGCCCCTTGAGACACCAGTCACCACCTAAAAAGAGATTGTCGTTTTCATTTCGAAGAAATGGAGAACCAATTGGTGTCACAACATTTGCATAGCGCCAACGATGAGCAACGGCGTGAAATGCTGAACTAATATCTGCGCCGATCCTATCACAAAGTAAAATCAGAAGGTCTCGTGCAACATCAGGGAGATCTTGCTCCAATCGCTCAGCACTCCATTTAGGACCCGCCTGAGCAACCCAACAATTATCTGCAGATCGGCCAGGTTTTGAGCTATCAAGCGCAATCCACGACAAAATATCATCTGGTTCACGCCGGCTTATAAAAGGTTGTGGCTGATTTGGTTCAAAAGCCGCCATCAGGGTTAAACAAGGCGCTAAAACTGCCCCTGATACGGTTTCATAAAGGGTGTGGTCTTTTCCTATCAGCTTCGCTGTTTGAGGAGCTGGTGCAGTGACAATTAATTTTTCACACTCAAATTCTCTATTTCCAGCTTTAATTTCCCAACCAGAGCTGCATTCTGCGATGTGATCAACCTCTAAACCGGTTTGAACGTCTAGGTCAGCGGCAAGATGCTTAGCTAATGCATTCATACCTGGTGTGCCAACAAATCTTTTCAAATTACTCCCATCGTCCCAAACAGCAGCCCCCCCAGATCTTTCAATTTTCTCTATGAATAAACGAAATTCGTTGCTTTTAGCTGTAAAATACTGAGCTCCATGGTCAAATGTCATGCCATTTTGGGCCCGCCTCGTGGATATTCTACCTCCAACTCCACGCCCTTTTTCCAGAACTAATGGAGCATAGCCTGCATTTGCTAAAGCACGGGCACATGTGAGACCGGCAACTCCAGCACCAATTATAACGATCTTAGAACGTGACATTAGAAAATCTCCAATGAAGACAAGATTGAAGGTATCTTTTGTTTAACCTTAAAAAAACCTGCCGTGGCACTCGGCCAGATATTGGCATCCCAGTCACGCTGCCATTCGCAAAGAGGAATTTCGGCCTCTTGTAAAGCTGGCTCCGCCTTTCGAAGCCAGTCACGTAACGGACCCTCCGGAACATAAGCGGTTACGATTTGCTTGGCGCCAGCCTCCTTGGCCCACGAGGCAAGGATCATGGGGTCAAGACATTCCATTTGGGTGGCGTCAACCTTCAATCTACTAGCAGTATCTGACAATGCTTTGGCTTCAAATAATCTTACATGATCAGCAACAGGTCTTGGTGACCGCAAGAGGCTGCTTACCAATGAACGACTTGAGCATATGTTAAGCATTTCAGGGAGGAATGTTTCTATATGACAATCCTCCTCAGTAATCAGAAGGGCTGATGGCAATTCTCTATTCGGCACCGATGGTTTTCTCAATGGTTGAAGTGCTGGCAATCCCTCGGGTTCTAATGCATCGAGGCTTTGGATATCGGATGCAATCTCACCCTCAGGCGGTGTGAATTTATTGTTAGTAAATTTTGCTATGTTCCAAGCCTTCGCCTCATATGGTTTCCCCCTAGTATGAAGCCCCGCAACCCACCTCCATCCAAGAGTGTTAGATGCAGGATCTCCATCAAGAAGATGTCGATAGAAAAAATCCGCACCAAGCCTCCATGGAAGATGCAAAGTAAAAATCCATATGGATGCGAACCACATGCGTGAGTGATTATGTAAATAACCAGTTTCCGTTAATTCATTAGCCCAGGCGTCAAAACAAGTTATGCCCGTTTCTCCAGATTCCGCACGCGCAAGACGAGCTTCCATGTTTGGATCAGAGTTAACCTCTTCCAAATCCTCATGCACACCCTGAACATATGAATTCCAAATACCAGGGCGCCGTTCAAGCCAACCCTTGAAGTAGCTTCTCCAGAAAACCTCTTGGATAAACTTTTCTGCTCCCTCAAGACCATGTGCCTGACTTGCTGCTTGCACCACCTCCTGTTCGGTAATCAGGCGTCGGCGAACATAGGGAGAAAGTTGCGAAACAAAATTGTGGTTGCCTGTACCCAAGTCATAGTTACGTTTCGAAGTGTAACTTTGCCCCATTAGAGGTACAAAATTTTTCATACATGCAAGAGCATGGGAACGTGACGGCTGAAAGGTTGTCAAATTACAATCCAAAACTTTTTTTTGACATGTGTCAGCAGGTATTATTTACCCAGATGTCCAGTCGCCGCAGCTGGTAAAAAGTTTTTAATATCTGTTTCCTATTTCCAGTAGCCATACTCACAGGGCGGCAGCGATCAAAGCCGTGACCGCGCAGATGGTCAATGGCCAACGTAACTTAGGGTACCAAGTAGGGACCCAACCCCAATAAACTGAAGCGGTGTCGAGAACTAGCATAGCCAAAAAACTGCCAGCCAATCCAAATAAGCCAATATGAATCGGTAATACTAATGCTCCCCAAGCAACCAGCGATGGAATTACACTAACCACTAACCTCGTAACATTTGAGGCCACCTCTCTCTTGGAATTGCCAATACAGTACCCCCAATGCACTCCTCCGAGGAACGAGAGAATGAGAGCTCCATAAGATGTGAGAGCTAAACGCGCGTCTACTACAAATTCCTGCGGGCCAGCGACTATAATTAGCGCGAGGGAGACAAAGGGAATCAGCCCCATTCCACCAAGTATGATCGCAGATTTCGGAGGATTACCTGTCCACATTCTACACAAGCCCTCTGGGGTTTTTAAATTCTTGGCATCACAAAGCTAAACGATGCTTGGTCAAGCCTAACAAAAAATATTCAGCCCTCAATTATAGTAGGTTAGAAAGCTCAGGATAAACATCAAATTGGATTATCATTCGGCATATGAACAAGCGGTGTAAATAATTAAACTCTCGGGAAAAATGTTTGGAGAGTGATCTTGGTAAGCGATATTGAGAGTGGAAAACGCAAAAAACGTGGAGCTCCCCCATTACATCTCTGGGATGACGAGTGGTTGGAATTGCGTACTGAAGATGTAATAGAACCTTCCCTGCCTATTATTGACCCCCACCATCACCTTTGGCACCGACATGATCCCTATCTTCCATCCGAACTCGTAAAGGATTTAACAAGTGGACACCAAGTTCGAGGTTCCGTTTTTATTGAGTGTGGATTCATGTATCGAACTGATGGTGATGCAGCCTTTGCGAGCATCGGGGAGGTAGAGTACGTCAATGGAGTAGCTGCCGCTTTTGCTGCCGGTTATTATGGCAACTTGCACGCGTGTTCCGGCATTGTTGGAAAAGTAGATCTCACAATAGGTTCTCGTGCAGGAGGCGTCCTGGAAGCTTGCTTAGCACGTGCTCCAGATCGATTTCGCGGCATCAGGCAAATGGCAAGTTGGGATGCAAGCCCCGAAGTCAACATGCTCATGCACCCTCCCCCAAAAGAACTAATGATGGACAAACGTTTCCGGGAAGGGTTCGCAGAACTGGCCCCTCTCGGCCTAAGTTTTGATGCCTATTGTTATCATCCTCAACTGCCAGAATTGATCGATCTTGTTGATACCTTCCCTAATACTCGTTTCATTATTAACCATATTGGTGGGTTACAAAGGGTTGGTCCTTACAGGGAAAGCCTAGAATCAAATTTTCTTCATTGGAAAACGAATATTATCTCACTTGCTGAGCGCCCTAATACCTATGTCAAAGTAGGAGGAATGGGTATGCGCGGGCTGGGATTCGATTTCGTAGACCGAGATTTACCACCAACTTCAGAAGAACTTTCCAAAGCATGGCAACCATTCGCTGAAACTTGCATAGAGGCCTTCGGACCAGATCGAAGCATGTTCGAGAGCAA
>VMBT01000717.1_pt1 | contig 19430 bp, 10 predicted proteins | sample 4404301 | NCBI WGS metagenome assembly VMBT01 (sample SAMN12238535, study PRJNA552566) | marine metagenome | isolation source: Coastal seawater | place: USA: coastal Georgia, Sapelo Island | collected 2008-08/2009-08
ATGAATAACAACTTCCAACATTTGGGAACGACTCACATGACTGCATGGCTCAATGGTCCTCCTACTGGACTGACCAGTGACCATAATAATTTCAGCGGACCAGCAATATTTATGACCGGCGGATCGGGTTACACAACTCTGGCAGCATATCAAACGGCTTCAGGACTTGATGGGAACTCTATGGACATCAACCCGAAGTACACTTCGGCCACTGATCTTCACGTCAACAACCCATTCCTCCACGAAGAAGGAACCAACGTAGGAGTAACTCATGACATCGATAACGATACGCGTGACAATCCACCTACGATCGGTGCTACAGAGATCGATCCTGACGTCAATATCCTGAGCGTAACTTCAGATACGATCTGTGGACACGACAGAGGCGATGCAACGATCACGGTGACGATCAAGAATGATGGTGACATCACTTTCACCGACATTCCTTTGAGCTACACAGTGGACGGAGGTACTGCCGTGAATGATGTGTTCAGCGGACCGATCGTACCTGGTGCAACAGTCACTGAGACACTCACCAACAAGATCCCTATGCAGGGAATGGCAGATTACACCATCAAGATCTGGGCGAATCAACCGGATGTGAACCACAGCAACGATACGGCTACAGGTTCTACTCCTTACTGGCCTTATCCTGTGAACGGATTCACCCATAAGGATACTTGTTATCAGGATGTAACACAGTATACAAATACAAGCACAGTCTCCAGCGGAAGCATAGTTAGCTACTCCTGGAACTTTGGTGATGGAAACTCTTCATCGATGACCGATCCAACCAACAAGTACGCGAATAGCGGAAGCTATACCGTGACTCTGGCTTCAGTGTCAAACAATGGTTGTGTGGATACGATGACAGGTGTCGTGAATATAATGACTGAGCTTCTCCCAGGAAGCATCGATACACCACAGACCATCTGCTACGACTTCGCTCCTATGATGCTTCGCTCTGTGGCAGATGCTTCGCAAAGTGCAGGAAACTATCAGTACCAGTGGCAAATGTCTACTGACAATACCACATGGAGTGATATCACAGGTGCAAATGCTACCACATATGCTCCTGGTCAATTGACCACCACCACATACTACAGAAGAGCGGTCACCACATCTATTGGATGCGGACCTAAGTACACTGCCTCCGTCAAGATCACGGTCTACGACGAGTTGATGGCAGGTAGTATCGGTACGGCTCAGGATATCTGCTACAACACTAAAATGGCAGGTCTCACTCAGCTCACCGCACCAACTGGTGGTGACGGTACATGGACTTATCGTTGGGAGAAATCCACCAACAATTCTACCTGGTCAGTGATCAGTGGAGCTACAGCTTCTACGTACACAGATCCGAATAACCTCACAACTTCTACCTGGTATCGCCGTGTGGACATTGGAGGAAGCAATTGTGGTGAAGTCACCACGAATTCAGTGAAGATCAATGTATATGATCCTCTGGTAGCAGGAGATGTTGGACCGGGGCATGAGTCTTGTCCGAACACTGCTCCTGATCAAATTGGAGTGACAACTGCACCAACAGGTGGAGATGGTACTTACACTTACCAATGGCAGGAATCAACCAACAAAACTACCTGGACGGATATTTCCGGTGAGACCGGAACGACCTACCAGGAAGGTGTTCTCACTCAAACGATGCACTATCGCTTGAAGGTGACGTCTGGTTCCGGTTGTGGAACGAGATACAGCAAAGTAGCGACCATAGCTATGGCCGCAGTGCCTAAAGCGAGCTTTGCCGCATCTAATCACTGTTTCAACGACATCGTTCCTATCACGAACTTCTCAACGATCAAGAAAGGTTCGATCACGAAGTACTTCTGGGATTTCAACGATGGAAATGTGTCGGCTGATAAGAAGCCAACTCACCAATACCAAACAGATGGAACGAAAACCATCAAGCTGGTAGTAACTTCTAACATCGGTTGTACCGATAGTACAGAGCGTACGTTGAAGGTGTCGAATATCCCGACTCCTGAGTACTCTTACTTCTACGATTGCGATGTTGACTCGCTGCGATTCAAGAACACTACTTCTGTGAATTGTGGTAAGATCAACGCATTCTATTGGGACTTCGGTGATGGAAGCTCTTCCACGCAGCAGAACCCAACTCATAAATATGCAACTTCAGGTACTTACAATGTGAAGATGAAGATCTTCCTGCCTGGTGGATTCATTGACTCATTGACTAAGCAAGTCAGTCAGTACGACAGATCAACAGCGTCATTCACCACTCAGGATGTTTGTTTTGGCGAAGACGTGAAATTCACGAACACTTCTCAGAATGCTGTATCCTACGAATGGGATTTCGACGACAACAACTTGTCTAAACTCTCAAGCCCAAGTCACTTCTACCGTGTAACCGGTAAATACAAAGTGAAGTTGAGAGCATACGACGGAAATGGTTGTTACAATGAGTTCACATCGACTGTTACAGTGAAAGTGAAGCCGGTCGCTTACTTCACGACGGATGACCGTTGCGATGGCGACAGTGTACCTTTCTTTAACGGAACTACATATGCTCACACATATTCATGGGATTTTGGAGACAATAACACAACTACAGTTCGCCAGCCAAAGCACTTGTATGCTGCCGATGGCAAGTACGACGTGACTCTCTATGCATTCAATAACAATGGATGTAAGGATACGTCTTACGGAACTGTGAACGTTTGGGATCTTCCAACTGCATCATTCAACGTAGCGGATGAGTGTGACGGTGAAACCGTGACATTCAACAACACTTCTACTATGGTGAATCAGTATGACTGGACCTTCGGCGACGGTCAGACTTCTACCGGAAGAACTCCAACTCACGTATATTCTAAAGCAGGAACGTATACCGTAAATCTGACCATTACTACTACAGAGGGTTGTGCTGACAAGGCTACTGAGACGGTCAGGATCTATGATAACCCTGTTGCCGACTTCAGCGCTCCGGATGTATGTCTTGGAAACGCTACTTCATTCACCAACAACAGTACGTTGGCAAGCGGAAGCATGTCGTACAGCTGGAACTTCGGTGATGGAAATTCAAGCACTGCATCTAACCCAAGCCACACATATAGCGCTGCCGGAACGTACACGGTAACGCTGCAAGTGAATGCACCGGGTGGATGTATGGATGTGATGAGCAAAACAGTGAAAGTTAAGATCCAGCCAGGTGCAGGATTCTCAGCGAACACTGTTTGTGAAGGAACTGCAACGTCATTCACCAACAGCTCAACAAATGCGAATCGATACATGTGGTCATTCGGCGATGGTAATACCAGCGGCGATACAGATCCACGTCATCAATATGCAGCGGCAGGAACCTATACGGTAACTCTGAAGGCTATGAACGCAAACGGTTGTGAAAGCACCACTACAGGTACTGTAACAGTCAATGCGATGCCAACTGCAGGATTCTATGCTTCTACGGTCTGTGAAGGAAATGCGACGCAGTTCACCAACAGCAGTTCGGTTTCGAGTGGAACCATGAGTTACAGTTGGAACTTTGGTGATGGAAACTCAAGCACAAGTGCTTCTCCATCTCATACCTATGCAGCTGCCGGAACGTACACTGCGATCCTGACCACCACGGCTAATGGATGCGAGTCCAAAGCAAGTGCTCAGGTTACAGTGAATGTTACTCCGGATGCCGACTTCACGCACACCAACGTATGTGACGGTGAGTCAGTCAACTTCTCGAACCGCAGTTCAAACGCTGATAGCTACTCCTGGAACTTTGGAGATGCAAGCAGCAGTACTGCAGTTTCTCCGAGTCACAAATACGCTTCTGCAAGCACGTATACTGTTCAGTTGACTGCTTCTACGAACCAAGGTTGTAGCGATAGCCGCTCAGCCAGCGTGGTAGTTTATGCGAAGCCTACTGTTGCATTCTCGCAGAACAATGAATGTGTTGGAAATGCGATGAGCTTCACAAATACCAGTTCTTCAGGAACGTATTACTGGGAATTCGGTGATGGAGGAACAAGCACTGCTATGAGTCCAAGCCACACCTATAGCAAGTCAGGTAGATTCAACGTACGTTTGATCGTTACCAACGCGTTTGGTTGTGAGTCTGAACTTACACAAGCGGTAACGGTACATCCGAATGCGAAACCTTCATTCACTGCATCTGAAGCTTGTCTTGGTTCGGCTACATCATTCACGAATACGACTACAGGAGCAACTTCTTACAGTTGGGCCTTTGGAGATGGAAACAGTAGTACAGCAGCCTCACCTACGCACACGTATGGAGCAAGTAGATCATATGTGGCAGTGCTTACCGCGACTACGGCTAATGGTTGTGTAAGCGTCTGGTCTGAATCTGCTGTGGTACATGCGAATCCATCTGCGTCTTTCTCTGCCAGTGACGTGTGTCTCGGCAACATGATGTCGTTCACGAATACATCGAGTACTGGTGCAAGTTCATGGAACTTCGGAGACGGATCGACCAGCAGGTTGAACAACCCGAATCATATGTACGCTTCTGCAGGAACATATAACGTGAGCCTACAGGTTACGAATGAGAACGGTTGTCAGGCTACTTACAGTCGTAACGTGACTGTGAATGCGCTCCCAACAGCGTCATTCACAAGTACCGCACTGTGTACTGGATCTGATGCATCATTCTCGAATACGTCTACCGGAGCTTCCAGCTACAGCTGGAGATTCGGCGATGGCAACTCGAGTACGACTGCAAGTCCAACGCATAACTACGCGAAAGCAGGCAAATACTCTGTACAACTTACTGCTACTTCTAGTGAAGGTTGTTCTAGCTCTGCACAAAGCATCGTAACGGTCTACACAGCACCTGTTGCTGACTTCATGGCCGATGGTGTTTGTGAAGGTCTCGCAACACGCTTTACCAATATGAGTACTGCTGCAGCTTCATCTGCCTGGAACTTCGGTGACGGCAATAACAGCAACAATGTGGTACCAACACATACCTATGCAAGCTTCGGTAGCTACAATGTCACCCTGAAGGTCAGAAACCTGATCGGATGTGAGGACGAGCTGACCAAGGCAATAGATGTGTACGCGAATCCAACCGCAAGCTTCACGGCAGCAAACGGATGTGAAGGAGATGCCTTGACATTCACCAACACATCTACAGGTGCTGCGTCAAGCATGTGGGCGTATGGAGATGGTAACACAAGCAATGGAACGGACGGTTCTAATACCTACAGTGGTAACGGAACTCGAACGATCACATTGACCGTTACTTCAGCCAATGGTTGTAGAGATATGGCACAGCAGAGTATCGAGGTCTACAAACGTCCGTTTGCGGCATTTGTGATCAGCAATACTTGTGAAGGTGACCTGACCAAGTTTGTGAATACTTCTCTGAATGGAAGCAGCTATAGCTGGGACTTCGGTGATGGTGCAAACAGCACGATCGCGAACCCAACACATCAGTACGCATCCAGCGGTTCTTACACAGCTTCACTTACTGTGAACAATTCGAACTGTTCTGATACGTACAACATGCCATTCAGCATCAACCCTGCTCCGGATGCAGGCTTCACATTCAACAAAGTACACCGCGATGTGGACTTCATCCCGAATAGCACTACCAACATCACTAAGTACGAATGGAACTTCGACGACGGTTCTACATCCAATGAAGAGTCACCAAGCCATTACTATGGCAGAGCGATCACACAAGTATTCAATGTGTGCTTGCGAGTGACAGATGCGGGAGGATGTTCTGCAGAATCATGCAGCGATGTCAGAATTGATATCGTAGGTGTGAAAGATGTGTCCATCGAAGGATTGGAGATCTATCCAAACCCAACTTCAGGCGTACTGAACATCGAAGTTGCTCATAGCTCTCCTGAGCTGTCGATCACATTGGTTGACATGCTTGGTAAAACAGTTCGAGTAATTCCTACAGAATACGGTGTGCAGCGCTACAGCGCTGATATCAGCGACTTGGCAGAAGGTGTATACCTTGTGAAGGTAGTTGATGGCACTAAAGAAACTTCTCAGCGAATCATACTGAGCAAGTAATTCTCATAATCACTAGAAGAGGGGCCTTTCGAGGCCCCTTTTTTTATGCTGTCAATTTCGTTCCATTCTCTTTTTCTTTGCACCGCTTTGGATAAAGACAAACTCAACCCGTACATTTCCGGAACCGGTCTGGTGCTGACCACCGCAGAGACGATCTTGTTATTCGTCTATGATCTTATGGACCTCACCTTCGGGATCGCCCTGATTGTCATGTTCGCTCTTTTAATTTGGAACATCAGGAAAACGGTTCACATGACCTTGGCTTTTGCGAGTGCGGTCGGATGGATGATCATTGCCATTTACAACTTTCCACAGGCTTCGGAAGTAACTCGGATCTGGGAATTCAGTGATTTCTTACCTGCACTGGTCTGTGCACTGAACTTTGCGCTTGGAGCCTGGATGTACGTCTATAATAGAGTTCGCTGGTGAATTTCAGCGGATGTGCTAACACGGGGCACTAGGATCGAAGCTCGAAATTCTCTCCGAGGTATACCTTTCTAACGCGCTCATCCTGAGCAAGTTGTTCCGCAGTTCCATCCATGAGAATTCGTCCTTCGAAAAGGAGATACGCACGATCGGTAATACTCAACGTCTCGTGCACGTTGTGGTCGGTGATCAATACACCGATATCGCGTTTTACAAGCTGAGATACGATCGATTGAATGTCTTCTACCGCGATGGGGTCCACACCTGCGAAGGGCTCATCCAGAAGTATGAATTTAGGATCGGCTGCAAGGGCCCTGGCAATTTCAGTTCTTCGACGCTCTCCACCGGAAAGTACGTTACCGAGATTCTTTCGCACTTTGTGCAAATTGAATTCGCCGATCAGTTCCTCGACCTTATCATTCTGCTCCGATTTCGATTTTCCGGCCAATTCCAATACAGCCCGGATATTATCTTCCACACTCAGTTGTCTGAAAACACTGGCTTCCTGCGGCAAATAGCCAATCCCGCGACGTGCACGACGGTACATAGGAAGTTTGGTCAGATCTTTATCGTCGAGATAGACATGTCCCGCATCCGGCTTGATCAAACCAACGACCATATAGAAGGTCGTCGTTTTACCGGCACCGTTGGGTCCGAGTAGTCCAACGATCTCTCCTTGTTCTACTTCAATGCTGACTTCATTGACGACTTTTCGTTTTCGGTACTGCTTGACGAGATTTTCGGCGCGAAGTTTCATGACTTATCAACGCGCAAAGGTACGTTCTATTTGATACGAAATATTTTCTTTTGTCGTTGGAACCTTATATTTGTCACGCTTGAATTCACGCATATGAAAGGTATTCTGAAGTCTTTATTCGTCGTTTTTTGCGCAGCACTCATGGCAGTTCCTGCCAGCGCTCAGGTCTATTTGGGACCAAGAGCCGGAGTGAACCTCGCTAGTGTATCAACAAACCAAGGTGGAGTCGAAACTGATTTTCACATGGGAATTTGCGGCGGACTCAGCTTTCGCTGGCAGATCATGAAGCGTTTATCCATACAAATGGAAGCGTTGTACTCTCAAATGGGCGTAGTCAGCACCCAACAGCTTCAAGCTGGAGACGTGGTGACAACCATCGAGTCGACTTCATACCTCGACTATGTTCAGGCGCCTTTGTTGCTGAACTATGTAATTCCACTGAAGCCGGAATCTTTGATCCCGTATCGAGTTAAAGAATCCTTCTCTTCGATACATCTCTATGCAGGTGGCTTCTTCGGTTATGGACTGGGAGCAGCTTCTGAGACTCAAACCACGATCAACAACAATGACGGTACACCTGCTCAGGTTACTACAGGAGCAAAAGCCGATATCCCATCTGATAACTTCAACCCGATCGATTTCGGTGCGATGGCCGGTCTCGGCATCTCATTCCGATTGGACGAAGCAGATAAGCATCGTGTTGGTATAGATGGCAGGTATTTGATGGGCTTCTCCAACACGAGCAAGGTAGATGGTGTAACAGAAACCAACAGTGCGATCCAAGGCTCTATCATCTATTCGATGAAATTGACCAAGCGCACAGTGCGCCACATCAACTAAGACATTCATTGTTTCCAATGAAAAAGGAGATCTTTTCCGATCTCCTTTTTTTACATCCGATCCCGGATCAGGTCCCAAACCATCGCAGATTCGTAACCTTTGCGAATGAGGTGGTCTGCGATCTTTCGCTTCCGGACATATGCATTGGACTCCTTGAGCTTCTTGTCGTGTGCTTCCAGCAAGTCCAACAGCTTTTGGTCGTATTGCTTGTCATCGATCTCTTCCAAACCTAGTCGGATACATGGTTCACTTACCTTTTTTACCTTAAGCTGCCGAATGATCTTATTGCGTCCCCAGTTATTGTAAAGGAACTTACCTCTAACGAAGGCCCTTGCGAATCGCTCTTCGTTGAGGTATCCCTGCAGGATCAGCTCACTCATGATCTCGTCCACATCACTCGTGTGAAGGCCATAATCATAAAGTCGCTGTTGCACTTCACTCTGACATCGTTCCCTGTATGCGCAGAACCTACCAATGAGCTCCCTGGCTTCTTTCGGAGTATATTTCTTTTTGGTGCGTTGAACAGGCATAGAGATGAGCAAATGTAATTCCTTCAAAAGAGCTCCGAAAAGCACTTCTCGTTCTTTTACCTTTGCGTCGTGTACACGACAGGTGAGATAGCAACTATTGTGGGAGGGGAGCTCAAAGGTGATGCTTCGCTGCGCGTAGAGCATTTTTTGCATGACTCTCGAAGAGTACTTATTCCTGCCAATTCAGCGTTCCTTGCATTTTCGGGTCAGGCTCACGATGGCCACAGGTACGTGAAGGATCTTTCCAGAAAAGGAGTAGGTACCTTCATCGTGCAAAGATTCGTTGAACTCGAAGGAGAGCATACCTGTCAGATCAAGGTGTCGAACGTGCTCGAAGCCCTTCACAGTCTTGCCGCACATCATCGCCAACGATTCGATATTCCCGTAGTGGGTATCACAGGTAGTAACGGAAAGACCATTGTGAAGGAATGGGCTTATCAGCTCTTGCATACCGACCTGAATATCGTCCGAAACCCTCGTTCGTGGAACAGTCAGGTTGGGGTTCCACTGAGCGTCCTTCAAATTCGCCCGGAACACCAGGTTGCCATTTTCGAGGCAGGCATAAGCACCACGGGAGAGATGGAACGTCTTCAGAAGGTCATTCAACCGACCATTGGCGTATTCACGAATATCGGTGATGCCCATGCCAGTGGATTCAACTCGCAGGAAGATAAGATCAGAGAGAAGCTGAAGCTATTTGAAAATGTAGGTAAACTGATCTACCATGAACAAGAAGGAGCATTGTCCGAGCATATCAGAGCATTCGTTGCCCAACATTCGGATATCACTCCCTTGTCCTGGACTTTCGATCATGATACGGAAGCGGAATACCATTTTGATAAGAACATTTTTGCCTATCGTGACGAAGCAGGAGCGGAGAACAGTGCTCATGCTTTGGCGATTTGCCATTCACTGGCAGAATTTCACAGCAAGCGCGAATACGGGTTGATGGAGCTCACGCCCATCGACATGCGTTTGAATCATCGTACCGGAGTGAACAATTGTTCACTCGTTTGCGACTACTACAATTCCGACCTCCGATCGCTGGAAGTGGCACTCGACTGGATGGAGATGTCGCATGGGTCACGCAGCAAGACTGTGGTGCTGTCTGATATACTTCAAAGTGATCTCAAAGGAGAACACCTCTACGGTCGGATCAGACAGATGCTGGCGGAGCATGGTGTCGATCGTTTGATCGGAATAGGTCAGGATATTTCTGCCAACCGCGCTCAATTTGATGGGATGTCGACGAGCTTTTTCCTAAGTACCGACGAATTCCTGGCGAAGACGTCCATTTTCGAATTCGACGCAGAGACGATCCTGCTCAAAGGTGCCCGTCCATTCCGATTCGAGCGCATCGAGCGATTCCTGGAGGAACAAGTGCACAGCACCCATTTGGAGATCGATCTGAATGCGATGCTGCACAATTTGAATCACTACCGTGCCATGCTCAAGCCAAATACGAAACTCATGGCTATGGTAAAGGCATTGTCGTACGGCAGTGGCGGACACGAAGTAGCTAGATTTCTCGAGTTCAACGGGGTGGATTATTTGGCTGTAGCCTATGCAGATGAAGGGATACAGCTTCGCAAAGATGGCGTTTCCAAGCCCATTATGGTGATGAATCCCGAAGCTGCTGCGTTTCCTTCCATGTTGGAATATAGCCTCGAACCAGAGATCTATTCACTGGAACTTCTTCATTCCCTTACGTTGGAAGCAGAGAGCTTTGGAGCTCCTTCCATAGGTATCCATGTGGAGCTCAATACAGGAATGAACCGTTTGGGATTTGATGAAGATTCCATCCCCCAGTTGCGCGAATACCTGACCAACGACTCTTCTCTGGTTGTGAAAAGTGTATTCAGTCATTTGACGTCAAGCGATATGCCGGGACATGATCGATATACCCTTGAACAGATCGAGCAATTTGATAAGCTCTACGACACATTGTGCGAGGGAATGACCATGAAGCCACTCAAGCACATAGCGAATTCCGCAGGAATTCTGCGGTTTCCGCAATCTCAGTATGATATGGTCCGCTTGGGTCTTGGCTTATACGGTATTGACCCTTCCGAAAGCATCAACAATGAGCTCCAGGTGGTCGGAACGCTCAAGTCCCGGATCTCACAGCTTCGCAGAGTAAAGGCCGGCGATCCGATCGGATATGCGAGGAATTCTGTGGCAGAGAAGGATCGGGATATTGCTGTGGTCGCTATAGGATATGCTGATGGCTTGAATAGACTGCTGAGCTGTGGCAAAGGGTATTTTGTCATAAATGGTCATCGAGCGCCGATCGTAGGGAATATCTGCATGGACATGACCATGTGTGATGTCACCGGAATACAGTGTAGTGCAGGTGATGAAGTGATCGTTTTCGGAGATGATCCGGATATCACGGAAATGGCTAAAACGCTCGACACGATCCCTTACGAGATACTCACTTCTGTTTCTCACAGAGTGAAGCGCGTCTTTACTCAGGAATGATCCTAAACAGCTACTGGAGCACTGATTCTAGGATGCGGATCGTAGTTGATCAGCTTGAAATCCTCGTAATCAAAATCATACAGGTCCTTGATCTCCGGATTTACCCATAATTTGGGGTATGGGCGAGGTTCTCGGCTAAGTTGTTCCTCCACCTGAGCACGATGATTACTGTAGATGTGCGCATCACCGAAGGTATGAACGTACTCTCCAGGTTCCAACCCGGTCACCTGAGCCATCATAACTGTTAGCAAGGCATAAGATGCAATATTGAACGGTACACCGAGGAACAGATCGGCACTTCTTTGATACAACTGGCAACTCAATTTTCCGTCGGCCACAAAGAATTGAAACAAACAGTGACATGGACTGAGCGCCATTTTCGGAAGGTCCCCAACGTTCCATGCATTGACCAATATTCGGCGGCTATCCGGGTTGTTCTTGATGAGGTCTAACGCCACAGCGATCTGATCAATGGTAGAGCCATCCGCAGCTTCCCAACTTCTCCATTGCTTTCCATAAACCGGACCCAGATCCCCATTCTCATCGGCCCATTCATTCCAAATGCGAACGCCGTTGTCGGTCAGGTATTTGATATTCGTGTCCCCTTTCAGGAACCACAGCAGTTCGTAGACAATCGATTTGAAATGCACCTTCTTTGTGGTGATCATTGGGAAGTTCTCGCTCAGATCAAAGCGAAGCTGACCACCAAAATAGCTGGATGTACCCGTTCCTGTGCGGTCACCTTTTTGGGTGCCGTTCTCAAAAACGTGTCTCAGGAAGTCTTCATATTGCTGCATGATGCTTCAAAGGTCGGGGAGTAAGGGCGTTTCTTTTCAACAAAATTTGAACCTTAATTGTTAGCTTTGCCGACGAATAGCGAACAATGGCAGTAGCAGTAAAATTACCGAAGATGAGTGACACCATGGAAGAAGGTGTGCTCGTATCATGGCAGGTGAAAGTAGGAGATACCGTTAAACCCGGTGATATTCTCGCCGAGGTGGAGACCGACAAGGCTACAATGGATCTCGAGAACTACGAAAAAGGAGATATCCTGCACTTGAATGTAGAAGAGGGAAGCACCATTCCGGTAGATGGCGTTATAGCTGTGATCGGGAAGAAAGGGGAGGACTTTAAAGCCGTCCTCGAAAAGGCAGAGGCAGCGGCCACAGTTTCAGCCGGCGATGCTTCACCTGAACCGGTGGAGGAAGCTCCTGCTCCTGTTGCACAGCCCGAAGCCAAGACTGCTCCTGCACCAACACCTGCTCCTGTTACGCCGATCGTATCCAGCAATGGAAATGGCCGCATAAAAGCATCTCCTCTTGCAAAGAAATTAGCAGAGGATAAAGGAATTGACATCAGCCAGGTTCCCGGTTCAGGGGATGGCGGACGCGTGGTAAAACGCGATATTGAGAATTATACTCCTGCTGCAGGATATACTTCAGGTGTTGAATCTTACATCGACATTCCGGTCTCTCAGATGCGAAAGACCATCGCCCGCAGATTGGGTGAAAGCAAGTTTACCGCTCCACACTTCTACCTCACCATGGAATATCGCATGGATAATGCGGTGGAGGCGAGAAAGCAGATGAACGAATACAGTGATGTTAAGATCAGCATGAACGACATCATTGTGAAAGCATGTGCGATCGCATTGAGAAAGCATCCTATGGTCAATGCAAGTTGGTTGGGTGATGTGATCCGACAAAATCACCATGTACATGTGGGTGTAGCAATGGCGGTCGATGAAGGACTTCTGGTCCCGGTAGTTCGATTTGCAGATAATAAGCCGCTTTCTGAGATCAGTGCTGAAGTGAAAGAATACTCCGGTAGGGCCAGGGAGAAAAAACTTCAACCAACGGATTGGGAAGGAAATACGTTCACAGTTTCCAATCTGGGAATGTTCGGAATTGAGGAATTCACGGCCATCATCAACCCACCCGACAGCTGCATCTTGGCTGTTGGAGGAGTGAAGGAGACCGTAGTTGTGGAGAATGGTGAGATGAAGCCGGGTAAGGTCATGAAAGTGACTCTTTCCTGCGACCACAGAGTGGTTGATGGAGTTACAGGAAGCAAATTCCTGCTCACTCTCAAGGAACTTCTCGAGAATCCTGTGAACCTTCTGGTTTAACGATCGATTTCTTTTGGAATTCAATGGCCGAAGAAGGATCACCTTTGCAAGCGTGAAAATTCTTCGTTTTTTTAGTTCCAATTATATTACCTATACTTGCTCCGCGAGAGCATTCTGCCCTCGACCATTTTTCAAGTGTTTTCTCGTCTGATAAGTCGTTGTTAATTCTTGAAGATATTTAATCAAGTATTCAATCTATTCTAACCCCATTCTTTGATGTACGACATCATAGCTTTAAACGGTAAACTCGTTTCAGAACTGCGAGAAATAGCCGACGAAATGAAAGTCAACCATAAAGGGTTGAAAAAACAGGACCTTATTTACAAGATCCTCGAAGAACAAGCGGTGAACCCACCGAAAAAACAAAACGCACCCAAGCATGACGACAAAAGAGCTTCAAATAGCGAAGGATCTTCTGATAACTCAGGTCAACGACAACGCGGAAATCATTCCAAAGAGAATTCTTCCAATTCAGACAACAACGATGCACGTCCAAGACGTCAGCGCCGTGTGAATCCTGAGAACGAAGGCCAAAACCCTCGTGAGGACAAAGGACAAAAAGATCAGAACGATCAAAAGGATCAGGGCGAACGCAGAAATACACGTTCGAACTCTGATCAGAATAAGCGAGATAATAATCGCGACAACAACCGTGATAGTAACCGCGACCAGAATCAAAATAACGACAAGCGACAACCACGTGCAAAAAATGAGCGCAACGACAGGAATGATCGTAACGACAGGAATGATCGTAACGACAGGAATGACCGAGGACGAGAGCGTGATCCCGAAGCACAAAAAAGACGCGAGATCAAGAACGCATTGATCAATTTCCTGGAGAAGGATGGTTTGGTTACTGCGCAAGGAGTTTTGGAAACCATCCAGGACGGATATGGGTTCCTGCGCTCAGCAGACTACAATTATCAGCCATCTCCGGACGATGTGTACATTTCTCCGGCACAGGTAAAATCATTCGGACTTCGCACGGGTGACGTGGTGGAAGGAACCATCCGTCCGCCGAAGGAAGGCGAGAAATACTTCGCCATGATCAAGGTGGCGAAGATCAACGGTAAATCACCGGAGGTCGTGCGCGATCGTGTTTCATTCAAGCACCTCACACCGCTGTTTCCGGATGAGAAGTTCAACCTGGAATACGATCGAGGTAACTACTCTACGCGTATCATAGACTTGGTCACACCGATCGGTAAAGGACAGCGTGGTTTGATCGTGGCACAGCCAAAAACGGGTAAGACGAATCTCTTGAAGGATGTGGCTAACGCCATTTCCAAGAATCATCCGGAAGTATATATGATCATTCTCCTGATCGATGAGCGTCCGGAAGAAGTGACCGACATGGCTCGAAGCGTAAAAGCGGAGGTTGTGGCGTCCACTTTCGATGAGCCGGCCGACAAGCACGTGAAGTTGGCCAACATCGTCCTGGAGAAAGCCAAGCGAATGACCGAATGCGGTCACGATGTAGTGATCCTTCTAGATTCCATCACCCGTCTGGCTAGAGCCTACAACACCGTACAGCCCGCATCCGGAAAGATCCTCAGTGGTGGTGTGGATGCCAATGCACTGCACAAACCGAAGCGATTCTTCGGAGCAGCGAGGAATATCGAGAATGGTGGTTCATTGACGATCATTGCTACGGCTCTGACCGATACCGGATCCAAGATGGACGAGGTCATCTTCGAAGAGTTCAAGGGTACGGGTAACATGGAGCTCCAACTCGATCGTAAGCTCAGTAACAAGCGTATCTTCCCTGCTATTGATATTGTCAGCAGCTCCACTCGTAGAGAGGATCTTCTCCTAGATAAGCAGGCGATGCAGAGACTCTGGGTACTACGCAACTATCTGGCCGATATGAATTCAGAAGAGGCCATGAATCTCATGCTCAAGCAAATACAGGGTACTCGCGACAACGCCGAATTCCTGATGGCGATGAATGGCTAAGCACGAGTGAGGTCCCTGAGCCTGTCGAAGGGATCGAATGTGGCGTTACTGCTCAAAAACTACACTGTCTGTAGTCTTTAGGCGCAGCCGCTGACTACGGACTAGACTACAAAGGAGTAACCGCTTCTCTCAACCGCTGACGACTTCGCACTGTAAGTAAAGACTTTATTCTTGCCGTATCACGAATCGAACAGGCTCATACACTTCGCAATCAAGAACGATACCTGCGAAGTAATAGCCGGTCTTCCAAGATGATGTGTCAATCGAGACCGTGGTATTGTCCTTGCGAAGTTCCTTGCAATAGATCAGTCGACCCTGCAGGTCAGTGATCTCGAGCATACCACCTTTTGCGCTTGAACAATCAATGGAGATCTGAGTCTTGCCCGGATTTGGATAAACTTTGATCCCGTAGTTTTTCTTCGATGGAAGTACTTCATCAATGCCCAATAATCCAGCATCATTCATGGCTAGAACATATTCCCCCCTTTTAAGACCTCGGATGTGAATTAGACCTTTGCGATCGAATTTGCTTCCTGTTTCGAGAGAGTAGTCCGGGTATTCCTCCCAATAGCCTGAAGCGTGAGGACGATAGTATAATTTCAAACTGTCCTCCGTGATCTGTATCAGATCCACATCCAGATATCCGATGGCGTAGTTGGTCCCGGTTCTTCTGCCGTTGTATTCGATTGTGGCTTCGGCTTCAAAACCTTCCGGCCACACTCCTTCCACGGTCCAGTAACGCTCTTTGGAAATGAATGGCAGTTCCGTTCGTTTGAAGAATTGATCTGGTGTAACCCAGTGGTGTGCGACTCGGACCAAAGCATTATCAGCTAAACTGTTCACTTTGACGTCCATCATCGCATCGTCGAAGTCGTAGGTCCCGGTATCAGAGATCGTCATCGAACGATCTGAAACCGCATCCGAGATCTTTTCATCGATGTCTAGGACCAGATAAACCGGATCCAATTTACTCTCCAGTTCAAAGGTTTTGTCCTTACCACCAAGTATGAGCGCATGATCTTCGCGGTTCATGTTCTTGTCGAAAATGCTCAATACCATAGGCACACCCTCAAACAATTCCGGAGCAAGTCGGGTACGCTGTCTTATGCGCACATCCACTTTGAAGTTCTCTCCTTGTGCTTTAGCCGTCCAATCCAGGATATCGAAATGGCAAAACCCGGGTTGATAGATCCAGTGCTTGAAGAATGCATCCAGATCCGCATTGGTATACTGCTGAAAATGGGTCTTAAGATCGTTTGAATTCACGTCGCTGAATTTGTTCATGGCAATGAACGTGCTGCACGCTTCGAAGAATTTATCGTCACCCATGATGCCTCGCATTGTGTGTACCATGTCTCCACCTTTGTTGTATACATGGTCACCATACGTATTGGTGTGACCTATTCCGCTCACCGGCAATGCATCGCCATCGCCCATATGGGCATGATGCACCACGTTCCAATGGTTGCGACTTACATTTTCCCGATACCGATCCTTCCCGTACGCTTCTTCCAGGAATAGGCTCTCACTATACCGTGCCCAGCCCTCATTGATCCACATGTCTTCTTTCGTCCGGCAGGTCACGCTATTTCCCCACCAGTGATGAGCCAATTCGTGAGCGTGCAACGTTTCTGAATTAGTTGTTCCGTCACATGCGTAAATGGGGTAAGCAATATTGGTGGCATGTTCCATAGCCCCGGCATTGAAAGGAACAGCGTTGTATCCGATCTTACTGAAGTTGTGAGTGCCGTATCCGTTCACAAATGCATCAATTGCATCATCCAAATGAATGAATGAAGCCTTCATATCATCCATGATATCCGGATGTGATGCAAGGCTCACCGGAATACCTTGATGTTCATATTCGTAAACTTCATAAGGCCCCACGGCAACGGATGACAGATAGGTTGGTATGGGTTCGTCCATCACCCATTTGTAGCTTCTCTTTGTTCCAAGATCCAGCGTTTCTTTTAAGGTCCCGTTACATCGAGCTACCATTGAGGTATCTGTTGTGATGATATAATCGTACGTAGCTCGATCGGTAAAATTGTCGATGCATGGATACCATATCCTACCATAATTATGTGGGTTGGAAGTGAATGCAACACCAAGGTTGAACGCATATTCTCCTGAAAAATAGAATCCGCCCCATGATGCATCCCTTTTGGGTTTACCTCCATAATAAACCTTCACCTTCCGCTCATTGGAGCCCACCAGGAATGTTGATTTCCAAATGATCGTAAGCTTTGATCCGTCCTGACTGTATACCAGCTTTTCTCCGCTCTGATCCAATATCGAATCCACCGTCAAACCTTCTAGATCGAGCACAAATGAGTCATGTTCTTCTGTGGATTCCAAGGTGAGTTCGCAATTGCCCGAGATGGACTTTGAGCCAAGGTCGGAGATGTCGAGTGCAATGACATAGTGCTGTACATCCACACTTTGAGCCTGCGTGGATGAGAGAAATGAGATGAATAGAACTGATAGAAAGAGGATATGCCTCACCATAACTTTAGCGGTCAAATTTGTACATTCGTAGGGCACCGGGAAAGTAATAAAAACAGGGATTATGATCAGGTCTTTATGGATATTCTTAGCCTTGTTCAGTCTGAATGCGACTGGACAGATCACCATTGAGAGCAAACATATGCCCTCGTCAGGTGATACGATTCGGTACTCGACCACAGTCGATCCCACTATCGATTTGAGCACCACCGGAGCTAATACTACCTGGGATTTTACCGATCTCAGTTTGCAAAGCCAGGGATTGAATGAGTATAAAGACTCATGGAAGACCCCATACATCCTGAATTTTGGCTTCACAGCCATCGGATTGAAGGTCGCGGATACTATTGGCTCGGGAGAGCTTCAATTGAAGAATGTCTATACTTTCTTCAACAAGAAGTCGAGTGCTTTTGAATCCGTCGGTATCGGATTCCAATATGCGGCATTGCCTTTACCTCAGGCCGGGAAACATTCCGACCCGGATCGGGTGTATAAGTTCCCTCTGACGTATCAGGATCGCGACACGGATACTTATGCCGTGACTGTTCCAATATCTATCGGAGGCTTTCCGGTAGGAAAGTTGATCCGTTCCGGAACACGCACGAGTATCGTCGATGGTTGGGGGAAGATCTCGACACCTTACAAGTCCAATGTGAACTGCATTCGCATTGTTTCAGTGATCGACTCATACGACTCGATCAATATCTCCACGTTGAATGTGGACTTCGCTCTGCCTACCAAAACCGTTGAGTACAAATGGTTGAGTGTGGATGAGAAAATACCAATGCTGGAAGTCACGGGGACTGAAGTTGCGGGGAATTTCGTTCCCGGACAGATCCGTTATCGCGACATCCCTCGTAAGATCACGCCGCCAGGAGGAGTCACTGCACTTTTTACGTGTAACAATACCCAACCTCTTACTGGGGAAGTGATCACTTTCACAAACCAGAGTGAGGGATTCCAGAACGACTACACCTGGATCGTCAATGGTCCGGGTACGCCAACATATGAAAACGGAACTTCCGCAAATAGCGAAAACCCCCAAATGAGTTTTACCGATCCGGGCGATTACGACGTCACCTTGATCGCAGATGGTATCTTGGAAGATGACACTTTGACCAAGAGCGCGTACATCACCGTGAAGCGAGGTGCAGGGATTGAAGAAGGCCATTTGCAGTTGATTCGGGTGTTCCCAAATCCGGCGTTCAGTACATTGAATGTGGACATCAAAACACCGGGCATCTATGAATACCGGATCACGGATATACTTGGAGCTACGGTTCGATCAGGATATGTGAATGGAAAGCACTTTTCCGGGTTTGCCTATGAGCCTTCAGAGATTTTCATTGAGGATCTGGCTCCGGGATCCTATAACTTTGAGATCATCGGTGATCTATCTAAGTTCAATCGGACTATCATCAAGAAATAATTATGAAAAAGGTTTACGCGGTCATTGTTTTCATGATCGGCATGCTGACCACCGTATCAGCGCAGAAATCAGAGAACTATGCCGTTAAAATGCTGGGAACTCCACAGGCAGACGGCAGTGTGGAAGTGGCATTCCAGACCGATCAATACGGCAAAACGTATACGGTACGGCGCATGGAGAAGGGCAAAGGCGACTGGGGAACCGAGATCAAGACTTATTCCGGGGTAGATTCTAGTGGCTGGATCCGTTTCGTAGACGACGAAACCGAGAAAGGAAAGACCTACGAATACACCGTGTACAAAACCGGTGTAGGCAACTTTGTTGGAATGGGATATCTGATGACCGGTGTTGAAGTAC
>VMBT01000719.1_pt1 | contig 19396 bp, 22 predicted proteins | sample 4404301 | NCBI WGS metagenome assembly VMBT01 (sample SAMN12238535, study PRJNA552566) | marine metagenome | isolation source: Coastal seawater | place: USA: coastal Georgia, Sapelo Island | collected 2008-08/2009-08
TTTTTGGTTTCACTGCAATTCTTGGAGGTTTTAGGTTTAAAATAGCCGAGATGATTTATGGTTTTATTGAATTTAAAAACAAAATTAAAAAATAGTGTTGTTATGAATTCGAAGATGAATAATAAAAAATTAGTAGTATGCAATGGGTGTCAATATTTCTATGTGACATACAAAAAAGAGAGGCCGTGGGGCTGTAAAAAGTTTGGTTTTATCTCAAAATATTTACCTGCAAGAGAAGTTTTTAGCACAACTGGTATAGAATGTGCATATAGGACAGAGAAAATATCAAATTAATTTTTTTATTAGTTTTCAACATTTATAAGGTCTAAAAATGGATACAAAAATGGAAGCTGTTCAAGAAAGCATCAAATTAGCTTTAGATGCTGCTGATGCAGCTACTGATGTAACTTCAGAATATAATAAAGTCAAAAAAGCTCATGCACTATTGGAGGCTAAAGTGAAACAAATTCATAAGTATACTACAGTTATATTTTTATCTTCTATTGTATCGGGCCTAGCTGTAATTATCTTCAGTGCGATATTATTCATGCAATCTTCAAATAAATTAACTAACATGACAGAAACTAGTAGAGAAGCCCTAGTAGTTTTTGCAGAAAATGTTGATGGGGTAAACGCTTCTTTAAAAAATCTTGATACAGCAATTAAAAAACAAGGAGACTTATTAGCAATTAATGAAAAATTAGTTGCAACTTTAGATAAAATTGAAAAAAGAGTACAGAAATCTAATGAAAATACTGTTGGAGAGTTACAGCTAATTACTAAGACTTTGATAAATGAAATAAGTAAAAATACTGAAGCTAATATTCAAAATAATAATAAACTAAATGCAAACTTAGAGAAAATAAATAAATCTAACAGTAGAATGATTTCCAAAGCAATTGAACAAATAAGTAATAAAGCAATTTATAAGAAAATAGTTGCTAATCAAGCAATACAGGCTCAGCAGATTTCTAAACTTGTAAAGCAAAATAATAGCGTTTTGGGTAAAATTGCAGACAAAACAAGTAGGATTAAATATCCGTAATAAAATTCAATTAATGGATTAAAAAATGAACGAAGAAAATTTGTCTGACCAAGCGACTGTTGAAAAGCAATTTTTACAAATAAAAGCAATCAGGACATCATCTAATGCTTTTTTAATGAAGCTAAAAGAGGGTGATATAATTATAGCCTTAGATGGAAAAGAAGTTAATCAGTCTTATGAAGATTTATCTAAAGAATTAAATGAAATCAAAGAAAGAAAAGTTCTAACTTTGTATAGAGACGGAGTTTTTTTCAATACTTTCGTATTTGGTTCTTTGGGTGTGATTTGTGAACAAATACGAAATGAAATCATTCCTGAGTTGAATAATTTTAAACTTAATGAATTTTACAGTGCTGAAGAATTTTATCATCAATATGAATTATTTAAAAAACCAGAATCTATAGCTATTTTACTTAATACATCCCCATCAATTCTTGCTAGTTTGGCTCCTCCTTTATGGATGATTCAAAATAGATTATGGACTTTATTTTCCATAACTATGTTATTTTATATTTTTCTATTTATCATATCTCCATGGTTATTTTTTATAGGTTGGGTCTTAAAGTCTTGGTATGTGGGATCTTCTCAAATTGATATTCTAAGGTTTTTTTATAGACTTGGAAATTATAGGTTAAGTTCTATTTTCTGTGCAAAAAGTGAAAAAGAAGCTCAAGAATTGTCTAGAAAATTTGATAATAAAATTGATTTTTATTATTCTTATCTAGAACCAGTTGTTTTAGAAGAATAATCTTAAAAGATTAGTTAATACCTATATCTAAAACCTCACCTTTATAAATCTTATCAGTTAATATCTTATCAAGTACTAACTTTGCAATATAATCTGCTTTACTTAGATTTCTTGAATCCTCACCAGGCATGGCTGCCTTTCTCATCGGTGTGTCCGTTTTCCCAGGGTCAATTATAGAAATCGACATATTATTATGATTATTTTCTAATGCCCATATCTTCACAATATGCTCAAGAGTAGCCTTTGAAACTGCATATGCTCCCCAAAATGCCTTAGGTTTTCTTGCTAATGAAGAGGTTAAAAATAAAGCCTTAGGTTTGACACTGTTTTTAAGCAAAGCATCAAATGAGCGAATTAACCTATAGTTACTTATTGAATTTACATTCAATACTTCTACAAATTCTTCATTATTTTGATGATGAATTGGTCCTAAGGTTCCTAGCATTGCCGCGTTTGAAACCATGATATCTAATTTTTTCCATCTCTTAAAAACTTCCATTCCTAATCTATCAATTCCAACAAAATCTTGCATATCCAATTGTGCAACAGTACAGGTTCCATTCTTAGATAGAATGTTATCTTCAGTTTTTTGAAGTCCTGACAAGTTTTTATCAGTAATAACGGTATGTATATTTTTCTGAGCAAGTTGTTTTGCTATCTCTGCTCCAATACCACTTCCTGCTCCAGTTATTAAGGCTATTAATTTATTATCAGTCATTTGGTTTCGAGTTTATTTCTAAGATCTCAGAAACTTCTATTGGGTAGTCACCAGTAAAACAATGATCTGTAAATTGAGGATTCTGAGAATTTCTTTCTTCAAAACCCATGGCTTTATAAGTACCATTTAAAGATAGAAAAAATAGTGAATTAGCTCCCACAATTTTTGTCATTTCATCAAGGCTAAAATTAGAGGCTATCAGATCTTTATAGTTAGGAGTATCAATTCCATAGAAATCTGGATGCTTTATTGGTGGACATGAGATACCTAAATGTACTTCTTTAGCACCAGCTTCAAAAACCATTTTTACAATCTTATTTGCAGTTGTTCCTCTGACTATTGAATCATCAATTAGAATAACTTTCTTGTTTTCGATGCATGATTTATTCACACTATGTTTAAGTTTAACACCAAATTGTCTAATTGTTTGTGAGGGTTCAATAAATGTACGGCCAACATAATGACTTCTTATAATTCCTAACTCAAATGGAATAGAAGATTTTTGAGAGAAACCAATGGCTGCCGATACGCCAGAATCTGGAATGGGTACTACTACGTCAGCAGATATATTGTTTTCAATAGCTAATTGTTCACCAAGAGCTTTTCTGTAAGTGTAAACAGTTTTATTGCCAACCACACTATCAGGGCTGGCAAAATAGATACGTTCAAAGATACAAGGACGTTCAGGTATTTTTTGGGGAGATTTGATAGATTCAATACCATGTTCGGTAATAACAACAATCTCTCCATTTTCTATATCTCGAATATATTTAGCACCTATCATATCTAGAGCACAAGTTTCTGATGCAAGTACTGGAGATCCATCTTTATCTCCTAAAACTAAAGGTCTGATACCAAATGGATCCCTAACACCAATTAGCTTTTTGTTCGTCAAAATAATTAGAGAATATGCTCCTTGGATTTTAGATAGAGCATCTGTAAGTTTATCAATTAATTTTATTTTTTTAGATCTTGCTACTAATTGCAGTATTATTTCTGTATCTGAAGAAGTTTGGAATATAGATCCACTTTGTACCAATTGTTTTTTTACTGAGAATGTATTTGTTAAATTTCCGTTGTGTGCACAAGCAAAACCACCCATTGCAAGATTTGCAAATAAAGGTTGTAAATTTTCAGGCTTTGACTCCCCTGTGGTTGAATAACGCACATGGCCTATTGCTGTTTTCCCCGGAAGTTGAGATAATATTTCCTTGTTATTAAAATTATCTCCAACTAATCCTTGTTTTCGGACTGAATGAAAGTTTTTCCCGTCAAAACTAACTATTCCAGCTCCTTCTTGACCTCTATGTTGCAGTGAGTGTAGTCCGAGTGTAGTTAATACAGAAGCTTCATCTGTACCAAAAATTCCAAACACACCACATTCATCTTTTATTCGATCTGTATGTTTACAATACATTTATTAGCCTTATTAATAGTTAATAGATATTTATTCTTTATTGATATCTATCAAATTTTCATCCACCAAAATTTCTTTTAATATATTACCAATAGTATCTAAATAGTCATAAGAATATGCTTCAGTAAGCCAACCAGGTAAATTTTCACCAACTAAATACTTAAAACCTAAAAATAATAAAACAACAATAAAAATTCCTCTAAAGCCACCAAAAATAAAACCAATAAATTTATCAATAAATAAAACTTCAGATGTATTAAACTTTGGCGATAGCCACCTTGTAATTAAGTGACAAATAAACAGAGAAATTAAGAATGGAAATCCAAATGCAATAACATCAATTATAATTTTTTGATTAATGTATTCAGATAAAATTGTTTTAAAATTAGCAAAGAAATGAAATGAGATTATTATTGAAAATATCCAAGAAAACAAACTAAAGATTTCTTTAACAAAACCTCTAAATGCAGCAACAATAGAGGATATTAAAATAATAGATATTACTATAATATCTATTCCATTATAAATATTGTTTAAAACATCCATTGATTTAAATAGCCTCAGTATTCTTACTAATTAGTTCAACTAGATCTTGCAAAAGAGCAACGTTATTGTAACTCATTTTTTTATTATCTATAATTTTTTGTTTAATGGGAAGGGTAAAGCTATTAAAACCTAATTTATATGCTTCCTTTATTCTTAACTCTGGTTGGGTCACCTTTCTAATTTCACCAGATAAACCAATTTCACCAAAAAAAACATTTGTTTCAGTTATTGCAATGTTCTTTACAGATGAGATTATTGCTGCTGCAACAGCTAAATCAGCTGCAGGTTCAAAAATTTTAATACCACCGACTATATTTAAAAAAATATCCATATTAGATAGATGAATTTTACATCTAGCTTCTAATACTGCACATAACATAGAAAGCCTTGAAATATCCCAGCCAACAATTGTTCTTCTTGGAGATGCTAATGATGATGGCGTAACCAGTGCTTGAATTTCAACTAATATTGGTCTTGTTCCCTCAAGGCCAGCAAAAATTGCATTTCCTGGAACATTCTTTTGTCGGTCTAGTAAAAATAAAGAAGAGGGATTAGGTATCTCTTTTAGTCCATCAGCTAACATTTCAAAAACTCCAATTTCATTAGTTGGACCAAACCTATTTTTAATACCTCTTAAAATGCGGAACTGAAAATTATTATCGCCTTCAAAATATAAAACCGTGTCTACCATGTGTTCCAAAACTCTGGGCCCAGCAATCGTTCCATCTTTTGTGACATGCCCAATTAAAATTAGGATTGAGTTAGTTTTCTTTGCTGCGATTATTAATTCGTGGGTACTTGCTCTTACTTGAGATACGGTTCCTGGGGCACTATCTAACTGAGGTAAATACATTGTTTGGATAGAGTCAATGACCACAACATGTCTTTTGCTCATAGCTAGCATAGTAGATGCAATATCCGCAGCGTTTGTGACTGATGCAAATTTGATAGGATTATTTTTTACACCTAATCTATCAGCCCGCATTTTGATTTGTGATAAACTTTCTTCACCAGATACATATATACAATCTTCTGAAAGTTTAGACAGGGTTCCAACAATTTGTAGTAAAAGTGTTGATTTTCCTATACCTGGATCACCACCGATCAAAGTAATAGATCCAGGCACGAAACCTCCGCCTATAACTCTGTCAACTTCATTTAAATTTGTTTTGATTTTTGAATAGTTAAAGCTCTCATTATTTAAATAATCGAAATTTATTTTTTGTCCAAACGACTTTGATAATGGTCCGGATGGTTTGTTATGCATTTCCTCTAATAGAGTATTCCATTCATTACATTGATCACATTTTCCAGTCCATTTAGAATATATAGAACCACATGACTGACAAATGAATTGTTTAATAGGTTTAGCCATTTATTGAAATAACTTGGGGTTAGTAGATTTAATAAATTCTTTAATCTTTGAATTTGTTGAATTTAACATTTCTCTTGGCGTTCCTGACCAACTGATAGTCTGATTATCAATTAAAATAACTTTATCAGCAATTCTGCATACAGATGCCATATCATGTGTTATTGTTATAGCACTTCCTCCCACAGTTTTAACTGCTGTGATAATTAATTCGTCTATTAAACTTCCTGTAACAGGATCTAATCCGGAAGTAGGTTCATCAAATAATAAAATTTTTGGATTTCCACAAATTGCTCTCGCTATCGCAATTCTTTTTTGCATTCCTCCTGAAATTTCAGAAGGATAGAGATTTAAAATCTTCGGTTCCAACCCTAATTTTTTAATTATAGAAACGGCTAAAATCTCTGCATCTTTATTAGATAATTTTTCTCGATTCTTAACCTTAAAAACAATATTCTCCCAATTCTTAAGGGAATCAAAAAGTGCACCATGTTGGAATGTTATACCAAGTTCTAGTAAAAGGTTTTCTTTTTGTAACCTTGGTAAATTCACTATATTTTTATTATTAATTTTAATTGAACCACTATCAGGTTTTAGTAAACCAATGATATTTTTTAATAACACAGATTTTCCTGAGCCAGATGCACCTATAATAGCTAATGACTCGCCTTCAAAAAGTTTAAAATTTATATTTTCTAGTACTACGTTACCTTGAAAACTTTTTTTAAGGTCATTTACCTCAATTACAATTTGATCATTGACATTTTTTTTCATCTTCTAACCAAAAAATAGAGCAGTTATTATATAAGTACTTGTTAATATCATTATCGAAGAAATTACAACCGAAGCAGTTGTGGCGTAACCTACACCCTCTGCACCTTTAGATGCGTAAAATCCAAAATAACAACTTACCATCGAAATTATTAAACCAAAAATTGCAGCTTTTACTAAACCTTGTATTATGTCTATCCATTGTAAATAATCTATTGTTGCATATAGATAAATATTTGGATTAAAATCTAACTTATATATTGCAATAACGTAGCCTCCTAATATTCCTATGGTATTTCCAATCATTACTAAAAATGGAATACATACTAGAGCAGCAATCACTTTAGGTGCTATTAGGTATTGCATTGGTCTAGTCCCTAAGGTTCCTAGAGCGTCTATTTGTTCAGTGACACGCATAGTAGCTATCTCAGCTGCCATTTTGGCGCCTATTCTACCGGCTACCATCAAACCTGTTAAAACTGGCCCAAGCTCTCTTGTAATTGAGGTCAATACAACTCTTGCAACAGTTGTTTCGTTATTAAAATCTGTAAAACCATTGTAAGTTTGTAATGCCAATACCATACCAGAAAAAAAGGTAGTAAGACCAACAACAGGTAAAGAAAAATAACCTATATCAATGATTTGTATGAAAATTCTTTTTAAATACCACGGAGGTCTAAACATCCATGTGATTGTTTGAAGAAAAAATAAAACGAAATGTCCTAATAATGAGATAAAATTCAAACATTTTCTTCCTATCGATCCCCAAAAATTAATTAAAAACTTGATCAAATTTTTACCTATAATCTTCAACTTTATTTATAGTCTCTTATTAATCGAGAGCCCATTAGGGTAAATAACTCATAACTAATTAAATCTAATTTTTTAAATAAATCTTTTATATTATAATTATCTAAAAGGCATAGATAATCACCTTCATTTAATGAGTTGTTTTTAATTTTTGTTATATCTAATACAAAACTATCCATAGTAATATTACCCATAATCTTACATTGTTGTTTATCAATGTTTATAGAAGTATTGTTTTTTAATTGTCTAATCCATCCATCAGCATAACCGATACCAATAGTTGCCAATAATGATTTCCTAGCTGTTATGTCAATTCCACCATATGATATTGCTTCTCCAATTCCAACTTCTTTAATTTGAATAATAGGTGCATATAATTTAAGGGGTAATTTAAGTTTTTTAGTTTTTAGTTTTATGTTTGCACCAAAACCATTTACACCATATAGACCTATCCCTGGTCTAGTTTGGTCTAAACAAAATTTTGAACCAAGCGCTATTCCACATGAATTAGCGAAACTTAACTTGATATCTGGAAAATTTTTTGAAAATTCGAGCAGTTTGTTTAACTGTATATCATTAATTACATTTTTAAAATCTTCAGAATTTGCTAAATGAGACATAATGAAATCCCACTCTAATTCATTAACAATATTTTTGTTTTTCAGTAAAAATTCAATTTCTTTTGAATTACATCCTAGCCTATTCATTCCAGTATTGATGTTCAAAATTGCACGTATTTTTTTTCCTTGACGAGAAAAGGAAAGTAGTCTTTTTAGTTGTTCTAAATTATTAATTATAGGTATTATTTTATTATTAAAATATGTTATTTCAGTGCCTTCGAAAAAACCTTCAAAAACAGCTATTGTTATATCTTGGTTGATAATTTCTTTTCTTAATTCAATTGCTTCGTCTAAATTTGCAACATAGAAATATTTGCAACCAGCATTTATGAGTGTTTTAGTTATTCTGGTCATACCAAAGCCATAAGCGTCAGCTTTGACAACGGCTGCGGCTTTTCCGTTGGATGCAAGATTTAGAGCAGTCCAATTTGATTTAATTTGATCAAGCGATATTTCTATTTTGCCTAGCATAGAAAAAGTCTATCTAACTTAGAGTAAATTTACTAATAAATTTGCTCTGGTAACCTATCACTCTGAATGAGATCCATAAATCTAGTATACTTTGCCTCAAATTGAACTTGTATAATGCCTGTTGGACCATGTCTTTGTTTAGATATAATGATTTCAGCCTTACCTTCTGCTCCATTCCTTCTATCTTGCCATTTAGTAAAACGTTCATTAAAACTTTCTTGATTTTCATTTTCTCTTTGTGAAGGCTCGCTTTTATCAAGATAATATTCTTCTCTATATACAAACATAACAACATCTGCATCTTGTTCTATAGAGCCTGATTCTCTTAAATCAGCAAGAATAGGTCTTTTATCTTCTCTTTGTTCAACCGCTCTACTGAGCTGAGACAAAGCTAAGATGGGAACGTTTAACTCTTTTGCAAGGGATTTCAATCCTCTTGTAATATTTGAAACTTCTTGGACTCTCCCTTGAGCTTCACTTGCTCTTGACCCTTGTATTAGCTGAATATAATCAATAATAATTAACCCTAATCCATTTGTTCTTTTTAATCTTCTTGACCTAGAAGCAATTTGGCTTACTGAAATTGCTGGAGTATCATCAATAAAGAAAGGTAAATCAAAGATATTATTTTGTGTAACAACAAGTTGCGAAAATTCATTATCATCTATGTCACCACTTCTTAGTTTATGAGAATCAATGGTAGATTGTTCAGCCAGGATTCTTTGTGCTAATTGTTCAGCAGACATTTCTAAAGAGAAAATTAAAATTGAATCATTATTTTCCAATTTACTACTTTTTGCTGCATTAAAACCAATATTAGTTGCTAATGCAGTTTTTCCCATTCCAGGTCTACCTGCTAAAACAACCAAATCTGATTTGTTTAATCCGCCTAATTGACGGTTTAAACCTGAAAACCCTGTATCAATTCCAGATAATTTACCTTTTCTATTAAATGCTTCATTGATTTGGTTTGTAGCACTCGTCAAAACCGTTTTAAAGTCAATAGGACCAGAATTAATTTGATCCTTTTCTGCTAAATTATAGAGTTTTTCTTCTGTGTTAGCTATTTCTTGGTCAGGTGTTATTTCAATATTTGGATTAATTGACTGTTCTATTAATTCATCAGCTATTCTGACTAATGACCGTCTTACATAACAATTTCTTATTTCTTCAGCATAAAATTTAGCTTTGCTAAGAGAAAGCGCTCCTTCTCTTAAATCAAGAAGATATTGTTCAACGTCAATATCTCTTTCAAATTTAGAGTCATTTAAATAATTTTTTAGTGTTAGGGGATCTGCTAGTCGTCCATTATCAGTGAGAGATACACAGGCTTCAAATATACTAGCATGTAAAGGGTCAAAAAAATATTTGTTATCAAAGTTTGAAGGTAAATCTTCTAGAACCTTGTTATCAAATAGAATTGAACCGATGAGACTTTGCTCCGCTTCAATGTTTTGAGGCATCTTATTTTCAGGATGGCCTGAAGATTGATTTTCTATTTCAGTGTAAGTATTTATTAAATTTTCATCCATTGCCACTAACTTTAAAAATAATGAAAAGCATAGTGAAAGATTTAAATATTTTATTTTGAATATTTAATAAACTATCTACTCTTCTGTTTTATTATCTTTTTCATCTGATTTTTCTGTATTTTCAGACGAATTAATTTCTTCTTTTATAGGTTTTGTTGAATTTTCTTTCTTTTCAAATCGTTTGGCATCTTTTTGAGCTCTTTCTGATCTGATATCTCCACCAGTTATTTCAGTTGTAATTATAGCCTTACCAGATTTAGTCTGTTCCTTTGCTTCTTCAGAAGATCTTGCAATGTTCAATTTTACACTTAATTCAACCTCAGGATGTAATTTAATAAACACATCTTCATAAGATAGAGATTTAAGAGACTTATTTAAAATTACCTGACTTTTATTTATTGTAAGTCCTGCATCTGATACAGCTTGAGCTATATCTTTAGCAGATACTGATCCATATAACTGTCCTGACTCACTAGCTGCTCTAATTATAACAACTTCATTAAATTTAATTTTATCAGCTAGTTTTTGTGCTTCATTTTTTCTTGCAATATTCTCGCCTTCAAGTTGTGACTTACGTTCTTCGAAAAGCTTTATATTTTCTTTTGAAGCAAATACTGCTTTGCCCTGAGGTAAAAGGTAATTTCTTGCAAAACCAGATTTGACTGAAACTAAATCACCAATTTGCCCTAATTTTTCTACGCGTTCTAGTAAAATAATATCCATCTATATCTCCAAATCTAACCAACAACATAAGGCATTAATGCTAGGAACCTTGCTCTCTTGATAGCCTTGGAGAGCTCTCTTTGTCTTTTGGCAGATACTGCAGATATCCTAGAAGGTATAATTTTACCTCTTTCAGAAACATATCTTGTTAGTACCTTCAAATCCTTGTAATCAATTTCAGGTGTGTTAGGTGCTGAAAATGGGCAGGATTTTTTTCTTTTTTGATTAGGTTTTCTTAATGCTTCTCTTTTGATACTAAACTGTGTCATAATAATATTCCTCTTTAAGATTCTGTAGGTTCAGAAATATCGTCAGCTGATACATTTTTCTGACGATCATTTTTATTACTCATAAGTGGAGATGGTTTTTCGTCTACTGATTTAATCCTCATAGTAAGAAACCTTATTATGTCCTCATGAAGTCTCATTAATCTTTCATATTCAACTATCGCATCAGCTGGTCCATCTATATTTAATAGCATATAGTGGCCTTTTCTATTCTTATTAATTTTATAAGCAAGATTTCTTAAGCCCCAACTCTCTTTTTTTTGAATTGTGCCTTTAAGAGATTCAATTACTGATATGAATTCATTTACAATTGTTTCGAATTGACTTGTTGTCAAATCTTGTCTTCCAATTATCACACTTTCGTATAATGCCATTTAATTCTCCTTATGGCTTTTGGGCTTTGCCCAGGTTAGCCAGATACTCTATGTAGCTGGCAAGGAGAGCATAAAATAAAAAATTTAATGCTAGTAATTTTAGTAATACTGGAACATAAATGTTTATTAAAAATTTGCAATAAATAATTAAATAAATTTTAGGAACTTAAAAATGAACTTTATTGTTTTTCCTGGTCAAGGGTCTCAAAAAATTAGCATGGGTAAAGATTTGTCTGATAATTTTGTTGAAGCGAAGGAAGTTTTTGAAGAGGTAAATGAAGCTCTAGATTTTAACTTAACTGAAATAATGTGGGGCGATGATGAAAAAACTTTATCACTAACGTACAATGCTCAACCTGCTTTAATGGCTTGTGGAGTAGCTTCTTTTAGAGTTTTAAAAAAATTAACTGGAAAAAATTTAACAGAATTAGCTAATTATGTATGTGGCCATTCTTTAGGCGAATATACAGCTATGACTGTTGCTGGAGTATTTTCTCTTAAAGAATGTTCTCAATTATTACGACTTAGAGGTAATGCAATGCAAAAAGCAGTTCCGGTTGGGAAAGGTGCCATGGCTGCATTCATAGGAGCAGATATTACGACAACATTGGATATTTTAAAGCAAGTTCAAAGTTTTGGAGTTTGTGATATTGCTAATGACAATTCAGATGGCCAAGTGGTAATTAGTGGTGATTTGGAAGCTGTAGAAAAGGCAATTAATTTAACGAAACAATATGGCATCAAGCGCGCAGTCTTGCTTCCTGTTAGCGCCCCATTTCATTGTAGGTTAATGCAGCCTGCACAATTAACAATGGAAGAAGCTTTAAATAATCTAGAATTTCAACAACCCACTCTACCAATCATTTCTAATATTAATGCTAAGCCAGAAACTGACCCAAATAAATTAAGAATGAATCTTATAAACCAGGTCACAGGAACTGTTAAATGGAGAGAGACAATGTTATTGGCTAAGAAGCTGGGTGTCCAAAAGATTATAGAATTAGGAAGTGGGAAAGTACTTACAGGTATTGCCAAAAGAATGATAGAAAATGTAAGTATCTTAAATATAGAAAATTCAGCAGATTTAGAAAAGATTTTATAGTTTTAAAATTTAAGGAGAATTGGATGTTTGATTTAAAAGATAAAGTTGTTCTTATAACTGGTTCAACAGGTGGTATTGGAAAATCAATTGCGAAAAAAATGAATCAAAATGGGGCTAAATTAATTTTATCTGGAACCCGTAAAGATGCTCTTAATAGTCTAGTTTCTGAGTTTGGTGACGATGCTAGAGGTATAGTGACAGATTTTAATAAAAAAGAAGACATTATTTCTCTTGCTGAAAAAGCAGAAAAGTGTTTTGGTCAAATCGATATACTAATTAATAATGCCGGTATTACAGCAGATAATCTTTTTATGAGAATGAAAGATGAGGATTGGGAAAAAGTAATAAACGTTAATTTAACAGCGGCTATGCGTCTTACAAAACAACTAATAAAAGGCATGATTAAAAATAGATATGGTAGAGTTATATTTATTAGTTCCGTCGTAGGTTATACTGGAAATGCAGGACAAACAAATTACTCGGCTTCAAAATCTGCATTGGTTGGATTAAATAAATCTTTAGCGTTAGAAGTTGCTAGTCGAGGTATTACTTGTAATTTAATAGCCCCGGGTTTTATTTCCACACCGATGACTGACAAGCTAAGTGATGAGCAAAAGAACAATATTGTAAAAAATATACCTGTTAATAGACTTGGATTACCTGATGATATTTCCAATGCATGTGTTTATTTAGCAAGTGAAGAAGCAAGTTATATTACTGGATCAACGCTACATATTAATGGTGGAATGAGTATGATTTAGTTTTTTTGTGTATCTCAACACAATCTACTTGGCATAAAAACATATTTGTGTTAGTGGGGATTAATATTTTTTAAGAATTAGGGGTATTTTATGAGTGATATTGCAAGCAGAGTTACAAAGATTGTTGTAGAGCATCTTGGAGTTGAGGAATCTAAAGTTGTTGATGGTGCGAGTTTTATAGATGATTTAGGAGCTGACAGCTTAGATACTGTAGAACTGGTTATGGCCTTCGAAGAAGAGTTTGAGTGTGAGATACCAGATGATGCTGCTGAAAAGATCCAAACTGTTAAAGACGCAATAGACTTTATCTCTTCAAATAGTTAATATATCCTTATTTCACTCTGTCAATAATAGGGAGCTATAATGCGACGGGTTGTTGTAACTGGAATGGGTTTAACTACTCCTTTAGGTAATGGGGTAGATATTAATTGGAAAAGATTAACCTCCGGTGTCGTTGGTATTAATAAAATTGATAATTTTGATGTATCAGATCTACCTTGTAAGATAGCTGGTCAAGTACCTAGCATAAATAATGACCCTGAAGGTGGTCTTGATATTGACCAATGGATAGAGCCAAGAGAATATAAAAGAATTGATAGGTTTATTTCTTATGGAATTATTTCAGCTATACAAGCAATAGAAGATTCTGGTTGGAAGCCACAAACAGAAAATCAAAAAAATAAGACTGGTGTAATTCTTGGTTCAGGCATTGGTGGTTTGGAAACTATTGCTAATACGACGGAATTACTAATCTCAAAAGGTCCAAGAAAAGTAAGTCCTTTTTTTATACCATCAGCACTAATTAATTTGCTATCTGGGCAAGTCAGTATTAGATATGGCTTTAAAGGACCAAACCACTCTGTGGTAACAGCTTGTTCTACTGGTGCACATGCAATTGGAGATGCATCAAGAATAATCAAATATGGTGATGCAGATGTTATGATAGCTGGTGGAGCAGAAGCTGCTTGTTGTCGAATTGGTATGGCAGGATTTGCAGCAGCTAGAGCTCTAAGTACAAATTTTAACGATCAACCTTCTTCAAGTTCTAGACCTTGGGATCAACAAAGAGATGGTTTTGTCATGGGTGAGGGGGCTGGTGTCGTTGTTCTTGAAGAAAGAAATCATGCACTAGCTAGAGGAGCTAAAATTTATGCTGAAATTAAAGGGTATGGTATGTCAGGTGATGCCCATCATATAACAGCGCCTGCTGATAATGGAGATGGCGGTTTTAGGGCAATGCAATCTGCTTTAACTGATGCAAATATTAAAAATTCTGAAATCGATTATATTAATGCTCATGGAACCTCCACGCCATTAGGTGATATGATTGAGTTAAAAGCTATAGGAAGACTTCTTGAAGATAATTCAAGTAAAACAAGTATAAGTTCAACTAAATCAGCAACAGGTCATCTTTTAGGGGCAGCAGGCGCGATTGAGGCTATTTTTTCTATATTATCAATTGTTAATCAGGTTGTACCACCTACAAATAATTTAATTAACCCTGATGAAAAAAGCGCTGGTTTTGATTTGGTTCCTATTAAAGCCAAAAAAAGAATTATTAAAAATGTTTTGTCTAACTCATTTGGTTTTGGAGGAACAAACGCAAGTTTGTTGTTTGGAAGTTCAGATTGATTTTAAATAAAAAGCATTTTTTATTTACATCAATTTTAATTTTTTTAACAATTTATTGTATTTCCTACTATATTAACTTCCTACAAACATCATCAATTGTAAAAAAAAATACATATTATTTTTTAAAACAAAATACTTCCCAAAGATCTATTATTGAAGATCTTAATATTAAAAATATAAAAATATCATTTATTGAATGGAAGTTAATATCATTTTTGAACTCAAAAAAACTCATTCCTAAAGCTGGGGAATACTTAATACCTAAAAATTCAACAATATCTGATATACAAAAATTATTACATAATGGAAAAACTATAACTAGAAATTTTACTCTTATTGAAGGAACAACGGCATCAGAATTAAAACAAAAGTTGTTAGATAATCAATACATGTCAGGTAAAATAGATGATCTTGCAGAAGGTATATATAAGCCTGATACCTATAATTTTAAATATGGTTTTCCTAGAAAAAAAATGCTTGAAAGAATGAGAGTTGCACAGGAAAACATTTTAAATAAAATATGGAAAAAAAAACCTAAACTTTTTATTTTGAAAAATAAAAATGAATTGTTAACCCTAGCCTCTATAATACAAAAAGAGGCAAAAAACCTAAATGATAGTCGTTTAATCGCAAGTGTTTTTATAAATAGACTTGAAAAAAAAATGAAATTACAATCTGATGTTACTTTAGCTTATGGATTTAAGGTTAATGGAAATAAAATAACCAAAAAAATGTTAAAGTCTGATCATCCTTACAATACTTATTATCATTTTGGTTTGCCGCCAACACCAATATCTTACCCAGGAGAGAATGCTCTAAGGTCTTTGGAAAATATACAAAAAACAGATTATCTATTTTTTGTGAGTGATGGAAATGGAGAGCATAGATTTTCTGAAACATATAGATTGCATAAAAAAAATATAAGGTTATGGAAAAATAAAATTCTTAAGGAAAATGATGTTAAGTAAAATAAACAGAGGGCTAGTATTGATTGTATCTTCTCCCTCAGGAGCTGGGAAAACTACTATATGCAAAAAACTCATTCAAGATATTGAAAACCTTAGCTTATCTGTCTCAGTAACAACTCGACTTAAAAGACAGAACGAGATTGATGGAAAGGACTATTTTTTTAAAAGCGATGAAGAGTTTGATAAAATGGTTAAGGAAGAAAAGTTTTTGGAACATGCTCGGGTTTTTGGTTATTCATACGGTACTCTAAAAAGTGAGATTAATTCAAAAATCACTAATGGTATTAATGTAATAGTTGATATTGATTGGCAAGGAACGAGACAGATTGAGGAACATATACCTGATGATATTGTTAAAATATTTATATTGCCACCCTCAATCAAAGAACTGGAAAAAAGATTAGGTGCTAGAGCTACTGAAACCCAAGAAAGTTTTAAAAAAAGAATGTCTGAAGCTAGAAAAGAAATCAGCCACTATATTGAATATGATTTTATCATCATTAATGATGATGTTCAAGAATCCGTCAATAAAATTAAATTAATCTTAAATTCAGAAAGCCTCCGAAGGCACAGGCAAGTTGGGCTCAGTGAATTTGTGAATGATCTTAAATAATTTTTTAATCTATAAACTAAATTAATCTTCAAAAGCTTTTTTAGCAATCTTACAAAAATCACTAATAGATAATTGTTCTGGTCTTAAAGAGGGTGAAATATTTAAATCGTCTAAGATTTTGTTACAATTAATTTCTTTTAAACTGGTTTTGATCATTTTTCTTCTTTGGCTAAAAGCAATTTTAGTAATTCTTTCAAGAGAATGAAAGGAAACATCGTATAAAGGCTTTTTATAAGGCTGTATTTGTATAACTGTTGAGTCTACTTTTGGTTTTGGTATAAAAGCTGAATTTGGAATATCAAATAATTTAGAAGTTTTTGTTAACCAATTAGCTATAACTGATAAGCGGCCATAGTTTTTAGAACCTGGTTTAGCCAAAATTCTATCAGCTACTTCTTTTTGAAACATCAAAGTCATAGACTCAAAACAATTGATATGCTTTAACCACTCAGTTAACATTTTAGTACCTGAATTGTAGGGTAAATTAGCGATTATCTGCCGAGGAAAACTTCCTAATTCCCAAATAGGGAATTTGAGCGCATCCTCAATAATAATATGCAACTTATCATTGTACATTAATTTCAAATCAGAAAGCATTTTTTCTGATTGCTGATCTATATCTATTACAAATAGTTTTTCTGGCTTTTCTTTTAATATTGATCGTGTTAAGCATCCAGGACCTGGTCCAATTTCAATTATGGTATTACAGAGAGGTTTTGATTTTGAGATGATTTTATCTGTAAGGTTTTGATCAAAAATAAAATTTTGACCTAAAGATTTGTGAATTTTGATTTTATTTTTTTTTAAAATCTCTTTTATTGTAGGAATTTGCATTATCTAAAGTCCATTTTCCTTAAACGAGCTCATTTTATAAGCAAGTTTTATAGATGCGATTAAACTTTCAGGATTAGCTATATTTTTCCCAGCTATGTCAAAACCTGTTCCATGGTCTGGAGACGTTCTGATAAAATCAATTCCTAATGTTACATTAACCCCATTATGAAAATCTATTGTTTTTATAGGAATAAGTGCTTGGTCATGATACATGCATATTGCAACGTCATACTGTTTCCTAAAAATGGGAGCAAAAGCACTATCGGCTGGAACAGGACCAATTAAAGAACAGTTTAAGTTTTTCTTTGCTTCTTTAATAGCTGGTATAATTACTTCATTCTCTTCTAAACCTATATCTCCATTTTCACCAGCATGAGGGTTTAATCCCGTAATTAATATTCTTGGTTTGCTAATACCAAAGTATAAATTAAATTCATTAATTATAGTTTTTATAGTATTCAAAATTAAATCTTTTGAAATTAGCAAAGGGACTTTTCTAAGTGGAACATGAATTGTTAAAGGGACAGTTTTCAATTGTTCTGAAACTAGCATCATAATTGCTTTTTTCTTCAAAACTGAAAGAGATTCAAGATAATCTGTATGACCATCGAAATTAAAACCTGCCTTGTGCATAACATTTTTATTGATTGGGTTGGTAACCATTGCAGACGCAATGCTTGAATTAAGAATTTTAACACAACTTTGAATAGAATTTATTACAAAAGAAGAGTTTTTATAATTTGGTTTACCTAAAATAACTTCATGTGGAATGTTGAGTGGAATTAAATTTAAGCAATTATTTTTAAAATCTGAAAATTTTTTTAAATCTTCTACTATATTCAAATCAATATCACTTTTAACTAAAATTTTAGTATTTTTAATTAAATCAGGATTTGAAATAACTATTGGCTTTAGACGAGAATCATCCAATAAACATTGTATTGCTTTGACAGTAATCTCAGGAGCGATGCTAGCTGGATCTCCGGCCGATATGAGTACTATTTTTTCTAATGAGCCCATGAATAAAAAGATGTTTAATTAATTTTTTGAATTTGGCTAATTTGGGCTTGTTTAATTAAACGCTTCAAAATTTTGTTACTCAAATTTAATAAATGCTTGTTCATCATTTCATTTTTTTTAATCTTGATGTTTTCTTCGTCTTCTGCATTTTGTGTATCACATATAATATATGCAAACCCAACATTACCGGAAAAGAGTGGTTTAGATACTTCAAAGAGCCCTAAGTTTTTTATTAAATACTCGATGTTTGGACTAAGATCAGCAATGCGTGACTTAATAGTGTTCATAGATATTTTAAGTTTATTTGATTTTTTTAGCACTAGAAGGTTATTACACTTTGATTTATCACTTAATAAACTGCTTAATCTTTTTTTTACATCAAAATATACCTGTTCTTTTTTTCTAAAATTAATAGGAAATTTAGCCTCAACGAGTAATACTTTGTTCTCTTTTTTGCTTATTTTTCCGTTTAATCGTGTTGCTAAAATTTTGTAAAAGTAGAATTTATCTTTGGTTGAAAAACTAAAAACATCGCCTTCTAAAAAATTAGTTTTAACTGTTTTAATAATACTGGCAGTTTCACCATAAGTTTTCCAGCCGATCTTACCATTAGATTTAGAAGAGGCGCTGATTGATATTTGTCTTGCTATATTTAGAAAATTTGCACCATTTTGCAGTGCAGTCTGAATTTCTTTATATAGGGTAGAATTATTTTTTTTATTTAAAACAATTTCTGCTATTTCAAAAAGATCTTGTTTTTTTTTAGAATTGATTTTGTTTTCAACTAACTTCTCTATATTTTTCAATTGTGACTTAGTTTTATTTTGTTCTAAGTAAGCTGACTTAGGAATAGATAAAGTTTTAAGAAAGCTATTTAATTGTGATTCTGAGTTATTGAAACTTGCTAAAAGTAAGCTCTCTGCTTTTGGAGTGACTAAGTTTTCTATCTTTTTATTGATTTTGAGACCCTCTGAAATAACAACTCTTTCATTAATGAGGTCTTTTATCGCTTGATTGTAATATTTGTCTAAA
>VMBT01000721.1_pt1 | contig 19310 bp, 19 predicted proteins | sample 4404301 | NCBI WGS metagenome assembly VMBT01 (sample SAMN12238535, study PRJNA552566) | marine metagenome | isolation source: Coastal seawater | place: USA: coastal Georgia, Sapelo Island | collected 2008-08/2009-08
CAATAAGCTGATGTCCATTTTCAATACAATCTTCTACCTGTTCAGGTTGAATTGACGGTGTGTTACTAATACCGAATACCACTCTGACGCTGCCTTAATCTTCTTACTCTTTCAATCGTTGGAGGATGAGTTGAAAATAATTTACTAAAACTATTCCCAGAAAAAGCTTTTAATGGATCAGATATAAAAAGTTGACTAACTGCAGGGTTTACATTCATCGGAACTTTTGAGTATCGCTCAATTTTTTCTAAAGCTGATGCTAGAGCTAGTGGGTTACCAGAGATTTCTGCACCAGTTTTGTCAGCACCGAATTCTCTAGTTCTCGATATTGCCATTCTTATGATTAAAGAAGCTATAGGAGCAGCAATAAATGCCAAAATTATTATCGCAGGATGTGTGTTTCTATTTCTGTTTCCACCACCCCAAAAAGCCATCCTGGACATGAAAGAAACTGCAGCTGCCAACATTGCAGCAATACTAGATACTAAAATATCTCTATTTTTTATATGTGACAATTCATGGGCCAAAACGCCTTCTAACTCATCTCTATTGAGAATGTTTAATATACCTGTAGTTACTGCAACTTTTGCATTTTTAGGATTTCTACCTGTTGCAAATGCATTTGGTTGATCACTATTAATAACATACAGTTCTGGCATTGGCATCTTTTCTTTTTGCGTTAAGTGAGAAATAATTTGAGTTACTTCACTAAATTCTCCATCTTTTATTGGCTGAGCGCGAGTTGATTTAATAGCTAAATTTCCTGAAAAAAAATAAATGAATCCATTAAAAATTAAAGCAAAAAAAAGTGCTGAGACGAGATCAAAACCAAAAGCTGTTGCAGAGAACATTACAACTAAAGTCATTAGTGCAAGAAGGGCTGTAGTCTTTACAAAATTCATAATTTTATTATAAAAACTTTAAATTTATAACTTTTCTGCAATTAGGCAGTAAAAGCCTCCTAAGCCATTTGAATCAACAATTGCTTTCATCCCATTCAACTCGGAATTAATCTTTAATTTCTCAATTCCTTCAGCAGCTATATACTTTTCTTGCAGCTCATCAAAAAAAATATTGAATCCATTATCAAGTAAAAAATCTCTTTGTAATTTTAAAGTTACATCATAACCAAGGTATTCAAGTTCACTAGATATAGAAGAGAAGTTTACGTCGTAAGTAATGTCTATGTTTCCTGGATCATCAATAGGATCAACAGATAGATGATGATTTTTGTATGTTCTTAACAATGAACTATACATTCTCTTGTCCCTGTTTTTTTGTTCATAACCATAATCAAAAAGTAATATTTTTCCCGGATTGATTTTTTTAATGACTGAATTTAAAAATTTATCAATATTGACTTGAATCTCGAACTCATAATCTTCATCTGGAACTATGTTATTTTTATTTACCCAATCAAGCTCTTCATTTCTGATAGGTCTTAAGCCATATGCCAGTGAGGTCTCTTCTAATAACACTACTTTTTCATACCAACCTTCATCTCTATATAACCCAATAGAGCATGGGATATTGTCTAATATTTCATTTCCAAAAATTAAATCAGAAGTTTTAGTAGTCAATTCATCGATAGTTGTATGTGTATTTATCCCTTTTTTAATTAATTCTTCTCTTGCAGTAGAAGACAGTTCAACAGCAGTAATTTCTTTTATTCCTATTTGTTCGATTAAGGAACCTGTACCAGAACCTATTTCAATAATATTTTTTAAATTACTTTCAGAATTGATCCAATTTCGTATTATTTTTCCAAAATATTTCGAAACTTCTGGAGATGTTAAAAAATCGCCTTCTTTATCAGACCTTACGATATCAGTATTAAAAAATCCTAGTTGAGAATATAAAGCTTCCTCCATAAAAGTGTCGAAATATATAAATTCTGTGTCATATTTTTCATGTAAATAAGAGAAAAAGCTTTGTTTTGGCAAATCTTAATTGCTAAAAAATATCGAGGATACTTCTCCAAGATAACTGAAAATCCCTGGAAAGATTCCAGAAACAAATGTGATGAGAACAGTAAATACACCAACCACTTTGAGAGGATTTTCAAATTGAAAAATTTTCTCCTCATTTATAGATTTAAGTTCATCCATCCATATAACTTTTGATATCCTTGCATAATAAACTAAAGCAATAACAGCATTTATTGCACCAACAACTCCAAGAATAATTCCAATTGAATTTGCTGAACCTAATAAACTTCTAAATACAACAAACTTTGCAAACCAGCCACCTAAAGGAGGTATTCCTGCAAGTGAGAAAAAGAAGACTGTTGTTAAGACTCCGGCTAATGGTGATTTTCTCGCAACCCCTCCCCACTCATAAAAGTTTGATGATCCGGCATAATTACTAAAAAGATGCACAGACAAAAATGCTCCTAAATTCATAAATGCGTAAATAATTAGATAAGTAACACTTGCAAAAATTCCATCCTGATAATCCCCTGTAATTCCAGATATTGCAATTGGGGCTAAAATAAAGCCAGCTTGAGAAATAGATGAATAAGCTAAAAGTCTAACTGGGTTGTTCTGTTGCAATGCAACCAAATTGCCAATTGTCATAGTCAAGCCTGAAATAATTACAAGAATTATTCCCCAGCTTGATCCTGATCCCGCAAAAACTTTTGTTAATAAAATAATGAGAGCAACAAAACCAGTTGCTTTTGAACTAACAGATAGATACGCAGTTACAGGAAGGGGTGCTCCTTCATAAGTGTCCGGTGCCCATGAATGAAAAGGAACTACAGATATCTTAAATCCAATACCAGATATAACTAATATTGCACTCAGCAATACTACTGGAGAGTTAGCTAGAGATGCACTGAGCAAATATGAAGATATATCAGAAAAAACTAGTTTACCTGACAGACCGTATAGAAGTGAAAATCCATACAATATAAGAGATGCTGATAAAACTCCTAGTAGAAAAAACTTAATTGCACCTTCATTTGATTTTCTATCGCCTTTTTTCCAACCAGAAAGTAAAAACATAGGAGTTGAAGCAAGCTCGATACCAATAAATATGGTTAACAAATCTCTTGAAGAGCTAACTATAAGTGCACCTAAAAGAGAACTTAATAATAAGTAGTAATACTCTCCCTGGTAATACTTATCACTTTCAATAAAGTTGATTGAAAGAAGGAAGGTTAAATAAGTAATTAATATAAATAGTCCTTTTAAAATAATTGAAAATTTGTCAACAACAAAACTATTTTCAAAAGCATAGATTGGTGACGAATAGTTTGCCCATTGAATTACTAAAGGTGCCAAAGAAAATAAAGTTCCTAGAAGTGCAAAAGCAGCTACATAATATTTTGATTTTCTTGGAAGAATCAAATCGAGAATTAAAGTTCCAACTATGGTAAAAACTACAATAAGTTCAGTAGATATTGCAAAATAATTTATAGAAATTTTTAACCTCCAAAGGCTTTGGATAGCATTGCTATGACTGCATCGTTTGTTGCGCCAAATATTAACTTAGGAAATACCCCAATTAATACTGTCAAAACAACTAGTGGAATCCATGCTGAAAGTTCATAAATATCTGCATCATGAAGATCTTTGTCTGACCATTCATCTGATGGTTCTCCTAGATTAACTCTTTGTAACATCCAAAGTAGATAACCTGCAGTTAAAACGGTTCCAATAGCTCCAGCAACCATAGAGGTTCTAAATACAGTTATATTTAAGCCATCCAGCGGATTGTAAGCTCCTAATAAAGCCATGAATTCTCCCCAGAAGCCAGCAAGTCCAGGGAGCCCTAATGACGCCATCGCAGTAAACCCAAGCAATGCACCAGTTTTTGGAAGTAGCTTCATGTTTCCACCCAGTCTGCCCATATCTCTAGTGTGATAAGTGTGTGCCATAGAGCCTGACAAGAAGAACAACAGTCCAGTGATTACCCCATGAGCAACCATTCCTATCATTGCAGCATTGATTCCTATAGGCGTAAGAGAAGCTATCCCTAACATAACAAATCCCATATGACCAACTGATGAAAATGCAATAAGTCTCTTTAAATCTGTTTGAGCAAGGCAAGCCAAAGATCCATATATAATTCCGATTGCCGAAAGAATAGCTATTGCCGGTGCCCATGCTTTTGCCTGCTCTGGAAGTATAGGTATTGCGATTCTAACAAAACCGTATGATCCAAGCTTCAATAGAATTGCAGCCAGTAATACTGAACCAACGGTTGGCGCTGCTGTATGTGCATCAGGAAGCCATGTATGAAGAGGCCACATTGGGACTTTTACAGCAAATCCCAAAAATAATACTGCAAATACCAGCGTTGCAAATGTTCCTGTAAATGCGCCTGAGGTTCCCAGTTCAATTAACTCAGGAATACTAAATGTTTTATTTCCACGATAATAAAGCCCCAAAAAACCAAGAAGCATAAAAGCCGATCCAAATAGAGTGAAAACAAAAAACTTGATACTTGCATAAAGTCTTGTCTCTATTTGATTTTTAAATCCAGATACAGTCCTTACAGTCTTATCACCCCATATTCCGATCATAAAGTACATAGGCAATAATACAATTTCAAAAAATACGAAGAAAAGAATCAAATCTAATGCGACAAATGTTCCATTCATTCCTGTTTCAAGAACAAGTATTAAAGCTAAAAAGCCTTTAGGGCTTTTTGGCTCAGGTAAATGTTCTATAGAATAAATTATTGCTAGCACTGTAATAAATGTTGATAGCACTAAAAGGGGAAGGGATATGCCGTCTATACCTATTTCATAATTTGCATTTATACTTCTAATCCACGATATCTTATTACCAAGTTGGAGTTTGTCGGCTGAGGAAAAATCAAATTGAAAAAGTAAGACTGCACTTAAAACAAAAGTGATTAGTGAAGAAACTAATGCAAACCCTTTAATTAATTGTTCCTGAGCTTTTGGTATCAAGGTAATTATAAATGCACTAATTAAAGGAAAGAAGACTACTACAGAAAGCCCCACACCATTTGTTAATAATTCCACTTTTCCCCTCCTATATTATAAATAAAATTAATAAACTAATTGTCACTACGCCACCTAAAAACAGCATTAAATATTGTTGTGTCTTGCCTGTTTGTAATAATTTGACCTTACCGCCAAAATTATCAGTTCCAGTTGAAGACATGTTCAACAATTTATCAATTCCGTTTTGATCAAAATTATTGTACACAACACCACCCATTAAGGAAGCAACTTGTCCAAAACCATTTACAAATCTATCAATTACATTTGTGTTGAATTTATCTACTGCTTTGGAAATGTTAATTTTTACAGGATCAATTACAAACTTGAAATAAAAGTGATCTAAATAATATTTGTTTTCAAGAACTGACCAGATAGGTTGAATTTTAATTTTATCATCACCTGTTTCCGCACTTCCTTGTAGTTGATACAAATAGTATCCAAGTCCGATGCCAAGCAAACCAGCTAGTAAGCCACTTGATAATGCAAAGAAGTCAAAGCTTTCCGGATGGTATTCAATAATTTTATTCTTCCTAGTTGTGACCCAGTCTGTAAATCCTGTGTACACTCCTGGAATATTTACCCAACCTGAGGCTATTGCAAAGACAGACAGAGTTAGAAGTGGTGTTGTCATGAGGTTGTGAGATTCGTGAGGATGGCCATGGCCTCTATATTCTCCAAGGAACGTTAAAGATACTGCTCGAGTCATATAAAATGCTGTTATAAATGCACCTAGAACTGCTATAAAAAAGAAAGTTGTTTCACCTTCATGGTTAAATGAAGCAAGAATTTCATCTTTTGAGAAGAAACCTGCAAATGGTGGAAGTCCAGCCAAAGCAACTGTTCCTATTATGAATGTAGCAAAAGTCTTTGGCATAACTTTTCTTAGGCCACCCATTTCCAACATACTATTGCTATGAACAGCGTGAATAACAGAACCTGCTCCCAAAAACAATAGAGCTTTGAAAAATGCATGTGTCCATAAATGAAATAATGCAGCGGTATATGCACCTGAACCAATTGCAGCAACCATGTATCCCAACTGACTGACGGTTGAGTATGCAAGGACCTTTTTTAGATCATCTTGAACAACAGCAATTAATCCAGCAGCTAATAAAGTGATTACACCGAAAAGCATCACAACATCTAATGCTTCTGGTGCCATTGCTTTATAAAATGGAAACATTCTTGCTAATAAATAGACACCTGCTGTGACCATTGTTGCTGCATGCATAAGTGCAGAGACAGGTGTTGGACCAGCCATAGCATCAGGCAACCAAACATGTAATGGAAATTGAGCACTCTTGCCCATCGCACCAATAAATAATAAAATTGCAGCAACAAATGCAACAGTTGATAACTTTTCATAATTATGTGTTGACTGATAAAGAATTTCAGAAATTCTTAATGTTCCAGTGTTTAAAGCTAAAATAATTATTCCAATCATCAAACCTACATCAGCTATTTTGTTTGTAATAAAAGCTTTCATGGCTGCAGAAGAATTATCTTTTTTCTCCCAGTAATGACCTATTAATAAGTAAGAACAAACTCCAACGAGTTCCCATCCAATTAATATTTGAATGAGAGTGGGAGAAGATACTAAAACTAACATGCTTCCAGCAAATAGAGTTAGTGATGTAAAGAAAAAAGTATATCTGATTTCACCTTCCATATAATTTGTTGCATAAATGAAAACAAGTAATGCAACTGTTCCAACAACAAAATACATCATTATTGAAAGTCCGTCGACTACCCAGCCAAACTCAATGTCAAATACACCAATACTTCCAACATTTATAAAAAATTCATTTACAACACCACCTGTAATGTGAAGGTACATAAGTGCGGCACTGTACAAAAATATTACTCCAATAGTAGTTAGAGCTACTTCTGCTCCCTTCAAAGGCAAATATTTACCTGTAAAAGTTATCACTAATGCAGCTACAAATGGCAGCACTACTAATAACCAAGCATATTCAGCTAAGATTCCCCCGTCGGTGTAAACTAATTCACCTTCAGCAAAAACAGTGGATTTAAAATTTACCATTTCATCAAATCAAATTCGTTTATATTAGCTGTTTGTCTATTTCTAAATAACATGAGTACAATCGCTAGTCCTATACCAACCTCAGCTGCTGCAATTGTGATAATAAAAATTGTAAAAATTTGTCCCTGCATTAAAACATCAGCGAGCATTGTATCAAACATAATGAAATTTATATTTACAGCGTTAAGAATTAGTTCAATAGATAAGAGAACCATTACAGCATTTCTTCTAACTAAGATTCCATAAATGCCTAATGAAAATAAAGCAGCTGCTACTACTAACACAGGTTGGACAATCATACTTGATCCTCGTCTATTAGTGCTTCATCTTTTCTAGCTAAAGTTATTCCTCCGATTAGTGCAGCAAGTAAAACAAATGAAACTAATTCAAAAGGAAAAACAAATCTACTAAGTAATATTTCTCCTAACAGTTCAGTAGATGATCCAGAAGTTATGACAACTTCACCATCAAATCCATTTACCAATATATATGAAAACAAGAAAAATATTGAGCCTGCGATTGCCGCCCCTAACTTTTTATTTTTATCATTATCAAGCTCAGCGTTTTTACCTAATGGTGCTCGAGTAATCATAATTCCAAATAAAAAGAGAACTATAACCGCACCAATATAGACAAGGACTAGTACAAGAGCAACAAACTCCGTTGATAGAAGTAAAAATAATACTGAAGTCAAAGCTAGAGTAAACACAAGCGATATAGCTGCATGGATTACGTTTGAAGTTGTAACAACCCTTACTGCAGTTGAAACCAATAAAAGAAGAACAAAGTAAGTTACAATCTCAAAAATTTCCATTTTTAACTTTCAAGTCCCTCGGGGTCTGGAACAGTTTGCAACCAATCGTCTAAGCGTTCTTTGTCGTGCAACATGTCGCCCATGTTGAATTCAGAATATTCATATTCTGGTGACCAAAACAAAGCATCGAATGGGCAAACTTCTACGCAAATTCCACAATACATACATAGTGCATAGTCAATGTCAAACCTGTCCAAGACAGCTCTACTTCTTTGTCTACCTCCAGGTTTTGAAGGAGGTTGTAATTCTTTATGGCCTTCTATATAAATACACCAATCAGGGCACTGTCGTGCACACAACATACAACTGGTGCATGCTTCTTGGTCTAAAGCAATAACCCCTCTTGCTCTTGGTGCGACTTTTTCTTTTTCAAATGGATAATTGACATTTGGTTTTGAATGGAACGGAGACAGGGTCTTAAGCATATTAACGATAACAATTTTTATTCCGATTAAAAATCCTGGTATTTTTGGCTTGAATGTCTTCATTAAAATCCAACTTTCATAATTGCAGTTACAAGAATATTAACTAAAGATGCAGGAATAAGTATCTTCCAAGCAAGGTTTTGTAATTGATCTTCTCTAAATCTTGGTTGTGACCACCTCACTGCTACCAAGATAAAACCTAAAATAGCAGTTTTAGTTATGAGAACAACTGGTCCATAAAAGTTTACCCATTCTGTTGGTAGTAAAGGCACATGATAACCCCCAAGAAATAGTGTTGAAGCAATAGCGCATAAAATGAACATATTCATATATTCAGAAATATAAAAAATAAGAAATCTAATCCCAGAATATTCTGTCATAAATCCCATAGTTAATTCTGATTCACCAATTGGCATATCAAATGGTACTCTCATCATTTCAGCTGTAGCGGCAACCATAAAAATTAGGAAACCAACTATCTGTCCACCAACAACAAAAGGAACTCCCCATTCAATTTGTTTTTCTACAATCCCGACTAATGACATAGTTTCAGCTTGAATAACAACCCCAACTACAGCAAGTATCAGTGGGAGTTCGTATGCTATAAGCTGTCCTGCTGCTCTTAATCCTCCCATAAGAGAGTATTTATTTGCTGAAGACCATCCAGCAGTTAATACACCTATCGTTCCTAAAGAGCTAATTGCAAGTGCAAAGAAAACACCTAATTCTAAATCTGCAACTACTAATGTTGGGCTCAATGGAACTACAGCAAAAAGAGCAACACAAGAAACCATAACATACGCAGGCGCCCATTTAAATACTGGCCTGTCAACTTCAGTTGGAATTATGTCTTCTTTTTGAACAAACTTAAGTATTTCAGCTAATGGAAATATAAAACCTCTAAGTCCAACATGTAATGGTCCGGGTCTTCTCTGCATCCATGAAGCACCTTTAACATCCATAATTGTAAAAATGACTGCGCCATTTAATGCAGCAATGGCAAGAAAGCCTACTTTTATTAAGACGTCTGTCATCTGTCAACATCTCCCAATACGAAATCTAAACTACCCATTATGGCAATTAAGTCTGGTAATAACGCACCCTCAAGCATAATAGGTAAAATTGAAACATTGCTGAATGAGGCTGTGCGAACTTTAAGCCTGTATGGTCCAAGCCCTCCATCTGAAATTATGTAGTAACCCATTTCTCCCTTTGGATTTTCAGCTCTTACATAAGTACGACCTTTAGGGACTTTTATAACTTTAGGAACTTTTGCTTGTAGCGGTCCAGAAGGCATTGAATCAATTGCTTGCAAAACTATTTTTGCTGACTCAACCATTTCTTTTACCCTGACGTCCCATCGATCGTAACAATCTCCGTTCTCTCCAACAGGAATATCGTAATCAAATTGATCATATGGCAAATAATCTGTTTGTGTTCTGAGGTCAGACTTAACTCCTGAAGCTCTAAGTATTGGTCCTGAGACACCATAGGCTTCTGCTGTCTCAGCAGTGAGCACTCCAACATTTTTTGTTCTTTTTTTAAATACTTCATTTCCACCTATTAAGTTCTGAAATTGATCAGCAGCTTCTATTACTTTTTCCATTGCAACTTTGGTATCTCTATAAAATCCAGCAGGTAAATCTTGAATATTTTTTTTCGAAGTAGGACCTGCTCCAGCTGCTGGTTTTACTCCACCTATTCGATTAAAGTTTGGATGAAAGCGACCACCAGTAACTGACTCAATTAAATCTAAAACTCTTTCTCTATCTTCCATAGCATAGAAGATCGGAGTTAATGCACCAACTTCAAGCGCATATGCTCCATTAAATACAAAATGTGAAGAAATTCTGGCCATTTCAGTAAGAATTAATCTGATGTGTTTAGCTCTTTCAGGTACTTCAATTTCCATTAATCTTTCAGCACCAGCAATAAAAGGAATTTCATTAGAAAACCCTGCAACCCAATCAATACGGTTTACAAGTGTAGTTATCTGGGGATATGTTCTAACCTCTGCTAATTTTTCATATCCACGATGCATGTAACCAAGTACGGGTTTGACATCATGAACTTTTTCTCCATCTACTTTAGCGACCAATCTAAGTACTCCATGGGTTGATGGATGTTGAGGTCCAATGTTCAGCGTCATGTCTTCAGTTTCAATTTCTACTGATACAGATGCCTCAGAAAAGTTATTCATATTTTGTGGATCTAATGCATTAATCATCAGGTGTTGCATCACTTTCTGATTCTTCAGGCATTCCTTCTACATCAACATCTCCCGGCCAAGGCTTTACTTCCCTACTAATTAGTTCAAAAGATTTAAGCATAGGGTTGCCTTCGTATCCATCAGGAAGATATAATTTTTCAAGATTTGGATGATTTTCAAAATTTATTCCAAACATTTCGTGTGCTTCTCTCTCATGCCAGTTTGCTCCTGCATATACTTCTATAAGAGAGTCAATCTTTGGATCTGATTTATCAATACTTGTCGAAACAGTAATTAAATTTGTGTTTGCTAAGTCCGATAAGCATGTAATTATTTCGAAACAGGGTGAAACATTTTCTTTAGGAGCTTCACCAACAGAAACATCATTGTCCCAATCTACTGCTGAAAGCCAGGAGAAAAATTTCAAATTAAATTCATCTCTAAGTTTTTTATGTGCTTCAATCCACTCTGTTGAATCAACTTTAATATTTATTGTTTCAAACTCTAATACAGCGTCTTTAAAGCTTTCTTTTATATTGTTATAAAATTCTTCCATCTTAAATTGGCTCAGTTTGAACTTCTGTCCATTTTTCTTTCATATCTTCTCCACGAATTTTTTTCTGAAGAAGAATTATGCCCTCCTGAAGTGCTTCTGGTCTTGGCGGACAACCTGGAACGTAGACATCTACAGGAATTAGTTGATCGACGCCCTTGGTGACTGAGTAAGAATCCCAATATGGACCGCCACTATTAGAGCAAGAGCCCATTGAAATAACATACTTTGGTTCTGGCATTTGATCATAGAGCCTTTTGACAGAAGGAGCCATTTTGTCTGTTACTGTTCCAGCTACAATCATGAAATCAGCCTGTCGTGGAGATGCAGGAAGTGGAATTACTCCTAATCTCATAAAATCGTGCCTAGGTCCACTTACAGCCATAACCTCAATGGCGCAACATGCTAATCCGAATTGAAAATACCAAAGTGAATATGATCTAGCCCAGTTAAAAACTGATGATATAGGTTTTGGAAGACCAAATTTGTCTATGACTCCCACTTAAGCACATCCTTTCTTATTGCATATATAAGACCAATTAAAAGAATGAATATAAAAACAAACATTTCAATTAATCCAAAATAACCCAGCTTTTCTAAATTAATAGCCCATGGAAATATGAAGACTGCTTCAACATCAAAAATTACAAAAAGTAAACCAAATATATAGTATCTAACATATGTTTGACTCCATCCTGTACCTACAGGGTCTACACCACATTCATAAGTTTGCAGTTTTTCAGGATAGGGCTTGTTTGGTCTGAGCACAGAGGCTACCCCGAGTAATAATACAACAAGAAATAAGCCGAATCCCAGCACTGCTCCTATGGTCACGTAGTCTTGAAAATAAGAAATCATAATTTATAGTTTAGTTAAACCTCTAAAAAGTTTAGTTTTTTCTCAAACTTCAGTGTAATTTTTTTGTAAGATTTTTTATAAGTGATTAATAAAAATTTTTTAGAAGAACCCAACATAGTAGATCTTGCCAAAGAAATCTTTAAAGAGGTGGTTCAGAATAAATCAGAAATAGATACAAGATTTAGTCTATTGTCAGATGATCTATATGATGCAGACACTATAAACTTCATACTGGCTGACGGACTCGGTTATGAAAATCTAAACAGTGCAGATTCTTATCTAAATAAAAATGTTACAAAATCTATTAATACAACATTTCCTTCCTCAACAAACGTGGCTTTATCATCAATTTCGTTTATGAAAAATCCGATTGAGCACGGGCTGATAGGTTACTACATGTATGACAAATCACAATACGGCCTAATAAATGCATTAAATTGGAATGAAGATAACAAAAATTTATTATTAAGTGATCATTTTCAAAAACAAAATTCAATTTGGAAAATTTTTAAAGAAAATAAAATTTATGCTTCTAATTTTCAGCCTAGAAATTTAGTAGGAACTCCTCTCTCAGATTGTCTATATGAGTTATCGAGCACTATTCCATATGACGATGAGCAAAATCTTTTAGAATTACTGTCAGAATCTACAATTTTGGAAAATAGGTTTAATTTTATCTATTATCCCCTAATTGATGTTACGGCTCATATATTTGGGGTGAATTCAGAAGAGTGGCAGATAGAAATAACTAAATTTGAAAAATTGGTTAATGAGATTACAAATATAAGTAATAAGAAAACAAAAACTATTATTTCTGCTGATCACGGTCTTGTAAATATTAATACAGAAAATCGTCATGATCTGAATTACAGTGATGATTTACAAATATATGGAGATCAACGTTCAGTTTATATAAATGGATCTAAAGAAAGTGTTTTAGAAGCTTTTTCTCAAATACCTGGTGTCTTATTGGAGAAACAAGAGTTGTCTAGTCTCCTAGGTGAACCAACAAATGAATTTTTAAAATCAATTTATCCTGATTTTTGTTTTTTAGTTGAAGATAAAAATATTATTTATCCAAAACACCTTTCTGCACAGTTGAAGGGTTACCATGGAGGTTTATCTAAAGAAGAAATAAAAATTCCAATAATTGAATTATCTAACTACTAAATTGCTTATACTTAACTTGTGAAAAATCTTAAACTTTTATTTTTTCTTTTAACTTTTTCTTTTTGTTCCCAATCAAGTGAGATGACAATGGGAATGCCTGAACCGTATTTTGGAGGAACTGAGGAAATGGCTTATTCTGAAACTTCTTTATCACGAGACGGGTCTTTTTCACAAGGCGACTATATTATTAAAACTGCTTATGCAAGCACAGACGTAAGTTCCTCTAATTTTGAAAATACAATCGATGAAGTAGAAGATTTAGTTAAGAACTACAACGGAAATATTTCTAATACTTATCTTTCAACAAATTATCAAGGTCTTAAAAGTTATAACTTAACAATGAACATTCCAGCAGAAGAGTTTGAAAGTTTCCTATTGAAAGTAGAAGAAATTTCCAAATTTACAAATATCAATTTGAATGCAAATGATGTAACTAAATACGTGCTTGATATTGATTCAAGATTGAAATCATTGAAAGATGAGAAGAAAGCGCTTGAAGAAATAAAAGAAGAGGCAGTATCAACATCTGACAAACTTCAAGTACAATCCCAGCTTCGTTACATCAATCAAGATATACAAGTGCTTGAAGGACAAAAAGAATATTATGAAAATTCAGTATCGTACTCTACTTTGACTCTAGATATCAGAGAAGGTTCTGGAGTTTCATTATTTTCTTGGAATTATTATGTTCAAAGAGCTTTAAATTGGATTGAATCAATAATTGGTTTTGGTGTTTCATTTGGAATAATTGCTGTTCCATTGTTGCTGTTATTACTAGGGTTTAAAAAATTTAGATCTAAAAGCTAATGGCACTGTCTTACATTGGATTATTTTTAATCATTATTCTGCTTATAGTTTTTGGAAAAAAAATTAAATAAGAGCTTAATTTGGTTGATACGTTCCAAAAAATACTTGCCAGGCAAGACAAGTCTTTGCTAACAAACTAAGCCAAATATAAGCTCTTTCACCATATAAATAATCTTTCCATTTACCTACTTGCTTGTATTGCAATATCATATTTATTGAAAAAGTATTAAAGAATAAAAATATACTTACAAAAATCCATACTACAAATTGTGGAACTCCCTGAGGGTTAGAGTCAGTTGCAACACCATCACCTATTAGATTTATAAATATAAAAATCCACGGGGCAACGCCAACTAAGCAGCCCATTATATAGCTTGTCCAGTCAACTTTTTCAGTATATTGATTATGAACTTCCATCATCCAACCAAACCAACACATTGCAGCATTCATGAAAAATATTCCAGCTAAAGCCCATATGTCATAAATTCCCACTAATAAAGCTATAAGAACAATCATCACTGATGCACTAATTGAGTATTCAATCCAACGCACCTTATTTATTCCTTTTGATAGGTCTTCTTTATATTTGTTATAAAAAGGTCCAGAAATAAGGTAGTGAGCAACTGCTGAAGCAAGTAAGAAGGTTGCTACTGCAGGACCGAAGTTTGTAACCTCTCTCCATACTTCAAGTTCAGGAACCAATGCAAAGCTTGAAGGATCTTCAGGAGAACCTACTCCTACTAATTGAGTTAATGTTATAGGTACAACAAAATCTGAGTTTACGACAGTACCTAACCAAAAAAGTAAGCCACCCTGTATAAGGTGAACAGTGCCCATAATAATATTGAATCTTCTAAGTTTTTTAATTTTAAATTCCATACTCCTCCAATTAGAAATAATTAATATAAGTTTAGTTTTTTATTTACAATTAAACGATGGATAAACAACTAATTTTTTCAGAGATAGAATCAATAATATTTGATATCGAAACTTCTGTAAAATCTTTAGCAAATTCACGAGAGTATATTGCTGAAAGCGATTATTCAAGAGCATTCACAAAACTTTCTGAACTTGAAATTGAAATACAAACAATTGCTGGAAGAGTAGCTTATATTAAATCAAACCTTTGAGGGAAAAGTGGTTACCTCTGAGATTTCAATATTTACTTTATCTCCTGCTTCATAAATAGTATTTGGTAATGATCTAGCTCTAAAGACTTCACCTTTACTGTTTTGAAATGAGATGACCTGATCGTGGCCATAAAATGTACACTCTTTAACTATGTAACTGCCTTCAGAGTCTAAGTTTAATTCAATACACTCCGGCCTTATAGAAACGTCTAAAGCTCCTTCATATGCTGAAACGAATGTTCCTAAAGATGTTTCCACTCTTCCGTCAATAGAAAACCCTTTAAGAATATTTGGGTCACCAACTGAATTAGCAACTGTTTTACTTACAGGGTTAAGGTATATTTCTTGGGGTGTTGAGCTTTGTATAATTTTGCCTTTTTCCAACACACTAACAACATCACAGACTGAAAGAGCTTCTTCCTGATCGTGAGTAACAATTATTGCGGTGGTTTCAGTATTTTTTAAAAGTTCAACAACTTCATCTCTTAATACTCTCGCCATTTGTGCATCTAAACTAGTAAACGGTTCATCTAACAATATTACTTCTGGATTAGGTGCTAGAGCTCTAGCCAAAGCAACTCTTTGTTGTTGTCCTCCAGATAATTCCTGAGGAAATTTATTTATTAATCCAGACAAGTTACACATATCAATGACTTCTTTAAGTCTTCCTTTTTCTAAATCATTCTTACCTAGACCAAAGGCAATATTTTTTTCCACTGTTAAGTGAGGGAAAAGTGCATAATCTTGAAACACCATACCAATATTTCTTCTTTCAGGTGGTAGCCAAATTTCATCACTAACAATTACTTCATTCTTCATCTCGATAATGCCTGCGTCAGGTCTATCAAAACCTGCTATTAATCTTAAAGCAGTAGTTTTGCCTGAGCCTGATGAACCGAGAATTCCTGTAATAGAACCTTTCCAAACGTCTAGATTGAAGTCAGAAAGAACCTGTTCTTCATCATAAAATTTAGATACAGACCTTGTTCTAATAAGTAGGTTGTCAAATGCCATAATTATCTAGTTAAATTCCTTGTACTTAATATATAAGTAGGAAACGCACTTATTGCCAACAAAATAAATGCAGAAAATGCTGCATTAGTAAATAATCCTTCAGATGCATAGGACCATACGTCTACAGCCATTGTATTTAGCCCTGTCGGCCTTAAAAGTAAGGTTTGTGGGAGTTCTTTCATCGTTGATAAAAAAACTAATGCACCGCCTGCTACAAGTCCTTTATAAATTAATGGAAGGGTAATTTTTGTAAAAGTCATAAATTTGTTCATTCCCATTCCTAAACTCGCATCTATGTATGATGATTTTACTTGCTCCATTGCTGCCTGTCCTCCTCCAACAGCTTGGGGTAAAAAAACAATCAAATATGAAATAATTAACATCGTAAAGCTTTGATAAAATCTTGGAAATATCTTTAAAGAAATAAATAAAATTGAAATTCCAACAGCTATATGTGGTAATCCATATAGCGACAGAATTAATTTTTCAAAAATATTTCCAAATCTTGATTTGTATTGAGAAACCATTATAACTATTGGAGTTGAAATAATTATTGCACTGAGTGAAGTTACAGTAGCAGCAGACAAAGAACCAATAACACCATTAAAGGTAGCACTTAAATTATTTCCAGAATTAATTCCTCTTATTAACCAATACGCCAAAACTGAAATAGGTATAAAAAGACTAGTAATTACAACTAGTGACAAAAAAAGTAAAAATAGAAGTTTATATTTAAAACTTATTTCTTTTTGTATAGGTTTTTTTGGAGTACCAGAAACTTTGGCAGACCTACTAATATTTGATCCTCTCTGAATAAAACTAATTATTAGTGCAACAAGTATTAAAAGAGTTGAATAAAAAATTACTGGATCACCGTTTATATTAAATTCATAATAAGAGTAAATGGCTTTAGTTATTGTGCTGTATTTCATAAGGGACACTGCACCAAAATCTGAAATTACATATAGGCCAACCAAAAGGGATGAATAAATAATAGGTTGTCTCAATCTTGGAATAACAACTTTGGTGTACATTTGAATTCTAGAAACTCCGAGTGATCGTGCTGCCTCTTCTACAGTTGAGTCTAAATTGCCTAAAGCATTAGAGCATATTAAAAGTACATATGGGTAAGTAAATAGTGTCAGAACGATCCAGCTTCCAAGAAATCCATCAATTCCAGAAATTTCATTTACTCCGAACTGTGAAAATATTTTAACAAATAATCCCTTAGGAGAAAATGCTGAAATATATGTTAACGCACCTATATAAGATGGTATAACAAGTGGTATTACCAAGAATGTATATAATAACTTAGATCCAGGTATTTTGTACCTTATCAAAATTATTGATATTGATAATCCTAAAATTAAACTTGATATGACAACAGCAAGAAATAACAACAATGTATTTGCTAACAAGCTAGTAACATTCCAAGACTGAAGAAATGTTGTTATGCTGCTTGAAAAGTTAGCAAATCTCCAGAACATATAAAATACTGGTGACATAAAAGTTATTAAAATTAGTAAATTTGCAGCTGTAAGAATTTTTGGAGTTTTCACTACTTATAGAATAAATACAAAATTTAGTTATTTGAAGATAAAATTCTGGACAGATTTCATTTGTCCAGAATTTTTTCGAATGTGTTGAATATTTTTAATAAATTAAAAACCCGATCTTGCAATTAATTCTACAGCTTTTTCTTGCCAAATTGCTAAAGCTGACCAATTCAAGTTTAAAGGAGAGTTCAAATTTTCTAAGTTAGGCAACAAATCATTAGGCTCTATACCTTTGACCAAAGGAAACTCATATAATGAATTAGTAAAAGTCTCTTGTACAGATTTTGAATGCAGAAACTCAATAAAAGCCATTGCTGCAGTCTTATTTTGGCTTGAAGATAAAATTCCGACTCCTGCAGGCATTACCATTGCACCACAACCACTATCTAAATAAACATTCTTTATAGAACTATCTCCATTCTCTGCAAGCAATCTCAAAGTGTAGTAATGGTTTACCATTCCGATGTCAAGTTCACCTGAGTCTGCTGCTGCAACTTGTGGTGAGTTTTTAGGGTATTCCGTATAGTCAAGACTGTTTATAGAAGATAACCAATCTAAAACTTTTTCTTCTCCGTCCAATTCAATCATACAAGAGACCATAGCGATGAAAGATGAGTTGGTAGGAGCAAGTCCAAGTCTGTTTCTAAATTTTTCATCAGCAAGTCCATAAATGTCATTTGGCAATTCTTCAGGTGTAACATCCCTTGTATCAATAACAAGTGATCTGGATCTTCCAGATGTACCAACCCAATAACCTTTCTTATCAGAGGCCCATGAAGGTACACTAACTAAAATATCATTTGGAAGAGTTTCAAACAGACCCTCTTTTGCAACAACTCCTAAACTAATTGGATCTTGAGAAAAGAAAATATCTGCTGGACTTATTGCACCCTCTAAAACTATAGTGCCAGCTAACTCAGCACTTTTTGCGTATCTTACTTCAACCTCAACACCTGAGGTTGCTTCAAAATCTGAAATTATTTCAGCAACTAAACTTTCTTTTCTTCCGCTATAGATAACTAAGGTACCTCCTACTTTGCCATCTGTCCCAGACATTTCTTCATTAGCTACTTCGTTTGCTGAATCTTGATTTTGGTCGACTGCTGTAAAGTTACACGAGGCTAAAAACAACATTAAGACAAATGATGGTATTAAGTATTTCTTTTTCATTTATACCTCTTATTTATAGTATGAAGATCGAATTTGACGTTAGAAAAATTAGTTTAAATTTCCTGATTTAGAAAGTTTTTTGAAATTTAATGATTTTATTACAAACTTTCCTCCATTGCGGACAAACCACATAAAGCCAGCTAATAAGTATGCATATGGACACATCATATTTCATATATTATACCTTAAATAGTAAAATATTAATAATGCACAAAGATCCTAAAGTTGTAAGAAAATATGAACCAGTGATTTGGTTATTATTTTTTGGTCTAACTTTTGCTGTAGGTTGTCCTGCATTTTAAAAATAACATTATTTGTTAATTTCATAATTCTTTCCAAAACTAAAAATATCTACCTTAAGAACTAATTGAGAAGTTCATAATTTAGCCAATACAATTTATGTTTCTACTGTGTATTTATATAATAAAGTTATGAGCAATTTACTTTCTTACATACCTTATGAATTATTTAGTTATATCGGTGGAGGAATTTTTTTATTTATTGTGCTGTATAAGTTTTTCCCAGCACTTTTTATTAAAATTCATAAACCAGTTTTCTTCACTATAGGTATATTGTCTTTAT